>Ga0208457_1001019_pt1 | contig 22393 bp, 18 predicted proteins | sample June2015DPH_10_1_FD_185513 | JGI IMG/M metagenome (GOLD analysis project Ga0208457, IMG submission 185513) | Peatland microbial communities from SPRUCE experiment site at the Marcell Experimental Forest, Minnesota, USA - June2015DPH_10_150... | ecosystem: Environmental > Terrestrial > Soil >... | reverse complement strand
TTGACCGCACCGTGACCCTCTACCGAGCCGCGAAGCGCACCGGCCGGACGCTCGTGATCGACCTCTACACCGCCGATGTTCTCGATCGGATCTCGGCGGGCACCCGCGTACCGCGCGCGGGCTTCCCAAACCTGAAGGTCGTCGTGACGAAGGGACTCGGCAACTACTACCGACGGCTGGGCCGGGAAGATTTCATCGAGAGGATGGTCCCCCATGGCATCTCCGCCAAGCAACTCGTCGGGGGCCGCCATGTCGCCATGGTGCGTCGTGGCTTGATCGCCGATTACCAGCGTGCCTGCGTTGTGCCCACCGCCGACGATGCCTTCAACTTCTCGATGTGGCGCGGCTGCCTGTCGGAACCGGACATCGCAGAGGTACTGGAATGGTGCCGAACGGGCGGCGCCGAGATTGCCTATATCCACACGAGTGGTCACGCCTCGCCGACCGATTTGCGCGCCTTCGCCGCTGCCATTTGCCCCAAGGTGACCGTGCCCGTCCACGGCGTGAAATGGGATGAGGAGTCACACGGCTTTGGCACAATTCGCCGCTTGGCGGATGCCGAGCCCATGGTGATCCCTTGAGCATCGCACTCAAACCGAAGGCCGCTATCGGGTCCTCCCGGCCGATCAGGGTATCTTCTCGCCGGGGAAGGGGGGAGGCCCGAACCGTACGTACAAAGTAGTTATGCTATAATGGTCATCGTGAACGGGTTAAGATTCGAGTGGGACGAGACAAAAGACGCCTCGAACCAGCGCAAGCATGGTGTTTCATTTGAGGAAGCCGAATCGGCCTTCGCGGACGAGTGTGGCCGCCTCATCGCTGACCCGGATCACTCGGACCAAGAGGATCGTTTCATCCTCATGGGAATGAGTGCCCGGCTGCGGCTTCTGATCGTGTGTCACTGCTACCGTCATGCCGATACGATCAGGATCATCTCAGCCCGCAAAGCCAACCGTTCGGAACGGACCCAGTATGAGGGATGCAAAAATGCGTAAGAGCTATGATTTCTCAAAATCCGTCAGAAATCCCTACGCCCGGCGGATGAAGAAGCAGATTACCATCCGCGTCGACGAAACAGCCATTGCTTATTTCAAGGCGATGGCAGAAGAGCGGGGGATTCCGTATCAAAGCCTGATGAACTGGTACCTAGTGGAGTGCGCTACGGACAAACGCAGGCCGAAGTGGGCTTAAGACCCAAGCCGCCTGACACTTCAACCACCTCCCGCGTAGGAAATCATTCGTTGTCGGCCCACGCGTCTCACCGTCTCGCCGCCGGCAGCCGGATTTCAGCCTCGAGGCCTTTGGGCGAACGGTTGCGGCATTTGACGGTGCCACCGCAGGCTTCCACGCAGGTTCTCACGATCGCCAAACCGAGACCGACGCCACCGGTCTCACGCTGTCGGGCAAATCCTGGTCGGCAAAAAGGCTTGAACACTTCCTCTCCTACGCGCGAAACACAATGCCTGGTAACAAAAAGTGGCCTCAACTCGTCTGAACGTCTAAGATAGGGGATCTTGATTTGTGCATTGTCTATTCTACAAGGAGGCGTCTTTATGAAATCGAATTCTTCGCGCCGTGACTTTCTCTATGCGGGATTGGCACTCCCCGTCGCCGGGCTGGCTTCCACCGCTGGCTTTGGCAAAGCAACGGTCCAATCGTCGCCGCCACCGTCGCTCGCGTCCACACCGAAACTGACTTATCGCACCATCGGGAAAACAGCCCTGAAAGTCACTGCGGTGGGGTTTGGGTGCATGGTTACGTCCGACGCCAGCGTCATCGAGCGCGCATCGGATATCGGCATCAATTATTTCGATACGGCGCGTGGCTATCAGCATGGTAACAACGAACGGATGGTCGGCGCTGCGCTCAAGAAGAAACGCAAGGACCTCGTCCTCTCCAGCAAGTCCGGGGGACGCACCAAGGATAGCCTCTTGAGTGACCTTGACACCAGCTTGCGCGAGCTGGGCACCGACTTCCTCGACATCTGGTATCTGCATGGCAGGGACAGGACATCGGATGTTCCGGATGAATTGTTCGAGGCCCAGCAGATTGCCAAGCAGCAGGGAAAAATCCGCTTTGCCGGCCTCAGCACGCACAACGCGAAGGACATGATTCCATTCCTGGTCAAGAAAGGCGCCTTGGATGTTGTCCTGACCACGTACAACTTCACCATGGACAAACGCATGGAGGCGTTGATTGAGCAGGCCGGCAATGCCGGCCTGGGCGTGGTCGCGATGAAGGTGATGGCGGGCGGCTTCCGCAGAGTGAAACCTGAGGAGCCGTTGTATCCGAAGTTCAAGAGGGAAGGGGCCATGCTCGCCGCGCTGAAGTGGGTGCTGAAGAATCCGAAGGTAGACACGACCATCCCGAGCATGACCGACATGGATCAGCTCGAGGAAAACCTGAGGGCCATGGCGGAGCCTTACTCTCAGGCCGAGGAGAAACTGCTGGCGGAGCAACTCGAGCAGATCGGCCCCCTCTATTGCCGAATGTGCAATGAATGCGAGGGAACTTGCACAAAGGGCCTGCCGGTGGCCAACCTGCTGCGTTATCTCACCTACGCCGAGGGTTATGGGCAATTCTCACTGGGGCGCGAGCATTTCCTGGCCTTGCCCGCTGAAGTCACCTCCGTGCGCTGCCAGGATTGTGTAAGCTGCACCGTGGCCTGTCCATTTGGGGTGAAGGTTTCGAGCCGGCTGGCGCGCGCGCAGGAGTTGTTCGCGTGAAGTCTTTAAGATTGGTTCTAATAATGCTGGCGGCCGCCTCCGCCGCGCCTGCGGCGGAGGTGGCGGACTGCCACCTGGTGGCGGGATGGGAACAGCAAGGCGGCGCGCGCCGCTTCACTGCCGACAACCTGTTCGAGTACATCGATGGGAACGCCGAAGGTTATCTTCTCTACGGCTTCGTTCAAATGCAGGGGGTGACCTGCCAATCCGGGGGCGAATCCATCCTCGTCGATGTCTTCGAGATGACCGACGCTGACTCCGCTTACGGAGTCTTTACGGCGAATCTCGATCCCCACTTGCCGATCGAGAAGGTCGGCATGGGTGGCCAAATCATGCCGCGGCGGGCGCTCTTCTGCAAGGACAAGTATTACGTGCAGCTGGCTGCCAACCCCGAAAAAGGCCAGATGGCGGCGCTCCGGGCGTTTGTGAGGGAAGCCGAGAAACGTATACCGGGCCGCTCGCTGCCCCCGGCGGCGCTCTCCTGGTTTCCCACCGAGAAGCTGGCCTCCGTGCGCTTGATTCCGGAAAGTGTTTTGGGATTGCGCCTGCTGAAGCGCGGCTTCGTAGCACACTATGAGCTGGGGCAGGCGTTCGTAGTAATTGAAGCATCGCCGGAGTCTGCGGCAGCCGTCTTGAGCAAGTTGCGACAACGATTCGGAGAAGCCGCGCCGGCGCAGGTTGCGGACGAAGCCTTCCAGGCCGATGACCAATACCTGGGCGGGATGTGCATCTTCCGGAAGGGCCGCTATATCGGCGGGTTCGCAAATATGCCGAACCCCAAAGACGCTACAGCACAAGCCGCGTCGCTCGCAGAACACATACCCGGAATGTAGAGCGCTGGGAAGCGAATCCCCGAAGGGGATGGATAAAGTAGCCGGGGGCAACGCCCCCGGAAACTGGCGACCCCACCCGACCCGACCCTGAAGGGGTCGGATCCGAGCGGGTGAGGCGGAAATTGAGGGGCAGGGTTCCCATCTAATCCCATGGGCCGAGCGTATGTGGACGGGATTTCCATTTGCCCCGCGCGTCTCACTTTCTTGAGGTGGTCTGCGCCAGCGACATCCTATTCCCGTGTTTTTTCAAGGGGTTAGAAGAATGCCAGGGATATGCAGGCGTGCGCATGAGTGTGGCATGTTGGCACACTTTACGGTTCGCCCGCTTAATAGTACGCTACATCAATAGCCCATCCCAGCCAAGCGCAAAAGACAACTGCAGAGATTCTTCGCCCGTCAGCCGACGGACTCAGAACGACAGGCGTGGGGAGATTCTTCGCCGGCAGAGCCTACGGCGAATTTTATCCGCAGAACGTTGCGTCGCAACAATGGATCGGTTGCGCTGCTCAGCGTGACATCCGTGCACTCGTCTGCCCTGCTGTCATTCTGAGCGCAGCGGAGCGGAGCGAAGAATCTCGCTCTGGACTTTTCCGCCGACAAACAGCAGGGCGAGATGCTTCGTCCGTCAACTGACGGACTCAGCATGACAGTGAGCGGGCGCTCTCGCGAACGTCGTGGCGTAGGCCCTTTGCTTTCAACGGTTCGATTGCGCCAGCCTCGCGCTCACGTCCTGACATCACGGATAGCCGTTTTCGGCTATGAACGCTCAGCACGACAGGGAGGACGCTTGCCATTGGAAACTGCAAGGATGGATCCTTGGGCAATCCAGGGATTTACCTCCACGACCCCGCCTCGAGCCCTTCGGTCACTTCCCCGGCAGGCCGACGATACGTTCACGTGCCTTTAGCCCGAATCTCTCACCACGGAGGGCGGCCTGGCAAAAAACGGCAGAGCGTGGTGAGAAATCCGGTTTAGCGATCCACCGATCACCACGCTCACTTTCATGGAAGGGCGTTTAACGAAGCCGCTGGGGCGGCGGACGCTTCGCGTGATACTATTTGGCAGGGCAACTGCGATGTCGCCGATCTACAGTCGTGTAGCAACATTGCCCCAATACGTAACACGATTCCGATTCAATACCCAATAAGCAATTGCCCTGCCAAAAAAGGCTTCCTTCAAACGGCTTTATCGAAAGCGCGCCGGACCACCGTGTTCAGGTACACTTCATTCGTGGATGCGCGCTTCCGATAAAGCACTAACGTTTTTCGGGCACAATTCCGTTTGGGTTGTGTGGAGGTCTGCTTCGGTCGTCTACATACGCAGAATTTGCCTTTTGCCACCCTGGCTCTCCAACGCATCCGAGAGGCCGAAGTCGGAACCGAGGCTGAACCCTGTGTCCCAGAATCGCGAGTGCTTTCCGAGTGCGCCGTCGCCCGGCCAGAACTACGGATTGCCCCCGCGGATTCGTCGATAAATACTAGGCGGATTATCGGGATCAATCCGGTTTTCACCATTCAGGTACGCTCCGAAGGGAATAAAGTTCCCGCCGAATGGTGTTGAAAAGGGGGGACGCTGTCGTTAGCTATTGTCCTGGTGGCCGGGCAGATCTGTCCTTTGAACCCGCGTGTGTGTTCCGGCGTTTGGAACCTCGGGCTGGAGTTTGCGATGTACTATTGGTCGGTGCGGTTTGAGGTGAAGGAAGTGCATTCGTGGGTAAGGGGTTCAATGTGATTGGGCCTTGTACCTGGACCAGAGCTGGATTGATGGGCTTCGGGACGGAGCGGGAAGCCCGCGACCTGAAGATAGACAGGGAGGGACGGCGGGCACTGCGTCAGGCCAAGTCAGTACCCATCCTGGACGACATCAAGGTATATCTGGGGCGAGAGCAGCCCAAGGTATTGCCAAAGAGCCCGGAAGGGCAAGCCATTGGCTACGCGTTGTCGAACTGGGAAGCCTTGACCCGTTACGCCGAGGACGGCGATTTGGAAATTGACAATAACGGCGCCGAGCGCAGCCTGCTTGGGGTCGCAGTAGGCCGGAGGAACTGGATGTTCTTTGGAAGCGACAATGGCGGGCGGACAGCGGCTGTCCTAACCAGCTTCATCACCACCTGCAAGAGGCTCGACATCGATCCGTTTGCCTATCTGCGCGACATCTTCGAACGCCTGAGCACTCATCCTCAGAGCCGACTCGCCGAACTGCTCCCCGACCAATGGAGGGCTGTGCGGCAGGCGGCTAGTACCTCCTGATGTCCGCGCTTCTCAAATTCTCGACTCTCCTGCCCAGCAAATCGCGCAATGGCTTGACAGGACACTTACGAAGTGAGAGTGCGACGATCTTTCCCGCAAAGAAAAATCCGATCGACATCACAGACGGCACCTCCGAATCATCGGCGTCTTCCCCGCAAGTTTTGTTATCGTGCACTGCAATGGGTCAATGTCATCGTTTGGTGCTGATGACGAGAATTCCGCAGAGCACCGGCTGAAGGGATGCCAAAGCTCATATCGGCGGCAACTGTTAAATGACACAGTTATTTCAGGAAATGAACACGATGCATAGACAACCGATCATGCACGGAGAATTGGTTGGGCCAGCGACGATTGACATCCAAAACCAGGTCTTCGGAGCGCGGTCCTCTACTGGTTGATGTGAACGACTGTTGCAGGCGGAAATCCGTTGAACCAGGTCGAAGAAGCATTGCTGTAGGCGCCGATCTTTTCCGAATAGACCAGATCATCGATTTGGAGGTCAGGCAGCTGCTCGGATTGCGAGATGATGTCCAGACCATCACAGGTCTGCCCGTAGACCGTGCAGACTTCGGTTGCGCCTTTTTTAAACGCCTTGAGATGATATTGGCAATGGTCAAAAATGATGCCGGAGAACGTGTCATAGACGCTGTCGTCAATGAAGTAGCAGAGCTTTCCATCGCGCACAGCTTTGCCTATGATCCGCGCGACGAGGGTGGCGGCCGTGGCCACGAAAAACCTGCCCGGCTCCGCCAGGATCTGCATGGTTGGCGGGAACAGTCTGTCGATCTCGGCGTTGATCGTTCTGGCGAGCAGGCTGAAAGGCTTCACATGCCGGTCATAGGCGACGGGAAAGCCGCCGCCTATGTCGAGGATTTTGATCTCATGGCCACGTGTTTTCGCCTCTCGCAATACCGCTGCCGCAATATCAAGAGCCTGAACGAAGTTGTCGAAGTTGGCGCATTGGCTGCCCACGTGAAAGCTCAGTCCCTCGACCTCCAGTCCGATATCGAATGCAGCGCAGATCAGGTCCACTGCTTCTCCCGGGTCACACCCGAATTTGGACGACAACTCCACCATTGACCCGGTGTTGGGAACTCGCAAGCGAAGGACAACGCCGGCATGAGGGGCGTATTGTTTGATTTTCAGCAGCTCGTTGCGGTTGTCATAGGTAACGAGGGGCTTGTAGCGGTCAAGTGCCTGGAGTGTCTCCTTTGTTTTAGTCGGATTGGCGAAAATGATTTTGTCCCAGATAAAGTCTTGCTGGTCCTTGGGCGGAAGGTGTTTTATTTTTTCATAAACCAGCATGAATTCCGGAAGTGAGGCTACGTCGAAGCTGGCGCCCGCGCCGTACAAAGTGCGCACAATCTCCGGCGCCGGATTCGCTTTTACAGCGTAATACGCCTGAACTCGAGGAAGGAGCCTCTTATACTTGGCGTAGTTGCGGCGGATGATCTCGTGATCGATCACAAGAACGGGTGTCCCGTCCTGCGCGGCGATTGCTTGAAGCTGTCGGGTTGTAGCCATAAGTGCGCTCTCTTTCCGCATTAACGCGTTGGGCGTACGAAAAACCATCGCGAAGGGTGTCATTCCGAGCGAAGCGAGGAATCTCGCCCTGATTCGTGCCCGTGGAACCGGTAAGCAGAGCGAGATTCCTCGCTTCGCTCGGAATGACACATCATGGTTCTTCAGCAGCCTGCTAATCCAGGGCAGGATCCGTGCCGTCGATCATTTTCACTTTGTTGTGCATGAAGTATTCTTTGGTCAGCGCCTTCATCATTTGACCGCGCTGGTCGTAAAGCCTGCGCAATTTCCGCCGTGGGTGCCTGGCGAGCGCATAGTGCGTGAGGATAGGCATGGCGATGGTCGTATCCGTGTAGCAAACCACCGCATCGGGCAGGCGGTCGGGATCCACTTTCCCCCAGCTTACGGCTTCGCTGGGAGTAGCTCCGCTCAGTCCGCCAGTGTCCGGACGCGCATCGGTTACCTGCAAGAAATAATCCTGCCCAAATTCCTTGATGCGCAGCACCTCCTGGATCTGAGGTTCCGTCTGGAGCATGAAGTTCTTGGGGCTGCCGCCGCCCCATAGAACTACGGCACTCTTGCCTCCTGCCCGTTTCGCAGCGAGAACGCAAGCGGTTGTCTCATTCACGTCGATCGACGGATTCACCCGCAGCTTGTTGCCGCGCAATTCTACGCCGGCCACGTTCATCCCAATCGTTGAGTCGCCGGGCGATGATGTGTAGCAGGGCACGCCGGCGCGATAGGCAGCGGCCAGTACGGAGACGTCCTTGAGGCCCGCTTTGCGCTCCCACTCGGCCGCATACTTGCCCAGCAGATGGTGCAGTTCGCCGGAGCCCATTTCCTTCTGGAATTCGGGTTGAATAAGTATGTTGCGCAGGATTTCATCTGTTGCCATCAGGCAATCGCTGTAACCGAGCAGAACGTCGTACACGCGCACGATATCGTTGTCGCGCAGTTCCGTGTCGTCCATGGTGAAGCTTCCTGCACGCACCGGATAGTTCAAGGCAAAATGCAGGTCGTGATACAAATTGGCGCCGGTCGAGACAATCCAGTCCACAAATCCGGCTTTGATAAGGGGAACAATGCAGGAGCACCCCAGCCCGGCCGGCGTTAGCGCTCCCGATATACTCATGCCGATCGTTACGTCTGGCTCCAGCATCTTTTCCACGAAAAGCTTGCAACCCTCTTTAAGACGGGCCGAGTTGTAGGCAAGAAACACCTCGTCCACGATGTCAGGAAGCTTCTCTCTGCCTGTCAGATTCTTGGGGAGAATACGCTTTCCGGCGAGGTAGCGGTCGCGGTTCGGGCACTTTTTCTTTTTCAGCCAATCGGGCATTTCCGACATGTCTTCGCGATAACGATGGTGTGACTTTTGGGCTTTAGCCATGATCGAATCGAATTCCTCCATTGAACCTAGCGCGGCCTTCGGCCGCGACCAAAAGGGCTTCTCCGTGTACTCTGTGCCTTTACAAGCACCAACACAGAGCACACAGAGACGCTCAGTGATCTCTGTGTTTCATCTCTTCTTTGGCACAGAGAGCACGGAGAAAAATCTTCGCGGCTTGCGACGAAACTCGGTATTAGTAACACAGCGAAACGCTCGCATTGAAATCGGGCATCGAGCCGCATTAGACTAGCACATCGAGCCGACCGGGAAAAGTGTGCACCGCGGTTCGTATGAGAAACGCGGCTCCCTCAGAAGTGCTTTGGATGGTCAGTGAGCTGCAGCGGCGTTTCTCATCGCAAACGTCAGCTCTGACACAATTGTCTGGAACTCCAACGTGAACGGAATGAAAGATTCAGAAAACACGCCGTCTTCAATGGGCTTCTCGATGCCCGCGGAGTGGGACCTACACGAAGCGACGTGGCTCGCGTGGCCTCATAATCCCACCGACTGGCCGGACAAGCTCGATGCTATTTGCTGGGTCTACGGCGAAATCGTGCGCAAAATTTCGCCCGGTGAGCACATCAGGATGCTGGTCAATTCAGCGGCCGGCGAGAAGACCGCGCAGCGCTACCTCGAGCGCGCAGGAGCTGACCCGACGCGCGTCGAGTTCATCAGGCACCCAACAAATCGCGGCTGGATGCGGGACAGCGGGCCCATATTTGTTCGGCGCCACTGGAACAGAAGGACGGAGACCGCCATCGTCCATTTCCATTTCAACGCCTGGGCCAAGTATTCTGACTGGAAGAAAGATCGCCAAGTGCCTGAAGTTGCGGCCAGACACCTCTCCAAGCGCATCTTCCACGCGCATATCGGCAACCGTAAATTCGTCCTCGAAGGGGGTGGAATCGAAGTCAACGGGCGCGGAACATTGTTGACGACTGAAGAGTGCTATTTGCACCCGGAAATCCAGGTCAGGAATCCTGGTCTGGACCGAAAAGGCTTTGAAAAAGCACTCCACGATTACCTCGGTGCGACAAACGTCTTCTGGCTTGCAGGTGGCGTGACCGGGGATGATACGCACGGCCACGTCGATGACATCTGCCGTTTCGTCGATAGAAAGACCCTGGTTTTCGTTAAGGAGGGGAATACCGAGGACGTCAACTATGGCCCGCTGAACGAAAACTGGGACCGCATTCAGGATCTGCGGCTTGAGGACGGTTCCAGGCCAGAGGTCATCGCGCTACCTATGCCTGACCCGATCTTTTTCGACCGTGACAGACTCCCGGCGAGTTATGCAAATTTCTATATCGCCAATCATGCTGTGCTGGTGCCCACTTTCAACGATCCCAAAGACCGCTTGGCGCTTGGACTCATTGGCGAATTATTCAAGGATCGTATAGTAGTGGGCGTCCATGCCGTTGATTTGGTGCTGGGTTTCGGCACGCTCCATTGCCTGACGCAGCAACAGCCCGCATGAGCGCAAGGCTTCGTCCAGGGGATTATCAGGCGGGGAATTCAACTGCGGAAGGTGGGCTCACCGGACGGATACAGGGATTGGGCCTGGGAAGTCGGCTAGCCGTCAACTGGCCCGCTGCGCTGGGCCGGATGCCGGCGTCGAAGGGCGTCTTCCAGGCGCTATCAAGCTTGGTGATTATAGGCGCTGTGCAAGGCCCCCAATGAGGGTCAACCTGTTTCCCTAACGGTGACTTGGGATGCCACTATACTCCGTGGGGGCGGATGCACGTCGCCAGTGTCATGTCGCACTTAATTCTCTACAAGAGCGATTCGCTTGAACCCCCTCACCCCCTGTCCCCTCTCCCCCACCTGCGCATGTCCCACATCTTTGGCTGGACACGGCCGTGGGGCCTCTGACTTCTGCCTCTTTCCCGCGGAGCTCTTCTCACTGACCCCAGCCAAGGGCAGCGGATTGCTCATGGTCGTTCCGATGCGGAGGTCAGGGACGGGGGTTTACTCGAACGGTATGTCTACTTCCGCATAACTGCCGGGAGTCGCTGCATTCACAGCGGCTACAACCCTTCCAACGTAGCGGCGCAAAGTGGGCCATTGCTGATTGCCGATAACCACGAACGCGATTTTCCGGCCTCTCAGGTCTTGCTGGTAACGGATGTTTTTGTCAGTCGTCACCAAGACCTCGAAGCCGGCCGCCTCCGCAGCCGCTATCAGTTCGCCGTTAAGCAGCCGGTCCCATCCTCGTTCGATGGCTTCAACCACCACATGGCCCTTGAGCGCATACCGGAGCGGGGCTGGAGTACCGTTATCAAAGAGTATGAGCATCGACCCTTGGGGCGGGGGGCTGCACCGGCGGCGCGTCAAGGCTTCGCGCCGCAAATTCGATCACGGCAACCACCTGTTGGTGGGACAAATGAAACCACTCCATAATCTCGTTGATCGAGGCTCCTGCTTCCAGATTGTCAAAGACAACTGAAACCGGCGTCCGCGTATCCCGGAATACCCAAGCGCCGCTACGCTTGCCGGGGATGCTCTCGACGGCGGGGCATTGTGACCAATCGAGTGTTGCCATATTCCTACCCTCTCATCGCTATTTTATACCACAGTTGGGCGGCGGCGTCACGCGCGGGCACAAGCCCGGCTTTTGGTTGTCCGCCGATGGACTTGCTCGCTCGCCCCTCTGCAACTTGCTGCTGCTCAGATGACTTCGGCGCTGTTAGGAATTCGGCCTGCAAAGTCGGCTAGCCGTCAACTGGGCCGCTGCGCTGGGCCGGATGTTGGCGCGGAAGGGCATCTTCCAGGTGCTGTCAAGCTTGCTGATGGTGGGCGTTGTCCAAGGCCGCCAATGAGGGTCAACCTGTTTCCCCAACGGTGGCCCGGGATGCCAGGGAGAATGCTACTCCGCCCCGTATTCGATTTCCATGCGGCGCAGGCGCAGGCTCGAAAGTGCCAACACCGCGACTGACAAGGTCAGAAGGCCGAGGATACCCGTTACGGTCGAAGCGGGGTTGACGTTCACGGCGATTAAGGCCAGGGGATTTCCCTTGTCCAGGGCGACGCTGGCAGGCACGCTCACCGGACACAGGGATTTCAGGTAGAAAATCACGCTGCACTTCTGCATGAGCGGCGGAAGCACTCCGCTGATGGTTTCCCACACCAGCACGACGAGAGTCGGAACCAGAGGATTGCGGAAAAGCACCCCGGCTGCCAGAAAAATGCTGCCATAGCCAATGCAAGCCAGGAGCGTGACGCCCAGGTAGGCAGCCACGTGCGCGAGACCGTTACCGTGATACAGATAGTCCTGAATCACATTGGAGTTGAAGCACCAGTAAAGCGCGACGAGCTGAAGCAGGGTGCTGCAACAGAAAATCACGGCCGCCGCCAGCAGGCCCGACAGGTACTTGCCCACCAGCAAAACCTCCCTGCGGATGGGCGCCAGGAGGTAGTAATGCAGGCTTTTGTCGAGCACCTCGCCGCGGAACAGGTTCATGAAAATGCCCACGCATCCGAAAAATATGGCGAGGCGCAGATAAAAAAACTGGAAGACGGCGGCGAAAACGTGAGTGTCCTCGCCGAAGTCGCCGCGCCTCCCATTCTTGATCTGGAAAAATGAATGGGCGGCATATAGGAGCACAGGGGCGAAGGCCAGAAAGTAAATCCAGAGCCCGCGCCGGGCAAACAGGGTCTTCTTCAATTCGAGCCGCACCACCGCCACAATCTGTCGACGCCAGAGCGCCCAAGGAAGTTTGCGGAAGCTCATTTGGCGGGCTCCTCCGTGCCGATCAAGTATTCGTAGACCGAGAGCACGTCATCGTCGGCCGGGGCAACGGACTCGATATCGATTCCGTTCTGGGCAATCCGATTCAGGAGCAAGTAGAACCGGTCGGCGTCGCGGGTCTTCACCAGCAGGCCCATGCCGTCGTGGTGAAGGCGCGCCTCCACCACGTAGTCCTCGAGGAACAACTGCGAGGCCAAGGCGCCCGGCTTGTTGCAGCGGATGAGAATCTGCGCGGGGTGTTCCTGGATCTCATCGCGCACGCCGCGAATGTCGCCCTCCGCCACCACGTAGCCGTTGCTGAGCAGCACCACCTGGTCGGAAATCACGTCCACTTCGTGCAGGACGTGGCTGGAGATGATCAGGTGCAGGCCCTGCACGGCCAAGGCACGGAACAGGGCGATGGTCTCGGCGCGGATGAGGGGGTCGAGACCGTTGAGCGGCTCGTCCAGCACCAGAACGGCAGGGTTATGGCAGATCGCCTGGGCCAGCTTGATGCGCTGGCGCATGCCCTTACTATAGCTCGCGATCGGGCGCTCGGCGGCCTCACCCAGACGGACGCGGCCGATCGCCTGTACGGCTAGTTCCCTGGCCTTCGCATGGCCGCAGCCGGACAGGCGCAGGTAGGAATAAACAAACTGGTATCCCGTCAGGCCGCGGGGGAACGAGTCGTACTGCGTACAGTAGCCGAGGTGGCGAAAGAGCTGTTCGGGCTGGCGTGGCGAGAGTCCCAGCACGCTGATGCGCCCGCGTGTAGGCTCCACCAACCCCGTCATCAGGTTCATCAACGTCGTCTTGCCCGAACCGTTGGGGCCCACCAGGCTGGTGATGCCTGGCGGAATGGAGAGGTTGACGCGGTTCACCCCCAGCACCTCTCCGTAGAACTTGGAGACGTCCTCGAACACAATGCTTTTGTCCGGGGCGACGTCGTTCATCCGCGCACCACCTCATAGGCGCGAACTTTGCGCGCCAGGAGCCAGAGACAAAAGCCGCTGACCGCAAGCAGCACCATCCAGGCGCTCCCGCCGGAGATTGGACTTCGCCAAGGTTGTCGGAACAAGTGCGCCTCCACCGTGGCGATAAGACGGCCGAGGTCGAGAAGGGCGCCCTTGTTGGTTCCCAGCACGGCATTGACGGCCTCAGCGAAGCCGGCCCCGAAGAAGAAGACAGCCAGCAGCGCCGCCCCTGCCGCAAGCTTTCGCTTGATCCATGCCGAAAGCGCCAGCGCCAACACGGAGAACACCAGAATCTCGATCGCAGAGCCGAGGAAGATACTGGCCGCCAGCCAGAGGTTCGCCCACATCCAACTCCCTCCGGCGAGGCTGGATTGAATGAGGAACAGCAAAAGAGCGGGAACCCAGGTGACCAGCGAGAGCAACGAAACCAGGACCAGCATCTTCCCCAGCACGTAAGCCGCACGTGACAATGGCCGGCAGAAGTAGAGTGGCAAGGCGCTGTTGGCGAGGTCGGGAGAAACGAGCCCCGGCCCTACCAGCGCCGTCAGGATGAAAGCCATCGCTCCCTGGGCGCGCAGGAAATGGAAGAAGAAGCCGGCATCCACGTCGAAAAGCGAGCGGGCGCCGAGCATCGCCAATAGGCGCGTGCTATGGTTGATGTAAATGCCCACCGCGCAGATCAACGGGAAGAGGAAGCAGGTGACGAAAAACGCCGTAAGGAGCTTCCACTGGAACACGTTCTTGAAAGCGTACCGCGTGATGATCGAGAAGCGTGACCACAACGGCGTAAGTTGCCCGGCGTAGCCGCGGTAGCTGCGCTTATGAACGGCCATTGCTGTTCTCCATGGCTTTCAAGAAAATGTCCTCCAGGCTGTCGCGGCGGTAGTTCATGCGCCGGATCTGGACCTTCCGCTCCTCCGCCAGCCGGTACAGGTCGCGGATGACGAAGCTCGACGGCAACACCATCTTCATCCGCTTGCCGGAGGTCACGGCGCACTCGCAGCCCAGGTCCTCAACCGCTTCAGCAAAGCCACCATCGTCTCCCGCCGTTTCCAGCTCCAGGAAGCGCTTGTTGGCCCGGCGCTCCTCTTCAAGATTCGCGTAGTGAACCTGGCGGCCAGCCTTGAGGATCAGCACCTCGTCGCAGGTCTCTTCCACGTCACGCAGCAGGTGCGAACAAAGCAGGATTTGAAGCTCCTGGCTGTCGCGCATTTCGTGGATCAGGCGGATCATGCGCTGGCGCGCCGGTGGATCAAGACCGTTCGTCGGCTCATCCAGAATCATGAGCTTGGGCCCGTGGACGATGGCTTGAGCCAGCTTGGCAAGCTGCTTCATGCCCAGAGAGTATGTGCCCAGCTTGCGATATCGCGCCTCGCCCAAGCCCACGTAGAACAACACCTCGTGAGCGCGCTCGAGGGCCGCGCCGGGAGGCAGACCGGAGAGTTCCGCCATCATGCGAACGAAGCTCACTGCCGTCATGTGGGCGATGAAGCAATCGGTCTCGGGCATGTATCCGGTGAGACTGCGAATCTGCTTGGTTTGGGTGCGAATGTCGTAGCCGAAGACGCGAGCTGTGCCCGCCGCCACAGGGTAGAATCCGAGAAGCGTATTGATGAGGGTTGACTTGCCGGCGCCATTCGGGCCGAGCAATCCGATTGCCCGGCCCGAGAGAGTGCAACGCAGGTCTTCGAGAATATTCCGCTGCCAGAAGCGAACGCCCAGTCCTTCGAGTTCGATGACGGGAGCCATGGGTCTCGTTAGCCGCCTTTTGGCGTCTGCTGCGCGGCCTTCTCAATGAGCGGCAAGAGCTGGAGCGGCCCGTCGTGGCCAATGCCGAGCAGCGAATCGAAGACTAGGCCGAAGAAGCTGCCCGTACCAGTGACCACAATCTGCTGCGGCTCGCCATAGGCACAAATCAGGCTCGGAACACTGTTCCGGCTCAAGGCCTCAACGGACTGGCGCTGAGCCGGCGTGAGCACAGTGGTCGACTTCAACAGGTCTGTCACCGGCCCCAGCATCGCCCCCAGGTTTTGATAAACGACGGCGGAGTAGTTGGTGTTCCCGTCGCGCGGCAGGCGGCTCATAAAGTCGGTGGAGCGAGCGAGTGAATATCCCGTTTCGCGGTTCTGAAGAGAACTCACGAGCAGGCTACGGTTGGGCGCGGCGACGAGATAGCCATCCACAAAAACGTAATCGATCTCGCTCAGGGCGCCTGGTTGGGATGACGGCAGGATTCTGTGCAATGCGTAATAGGTCCGGCCACCCCTGTCCTCCTTGGTCAGGTTGAACTGGCCGGCTTTCTGGTCCGCTTGCTCTCCGATACCCGCCACCAGCTTCTCGATGGTCTCTTCCAAGCGCGCCGGATCGTTCACTTCCAGCGCCAGCTTCCAGCTCGGAGTGGGCAGCACTGGGCCGTCCAGGGCAAACGTAGCCTCGCCGCCCAGCGCGCCGGCCAAGTCATCGGACAAGTTCACGCCGGTCTTCGATTCGAACTCCTCCAGGTCCTCGCCGGAATCGGGTTTGTCACTCCGAGCGAAGCTGATAATCTCCTGCACGATGTCGCGCGGGTTCTTGACGACGAACGAGACCACGAAACTGGCGGCGGGCGACACAAAGTCCAGCGTACCCATCGGGCTGGGCGGCGCCAGCCAAGCCGCTATGCCCCGGCGGTCCTGAGAGAAGGAGATCGTGGCCCGGTTCTCCGTCTTTCCGCTCGTGTCCTTGCTCTCCATGATCAGGTACCTCATGTCAGCGAAGCCGGTCTTCGGGTCCTTCAGGAAATCCGGACCTTTCCCCGAGCCTTCTTTCTTACTTACGAATTGGGAGAGAACTTGTTCCATGTCGGCGCAAAGTAGCCAGCCAGCGCCGGATTGATACGCCCTCTGGATTGCCGCGTAGAACGGAGTTGAGACAAAGTTGCTGGAAGCAGAGTGCTCGATGAGGGTGGCGGCATGCTGCAACTGGCTCGTGTCGCCAGTCATCACTAGAATGTTGTTCTTCAGGAAGACCAACGGCCGGTCCTTGCCGGCGGGCGGAAGCGCAGCCGAAAACGGATCGTCGATCAAGGTTGCCCTGGACTCGATTCCGGCGCTGAGCTCGCTGATTCGCTGCTGGAGGAATTCGCGGAAACCCGGCCGCTTGACCTCCGCCAGGATCAGCGGCGCATGCTGGTCTTGCGGCAGGGCGATGACGATCTCATCTCCCAGGTACTCGCTGAAGGTGTGGATTCTATTGATCATCTCCTCCAGTTTCTGAGCCTTGCCTGAGGCCTGCTGCTGGTTCCACCACTGCTCGAGCACCTCGCTCTGACCGATGCGCTCCTGAAGCAACTGGTTCGCCTGGCTCAGCGTGGTGCCGAGGTTGGGGATGGCGACGTAGAGCATAGTGTCGACCGGCGCCATCTTCAGCAGGGTCGAGTCGTAACGCGGAGTGGGGACGGGGATTGCTTCCAACTGCTTGTGCAGCCCGGCGAACTCGCTGAGCAGCGCCAGGTATTCGCCGGAACTCCGGCTCCAGGAGATGTCACGGGTGAGGGAGACCGGCGTGAGACTGGCCTGGGTTGATATCTGATCGCCCGGATGCAGCAATTGCACGTTCGAGCCCTGCTCGACCTCAACCTCTCCCTGGATAACTGACACCCGCGAGCCCTTCATGCCTTCGTCCACCGCGAAGATCGTACCCTTGACCGAAATCAGGCAATCGCGCGTGGCAACATAGAGGCGCCCGTGGCGCTGCTGGGCAGCCCGAACAATGATCTTTCCGCGCTCGAGGTGGATGGTCGTGCCGCGCCAGCCACGAGAGACCCAGAGATCAGTCCGCTGGCTCATTTCGATCGAGGAGTCGTCTGCGAGGCGAATGACGGCCGACGAGCCATTGGCAGTGCGGATTTCCTGGCTATCCAGGATCGGGCGGCCGGCCGCCAGCGTGGCGCTGACGCGATCAGAAACGTGGTAGAGCGCGCCATCCACGGTCTGGACCATGGCCCGCGTGCCGCTTCCGAGGATCAGACGGCCAACGCCCATCACGCCCAAGCCGACTCCTAGCACCAGCACCGCGGCCATCGCCCACGCCACTCGCCAACCGGGGCGGAGCGGCCTTGCCGGTTGCTCCCAAGTCAGGGCCGACTCTCGCCGCGCACCGGAGCGCGCCGCGTCGAGCGCCCCCCGGCAAATAACGCACTCGTGAATATGGTCTTCGAATAGCAAGGCACGCGATTCGGAGAGAGTCTTGGCAAGGTAAGCCTGCATGAGCGCCTGGAAATCGGCGCAACTCCGGATCTTGTCGATATGCGCAGGGGCCGTGGCCGCCGTCGATGGAGAGAGTTGGGCCACCTGCGCCCACACGCGACGCGCAGCCTGTTCCATAACCTGCTCATCGACGCTCTGGGTGCGGACTTCGGCGATGATTCGATCCAACCCACGCTCGCTACCTTTCGTTTCGCTTTTCATGACCTGCCTCCAAGATACGAATTGATCTCTTTCTGCAGCCGCCGGCGGGCGCGGTGCACGGTGACCGCGACCCTGACTTGCGACATGCCAAGCAGGCGCGCGATCTCACGGTTGCTGTGACCCTCGAAAAAGCGCAGCGCGAAGACCTCGGCCGCCTCCGGACTCAGCTTGGCAAGCGAGCGCCTCAGGAAGTCCCGCAGGTCGCTACGCTCAGGCTGGCCGGGATCGGGCTGGGAATCGTCGAACGGGACGCTGTCCTCGGCCCGGCGCGCACGCAGCACATCCAACGCAGCGTTGATCGCCGCCCGGCGAAGATAGCTTTCGGAATTCTCCAGCCGCGGAGCCGCCCGGTCACGCCCCGCCAGACGCAGGAAAACAGTTTGCAGCACGTCCTCCGCGTCAGCGGCGTTGCCGGTAATGCGGAATGCGGTGCCGAACACCGAGCGATGGTGCGCTTGAAAGAGACCTTCGAGTTCGTCAAGGAGATCGGGAATCGCTACCTCCGCTGTCGCCGGTGCCAAGGTCGCCTCCTGATGACTACCTTCACACGTAATGACGACAGACTGCCCTGATTATTACAGCCAAAGAGTTCTTTTGCCACGAGAGTCTGGGAGGGGCAAATCCGACCTCGGGCGGCGCGGGTGGCGCCGACATCCCGCCTTGCGGGACCGTTAAGAAGCCAGGACAGGCCATGGATAGGACGCGGCGGCAGGGGTGTTGCGCGTGTTGCTGTGGCGCCCCGATGCATCGGGGCGCCACCCGCGAATAGAGTTCCTACTCGATACGCTTTCCGTGTTGGTTAAGGCCGTTTTGGTGCAGGATCAGCTCCGTCGCCCGGCCCTGGCCGTCGGTTACAAAAGTGATCTGGGCGTCGACAACTTTTAAGAAGAAATCGCGATCGCTCTCGGGAAACACCTCGAACTTAGGCTGCCCGGTTGCCTGAAGGAAAAGATGGTCGCCTTCGCGCGTTACCGTGAGAATGAACGTCGGGGTCAACCCGTAGCTTCCGACATACCCGTCGAACAACTTCGGATTGATGGGAACCTCCTTGTGCTCGCTAGGCAGCGGCGCCGCGCCTTCCACCCGCTTCGCATGATGATCCTGGCCGCCCTGGTGCAGGATCAGTTCGGTTGCACGGCCCTGGCTGTCGGGTGCGAAAGTAATCTGTGCATCGACGACCTTCAGAAAATAATCGCGGTCGCTCTCTGGAAATATCTCCACTTTCGATTGGCCGGTTGCTTGCGTGAAGAGGTGATCGCCTTCCTGGGTAACCGTCAAGATGAAATTCGGAGCAAGTTGGTAGCGGCCCACGTAGCCGCGGAAAATGCCCGGGTCCACCTTGACCTGAGTGCGTTCCGTCGGCTGATAATCCGCCCACCCATATTCATGGGCGATGGCAAAAAGTATCTCCGTATTCAGCGCACCCCCCATATCGGAGTTGGTCATGATGACCGCCCCCTGCCCGGTGTGCGCGTATGCAACGAGCATGCATTGGAAGCCCTCATTCGCGCCGCCGTGGCTGAATCGCAAGGTCTTGCCCGCCCCGTCAAGGAAAAGGCCCAGACCGTCGTTCTCGATCTGCCGGGTGAGCATCTGCTCAGCGATCCCCTTCGAGATGACGCTGTGCGACTTGCCTGCGGGCGCCTCCTGAATGGCGATGGCGAAACGGGCCAGGTCCCCCGGCGTGGTCCACAGACCGGCGGCCGCCAGCTCCGGGTAGGTGTGATATTTGCCTTCCACCGGCTTGCCGTCGGCCTGGTAGGCGGTGGCGGCAAACGGCTGCCAGTCGTTCCGCAGCGGCTGTGAGTAGGCGCTGTCTTTCATGTCTAATTTGCTGAGGACTGCCTGCTGCATTATCTCAGGAAAAGGCTCGCCAACCACGTCGATCAACATTTGTTGCATCACCGCGTAGCCGCCGCCGGCGTAGCGCCACTTTGTGCCGGGAACCGTGTCAACGCGAATGGGCTCAGTGTTCGCCGGCGTCTCGCCGTTCAGCACCTGCACGAGGGTAGGTACGGGCTTGCCCGCTTCATAGCCTGGAAAGCCGTGCACCGTAAAGCCGGCGCTATGACTCAGAATACGTCGCAGGGAGACCTTCTGCTCGCGAGTGAAATCGTTGTCCGGCACCTTCCATGATTTCAGGTAATCGTTGACGTTGCGGTCGAGCTCGATCTTGCCTTCTTCCACGAAATGAAGCGCGGCGGCAGCGGCGACGGATTTGCTAATGGACGCGGCCTGGAAACGGGTGTCCGGTGTGACCGGCCATTTGGCCGCGATTTCCGCAAACCGATAACCGCGCACCCAATCGATGCGACCCTGATCGATAACTGCGATGCTGACCCCCGGCACCTTGTAGAACGTCATGCGGTCAACGAGCTTCATACCCGGAAGCGGCTCCCCCTTGACGACCACCTGCGGCAGCAGCCCGTTCTCAACCCGAGCGATGCGATCCTCGGCGCTCGTTGCGCTTCCCGGAACCGTCGTCTGCACCACGGGTGCAGAGGCAGCGTTTCCCCCGTGCAGTGGCCCCCAAACCATCGCAGTCGCGAGGACCAACGTGACGAGCAGATTTGTTTCTCCCATCGTACTCCTTCGGCGCTGAGGCGAGCATAACGAGGAGCAGCAGTCAGTGCCGCCCTGACCATGGGCATTTTCTCATCCCCGGCACCCCAGTGGCAACCGCACTTCGTCAATCTGGATGGGGCACGCCGCTCCACTCGAAATCCCGGTCGAGAAGTTCGTGGTGGCATACCACTGGCTCGACAAATCGCGAGTAACGGCGTGGTGTTTACCGACAATTTCTGCCCCCAGATTCCTGGCGATAAATCCCCTTCCCACCAGTGATTTTCAGGTGATCGATATCGCCGGGAGCGGATTGGGCCTGAAAAGTCGGCTAGCTGTCAACTGGCCCGCTGCGCTGGGACGGATGCCCGCGTGGAAGGGCATCTTCCAGGCGCTATCAAGCTTGCTGATAGTAGGCGCTGTCCAAGGCCCCCAACGAGGGTCAACCTGTTTCCCTAACGGCGACTTGGGATGCCACTTTGCTCGAAGGTGTCCAAGAATCGCGTTCTGCTGCCGCGTCGTAGGGGTCCCGCAGGCGCGGGATGGTTGCCCCAGGGCGGCCACAAGGGCCGCCCCTACAAGCTGATGGACGTCGCCAGGATTCTACTGGCCCGCCTACTTGTAAGGGCTTCCGGCGCCCACGCTCTGGGCCGGTTTGTATGTCTCGAGGAATTCAGCGACACTCGCCTCCTGGGCGTTCTTATAGGCGACGCACAGGTCGATGCCTTCGAGTACTTGAGTGAGGATGCGAGGCCCGCCCGTGTACTTCGTCGACCGGCCGCTAAAGAAGTTCTCCACGTCCTGGCGATGCTGAGAGTCGCAGTAGCCTCCGGCCACGTAAGGCAGGAAAGACCCTGAATCGGTGGGAAGCTTGGCAATCAAATGATCCCAGTTCTGTTTCACAAAATCATAGGCGTAGTCGCGCGTCTGGCGCCGCTGGGCGGGGCCCCAGAGGATGCCAAGCGATTCCCGGCTGTCGAATTCATCGCTCAGCACGATGGGCAGAGCGACCTTAATGATTTCGGGATCCTGGAACGAGCCGAGGCTGAAGAGCAAGGTTCCGCGGAAATTCTCTTCTTTCTCCTGCTTGGCCGCAGCATGCATGCGATCGAACAGATCGCGGTCTCCGTGGCGGGCAGCGGTGGTAAGGACAACACCGAGCATGTCAGGGTCGACCGCCTTATGATCGTCGAGCCACGCCAGCGCCAGTTTTTTTGCTTGGGCGATCAACTCCGAGTCCTCGGCCTGATTGGCAAGCACGCTGAGAAGCGCAGGGCGGAGGAAGCGGGCATCTTCGCTTTCGCCCGCCTTCGTCTTCCAACCGAGGTCGCGACCTCGTCCGCCATAGACGTCCACCAGATACTGCCGGTACCGGGGCAGCAGGTCTTTCGAGACCAAATTGTCTTGGAGACCTGTGGTGATTTCCATGGTTTTGGTGACCACTTGGCGGGCGGGGTCCTGGGCGAGGCTCGGAGCCAACGCCAACGCCCTCCCCAGCGGAATCTTGCCACTACTGGTGAGTGAGGAGAGGTTGCCGACGAGCGCGACCTTCTCCGGAAGGGTAAGCACCTGCGCGTCGTCTTTGAGGAGGGCATTGAGCAGGTTGCCCTCGTATAACCCGAAATAGTAGCCTGCCGCCCCGGCGTTGGCCTCGACCCAGGCCGGGCAGCCGCCACCCTGCGGGAGCTGCAACTTGGCCGACTTGTGCGAAAGCAGTTCACACTGTCGCGCCTCACGCTGCCCAGCCGGATAGCGAACGCAGAGGGGAATTTCCCAAATTTGGTCCGCTGAACCCAGGGAACCCAGGGGCAGGAAACGCTGCTGGGAAAGTTTCAGCTTGGCCGCGCCGCCGCTGCAATCCAGCGCGGCCGTAACCAGCGGCACACCCGGCTGGTCGAGGAAGGTCGAGAAAGCCGCAGCGACGCTGGTATCGTCGCCGGCGAGCGCCGCTAGAAACTCAGCCGAG
>Ga0208457_1000992_pt1 | contig 22946 bp, 16 predicted proteins | sample June2015DPH_10_1_FD_185513 | JGI IMG/M metagenome (GOLD analysis project Ga0208457, IMG submission 185513) | Peatland microbial communities from SPRUCE experiment site at the Marcell Experimental Forest, Minnesota, USA - June2015DPH_10_150... | ecosystem: Environmental > Terrestrial > Soil >... | reverse complement strand
TGTTGTGGTTTCTTGCTTAATCCATGCATTCTACTCGCCACTGCCATCATTCGCCAACCGTAAGCCGACCGCCCCAGGCCGTCGGACATCCACGTCGGCGCATGCGGGGGAAGCGAAGGATGATTGGACACATTGAAATGCCAAAGCGTTTCAACGAGCTTCACAGCCAATGGCTCCACCTTTGCCGTGCCCGCTATGATCTCAGCAGCGTAACGGTGCGCATGGGTCCTGCGAACCATGAAGAGTGAGGCAGTTGCGAGCCGCTGGGCTAACAACCGGATTGCGAGGTAGTGGTACAGTTTGATCGACTAAACCTCGCTGCCGCGACCCATCTCTGGCTGTATAATTTGAGGACTGGTGCCAGGCATCCACAGCAATCGTGGGGCACAGGGCGGCTGCCATGAACAAGAGCGACCTGCTTCGTTACAAGAATCTTCTCCTTTCAAAGCGGCAAGAACTCACCGCCGGCAAGAGCCTGGTCGATTCGATCTCCATCGCAGGTGAGCTTCGCGGGGACCAGGCCGACATGGCCACCAGCGAAACCGACGCCGCCACGCAAATCCGGTTGCATCAGACAGACGGCAAGCTCTTGCGTGCCATTGAGGATGCCTTGGCGCGGATCCGGCACGAGAAATTTGGCATTTGCGCAGAATGCGGGCAGCCGATCAGCAAGGCGCGCTTAGAAGCGGTGCCCTGGACCAGGTGGTGCAGGGACTGCAAGGAACGGCAGGACTCTCGAATTTGAGTTGTTGGCCTTCGCGTAACACCAACACGTGCTGTCCTTGGGCAAAATCAGATTGGGTTGCCAAACTGCCTCGGGGACGTGTCTTAACAACGTTAACGCTTATCCCATCGGCAATCGACAGAAGAGTTTGAGTCGCCCTATACTGAGGCAACATGCGAATTACTGCTCTCGCCCTTTCATGTTCAATATTTCTCGGCGCTTCTCTCGCTCCCGCCCAACAGCACCCCCCTGACCCCTTCCTCCAATGGATGGATCGGACGGCGCAGCAGCAACTGGACAAACGCGAGAGCGCCATTGCGGCAATCCACACGATTGCTGAAGCGGAACGCCGCAAGAAATGGGTTCGCGAGACTCTTCTGGATATTCTCGGTGGCTTGCCGGATTACCACGGCCCCTTGAACGCGAGGATCACCGGTCGTATCGAGGCTGAGGGTTTCACCATCGAAAAGGTGCTTTTCGAGAGTTTGCCGGGCTTCTTCGTTACCGCTGATGTTTATCGACCGGAGCGACCCGGTCGTTATCCGGGGGTTCTCCTTCAATCAGGCCATACCCAGGAGGGTAAGCCCGAGCCGCAGCGGCTTGCGGCAAACCTGGCTTTGAAAGGCTTCGTGGCGCTGGCTTTCGACCCCATCGGCCAGGGCGAAAGGGAGCAGACTTATGACCCTCAACTCCAGGGTCCCCTGGCAGGTTGGTCCGTACCCGAACATATCCAGGCAGGCGCCCAGAGCATCCTGATTGGCGAAGCAGCGGGTCGCTACTTCATTTGGGATGCCATGCGCGCCCTGGATTATCTGGTCAGCCGGCGGGACGTGGACGCAACGAGAATTGGAGCCGCGGGCTGCTCGGGCGGAGGAGCCTTGACAACTTTCGTCGGCGCACTGGATTCAAGGATCAAAGCCGTCATCCCCGCATGCTATCCCAATTCCTATCGGCTGTTGTTCGCAGGCCCCGATCCTGATACTGAAATGGTTTTCCCGACTTTCCTGGCGCGCGGGCTGGATGTGGCCGATTTTGTGGAACTCACCGCACCCACTCCCTGGCTGATCCAAGCCACGGAGGATGACTACTTCACTCCCCCGGGCGGCAAAATGGTTTATGAGGAAGCGCGGCGCTGGTACCGCCTTTACGGCGCGGAAGACAGGGTGCATTTTTTTGTCGGACCAGGCTCCCACGGGACACCCTTGGTAAACCGGGAAGCTGTGTATGAGTGGTTGATCCAATGGCTCAAAGACGGCAAAGGTGATCCTCACGAACAGCCCGTCAAGCTCTACCCCAACCAGGACCTGTGGGCAACACGCGCGGGCCGCGTCGAGGACGAGCCGGGCAGCCGGAAGCTCTATCAACTGCTTCTCGACGACTTCAACGCCAAGAAAAAGCCGGGAACCCTGCAGGAATTACTCGCCGAACTCCGTGACCTCGGAGTTCCGTCGGATGGCTCGGCCCCGGTGGTGAAAGTGGTGAGTGAGACAAGCAGCCCGGAAGGGCGGCGCCGGCACATTATTTTCACGAGCGAGCCGGGCGTCGATGTCGAGGGGACGCTCTACCTTCCCGATTTCGCGGGGCGGAAACCGGCAGTGCTGCTGCTGGCAGATAAGCCCCCTCACTTTCTGGCCCCCACCATGGATTCGTTAGCGGAAAGGATGGCCAAGGCGGGACGCGTGGTCCTTGAAATGGAGACGCGCGGGTCTGTGCCGGAAGACGCAGACAGGCCGTTCCTGGGAGACTGGCTTGCCAATTCCCGAGCTAACCAGATCGGGGGCAATCTGCCGGCCATGCGGGCTCATGACATTCTGCGCGGGGTTGATCTTCTGGCGGCGCGCAGCGATGTCGATCAGGCCTCGATTCATGCCATGGCCCGAGGCGTCAAAGGCATTTGGCTCTTGCTGGCGGCTGCCGCAGACACGCGCATCGGGAAGATATGGCTGGATCGAACACCCTACAGCCTGCGGCTTGCACTGGAGAACTCGATGAACACCGACCTATTCGATGCAGTCATACCTGGTTTTGTGCTCCGTTGGGACCTCGATGATCTGGTGAAAGCCATGGGAAACCGGCCAATTCTGCGGACGGATCCGACAAACTGGATACGTCGAGTTGTTGCGCTGGGTCCGCCCTTTCAGTATCGCTACGTTCTGGGCGACGCAACGGACTTCCGCGATGCACAAGACGACGCGTACGTCGGCGAATTGCTGCGGTAACAGGACGCTTCAATAATGTCCTGTAACCGAAGTGCGTTGTTGATGAAATCTCCAGCTTTAGGGTTTCATTTGACAGCGCCGTCAGGGATGGAAGATTGTAGCCCGGGGCAACAAAACCCTCACCCCGCCTTTGCACCCCTCTCCCGCACGGGCGAGAGGGGGAGAGGGGGGGCTCGTCAATCCACGGCTCATGCTGTAGGCTACGTTATTGCGCTCCTTCGCTTGTACTTGCGCACCGCTTGAACAACCAAGTGCCCGTCGTGAATGGTCTGCGTCAGCGGCTTCTCAATGTAAATATCCTTATAGCGGTGGTTATTACGTTGCCAGCACGGGTGCAGCAGAAACCCTTCACACAAGAGCAGGTGCAAGGCCTGGTGCGGTCCCGGCTCGGGGATGAGACCGGTGCCAGGGCCATCGAGCAGCGGGGCGTCGATTCTGCGCTGACGGAAGATTTCCTCCAGAGTCTCAACGCGGCAGACGCAAACGAGGCGTTCGTGCAAGCTCCACGCGCGGCGAAACGCCCGCAGCCGCCTAGCGAAGCGGAAAAGAAGCCACTCAATCAAGTGCAAGTCATCACCTTGCTGGCAGGCCGAGTTCCGAGCCACCGAGTCACCATCCTGGTCCTGCAGCGGGGCATCGATTTTGACCCCACCGATGACTACCTTCAGGAAGTCCGCTTGGCTCCTTCGCAGCTTCTCTCGCCCGTGAGATACTGAAAAAGGTCAACAGGAGGCTTAGATGACAAAGGCGGAGTTTTCAAGAAGGAGCTTGTTGAAAGGCGTAGCAGCGGCAGCCGCGGCGGGCGCGGCCGGCATTCCGGTTGCTGCTGAGGGGCGCGACCCCGAGGGCTCGATGTGCGGGTCGAAATGGGAGAGACCGCTGAAGCAAAGCGGGAATGGTCTGAACTTGATTGTGATTGTCGCCGACACCTTCCGTTACGACAACTTAGCGTGCTATGGCGCAAAATGGCTGGAGCAGCTTGAAACTCCGAACTTGGACCGGTTTGCCCAGAACTCGACCGTCTTCGCAGACGCCTATCCTGAGGTAATGCCCACCATCCCTATTCGCCGCACGCTTTACACCGGGCGGCGCGCCATCCCTTGCTACTATTTCCCGCAGCACGAGAGCGTGCAGTTGCCGGGCTGGCATCAGCTCTATCATGAAGACGTCACCCTCGCGGAAACGATGGTGGAGGCCGGATACGTTAATGCCCTGATCAGCAGCGTTTATCATCAGTTCAAGCCCGGCAGGAATTTTCACCGCGGGTTCCATACTTGGCGATGGATTCGGGGCTTGGAGTTCGATTACTACGGCACCGCGCCTCACCATCCGCTAGACGTCAGCGACCTCGCATCGAAGGAATACTTGGCCAAATTTCCAGACCTTCATAACTTTCTGAGCCAGTACAAGGCCAACCGGAATCTTTGGCTGCAGGAGGGAGAAGCCGTCAGCCAGATTACCGCGCAAACCGCCATCCGTTGGCTGACCGAGAACCATCATGAGCAACCCTTTTATCTTCACGTGGAGTTCTTTGACCCCCACGAGCCGTGGGATCCGCCCAGTCGTTTCCTGGAAAAGTACCTGCCCAGCGCCGCCCCTCCGAGTTACACCGAACCTCCCTATGACACGGTTCCTCTCCCCGACGACGTCCAGAGGCGGTTGCGGGCGAACTACGCAGGTGACGTGAGTTGCGTGGATTATTGGGTTGGCTGCCTGCTGGATACGATCGTCCAATTCGGGTTGTTCGAGAACTCTGTCGTCGTCTTCATGACCGACCATGGCGCGATGCTCGGCGAGCACGGGCAGTTCTTGAAGGGACCCGACAAACTGCGCGGTCAGGTGACGCACATTCCGCTGCTGATACACGTACCCGGAAGTCAATACGCAGGCAAGAGAGTTAAGGGATTCGTCCAAATTCCTGATGTGATGCCCACCCTGTTGGGCCTCCTGGCGTTGAAGCCCCCTTCGCGAGTAACGGGAAACGATTTCTGGCCCTTGGTTACTGGCACCACTAGCCAGATACACGATTATGCGGTACAGACCTACGGCTGGGTTGGGGCGGTACGTAACCATGAATGGAGCTATAGCGAGATTTGGAAACCCGAAGCACCCCAGACGAAGTTCCGCAAATATCCCGACGCTCCTCCCAACACCTATCAGGCGCAGCTTTACAACCTCGAAAAAGACCCGAAGGAATTGACCGACGTGGCTGACAAGTACCCGGATGTCGCGCGGCAGATGTCGGCCAAGCTGAAGGAATACATCGCCTCGGGAGAAGGTTTAACCTACGGCAGTTTCAATGGGAAACCGACCCTTGATACCGAGGAGGGCCTTTACGCGAAGTAGGCGTGCTCCATGATGTTTCCATCAATGTCTGGCAAGGCCGGTTGTGTTAGGTCTGGCGCACCCGTCTCACGCCTTTTCCCGTCGCGGCTCTAAAAGGGGATAGAATGGACTGGAATTTCCATGAGCGAGTAGCAGCAGCGTACCAGCTAGCGGAATTTCCCTGCAAATTCCACGGCCGTGTCACTTTGTTGATGTAATATCCGTGGATATTGGAACTCGAAAATATTCAGTGGAGATAGCGGGGTTGACATAATCACTACAGCGCCGAAGTAGGGGAGGCTTGATAGCCGGATATCGAGCCCCAAACCTTTCCCATTTAACCTCTCAACAGTCACATGATGTTCGTCTCCGACGTCCACGTACTTTCGGCCGCATACCTCATGGGATTGGCGGCCGCCGCGCCGATGGGCCCGCTCAACATGCTGGCCATCCGCCGCGGCATAATCGGTGGTTGGCGCCACACCCTCGCCTGCGGAATCGGCTCCGTCGCCGGCGACCCGATCCTCTTCTCCCTGGTTCTCCTCGGCGGTCACTATCTCCTCCCCGGTCCACTCGTTCACGCGTAGCCGGTTTCACTACAAATGGCATTGGTTCTGGGACACCGGCAATGGTGATATTGGCAACCAGGGAGCCCACCAAATTGACGTGGCCCTTTGGGGACTCCGGGTGGAATTCCCGAACAAGATGTCAGCCATGGGTGGACACTTCATGTTTGATGACGACCAAGAGACTCCCAATACTCTGAACGCCGCGTTCGAATTCAATCAGCCAGAGGGCAAGCTCAAGATTCTGGAATTTGAAGTGCCCCACTGGATTACCAACCAGGAGGCAGGCATTGGCTCTCTCGGATTCGGAGTCGCCATTCCGGGATTCCTGGGTCCCCCCCCAAGAAATCCTTCTGGCCCGCGGCGAGTGAGAGTCTCCGGTTCCGTCGGGAATATCTTCTACGGGTCGAAGGGCTACATGGCGATGTCGAACGAGGAATTCCCTTCCTACCGCACCTGGCTGGGAGAGGAGCAGGAGCGCGGTTCCAGCGGCTCCCGGGAAGGAAATAACTGGCAAAACTTTATCAACTGCGTGCGCAGCCGGAAGAAGGAAGAGCTGAATGCGCCCATTGAGGAAGGCTACATCTCCTGCGCTTTGATCCACTTGGCGAACACCTCGTACGGGCAAGGGCGGACGCTCAACTTTGATGCGGAAACTGAACAGGTCATCCGCGACGACGAAGCGAATAAACTGTTGCGGGGTACTTATCGGGCGCCGTATGTAGTTCCGGAGGGGGTCTTCCAGTGGGGCGCCCATGGGCATTTCGGGTGGCAGCAAGTCGGCGCTGCGGGCGGAGGTGTTGGCGCACGAACTGAACCGTTGCTCCCGTGGCTGCCTCGGGGGCAAGCCGCCTGCAGCGCGTTTCGGGATGCGAAGCCGCCGCTGGAGGCCCGTGCTCTCCGTAAGCGAAGGGAGATCTTCGATTGGATCAACGGACTGGCCAGGGCGCTTATCCACGCCTGGGCGGCTCACGCCCAACGCCGAGCCGAAACAGCCCGGCGCCTGGCGGCGGAAGCTTGGCTGCGGAGAAACGGAGCGACCGCCATCGCTCGGAACGAGAAAGCGTTGCCCGTTTTCCCCGAGAAATTCGCTCATAATAAGGTTGCGCCCACAACCTCATTCTCTGCCTCCCCGTCGCCTGTTCGCATCCTCAATGCCCGTACTCGCCTCAGCCCTTACGAGCGGCTCTTCACATATTCTCGCCGGTTCGCCTTCACACCAGCATTTCGGAATCCACTCCCCGTCTGCCCTGAAACAGAACGGTCCGATGTTTTCACGGCTTCAAATCGATGGCTGCTCCGCCCCAGTTCGTTCGAAACCTTCGGGACCTCAGCGGGGGCCGGGGTTCCCGGAGCGGTCCACCGCCACCACGGCGTAGGGGCCCTTTTGGTATCGGGTTGGGCCGGAATCGATGTACTCCGCAGCTGCCGTGGATCCAATGCGCACACCGTTATGGTAGATGCGGTAGTAGCACAGGTCCGATTCGGCGCTGGGCGTCCACCTCAGCCGGTTGGCTCTCGCCGTCGCTCCCGTTAGGCGCGTGTCCTGAATCTGCTGTACGGCGAGACCCCTGACCGCGGCAGGAGGGGCATCGTCATAGGCTGTGGTGTAAACCGCGAGCGTTCCTGCCTCGACTGTGTCCACGAGCTTGCCGCCGCTGGGCGTCACCTTGCCTTCCGGTTCTTGCAGGTCGCCGTCATCCGTTGCCGGAACGTGGCGGGGATCGTAGACGTACTTCCGGAATGCCGCTGAATCTTGCAAGGCGCCGAGGCGGATGGAAATGCGCGCCGCCTGCGCCTGGCGATTGAGAGCCGCAACCGACCACGTCTTGCCGTCGTCATGCTGCAGGGCCGCCACCCGGACTAATTCCTCTCCGCTTTCCACCTGAAAGACCGTGCCGGGCCCGCGGAAGAACTTGGTCAGCAAGCCGTATGAATAGTAAGGCGCGCGCGTTGCTGCGCCGTTGGTGAGCCACTTGAACACTCCCCAATGGTTGATGCCGTGGTCCTCGGGGCGGTCGGGATAATCGTTGAAAGTCCAGTATCCCATGGCGTAGACCCCGGCGTTGATGGCGGCCAGGGCGGCTTCGGCAAGCTGCAAGCCGGCCAGGCCTTCCAGCGGCGTGTCGAAGTATTTGCAGGCATCCCAGCGGATGCCATACTTCAAGTCGAAGTATTGGGCGGGCCCGAATTCACCCAGAATGAAATCCTTGCCCCGGGCTTTGGCCAGGCCCACCGCCCACTGGCAGCGTTCCAGGAACCATTTGTAGAACTCCAGGTTGTCGGGAGCGTGCTCATTGATGTAGTGATGCCCGCCGTAAATGCCCGTGATGTCGTCCATGTTTTTGCTGGCCCAGTCGATGGTGCCCCAGTATCCGACGGGAGAAGCATCGGTGGCTAGAAGCTTGATGCCCAGCGAGCGGCGCTTGATTTCCTCAGCGATGGCGGCATGGTAGGAGCGGTAGCGGGGCAGATCCTCGTGCATGTCCGCCCATTCAATGAGAGAAAGCTCGTTGGTGCAGCAGTACCATTTGAGGTTGCTGGCGCCCGCGTTCTGCAAATACTCGAGATCGTCCACCACCGCCGACGCGTAAGACCGCAACGCCTCGTTGCTGGAGACTTCCTTCAGTTCGCCTGTGGTGAGGTAGATTTCCGTACCGGCGGCTTCTTTCATGAGGACCATTTGCCGTGCCAGCGCATCCAGCACCTTGGGGTCGCGTCTCCCAGGCTGGCCCGGCGTCCAGGAATGAAAGATGCGCGCAAAGCGCGGGTTCAATTCGCGCCAGCGTTTGGCCAGAACCTGGTCCTGGAAATCCTGCGTGGCAGCCTCCAAAGACATCTGGGAGTGAAATCCCACGCCTCCAAATCCCTTGCGCACCGGCGTCGCTGTGATGACAAATTCTGGGACGGCTGGCGTCTGGACGGCAAAAGGCGCCGGCTGCAGGCTGGGGGCGGCCACTCCCGCTGACCGTAACGCTCCCTTGTGCAAGAATCCGAGGGCAGCGGCGCCCGCCAGCCCTCGGCGAAAGAAACCGCGACGAGTAGTTGAACTCATGAGATTGACCCTCCGTTGGATACTCCGGTTTAGCAAGACCACAACTGCGTGCCGACCGCGCCTTTCTGCGGGGCCGCTTGCCAAGATCATACACCCAAGGTGTGTCAGGGGTGGTCACCGCAATAGCAGGGACAAAATGGACGTCTTCCCGTTTGTTGTGTGGGTACATATTCTGGTCGACCACCGTAGAGGCCTTGGCCACATGTGATGACCAACCCTGTCATACCCCGCTGCTATTGTTGGTTCATCAGATCCTGAAGCTATGACTTCGGAGGTGATGGATGGAGCAGACAGGGATCATCCGGGATGAAATTGGGGAATATGTACTCAGATTCCCGAATCGCCCGCGAATTCCGGTCCAACAATCCGGCGCAGTGAGGGGAAATACCGAAGATTTTTATGCGGCGTGGGAGGAAGCCTGCCGGGCACAGTATGGGGGCGAACCCCGGCGAGCTCATTACTTTTACCATCAAGCCCAGAGGTTGCCGACGCTACGCAGACGAGGAAAGAGGAATCCAATAACGGTTCAGGCGACTGGGGCGTAACCGTCACATCTTGGCCCGTCCCGAGTTCTTGCGGACGACAAGCTTCCGTCGACAGGGCAAACAGGCAAAAACAAAGTCCCTTCCTGACGGACACACGCCGCCCTTCGCGGCTGAGTCCGAGGAGTTTTGGGCTCAACCGGCAAACGCATGCGAGCCGTGGCGTTAAGCCCGGCTATGCGGCCGGAGCTGCGGCTTGTGCCTCGCTGGCTTTTGCCTGGGCCTCTACTGTGTAGACCACAACCGCCTTTTTTTTACCCTTCACGGCCGTGGCATGGACCGAGCTCAGGTTGACGCCTTTTGCTGCGAGCTTCTCCAAGTGCTGCGCCAGCGCCCCGGGCTTGTTCGCCAGCTCGTGTTGCTCCGCCCCGGTTTCCTGGTATGCAAGCTTGGCTTCGTCGAGGGCCTTCTTTGCTCGCTTGGCGTCTTCGACCACAAGGTGGACTGTGCCGGCTGCCCCTTGGGCCGTTCCCAAGAGCGCCAGGATATTCACCTTCGAGCTCCCCAGTGCCTTCGCGATCGCCGCGACTGCGCCGGGCTGATTCTGAACCGTGATTGTCAACACTTTGGTCTTGGCCATCTCGTCGCCTCCCAGTGGTTATGCCGAGAGATTATACGCCTTAGAATTCAACCCGGCACGCTGGACTTGTCCGAGCTGGACTTGTCCGAGCGGAGCTTGGGTGACGAGGTGCCGTGCCTTCCAAAAGGGCCATGCAGCGTTTCTTCCTTAATAATCTCCGCCAGGGACCCTGCCGGCCAATGTATGTCATGGTCAGAGGGAATTGTATGACCCGCCGTGATGAACAGTTTCTGAAAGAAATGGGCATAGAGTGTTGCCACCTTGACGACCCGTTCCCCAGCTCTCTCCCGCCGCCACCGCCCCCCGGACCCGTGATTCCCGCCTTGTTGGAGAAGGATGCACGCTGGCTCCTTGATCTCGGAGTCCTTTGGGAGGAGGACGCCGAGCCGGGCTTCGTCCCGCCCAAGAGCCTACGGGAATATCTGGCCCGCTACCCGAACGGCATGCGGCGGGCTGTCGGGGAGGCTGCCAAGCGCCTGGGACTTGACTTGTCGGACGACGACATGGACGACATGGCGCAGGACCTCATCGTGATGTTCCTTGATTTCGCCGCCACTGGTCTTGAGGACATATTCGACATGTACCCGTTCCGCCCGCCAATGCGCCCTTGGGGGTGCAGGTCGGCGCAATTCCGTGAATATGTCACGCTCCGCGTGATGGCAGGCATGCTGGCCATGCTCCATGCCAACCCGGCCGGAATGGACGACTTCGGGGAATGCCTCGGGTACTGACAGGCGAAACGGGATGATGCCCGGCGTCAGGCCGGTGTCGAGGCGTGAACTTCGGGTCAAGACCGTGGCTGAGCCCGGGCAGGGTGCGGGCTCCGGCAGGCGGGGCCACGGGTCGGGCGGACGCGGTCGTGCTCGCAGGCGGTAATTCACCGGATTGGGAACGACCACCCTTCCAACTCGGAATCCAACCCCAGCGGTAGGTCAGTCGATGGGAAGGCGACTTTTCAGGCCCAATCCGCTGCCGGCGATATCCATCACCTGAGAATGACTAGTCGGAAGGGGATTTGTCGCCAGGAATCGGTAATACTAAACGCTGCGCCGTCACACAGGGTCTATCTGAGGCAGCGGCCATATTGCAGGTGGCTGACCTTTCAGGACAAAGACCCGGTTGTGCTAAGCCCTCCCTCGCAACCAGGACTTGTGGCCTGCGTGCTTCGAATCGGAGAGGTTCAACTTGTTGCAAAGGTGTTAAATACGCTGGTATTATTCAGTCATTGTTCGATGTTGGAAGGTTGCCAAGATGAGCGCAAATGAATATTACCTTGGAGCCCAAGCTTTTCCTCTGGACAAGGAAGAGGAAAAGGCGCGGCTTATCCAGCGTCTCCGTCAATACCTCGAATTACGCAACCTGACCCTCCTGATAGGCAACGGTTGCAGCATTCCACTTGGCTCATCAAGGATCGATGACGTGTCGAACCTCTTACCCGAATTCGACACAGCACCTTACCGCCTTAACGACGATGGCCTCCAGACGCGGGCGCTAACTCTCTTGGCCCAGCTTCTTCCTGACAAGGGTGTGCTTGGAGTTGAGCCGCTCCTCACGGTGCTAGCTAATGTCCAGGCAAACGAGATGATTCTGCAAAAAACGACCGCGTTCCAAGGAATGGAAGTGTCGGCGACAGATGCGCAATGTCTCGAACACCTTGTAAAGAAATGGCTATTCCACAAATGCAAGGCACTCAACGCGACTCCCGATGAGAGCCTTAAATTTCATGAAGAACTTCTTCGCCGAGTCCTCCTGCGCAGCACAAACCTTCCCCGGGCCAAGGTCTTCACGATCAACTACGACCTACTGCTCGAGCGTGCGTTGGACAACCTTGGCGTGCTGTACTTCGATGGGTTTTTGGGAACCATTAACCGTACACTCCGAACGGAGTGCTACCATTACGATTTGTATTACCCAGGGGAAACAACAGAAGGACGCGTGAGCCGGGTGGATCGCGTTCTGCATTTCTACAAACTCCACGGCAGCATCAACTGGCGTCGTCGGTTTACGGCTGCTGGGGACGTGGTCATCAGCCATACTATCCCCGAAGAAAACGAATACGGCGACGTGATGATCTACCCTTCACCGCTGAAATTAACCGAGATGAACGGATATCCATACGCAGAGATGTTTCGCCACTTTAGCGCAAGCATCCATCAGCCCCAAAGCGTACTTCTAACTGTTGGCTACAAATTCCAAGATAACCATATTAATCGTCTCATTTACCAGGCCCTCAGCATTCCGAGTTTCGTACTGATAATTGTGACTCCGCAAATCGTCTCACCGAACGCAGGTGAATCCCTCGATGCCCGCCATGAGGTGTGGCGGCTCAGGCAAATTGGGAGCAAGCGCATCGTAATAATTGTTGGGGCGGAAAAGGACTCCAAGGGGAACTACACGGGGGGCGCAGGCACCATTCAAGATTTCAGCACAAAATGGTTGCCTGATATCACCGAACTAAATGTCGAAGCTAACGCGCGCGAGGAGGTACGAAAGGCGTTCCCGCTGGATCAACCGCCTGCGTGACCCATGTCAACAGATAGAACGATAGGACGGACTGTCAAGGTCAAAACGTATCAGGCCCTTGTGGAACTCGCGCCTGAGACGAGCAGCTACGTCAAGAGCAGCTCGGGCGGCCTTTATGCGATTGCTGTGATAAACAGTTTCGTTATCATTCCGGTGGGGAGTGAACGCGTCGTAGCCATCGTCACCAGCCTGGACATGGCGGAGGATGCCGAAGCGACCTTGCAGCACCGCCAAATGCTTGTCATTGCGAGGCCGAGACGGACGATGTGGGTCAGTATGGTTGGTACTCTCATGCAGACGTCCGACGGTAAGAAATTCGAGTACGGAGTGAGGCGGTACCCCGAACTTGATAACCCGGTTTGGTTTGCCAGCGAGGAAGATCTGGACGTTATCTTCGATAAGGCTCGCACGCACGATCCGCACCACGTCACAATTGGTAAGTCACCGGTCTTTACAGACTACGACGTTAACATCGATATTGACCAGTTCTTCGGTAAGCACGCCGCAATCCTTGGGAACACAGGATCGGGCAAGAGCTGCACAGTCACGGCCCTGATCCGGGCAGTCCTGGACCGCGGCATGCCAAATGCGCACTTCATCATTTTCGACACCAACAACGAGTACGAGCGGGCCTTTACGGGAATAGATGGGGCACCGCTTTATAAGAGGCTGGTTCTCCGAAATGATGGCGATCAACCCAGCGGCTTGTGGATACCGCACTGGTTCATGAACAGTGTCGACTACAACGCTTTCTTCCGTCCGGGCGAGGGCGCGCAGGCGCCGCTTCTATTTACGGCGATCAGTGCTGCACGTGCAACGGGACAAGTAAAGGCGTCGCAATTACACATCTTTAGCACGATCCAGGACTCGTTGAACCAGATCGACTCCTCGCTAAAAAACCCACCGGCCGGCAACGCTGCGTTCTACGCCCGGAAAAACATGCGTGAGCGCAATTTGGAGCCACTCAGAAAACTGTTGGCAAACAAGCAGGCAGTCTTCACCGAGGCGGGCTTCGCCGAGAGCTGGGCGGGGTATACGAGTGCCACCGAGATAATGTTGACCAGTGTACAGGGAGACGGACCGATTGACGCGCTTGCAAACAATGCAATTCGCGAGCAACTTCAGAGAACTCAGGAAAGGTTGGTAAATGATCGTACTGCGCTTAAGGGGGATAGCAGTACGCCAGTGGGTGTCGACTCGCCTGTTCACTTTGACTTCGACGAGTTCGTCACCACAGTATTTAACGATGTTTTAAGCCGCGAGGCCGAGCGAAATCCCAACCTGCGCAATTATGTCGGGACTTTGCAACTCCGGCTGGAGCAGGCCCGCCAGGACCCTCGTTATGCATTCCTGTTCCGGGTTCCTCCGTTCGCGCAGGCACTTGCCTCATTTCTAAGGCTTCTCTTCGGGCTCGAACCTCATAAGCACTTCACGGATGCCCCCCCACCTTGGAAGGATTCCTATTTGAAACAGAACCCGGATCCTGTCGCCTCTCACCAAGTCACAATTCTCGACCTCAGCCAGCTCGCGTCCGAAGTTCTCGAGAACGTTACGGCGCTGGTCGGGAGACTTGTCTTAGAATTCATGCAGCGTAACCCCGAACGGGGAAAGTTTCCTGTCGTCATTATCTTGGAGGAAGCCCACCATTACATACCCGCTGATGCTCGTCTTGAGCGTCAGCAGCGTGCCCGGGACGTGTTCGAAAAGATCGCGAAGGAGGGGAGGAAGTACGGCTTAAGCTTAGTTGTTGCTTCCCAGCGCCCCGGTGAGCTTTCTCGGACCGTGCTAGCGCAATGCAATAGTTTTATCGTCCACCGTATCCAGAACCCGGACGACCAGCAATACTTCAAAAGCGTGATCAGCGGAATCAACCGCGAACTCCTGGACCAGCTCCCCGCGCTGGCGCAGCAACAAGCCATAGTGCTGGGCGACTGCGTGGCCCTGCCGTTGCAGGTCCGCATCAGCACTGTCTACCCGCGTCCGCGGAGCGATGATCCTCCGTTTACGCGCGAGTGGGCCAACGCTAAACCGACGCTTCCAGACATTGAGGCAATTGCAGCACGATGGGAGGGCAAGCTTCCAGGAAAGTAAACCGCTCCAGAAGAGAATCTTCAACCGGTAAAGCTCCGGCTCGGGTGTTCACCGTCAACATCGCAATCATGGAAAAACTGGACCTGAAGCGATTCGACCCAAAGACTCGATCTTTTATCGAGAAGCTGAAAGACATAATCACCGCTTTTGACGTTGGACTCATCAATGAACACAAGCAGCTCGCGGAGCATGCGCCCTCAGGATTTATGGACGACATGCACCTCCAAGTCCCATGCGTGTACTCGCTTCTCGCGTACGGCATTCCCGGCGTGAGATCGCTGTTCGAGATTGCCTCCGGGAATTCAAGCGGAGCATGGGATGCGCAGCGGGCACTCCTTCTTGCGGCCCTTGGAAAGGCTGATGTGGGATTGGCACAGGTAGAGCTCGCGCGGACATACCTGGATGATCATGTGCAGGACCGGCTCGAACTACGAATACGGGAAGTATTGGAAGATCCAGGAACGCAAGCCGAGGCAAAGCGACTCCTCACCAGCCTAATCCGAGGGCTTTTGACATCTGCCCGCCGGAGGGTAGCAATAGGCCAGATCTTGTCCAGCTCGAGTCTGGGTCCGTTAAGGTCCGAAGGAGACGCTCTCCTCTGGGAAATCATCTCCAAGTCCGTATTGAACATCAGCGACGGGATTTGTGACGAGCTTTCGGAGATCATCGTGCGGGACGAAGATGAGAATGTGTACCAATCGTTTTTCGAGGGTTACCCCGCGGTACTTGATCCGCTCGCGGCAGAAATTATCCCCTCGCAGGTGCTTGGCGAGATGTTCGCAACCGATTTCGTGGTGAGGCGGTTGGACGATGAGTACATTTTCGTGGAAATTGAGAAGCCCCGGGACCGTGTATTCACGGACTATCCACAACCAACCGCCGCATTGTCACATGCCTTGGCGCAGGTGCTTTCTTGGTTCAGTTGGGTCGAAGACAACATCGCGTATGCCCATTCCCACGGATACCCGGGCATACACTCTCCGAGAGGCCTAGTAATTATTGGCAGAACACGGGAAATGACTGCTGCCCAGCAACGGATGTTGAAGCAGCTTAATGATCTGCTTCGTCCAAGAATACACATCGCAACATACGACGAGATACTTCAGAGTGCACGGAATGTTCTAACGAATCTAACCGCCCGGTAGCCCAACTACGTGCGCGTGTCCCTCCAGGACAGTACCGCCCCGAAAACGCCACGCCCGTACCTTGAAGGGGGGCGGGACTCCCATCAGCCTCGGCATTACTCCCGAGTAGGCCGGGAAGGGTTTACCAATAGCTGTCGATAACTGCCCAACCCACAACTTAAGCGGGATTTGGAATGAGAAACGCCCTTCCACGCCGGAATCCATCCGGCCGTAACTTGCAGTGAGGCGAGTGAATAAACCTTCCGCGAACAAGTGGAGAGTAACCCTCGTGTCGGCGACCATTCGCCCAGAAGCAGTCCAGTGCGTGGCAGAGCGGCGGCTGGCGGGTTCAGTTGGCCACTTGTACAGGTAAGGCGCCCGGCTGAGCGCCCGAACCCGCCTCGAGTTCCTCGTGGGGGGTGCGGCATCTGGGCCGACGATGGTGGGCGGCTAGGATTGGAGCGGCTCAGTTGCCAGCCCCCGTTACGCGATGGGCTCCTTCAGTAGTTCTCCGAAGTCAAAATGGCCTCGACTGCCGAGCAAATTCACGAGATCCTCTGCCATTCTGCGCGACTCCGGATTGCCAGACCTGCGTGCCGCCCGAATTATGTCCTTCGCCTTATCCCGCCACCTGAGGACGCCCCAACCCTTTGCATCGCCTTCCACCATCATGGTCAACGCTTGAATGCACTGAAGTGGCATGGCCCTCGATAGATCTGTAAGCCGTTCTACCACCATGTGGTCTGGCTCGACCCATTTGACGAGCCGAAGCACGTCCAACAGGCGATTGACAGCCCACTCGTCGTCAAGCTTCCCGGACGCGAACCACCACCCGTATTCCCTTAGTTCCTCGGCACCACCTTCGGGGCGTTCTCTGGTCGCGCCCACCCGCCTCTCTAGCAGGGTCTTCAGTCGCTGTGCGATCTCGCCTGGAATTGGCTCTTTGGTATTGCGCAGGCTCCATCCCACAAAGTTGAGTGCCTGCCCACGCAGCTTGCCATCAGCTCGATGATAGAAGGCGTCAAGGAGAGCACCTTGATCGTCTAGTTTACCTCGCCAGTAGTAAGTCATCAGGTGCTGGGCGAGGGAATGGTCCGGAGCCTCCGGGTTTCCCCATTCATGTTTGTGCGTGCCGATCCGTTGGACCGCAAACGCGTACTCCTCTTTGAGCCATTCGAACACGTCGTCATAAGGAGCACAATAGCAAACGTAGGTATCCCAGGCGGCATGCCAAAACTGAAGCTCATTCCTGGGAAGTATGCGCGCAGTGTTTTCCTCGGTCCATTTCCGGTCCAAATGTTGCAGGAACGGAAGGTACTCACCGTAAACCGCGCGGATCGTGATTGAGGGTTCCGCGTTCGAGTCCAAATGCGTTTCAAGAACCTTCTTCACATCGAGCATGGCATCAAATCCCTGCGTCAGCAATACGCCTCCATCGCCCGACCTTTCAAATCCTTTCCGCACCCAATCGGCATACCTCACAACGGTTTCCATTGCCACGCCCCGTACGGAGTTAATGGCATTTGTAAGGGGATCATTGCTTTGAACGTTGATGCCTTGATCGCGATGCTCCTCCTTAATGCCACTCTTGGCGTATCTCTCCTCCTGCTCAGGTGTGGGGTCAGGATCGTAGGTCACTGGCTCGATCGCCCGCCAAACTTGTTCGCGCATCTCAAAAGGGATGCGATTCTCGTCGGAAACAAACCCAGCAGTCAGAAGCCTGCAGACCGCCGATCTTGTCCATCCCCAGTGGGGATCCATTTCGAAGAACTCAGCCGTGCGACCCGCGATGTCTCTCGCGCGCGTCACGGCCCATTCACAAAGGTCGAGCACCGGTTTCCACGGAAACTGCCGTGTCTCCTTTAGCGCATGCTGAATCCCCTCGATGAGAGCGCGAATATAAGTTGGTTCGGTCAGGTGCTGGAACTCGGCGGCAGCCTCAGCGTACTCGTTGGCCTTTTCCGTCACCACCGATGTGAGCTCCCTAGCAAGCCCTTCCATGCTTGCACCATGAATCGGATCGCCTGAGGGCTGCCAGGCACGAAGGTAGCCAACGACCTCCTTGGGCGACATCGCTTTCAGTTCCTGGCGAGCTACTGGGCTGTGCGGCCCAACCCAGGCACGCTGAGTGTAGGAAACAAACTCCGGATGCTCTGGTGCGCCAGTCTCAGCGGCAAAAGCGGCGTAGACTGCCTTCCACGACTCGTCGAGAAATTGCTCCAATGGAGCGAGGCGGTCACGCTTCCACTGTCTGGCGTAACGTTCGTCTTCCTCTTCAGTCACGTTCCTACCGATGAACTTCTCCCAAGATTTTCTATGTTCTTCCCGGTTGGGCGGTCCCGCCTCAATCCACATCAGGATCCTGTTCTGATCTTCGCTGGGTAAGCAGTCGAAGCACTCCTTCTGCAACAAAAAATACTCGTGACGCATCGCCGCATCGTCGAACAGCTGCCGATCGAGAAGGCGCTCCCGCACCAAGTCCGGTGCCGAATCAGGGAATGACCACAGGAGGTGCAACGCAAATCGTCGAAAGATCTGCCACGATTTGCCGCGCTCCTCCAGGCGCTGCACAAGAGCCGGCAAGGAATCAGGGGATTTCCTAGCGATTCTCTCAGCAGTGTTGCGCACGGCACTTACAAGAAGGTGCTTGAGCCCTAGGTTGAGATTCTGCTGATGCTCTTCGATTGCGGGGCGCCAGATGTACGACAGGTCTTCAGGGCGGCGCTCAGCTCCGCGGCGGTCGGAAAGAAGAACAGCACGGTCTAGGAGGTCGCAAAGTAGGTTGAGTGTTTGCTGGGGGGCGACCTCCACAAGCTCCGGAATGTTATTGCTCAAAATCTGCTCGTATTCCCAAAGGTCGAATTGGGCCCGCGGCTCTAGGAGGTTAATAAACCGTGATTCATCGGCTTTCGCCTCTTTGTGCCTTGGATCTTCAAGGACCGTCAACAGCGATGCAGCCAACTGGAGTGCAGGGCCAACTTGTTGCCCCTTCGCCAAAACGATAAAGAGGTTGGCCAGTTTGGCGGGAAGCCCAAAGTACAAGTTGGGGCGTGATACAATCCAATCGGCCTCTTTGACAGCCCAACCGGCACTGTACTCCGCAGGAACTGAAGTCAAAGCTTCAGCCAGGTCTTCGTGCACGCGAGTATTGTTCGTATTCGGGACCGTAAGAGCAATCTGAGACACAGCTTCCGATGCAAGCGGCGCCATACGCTTCAGGTATCCACCTGCTGGCCACAATGGAAAAATGATTCCTTCGCCTGGGATCGTCTTTGCACGCGGAGGTTCAGTAAACACTCCTGCGTCAGCGAGAAGCCTCAGCCAACCTGGTGAACTAAGATTGTCATAAAAATACCTTTGAGAAGGTTCATCAACCAAGAGAGGGGCAAGATCCTTAGCGTAATTGCAGGCCGAGGGTCCAGAAATAATTAACGCATCGATTCTTTTCAATTTGTTAAAAAACGATTCTGTCATCGTGGTGCTGCCTTTCCATCACTTACTGTGGATACGGCTTCGGAAAGTCGACAAACCGCTTCCAAGACGTCTTCTATTTCCCAGTGTTTTCGCCGGTCAACAGGTGCATACCGGAGAACGACCGTGTCTAACTCCAAAAAAAGCTTTGCCTCGGCTTGTTCCTCAGTCATATCCCGAATTTCCTCGGTCTTCATCTCCCTTTTCACTTCTTTGAATCTAGCAGGAAGTACTGCGATCCTGGGAGGCATCTTATATCCGGGGTAGGTGTTCTTGATTTGTGTGTGCATTTCGTGAACTCTACGAAACACCTGGTGTACGTCCGGTTCAGAAAGTCGACAACCAATGAACACAATCGGATAATTCAGTAATAGATTTTCCACAAAGAGCCGAACTACACCCCTATAGGCCTGGTCGAACTCACTCCGAGCCAGAACGAGGTCGCGTCCCGTGGGCATCCCGTCCCGTCGCGCGTGCCCGTGGGCGTAGAACAGGGGTTTCGTGCAACGCTCTAGCTCTGGGGCAGGGAGTAATGGATATGAAAATAGATACCTATGTCCGAGTGCGTTAGCTGCCTCACTCAGAAGAGGGTCGAGATTAGTTGTTACGTAAGCCTTGAACGGTGCCTGCATCAACCACAGATATGCTTGCCTAGTCTGCACCACGTTTCCGCCGTAATAACCGGCCAATGTGGCTTCATACGCGTTTGCATTCGCTCGTTTACATTCTTCGGCCTTGTCGAGCAACTCATCTGCCGTAGGTGTCGGTCGCGAATTGTCAAAAGGCTCCACTGCACATGCAGAGCAAAGCCCGGTCACGGCGCTAGGCCAGTCTGGGTAGAGCTCTTTTGAGAGCCCCGAACCCACCCACGCGACGCACCTCCCTCCTCCTACGGCCTTGATGATTTCTGCAGCGATTTGTCTCGAAGCCAGATCTTCGATTGCCTTTGCTGGCATGGTTCCTGCCTACGTCGAGCGTGCGGGCAAACAGCCCCACGTACGCGCACTCGACGGTTTGCCACGCAGGTTCGTATGTTGAGTGCGACCGTGCCTCGCTGGCGCAGTGGGCATGTCCGATTAGACCTCCGCGTGCGTTCCGAGTCAAGCAGTGTGGCCGGAACGGGGCGGATGCTCCACGCGCACGCGTCCGAATTGCATCCGCGCCAAACGCGCAAAGCTTTCGAGGAGACCCGCCACCGTGCTCGATGCACAGCATTTGAGCGGGTTGGAGGATGCACGCAAATCGCCCCAAAACCACTGGCCGCATAGCCCGCAAACCGTAGACGTGGCCCCCCTGTCACCTTTGGCAATTGTGCGTGGATGATGGCGCACCCGGAAAGCACTCGCCGATTTTGGCCTCTCGGCTCTATTGGAGAGCTAAGGTGGCAAGAGGCAAATTCTGCGTTTGGAGACGACGAAAGCAGACCTCCTCGCAACCCAAGCAGGATTACGCCGCTCCACGCCTGAATCCCGCCAGCCGCAATGCCGTGCGCCAGCTGACGGCCAGGCGGCTTTCCATTCTCAATTACTTCTGAAGTCTACCTGTCAAAACTAGGTTACCTGTGCGAAATGGATACACAGCAGGCGAGCACTCTGCAGTAGGCCTGCACCACGCATTCCGGCACGGTCTGCGGCCTTATAATCGAGGTTGTGACAGTTGTTCTGTGAGTTAGAGCCCAAGAACGGTCAGAAGGAGGACGGTTGCGATGAGCCCCGGACCCATTATCATTCTCGACACGTCAGTCATCAATAGGCTTGCGGTGGACAGGAAGGTGGGGGACCCGTTAATGGCGGCCCTGAACTCTGGATACGCGGTGCGATTGACCGCGACGAATGTGGAGGAGATCATTGCTACCCGCAATGGCGATGAGAGGGACCTTTTACTGGATGTTTGCAAGGAGCTCCTGAAGGGCAAGAATGCGGAGATCATCCGCCCGTTTCATGAATTGATAGAGATATTGATCTCCGAGTTCGAGAGGAGCAGATCATTCGACTGGCGGCGGGTTTCGCTGGGGTTGCCGGAGTATGAGCGGGAGGTAGCGTTACGAGAGCTTATTAACGATGAGCTTTCGGAAAAGCAAAGAAAATACGCAGCCGATATGGCAGCTGAGTTCGAGAAGGTATTTCGTGACGCTCGCCATCACTTCGAGGAGCTCTTCCAGGCCGGCGCAGAGTCGCGACCATCCTCCGTTGCCGATCTGGTTTCGAGACTACAAGTAGGCGGCGGTGCCTTCTGGGGTTTTGGCAAAGTGCTGTACAGGCAACCCCCCGAGGTTCCGCCGGACGAGGAAACGGTTCGGCGATTCGTAGATTCGTGCCCCCCCTTTCACGCGCTTCTGCTGGCGCTCTGTGTTGCCCAATATGACCGGTGTATTCGGGAACCTGGCAAGCGGGGGCAGCCCGCAGGACGCAGTGATCTGTTCATGCCGGTTTGCCTGCCCTACTGCGATGAGTTCATCTCCGATGATCGGGACCAGCAGAACTGTCTAAGGGAGGTTGCATCCCTTGCGAAACTGGCGGTGAAGGTTCGTTGGTTCAAAGAGTTCCGCGGCAGCTTTGAAGTGGACCAGTCAAGCTCTGGTGCTGGAAGCAAGAAGACTGCCTCCTAACGCTTCTTGTCTTGAGAGGAGCGCACAGGCTGCCGCCGCGTTGGGCTCGGGCAACGGGGCAGTCCCTCCACACTCTGATGGCTGCGGACTGGCCATGCCCGTTTCCCGCCGGAAACACGTCGTCAGCTGACTCCCGATTCTTTCCTTCGACATCCTGACATAAGCCGGCTCAATCTCAACCCCGATGGCGTTCCGGCCGCAGCGGGCGGAAGCCAGCAGAGTCGTCCCCGTGCCCATGAAGGGGTCAAGGACGGTATCGCCAGCGAAGGAGAACATCCTCACGAGGCGATGCGCCAGCTCCTCCGGGAACGGTGCCGGATGGTGCCTTGTGGATTCTCCCCTGGGGCCGTTCCATATCTGCCGGAACCACTCCTGGTGCTCTTGCTTTGCAAGCCTGGACGCTTCCCGCTGCTCGCCGGTAGGCTGCCGGTACCCGCCCGGCTTCCGGAGCATGAGGATGAACTCGACATCGTTCTTGACGATGGCGTTGGGCTCGTAGGGCTTCCCCAGGAAGCCGGACCCGTTCTCGACCTCATGACTTGCATTGGTTATCTTGTGCCACAAAATGGGAGTGAGGTTGTCGAAGCCGATGTTCCTTGCCCTCACGATGATGTCGGCGTGCATCGGCATGACCGAATGCCTGCCATGCTTGCGGCGGGACAGGCAGACGTCCCCGACGACACACACGAGCCGGCCGCCGGGAACCAGCACACGAAAGCAATGCCTCCATACCTTGTCGAGCTCGTCATGGAAGGCGTCATAATCTTCCACGAGCCCAAGCTGGCCTTCGCAGTAGGGATATTCCTTGAGCGTCCAGTACGGAGGCGAGGTCAGGACCAAGTGGACTGATCCCGGCGCAATCCAGCCGAGCTCCCTGGAGTCTCCGTGGCAAACCGTGAGGGTGGTCCTGTCGAGGGCAGCATGCATCACGCCTAGGCTGCCGATGCCCACGTCGCTGGAAAGAAAGTCTCTCAAGCTAAAATACCCCAATGCCCGGCATAGCGGGCGCTCCGGCCAGGCAATGCCCCGCCCATTGGAAATTCCGGGCTGGTGCGGCGCCGGGCTCGGCCGCAGAAGCGGACTCTCGTCCAGATGGGCCCGCCAAGGTGGTCCAAAAA
>Ga0208457_1000991_pt1 | contig 22947 bp, 27 predicted proteins | sample June2015DPH_10_1_FD_185513 | JGI IMG/M metagenome (GOLD analysis project Ga0208457, IMG submission 185513) | Peatland microbial communities from SPRUCE experiment site at the Marcell Experimental Forest, Minnesota, USA - June2015DPH_10_150... | ecosystem: Environmental > Terrestrial > Soil >... | reverse complement strand
AAGTTCCTTCTTCCAAGGTCACGTGCAAACTGCCGCGCAGGCCACGCAGAAACTGCAGAATCGTCTCTGCCTTCGTTTCGAGAATGGCCTCCATCACCAGCTTGCCGGCAGAATCCAGAACGGCGACGGAGATCGTTGCCTGATGCACATCCAGCCCAATATACTTGGCGTCATTCATGAGGGCGCTCCTTGTTGTAGGTAGAGATGCGAACGATCAAAACCTACTCCAATCGGGCGCCCTTTTATAATGCGTTAACCAGGACTTAGGCAAAACAAGCGCTAAAGTCCATAGCGGGCCAAAGCCTTTCCACCCGTTAACCTGTCAACCGCCGGCCAGAATTTGCAGGGCATTCATACCCAACACACGGCTGTCCCTCTTTGATTCTGGAAGTGTGCGTTGTTGAACAGACACGGCATTGTGGATCGAATTAGCATCTTCGCGTTTTCAAAATCATACCGGCGCATGAGTCCGAACGGGATGGACAGCCGGAAGTTTGTCGGAGGATTGGCGATGATATCCCTGGCTGCGAATGCAGCAGGAGGTATGAGTCGGCCATTCCATCCAGAGGAGGTTCGAGATGAACTGGGATCAAATCGAAGGCAAATGGAAGCAATCGATGGGCAAGATAAAAGCGAAATGGGGAAAGCTGACTGACGACGACTTGGCTGTGATCAATGGCAAGAAGGAGCAGCTTGTCGGCAAGATTCAGGAACGTTATGGAATTGCGAAGGATGCCGCGGAGAAGCAGGTCGATGAGTTTACGCAGGCCTACACTTCAGACGACTCGGCAAAAGCAGCTAAGTCTTCCTGAATGAACCCGCAACATTCAGAACGAGGAATGTGATGACAAGATCCGGGAAGGCCGCTGGCGAACGCGCAAAGAGCGCTCTGCACCGAGAAGAGCGGGGGAGACTTCGCTCGGGTAAGGATGGGATTGGAAGCGTGTCGGCGAAATAGGGTTTTGTATTGTGCCATTGTGGGCTTCATGGACAAACGCGGATAGCATCTCTCGTGGGCAGTTGCGTTACGATAAGGCTGATATTGTAGAACAAGGAAGAGCGAACAATGCCTACCCGGAGAGCTCTCGAACGTCTCAGAAGTGCAGAAGAGCACATGAAGACTGCGGAGGAAAGGCTCCGTTCGTTCATCGAACGGTCTGAGCGGCAATACTCACCTCAAGAGAGGTCGGAGAACAAACGCTTGCTTGATGAACTCCGCCTGGCGATGGTCGAATACTCGGAAGCGTTTGAGCAAGCGGTGAGGTCATAGACACCGCCGCCAGATAGATAAAAGAGGATAAAAGAGGCGTCCCGGGCTGAATAACTCAGCCGAACGAAGGGGTACCGGGACCCACTTTACCGGTAACCGCGTTTAACCAAGCCGCCCGGCGGCGGACGCTGCGCGTGAGGTGAACGGGACAGTGGTTGCCTGAGGGCTGAGATAAGTTTGGGTCACAAGGAGGTCCCCGTGACCCATCTAAGAAAAATGATGCTGGAGGAATTCCAGCGTCGTAATTACGCAGAGACTACCATAGATTGTTACATCCGCGCCGTCGAAGATTTCTCTCGACGGTTCCACCTTCCCCCAGACCGCCTGGGCCCTCGGCATATTCGCGAATACCAGGCCGAACTTTTCCAAAAACAGAAATTGGCAACATCCACGGTTCGGCAACGCTTGGCAGCTCTCCGATTCTTCTACATCAAAACTCTCAAGAAGGCCTGGAACCTGGAAGAGACCCCCTACCCGAAAACGACGCGGCGCTTACCGACGATCTTGAGTCAGGAAGACGTAGCGAGACTGATCGATGCGGCTCGCCTTCCCTTGCATCGCACTCTGCTGATGACTCTTTACGCCACCGGACTCCGGCGTGCCGAACTTGCCCGACTGAAAGTCAGCGACGTCGACAGTCAACGCATGGTGATTCACGTCCGAGGCGGCAAAGGCCGCAAAGACCGGGACGTAATGCTCAGTCCCATGTTGCTCGACGAACTCCGCCAACACTGGCGCCGGTTGCGACGCAAGCCCAGCATATGGCTGTTTCCTAGCAGGTATGCTCACGCCAGTGATCGGCCCATCACGCCCAAGGCGATCTACCATGCCTGCAAAGGAGCGGCTCAGAAGGCCCACCTCCAGAAAGTCGTGTACCCGCACACGCTGCGCCACTGTTTCGCCACGCATCTACTCGAAGCGGGCGCGGATCTGCGCACCATTCAGATCCTGTTGGGCCATAGCGATCTAAAAGAGACCACCATCTACCTGCATCTTTCGCAGCGTCATCTTCACGCGACCGCCAGTCCTTTGGATTCGCTGAAGCTGAATGGCGAACAACGGAACGAATAAATGGGCCGGCCACCACTGGAGGTGGCCGATCTCATCCGCATCGCGGGTGACGCATTCATCGAACGAAACCGTCAGTGGATCCGTTGGAAGCATGTGAAAGTGCTGCTGGCCATTGCGCGGTGTCGCACCGCCGCACTCGGCGGTCATCTCGATGAATGCACTCGCTGCGGACATCGCGCCATCTCGTACAACTCCTGCCGGAACCGGCACTGCCCGAAGTGTCAGACGGGTGCCCGTGAACGGTGGATTGCCGCGCGTCAACGAGAACTTCTTCCGACGCGCTATGTCCATGTGGTTTTCACGCTACCGCGTGAGTTAGCGCCACTAACACTGCAGAACAAGAAGGTCGTCTACGATCTTTTGTTTCGCGCCAGTGCCGAAACCCTTCTGGAAGTCGCTCGCGATCCAAAACATCTCGGCGCGGAAATCGGCTTCTTCAGCGTGTTGCATACCTGGAATCAGAAGCTTGGCCTGAACCCTCACTCAGGATGCCTGGCATTATCATCTCCTTCGTTTTCAGCGAACAAAGGTGGCTGATTTTCCGTGCGGCCCCCCTCTAGCATCAGCTTTCCGGTTCGAAGGAGCCGCTCAACGATGCTCCGAACCGGTTCGGCACTCAAATCCGCGCGGCGAATCTCCCAAGGGGCGCGGGGAGCAGTTTGTTCGCGCTTCAGCAGGCCTGCCTCCACCAGTCGTTCGATTGTGCGGTGACTCACGCCACATACTCGAGCGGCCTCGCTCAAACTAACTCTCTCAGGATCAGGTAGGGCGCGTTTTTGACCAGGAATTGAATAGTTGCGCCGAGCCGTGGCTACACGGTTCTGATTCCATCGTTTCCCCTTGCCCGTGGAATATCCAAGCCGGTTCAAAACGGAAGCAATCTGGTCGTCACCATGGCGTACGGACATCCGACGGATGATCTCTAACGCTTCCATGGGTGTGGTCATCTCGGTCGCGGGGCGAGGCCGTTCCATCTCGAGCTGAGTGTGCGTACCTCCGCTCCAGTGAATGGTGAACTGCAGAGTTTTATTCTGCTTTTCTTCGCGCACGATGATCTCTTCTATGGCTGTGCGAAAGATCATCTTCTTGAGTGTCGGCGGACAGCGATCGCTTCGCCAGATTTCAGCAAAGTTCTCACCCATCAAACGAATTCTGGCTTCCTCTTCGGAAGACAACGAATAGCGCTTCTCATTGAGGCTGGAAAGTCGTTGTTTGACGGTCGTGATCTCTTCCAGTTTTTCGTTCCAGCGACGCTCCAATTCGCCGGCTACCAGACGATTCCTGGCATCCACCACGTCGTATTGTTCAAACGCCTTCTTGGCCTCGTACTCGAGTTGCTCGAGTTTGCTCGACAGGGCGGCCCGCTGTGCGGCATCTCCTGCGCTCAATTCCTCAAGTGCCCTCAGACTGGCTTCCACCCCAAAAGGTGAGATCACTCCCAGCAGTTCTTGACCCAACCGGCGGTCCACCGAAGCACCTCCAAAGCCGAGGCAATATTGCCCACCGTCGTCATAGTCTCCTCTACAGAGATAACGAGCATGGGTGCCGCTACCTCCCCAGTAGCGCACATGCAGTTTGCGCCCACAGTGGCCACAGCGGAGAAGTCCCACCAGAAGGCCTTGCCCGGCACGGATCGCCGCCATCGATTCGTCGCCCTCCCAGTTCACTGAATTACGCCGCGTCATTCGTTGGTTCTCTTCATAGGTGGCCCAGTCAATATAACCTACGTGATGATCGCGGATGAAGACCCGACAATCTTCCGCTCGGCGCTTGGCACCCTGACGTTTTTCTAGCCTGCCCTCGATCAGTAAAGTTGCGACCGGGCGGCGGCCCCAGACATAGGCGCCAGCATAGAAGGGATTGCATAGAATGTCGCGGACCAAGCTCTGGGTGGGAATCTTCCAGACCAGCCGCGTTCCCTGGATCGGGTTGGCTGGTAGCTCTACGTCGTGATCCCGAAACCATTGGAACGTATGCCGCACGCTCCACCGTTCACGAAACTTTGTGAATACGAGTTGAATGGCTTCGCAAACCCGTTGATCGGGATGAAACACGATCTTGCCCATGGGGTCCAGGACATAGCCGACCGGAAGCCTCTTGAACAGCTCACCACGGCGTGCCTTGGACTCTTGGCCCGCCTGCAATCGTTGCCGAAGAACCTTAAGCTCGACAACGCTGAGTGTTCCCTTGATGCCAAGGACCAGCTGGTCGTCGAGATAGTTCAAGTCATATACCTGTTGCTCGTCGGCGATCAGGGTTCCAAAAATCTGGCACACCTCCAGCAAACGGCACCAGTCTTTGTCCGTGCGGGACAGTCGCGAGGCCTCTCGACTGCCGACGATTCCCACTTCCCCTAAAGCTACCGAACTGAGTACACGCTCAAATCCATCGCGGCGCGCGGAAGCGATGGCCGCGCTGGATCCAAGATCGCAATTTATAATTTCCACCTCCTTCCAACCCAGGGCACGCATCCGCTCGGCCACGTCATATTGAAGACGCTGGCTTTCCTTGTTCTGCCGTACTTGTTTATCGCTGGATTGCCGTAGGTAGACGATGGCTTTGCGAGCCAGGTGCTCCGCCTTAATCTTGGGACTGTACTGTATCTCGGTCATCAACTATTCCTCCTTCCGCTTGAAAGACCGCCACCAGAATGCGGGCCATGAGATCGATCAATTCGGTTCGTGCCGTTGCGTCCATCGGCACGGCGACGTCTTCCGTTGGGATCTTCAGAACCAGAAGTTGTAGTTGCCGCACGCTCACCCCCCTTGCATCCATCAACAACTGTCTGCAGAAGGTTATCGTGAACGTGGCCTTCAGGGTCGGGTGGCGATAGCAACGAGGTGAGAGAGAGAAGAGCTTCCTTACTCAGATGCGGCCGTTCGGCGATCCTCATCTCAGCGCAATCCGGCAAAAGCATCCACACTGGAATTTTCAGGCGTCTCCCCGTTGGGTCGATGACAGAGACCGCGCCATCTCCCCGCTTCGGCCTGCGGACGATCTGGAGGGTGCTGCCATGGAGTGGATGGAATGGGTAGAGGACGCGGACATGCGTGTTTTCCGCGCTCAGGGTATTGTGAGCGTGGATGCCTTCACCCGCATGTCCATTGCGTGATTCCTGCCGGCGGCCTGTCGCTCGATCACACGCGCTGGATTCGATCGCGTTACCGGTTCTTTCTTCCCATCAAGGTGCTCAGCCGCGTTTTTCGCGGCAAGTTCGTCGCTGGTCTTAAGCGAGCATTGCAGGATGGCCGATTCCATTTTCACGGAAATCTGGCCCTGCTCGCCGAGCCGAAAATCTTCGCCGCCTGGCTACGACCACTGTTCCGCAAAGACTGGGTGGTCTACGCGAAACCACCGTTCAGCGGCCCAGAGTATGTACTCCAGTATCTGGGCCGCTACACTCATCGCGTGGCCATCTCCAACCATCGCTTGGTGTCCTTTGCTGATGGCCAAGTTATCTTTCGTTGGCGCGATTCGGCCCACAACAACGAACAGAAGTTCCTGCCTCTATCTGTCGATGAGTTCTTGCGCCGATTCCTGCTGCATCTGCTTCCGCAGGGTTTTGTGCGCATCCGAAACTTTGGCTTCTTGGCCAACCGCCGATGCGCCACACTCCTGCCACTTTGCTTTCACTCGCTCAGTGCGGCGCAAAAACCGCCGGCCCAACCAGACACCTCCCCCACCAATGGCTCCAGCGATCTTTGGCGCTGCCCCAAGTGTGCTGGCCCGATGAAGGTCATCAAAAGACTTACGGCCATCGAGATACAACTTCGTTCTCCACCGGCGGTCACCGCTGCCGCATGAAACTATTCTCTCAAGTTCGAATCCATCACGTGTTTCGGCACGTTCAGCCCCCGTGCGCTTTGCCGAAGAAGAAATCCCTTCTAGTGGACTGTAACAGCTGAACTGGGAGTAATGCGACGCGTAGGATCGAAGTAGCGCCACTTTACCGTCTTTGGCACTTTGTTGTAGTGCCGGATGTACTTCATGAGCTTTCTCCGCAAGTCGGCCACCGACGTGAACACGCCGCGCGCAATGACATCGCGCTCGATCTTGGCAAACCAGAGCTCAATCTGGTTGAGCCAGGAGGAATAGGTCGGGGTGAAATGCAGGTGAACCTTCGGATGTCGATCCAGAAAGTCGTCGACTTGCCCCGTCTTATGGGCCGAGAGATTGTCAGCAATCACGTGGATCTCTTTGCCGCGCGGCTGGTTGACGACAATGTCCGTCAGGAACGCGACGAACTCCGCAGATGTGTGACGCACGGCCGTCTTGCCGAGTACTTCGCCTGTCTTAGTGTCAAACGCCGCGTACAGGGACAGCGTGCCGTGCCGGAAGTACTCAAATCCGTGGCGCTCGGCGCGTCCCGGCGAGAGTGGCAATACCGGATCCTTGCGGTCGAGCGCCTGGATCGACGTCTTCTCATCCACACAGAACACCGCCGCATGCGCCAGAGGGTTCAGATACAGCCCAATGATGTCGGCGGCTTTCTGCTCAAAATCCGGGTCGTTGGTCGCCATGTAGCGATCAAGCCGCTGCGGCTTGAGGCCGTGCTTGATCCACACCCGTGCCACCATCATGTGACTGACCTTGAGCTGCGTCCCCAGTCTGCGTGTGCTCCACTAAGTCGCCCCGTCCGGCGGCGTACGCTTGAGCGTCCATTCCAGGATGCGCGCCTCCAGCGCAGGAGTCAGCGTGCTGGCCTCTTGCCCCGCGTGCCTGCTGAACAGCCCGGCCAGTCTCTCTTCCCGAAATCGCTTGCTCCAGCGATCGATAAACGCATCATTGCAGTCCAGCTTGTCGCGAATCGCAGCCCAGGTATGGCCTGCCTCCAGCAGCAACAGCAGCCGCGCCCGGCGCGCGTCATCAGCACGCCCGCTGCGGCTCGCCGCTCGCTGGCTGAGTTCCATACGTTCCGCGGCGGTCAGTACGATTGAGTTCTCCATGAACCAATCATGCTACCGTTTCATCTGTTACAGTACACTAGTTACTTCTCCACACCCTCAGTCGGCAACCGTTTTGCGCTACGGCCAACTCTCCGACGTGTGGGGTTGTCTTCCGCGCTTCGCCGCACAGCTCGGCGGCAACTCAACACCGCTCTCTCACTCCATTCAATTTGCATAGGTCCCGCGTCCGCCGCAACCACGGGCGGCTTGATTCAAACGGCTCTATCGAACGCGCGCAGAGAGCCTCGCCCAACTTCACGCTTTTGTGAAAACGCGCCTCCGATAGAGCACTAGCGTTAATCAGGACTTAGGAGCGGGTTCATCAGTTGGGGATGTCGGCTTGTCGTCCCATCTTTGTTGCAGGAAGCGGCCCAAACGCCGCTTGCACTGCCCGACGGATGGGCTTCGTTCCACCCGTCGGGAAGCACATCTTCCAGAAATTGATCTCGGCCGACATAAACTCAAACGCCACATTTCTCTTGCCATCACTCCCGGGCTTCGCCGCCACTACCTTGCACTCCGCCTTCTGCCCGGCGTTCATGTTTATCAACATCAGCTTTTGCCCAATCGTCACCTCTGGCTCCAGCGCCATCATGCCTCCGTGCCGGCTTACGGAGACCGTCTTTGCCTCAACTCTGAATTTCCCATTGCTCTCCGTCTCCCCGTGGACAATGAGGTCCACACACAACGCTACTCGTGAGGTGCGACGGCGTTCGATACTGCGGAAATGCAGTGTTCCCATAGTGGTTCGTACCTCTTGATTCGGATGATTTTGGCCCGGCCTTCTAAACCTCTGTGGTCTCAGTCGGATTCCATTTCGCAATGCGCAGCTATGCCGTTACCAGGTAGATCAACGAAAGAATCGACATGATCAATACCAAGCAATCCCACATTGGGTTGATCTTAGATTCTGCACGCCGCCCCAGAAAATAGAGGGCCAGTACCGAAACAGCTGCGTACCCGCTAGTACCTTTGTTCCAGCACCCCTAACGCCCCCTGGGACGCCAGGCAAGGTTCCCCACCACCAGCAATCCGGTAGTGATTGCTCCTTGGTCCTCTTCCTTGTGGACGATGAATCAAGTCTAGACTGGAATACTCTTTAGGAAAGTCTGTTAAACGATATCATACCGCTTTCGGCACATCCCTCGCCAGCTAACCCCGTTTCCGTGTTCTTATATCTACATGCAGGAAATTAGACAGCAGGAACGCCGGCGCAGCCGCCGCATCCGCATCGGCCAGCCTCTCAAAGTGCGCCCTTCCGATCCTCGCGATGCCCACTTCGAGGAGACCAACACCACCAAAAACGTCTCCCGCGACGGCATCTACTTCCTCTCCAAAAACAAAAGTTTCTACGAAGGCATGCGCCTTTTCATCACGCTTCCCTTTCACTTTCCCATTGATCCTCTCGATCAGGAGTACATCGGCCAGGTCACCCGCATCGAAAATCTGCCCGACGGCAACCGCGGCATCGCCGTCCAACTCCTCTCTTCCGTCGGCATAAAGCCCGTCATAGCCGCCGTCGGCACCAACCAAAACTACTGACTCCCTCTTCCTCCTTTCTTTTCTTTGTGTCCTCTGTGGCACAGACACTCCTGTTTAACCGGACATTTGCATACCAGGACTCCACATGTACGATTAGGGCACTACATCCATTAGTTACTGGGAAGCTCTACTCCCAACCGTTATAGTGGCTCAGCTGAGCGGGGTTGTTATCGATTGGATTCAGCAGCTTCTTTGTTAGACTCTTAGACACTGAAAGCAACGGGTTGACATGACCCCCGAACAAAGACGCGCTCTTGCGGTCTTTCTGCGACAGCATTCGAGGAATCTTGCCGAGATACAAACCTTGAGAGCCACTCTGGAATTGTCTAGTCAGCGAGGTTTTGTTCCGCTTGACTGGGAGCAGAAGTTGGAGGCATTCCGCCAGACGCCGGGGTATCGTGCCATGCTCGAAGAGTTTGAACCGTTGATTGTACAATTTGAACAAGGCGCTTCTGAAACCGCTCTGATTGAGTTGCTTCAAAAAACGCTGAAGGGTAGGCCGGTAAAGTAGCGGTACCTTGGATAACTAAACAAGCTTTCTGTTGCGAGATTGCCGTGCGTAATTGATGCTCGATGATTCGAAGAAACAAGCCCTTGCAACCAGCTGAACGGCGTTCGGTTCGGCGCTGCCCGCTCGTCGCTTCTGCGGAGGTGACCGAGCTGCGTTCCGGGGCGCTACTCTCAGCGCGCACCTCGGAACTGGGCCTTGGGGGCTGCTATGTTGACGCGCTAAATCCGTTCCCCAAGGGGACGCTGGTTGGGTTGCGGATTCTCAGGGACCAGGGCGTCTTCGAGACCAAGGCCAAGGTAGTCTACTGCGACCCGAGATTCGGGATGGGCCTTGCCTTTACTGACATGACGCCCGACCAGCGGTCACTACTAGAAGCCTGGTTAGTCGAGATCGTCAGCCAACTCATGCCGGTTTCGTAGGTTCTGCAAACGCTCGTTCAAGACCCTTCCGAGGCTTTTCAATCCACCTGCGCGCAACTTCCGACCGCCGACCCCCGCTCAGCCGGGTTACCGGTCATTGAAGATGTCCGGTTTAAGCGTTAATCGGGACTTATGTCAGTTTGTCAAAGGTATACCGCCGCTATCTTGGCGGTGGATTGCCGCCGATATTGTTTTCGGAGTTTGGACCTGGACACAGAACTTCCCGGTCAGGCCATTAGTCCCTGACGCAACTCTCTGTTCCAGTATTTGGGTTTGTATAGCGATGCTCTCCTGCTGGACATGGTGCGGCATGACCTTGTCGGCCCTGGTCGCCGGTCTGTCCCGTCCGGCCCTGGTCGCCGGTCTGTCCGGTCCGGCCCTGGTCACCAGTCTGTCCCGTATCTCCGGCTTGGCCCGTCGTGCCTTGTTGCCCTGCCTGCCCCTGGTCCCCCTGCTGCCCAGATTGGCCTGTCTGTCCAGGCGGTCCCTGCGGTCCCGCTGGTGCTGGGTTCGTGTTGCACCCGGCAATAAGTAGCACTAGCAAGAACGCACCCATAACTACCGAAGTCTTCATTTTGATTCTCCTTTGTGGTGTCGCTCGACGCAAAACGCTGCAACCGCAGACGATTGTACGCAGCGAGGATAGTACCCACAGTGCAATGGTGGTTGCTGTCCCAATTCGCACAGTGGCCAAACAACGTCGAGGGTGGGAAGGACGCGTGAGTGGTTGATTGGGATTCGAATTCTTAATTGAGCCGGTCGTCAAGTCCCGATACGTTGCCAAACCGGCCCAGTACCCACTTCGACGGTTATGGCGTTAATCGGGACTTGGCCATTGACTATCAAAACTTGAGACAACACCTCAGGTCACCTATCCACGACAGTAGCTAGCTGGTGACTGTCCGTTTTTGTACAGCAACTTGCGGATGAACTCGTTAGTTTCGGTTTGATCAAATGTACCCACGATATTTGACCAAACTGCGCGATCGGGCTCAAAGGAGCACGTCCATGAAAAGAATCTTCTTGTTGATCATTGTGATGGCGTTGGTTGGCATACCTGCACATGGGCAAAAGGATGAAAACAATCGCATTGAGAATTCCGGCAAGGTGATGGTGGAGATTCTCAATGTTCCCGACGATATTCCGGCAGATCTTCTGGACAATGCGGAATGCGTCATCGTTCTCCCTTCGGTCATAAAGGCAGCCTTCATCGTCGGCGGTAGCTACGGTCGTGGCGTGATGACTTGCCGAAGCGGCAAGGAGTTCAACGGACCTTGGAGTGCGCCTTCCATGATGGCGCTTGAAGCCGGCAGCATTGGCTTTCAGATTGGCGGCGAGGCCACCGACTTCGTCCTGCTGGTAATGAATAAGCGCGGGGCTGATTCTATTCTCACCAGCCAGGTCAAACTCGGTGGCGACGTAGCTGCTGCGGCCGGACCGAAGGGGCGCGACGTTGCAGCCTCGACGGATGTCACCATGCGGGCGGAAATTCTGTCGTATTCGCGGTCGCGCGGATTGTTCGCCGGGGTCTCTCTGGAAGGCTCAACTCTGCGCCCGGATAACGATGGCAACGAGAGGCTCTACGGAAAAGGAACCACCGCGAAGGAAATTGTAATCAATAGTAAGGTTCGCGCGCCCGCCTCGGCGGAATTGCTTCTTTCCACTTTGAACAAGAAGTCTCCCAGCAACAAGTCTGGCATATAGGGATCAGTGGGGTACCGCCCTTGGGGCGGGCCAGAGGGGCCTGCCTGCGAGGAGAAGGAGGTCAATAGCTCATGCCTCTACTTCAAATTCTGATAGTTCTGATCGTGGTGGGTGTTCTGCTTTGGCTGGTCAACCGATTCATACCAATGCAGGGAACGATTAAGTCCATCCTGAACGCAGTCGTGATCATTGCGGTGGTGTTGTGGCTGCTTGACGTTTTTGGGCTTTTTCATTCGCTCTCCCGCATCCACGTCGGGACATAGACCTTGGCGATGAACGGCTCAGCCGAGAGCTGTGATGTGAAAACCAAAATCAATGGTCGGCAACAAGAAGCGCGCCAGATATGCGAACTAACGGTTCATGGAATAAGACCCCATTGAAGCAGCCCAGCGGTGAACAAATCACGCTGGACTGCGAAGGGCCTAGAGACGCCTTTCGGATCAACGCAAACAATCTTGTTAAGGAGATACATATGAATACTGCGGTCGGACTACAGAAAGAAGCCGCGACGGCTGAGAAAACTCCGTCGCTCAAGAGAACTCTTGACCAGAAGACAATGGACAATCTCTCAACAGCGATGCACGGCGAAGCATTTGCGTATGTGAAATACCTACTCTATGCGGAGCACGCACGGAAGAACGGCAACAAGGAGCTCGCCGAGTTGTTCGAGAAGACCGCCAAGGTTGAGCGCTTTGAGCACTTCGCCGAAGAAGCGGAACTCGCCGGGTTAGTTGGCAGCCATGCTGACAATTTGAAAGATGCCATCAAGGGCGAGTCGTATGAGGTCGAGATCATGTATCTGGAGTTCGCGCAGACTGCGGGGGCTACCGGAGACAGGGTCGCGGCCGATCGATTTGAAGAAATTCGTCATGACGAGATGGGCCACCGCGATGCATTCAAGATTGCGCTGGCAAAGTTGAAATCCTGAAAGGAGAATTTCGATGCTACTACTAATCATCGTTCTGCTGCTGTTGTTCGGCGCAGGTGGCGGCTATTACGGGTATTCCAGATGGGGAGGAAGCGGGGGCCTGGGGATAGTCGGGACAGTCGTGCTCATCGCGTTGGTATTGTATTTTCTCGGCGTGTTGCGCTGATTTTGTCAGGATCGATCTGAGGTCGAGGAAAAGTAAACCACTCCAAAACCGCGCGGCTCGGTAAGCGCCCCCAAGTGCGTTTATTTGGCGCTACGCCAGCCGGGCGAAACCGTCGTCGGCCATTCGACTTCGTGCTGAGTTCTCTCTGATCGGAAGTTCCTGTACCGTGCTGCCTGGCCAGAACACATCGGTTCGCAGCGCTCCTTGCAGCCTCCAGAGCTGATATGACACCACTTGGCAAGAATAGACACGCAAAGGCTATCTGCTGATCGCCTAGACGATTTCCAGGCCGAGTTCTCCTTCCTGCTTAGAGCCAGCTTTGCCGACCCAGACCACGCTGCAGCGCACGGGACGGAGCGGGTCATCATCAAGGACAATTTCGACTACTTGGCCATGCCTGAGGCGGAAACTTCCGCGCAGCCTGAAACCCTCTTTTGACGAATCGAGGATGAGGCAGGGGAGCCTCTTCGGCTTGCGGTCCAAATCAATGACCAGGCTGCCGCGATGCTTCGATTTCACACGTTTCGAGCGGCGGCTTTTGGGGCCAGGAAAGCTGGGCATTCTTGCACCCCTTGTCTAGGAGTAGTGATGGTACGCCCAGATTAGGTTCGTTTGAAATGCGAAAAGACGAAGCGCTCGCGAGCTGCTCAGTGCCCAGAGCTTCAAACTCCTGTAAGTCGCCAAACCGCACATGTTGAATCCTGTCGACTCGGCCTGGCAGACCGCACCCAGATACTACATCGGTCAGAAGAGGGACGGGACTGCAGTATGGGCGCACGATGCGAAGCTGGCTGCTCGTTCGCGCCACGATGAATCCAGGGTCATCGTTGTACGGCTGCGGTCCGTCGGCGTTGAGGTGTCTGTGACGGCTTAGGACAGCTTGGGATAGCGAATGATTTTCCCGTTTTCGTCCACGACGGAGGCGACGAAGTGCGGGTTGGTGCCACAACTCAAGGTCGCGGATTCTGCCTCTCGATGAATAGCGAGAAGGTCATTTGCGATTTTCGTTCTGCGCTTCGCATATGCGCCAACAATTTCGTCGTAATCTATTGAGGATTGCATAATATAGTTACAGTGGGAACAGGTCGGCCTGTTGCCAGAAAGCCATAACCAGGGTCGGGCGGCGGCGCATACGCTGGAGGGCGCGGACTGCATGCAGGCTCAGCTCGCCCAAGTGCTTGGGGCAGAGGTTGGCGATCTCGTGCTGCTTCAAGTGCCCCCAGATGTACTCGGTCGGATTCAGTTCTGGAGCGTAGGCAGGAAGAAACTCCAGCCTGAGGCGTCCTCTCTGCTGGCGCACGAACTCCCCTACCGCACGGCTGCGATGGGCAGGCAAGCCGTCCCAGACGATCAACAGCTTGCCAGGAATATGCCGAAGCAGGTGCATGAGAAACTCGATGATCTGCGGACTGCGAACGGCCCCCGGAAACAGCCGGAAATAAAAATTCCAAAAGGTGATTCCGGCCATCACGGAAAGCGTCTTCCAGGTGAAGTGATACTGCAGCACCGGTGTCTGTCCTTTCGGTGCCCAGGTGCGTGTACGGTGTGGGCGCTCGCTCAGTCCGCTTTCGTCGGCGAAGACGATGGTACGCCCTTCTTTTCGGGCTTTTTTTTAATCTCGAGCCAGCGCTTCCGTTTCCACTTCCGGATGTTCGTCTCGTCCCGCTCCAGGGCGCGTCCCACAGGGCGCTGGCAACTCCATCCCAACTGCCGCAGAATCCGCCAGGCTTGCGAAGGATGGTAGCGGACCCCGCATTCGCTCTCGATCAGGTGCGCCACACGCCAGGCGGTCCACAAATTGGTCTCGTATCCCAAGGCTTGTGGACCACGCTTCAGGCCGCGCTCGATCCGCCGCAGGTCGGCTGCCTTCAGGCGCGGCTTGCGCCCGGCGCGCCCGGCTTTCTTCAGCGCCCTTCGTCCGCCCGCGGCAAGCTGTTCGGCCCAGCGACCCACCGACTGACGATGCACTCCGACCCGCCGGGCTACTTCTGCCTGTGCAACTCCCTGCTGCAGCAACCTAGCGGCGAGGAAGCGCCGCTCTTGCAACTTTTCGAAGTCTCTCTGTACTCCTTTTGGGTTTCCCATGCCCTGAACATAGCACAAGAAACTCGCTGTGTCACTATATTATTCAATATTCAGTAGTACCTACTGGTTAGTCGGTAAACCGGACATGTTGCTCCTAGTGTGATGTCCCGGAAATAACTGACCAACGCATTTTCCCTTCAGGGGCCAAAGACCCGTTGAGCGGTCGGAAGTTACGCTGGAGCTGAAGCACCAGTCCCCCCAAAGGAATTGTAAGGAACTTACGGGACAGCACACTAGTACCCACTTCGGCGGTTACCGCGTTATTCGGGCATTGAGTCCATTGAGCTCGTGATGTGCCAACAGGTATCTCGCACCTCAGACTTTCATTCTCAACATCGACTACCCGCGTGCCCACAGATAGTAAAGGGGTGATTTTATTCTGAAGTATAAGGACGAGCCACAAGAGATCTGGGCGGTAATCGTGGCGTCTAGGGCCCTTCCAACTTGATCCAGCAAATCCTATCGAAAATGCCTTTTCCATGTTCGCGTCTGTTCCTCGGACCGTCATTTGGCCCCAATAGTTGGAACAGCATTAGACAGCTCCGCCCAGTGAGAGAAAGAGTGTGAGATAACGCCTCAGGTTCTGGGTGATGAGGAAATTTTCTTTCACGTGCTCATGTCCCCGCTCACCCAAGCGAGCGGCAATTTCCGGATGCGAGAGCAGGAAACGGATCTGATACGCGGTTCCCTCGACGGAGTGCGCCAGCAGCCCAGTGTGCTTGTGAATGATCTGGGTGGGGATTCCGCCGACGGCAGAGGCGACGACGGGTTTCTTCTTCCAGAGGGCCTCGGAAACGGTAAGGCCAAAACCTTCGCGCAGACTTTTTTGAATGACGATGGAAGAGGCACGCTGCAGCGCGTTCACTTCCAGGGGAGCCCAGGCGGGAAGCTCGAGCACCTTGATATCCGGGTCGCCTTCCGCGGCCCGATGGACTTCCTTCAAGACTTGAGCGCCTTCGGGATCGTCCGAGGCGCTTCCGCCCGCCAGCACCAACTGACAATCGAAATAGCGCTTCACAATGCGGTAAGCGCGAATGACGCCGAGCGGGTCTTTGAGCCGGTCGAAGCGGGAAATCTGCGTAAGGATAGGCCGCAGCGGATCAATCTGATAGCGGGAGAGCACATTGGCGATGAATTCAGGCGGCAAGTCGCGATTTTTCTCAGAGAGCGGGTCGATCGCAGGATAGAAAAGATATTGTGGAATAGCAAGCTGGCGCGCGAATTCGGGAGAGGAAAAGATCGCGCCGTCATAGCGGGAAACGTAGGAATGGAGAAAATTCCAGACCGCGAGGTTCGGATGAGAAAGATCGATGTGGCAGCGCCAGACCCAGTGGTTTTTTCCGTTTGTGCGGTCCTCGATAAGGCCAACGGGCTGGGGATCATGGATGATCACGAATTCGGCATCGAGTGGGAGGCGCTGCAGGTTCCGTTGCTGGTATTCCCGGAAGATGTCGAAGTCGCGAGGCTGCGGATGATAGGGCGCGCCATGGAGAGCGTTGTGGAAGGACTTGGTGACCTGGAAGAAATCTTCGCCGCCGGTGATGACATCCCAGCGGAAGGGAAGGCCCAGATCTTCCGCGAGAGGCACGAGGCGACTGAGCATCTCGGCAACGCCTCCGCCAACAGCGGTGGAATTCACCATTTCGACGCGGCGTCCTTGCAACGGACGGGCCAGGGCGCGCAATTCCTCGATCTCACCCGCACCAATTACCGCGGCGTAGTCATCGAGCGGGATGCGGTTCGCGGTCTGCACTTCCGTCATGTTTTCTCCTCTCACGGTCCACCAGGCGAAGCAATTTGTTGCGGGCGCTATCAAGGGTGTTGGTGTAGATATCAATGCGATTAACGTTTTCGGCGAGAGTTATGAGGCCGAGGCCGTCCGCGAGCCAGTGCGAAAAATCGTTGGTACGGAGGTGAAGCCGCAGCCGGGAAGAAATGAAATGGAAATAGAAACTGGAGTGGCTGAGGTGAGTAACCCCGACACGAAACTCATCGAGACTCGTCGCCGTCAGGCCCAGAGGAAGAGCGACTTCGATGGATTCGCAGAAATAGAAGGGCTCAAGAGCGGATTGATCGGCAAATTCAGGATGGAGTTTACAGAAATCGCGCATGAGCTGGCACAAGTCGGCACGCAAGGCGGCAAGAGAGGAATAATCGCGGATATCGAGAGCGGCGAGTTGTTCGGCGAGAGCGTCGCGATTGGCATCGGCGAGAACCCATTGCGCGAAATCGTTGGAGAAGCCTTCGGTAAGGAAATGGTGGCTGCTGAGGGTCTGAAAGGTGTGATGAAAGATGGATGCGTCGCTGCACTGCTCGAGTCCGGCGAGAAGCTCGGACAGTGTTATCGCGGAAATGTTGGTGATGCGGGTGAGATTGGCCACGGTGAAAAAGTTAAAAGGTCTCTCTGCTGTCTCCATGAGATGCATGCCTCCCTCCGTGGCCAGGTACGGCCGCTTTCGTTCAGGTCAAAAACGGAACTTCATTCCGCTCCGGGGCTTCGATCCTAATCTCGGTAAGATCGGAGAGAAGATGCGCGGCCCAGCGGTAGATATTGTGTTCGTGAATGGTTTTGCGCATGCGGGCTATGCGGGTGGCCTGCTGCTCGGAGCTCAAGTCCAGGGCCTGGTAGATGGCATCGGCGAGCTGCTGGACGTCGTAGGGATTGATGAGCAGGGCGTCGGTGAGTTCGTGCGCGGCTCCGGTAAACGAACTGAGGATCAGGGCACCTTGTTCATCCTCACGGGCAGCAATGAATTCCTTGGCAACGAGATTCATTCCGTCGTGAAGAGACGTGACCAGGCAAACCGAGGCAGCCCGGTAGAAACGGGCGATCTCCTGATGGGAGTGGTGCCGCATGAGAAGAACGATGGGCTTCCAGTGGCCAACCTGAAACCGGTTGTTGATTCGTTCCGCTTCTGCATTGACCTCCTGCATAAATTGTTGATAGCGAGAGATGTCCGTGCGACTGGGGGCACCGATCTGCACCAGGGAGAAGCGGTGCTGGTAAGCAGGATGAAGCTCAAGGAAGCGTTCGACCCCGCGGAACCGTTCGATGATCCCCTTGGTGTAGTCCAGGCGATCGACACCGATAGCGAGAAGCGACGCTTCGATGCCCAACTCGGCACAAAGTACGCCGCGCTCCTCACCTGCGCTGCGAGAAGGCTTCGCTTCGCCATTGGTTGTGGGAAATGCCACGCTGATGGGATACGGGCGTACGCGAGTGACATGGCCCTGGCGATTAACGGCGAAGCGGTCCCACTCGGTTAAAGCTTCCAGGGCGTGATCCACCGTTTCCAAGAAATTGTTGCAGTGGGTCTGAATGTGAAAACCGATCAGGTCGGCTCCGAGTAAGCCTTCCAAAAGTTCGCGCTGCCAGGGGCAGATGCCGAACACTTCGGCGTTGGGCCAGGGAATATGCCAGAAAATCGCGACGGCCGCATCCGGGCGGGCTTCCTTCACCATCTTCGGCAGCAGGGCGAAGTGATAGTCCTGCGCAAGGAGAATGGGTGACTGCGCTCCTTTCATCTCTTCGAGGACGGCATCGGCAAAGCGGCGGTTCACCCGCTGGTAGTGAATCCAGTCATCCAGGCGAAAGGTCGGGCGCGTATGTGCGATGTGGCAGAGGGGCCACAAGCCTTCATTGGAAAACCCTTCGTAGTAACCGCTCTCCTCTTCCTCGGTGAGCCAGACGCGCCGCAGGGTATAGGTGGGGCGGTCGGGTGGAACCTGCAGATGATCGTGCTCATCAACAACTTCACGGTCGGCATTGCCGGAACCGTTGGCGATCCAAGTGCCATTACAAGCCTGAAGGACGGGCTCAAGGGCGGTGACGAGACCGCTGGCCGGGACGATCATTTGTATAGCCTTCTCTTTTTCGTGAAAAACGTGCATGTAGGGCTCGCGATTTGACACGACGAAGAGAGGCTTGGCGCCCAACTTGTTCCGCAGGCTGACGCGGAGCCGCTCTGCGGTCCAAACTGAAGATTGCGATTCGCGCAGTTGTGCCTCCTCCTGTGCTGCAGCGCGCGCGGTATTTAACGCATGGGCGAGGTGCTTTACCTCGGTGTGGATCTGGTCGAAAAATTCGCCTTTGGGAAGCTCAGAACTCGTATCGGAGGACCCGGCGCGCATGGTCACGAGCCATTTTGCAGTGTGTGCGAGAGGCGCGGTGATGTTCCAGCGGACAAGAACGAACGCCAAAGCAGTAATCAATATGGTTTGCAGAAGGGCGGTGAGAAGTGAGTCGCGGAGAGAGTGGGAGAGGCGTTCGTCGATATAACTGGTGTCAAAGATAACAAGCACAGTGCCGGTCTGCTCTGTGTCGCGATGAAGTGGCAGCGCGTAAACGTACAGGGGAAGGCCAGCAACACTCAGAAAATCGGCCGCACCCGCGTCGAGTTTGTCGGAGCGGGCCGCGGTGTTAGGGCGCTCTTCGAAATACTGAGGATGGTCAGGAGTAATCGCCAGGACCTTACCGGCACGGTTGTAAATCGCAACTCCCAGGAGGTGTTCCCGCTGCCCGATTCGAGCAACCATCCGCTGAAGATTCGTGTCGGTGGCACGGCTGGGAACGGCCTCGACACTTTCCTGAAGAGTTTCCGCCAATGTGGCAGCGCGCCGGGAGAGATCGTTGTGCAAACTGCGGCGCTGGGTGCGGTACTGGTAGCTGGCGTAGAGAAGAGAGACGAGAACGACACTGAGGGCGAGCGGCAGGACAAGTTTGAGTGTGGTGCGCATGCGGCTGCCTCCACGGCTGGTTGCGCTTCGCTGTTCAATCAAGCGGCCGGAAATGTACGGACGAAGAACTGATCGTAGTGGTTTACAACGTCGTGTAAGATCGCGAAGCGGCCATCGCCACTACATCAAGGACATGCCAGAAAGTACAAGAATCCCAGGTCACGTCACAGATGCAATCCGCCGAATAGGTACAAGACCAACAGGATGATCAGGACCAACCCGACAATCCCTACGCCCCTAAGCGCCACGGTAACTTCACTTGGGCGGGGAAGCTGCTGTGGCCCCTTTTCATCATCCCGTAGAGGCAGCAGCTGACTTCGTTTCCGTTTCTTCCCAGACCCGCACCATCTTGGTGCTCTTAGATGCCCGTAAGTCCTTCGCAACATCGCGCCAGATGTCAGCTTGAGATATTTCCGATGGTGGCATCATGTCAGCTTCTGCTTCCAAAGTTTCGGCCACAAAATCATCCACACGCACCAATCGTGGTTTTATGTCTTGCTGCATACTGCACCTCTGTGCGCATTCTACGCCAACGTACCCAGGGTTTAAACGCTGGTTTTTTCAACTTCTGGTTCATCCTAAATTCACAAAATAACAGTGCAGTCACTGAACGGAGGAAACGCGGGCCGTCAGTAAGCGGTGACGCGACGATTGCCCACAAACATCTGATTCTAGGCATCGAAACTCACGAAAGCAGAATGCGTAAAATCAGCTACTTGTGGAGCGACGAAAATTGGGGTTCTGGGACCGCTCTCGGCGTGGTTCCGTGGGACCAACCTATCGGGCAACGGCGGATTGGTACTTGATTGGTCGAAATTGAGTCCTCCACGAGCGCATCAACGTTTAAGTGGACGATAAGTCACCTTAGGTCACCGGCGCAGCTCCGATCAGGTTCCCGATCTGCTTGAGTCTACTGTCGCTGCGCGCCGACCTAAAAATGCTCTGCATTGGACTAAACCGCTTCGCGGTATTCGGAAGCGCTGCAACCGTGCTACTTAAACGGATCACGCACACCTCTGTTCCAGAGTGAAGGTTCTCCCCTCCCTGCAGGTTTCTTTGCGAAAACATGAAGTTGCTGCTTGCAGCATATTTCACTTCGCAAAAGGAGCTTTCCATGACGTCTCTTCGTCAACGCATGATTGAGAACTTGCAGGTCCGCAATCTTTCTGTGTGCACCCAAGAAAGTTACGTCCGACAAGTCTCGCGGTTCGCCCGCCACTTCAACAAGTCACCGGAACTGTTGGGACCGGAGCAGATCCGAACCTATCAGCTCTACTTGATGAACGAAAAGAAGTTGGCTCCAATTTCGATCATGGTCGCGATCTCGGCCCTTCGCTTCCTCTATGGGGTCACCCTGAAGAAGGACTGGTGCTTTAAAGACATCCTTCCAGTTCCGAAAAAGCCTCAGACCTTGCCCATTGTTCTGAGCCCAGAGGAAGTCCTTCACTTCCTTGCCTGCATCTGGAGCAGGAAACATCGCGCGATTTTAACCAGTTGCTATGCCGCAGGTCTGCGCATCTCTGAGGCCGTTGCCCTCACACTCCCCGCGATCGACAGCCAGCGCATGGTCTTGCGTGTCGAGCAAGGTAAAGGACAGAAAGATCGCTACGTGATGCTCTCACCGAAATTGTTAGAGATCCTGCGTGACTGGTGGCGAGTGGAAAGGCCTGACCACTGGCTCTTTCCAGGCGACAAGCCGGATCGGCATATCACAACGAATTCCGTTGCTTTAGCGTGTCGACACGTCCAACGTATCTGCAAAATCCCTAAACCGATCACACCGCATTCCCTGCGTCATGCCTTTGCGGTTCACTTGCTGGAATCGGGCACCGACGTGCGCACCATCCAACTGCTGCTTGGCCATCGCAGCCTGGCCACCACCGCAAAATATCTGCGCATCGCGACCAGCAAAGTCTGCTCGACAGCGAGCCCACTGGATTTGCTGCCGCGCCCTGTTTCGACGAAGGTCTAGTCCGCTCCACCCCAGCATTTCTAACCAGCGGCCCCTATGGATCGCCCGAAGCTGGAAGTAGCGGACATCTTTCGCCGCTACGGTGAAGCCTATCGTGAACAGCATGGTGCGTCGCTATCCCCTGCACAGCGGCGCGTCATGACCGCGATCGAGTTGTGCCGCACGGCAGCTCTCGGCGGTCACCTCGAGCGGTGCGACTGCTGTAGTCACGAGCGGCCCTGCTACGACAGCTGCGGCGACCGTCATTGCCCAAAATGTCAGTCGCTTGCTCGTGCGGAGTGGGTCGAAAAACGAACCTCCGAAGTTCTCCCCACGCACTATTTTCATGTCGTTTTCACGATCCCCGAACCGATCGCTGCCATTGCTTACCAGAACAAAGATCTCCTCTACGGCATTCTTTTCCGAGCGACGGCCGAGACCTTGTCCACCATCGCAGCCGATCCCCAACATCTGGGCGCCGAGATCGGCTTTTTCGCTGTACTTCACAGTTGGGGACAGAACCTGTTTTTCCATCCGCATCTGCATTGTGTCGTTCCAGGCGGTGGGATTTCACTGGATGGTGCTCGGTGGATCTCCTGCCGCCCCAACTTTTTTCTGCCGGTAAAGGTGCTCTCTCGGCTGTTCCGCCGATTGTTCTTGAAGTATCTGCAGCAGGCCTTCGACGCCGGCAAGTTGCAGTTCTTCACTTCGCTTCAGGCGCTCCATGATCCGCAGGCTTTCACCCGTCATCTCGATTTGGCGCGAGACGTGGAATGGGTCGTCTACGCCAAGCCACCTTTCGCCGGGCCACAGCAAGTGGTGGACTATGTCGGCCGCTACACGCACCGAGTCGCCATTTCCAATCACCGGATTGTAGACATCGAAGATGGTCAAGTGAAATTCCACTGGAGAGACTACCGTGACAACAATCAGCAGAAAACCATGCCTCTCTCGGCGGACGAGTTCATCCGGCGATTTTTGCTCCACGTTCTACCGAGTGGGTTCCACCGCATTCGCTACTACGGGTTCCTCGGCAATCGACACCGCAAGGAGAAGTTGGAGCATTGCCGCCAACTTCTCGGCATGGCTCCTCGAAAGGAAGGCTCTGCCGAGCCCGCGATGCAAGAGGATTATCGTGATCGATACGAGAGCCTCACGGGCCGCTCTCTTCGGGAGTGTCCCGTTTGTCATCGCGGCCGCATGATCAGCGTCAAACGATTGCCCGAGGTCCCTTTTTCTCCGGCAATCAAAGACACTTCATGATCGATCGCGTGCCAATCCAACTCGCTCGCTCCAAAAACTCGTGGATGTCGCGTGCCAGAAGTGGTGTTGTCCCACAGCATGCAAAACCCATTGCAATTAGCCAAGCAACCCGCATTTGGCCCCGTGCAAGCCCGCCGAAGACCCCACCGTACATCGCACCAGGCTCCTTTCTATCACTACCGACGGCCCATCCTCTTGAAGGTGACTCTCACGCACCAATCAAAACCCATAGCACACGCACCTTGCAGCGGTTTAGTCCAATCCATTTTTAGGTCACCGGCGCAGCTCCGATCAGGTTCCCGATCTGCTTGAGTCTACTGTCGCTGCGCGCCGACCTAAAAATGCTCTGCATTA
>Ga0208457_1000983_pt1 | contig 23090 bp, 18 predicted proteins | sample June2015DPH_10_1_FD_185513 | JGI IMG/M metagenome (GOLD analysis project Ga0208457, IMG submission 185513) | Peatland microbial communities from SPRUCE experiment site at the Marcell Experimental Forest, Minnesota, USA - June2015DPH_10_150... | ecosystem: Environmental > Terrestrial > Soil >... | reverse complement strand
TGCCGCGAACCGCGCTTTACGACCGAATGAAGAAAGAGGGACGCTTGACCGAATTGAGCGTGCACAATAGTGACTCCACGCCGCCGAACTTCCAGACCGTTCTCCCGCCCCTCGTTCTGTTGAAGGGTTTTCAAAAAACACTTACCTCAATTTATGATCCCACAAAATTCTTCGAACGTGCGTGGCGTTCTCTCCAGTTCTGGCAGACCAGGAATTGCCAGCGGCCTGCCCAGCAGCCGGGTTGGGTCGACATAGCCAAAATAATGCTCCGTTCGATCTGGCATCAAGGCCTGAGGTCTTCCTACCGCCGGCCATATTGGAAATACTTGCTTCGACTCGTTACCCGGTGTTTGACAGACCCCGCGAAGATCTGGATAGGCTGTACCATCCTGATCGCCGGGCATCACTTTATTCCCTATGCCAAAGAGGTGGTGCAGCGGGTGGAAGGGGATATTGCCGAAATCGACAATGAGGAACTGGACCAAGTGAAGGGCGAGGTTGCCGAAATCGGAAACAGACCAATGCCCGTTGCATCCGAGTTCTGAACGCGGGTGGCGCGCAACCTGTTCCGATACAATCCCGACCCGTCGTGGAGCGTAACAGGCACGCCTTGCAACGTACGTCAAGCTACTTTCGAGTCTGCGGAAGACTCACCATTGCCGTCCGGAGGAACCCCACAATGAAAACCGCATGGAAACTGGTTAGCGCGCTCATTCTTCTCGCGTCGCTGAACACCGCAGAGCCTGCCCTGAGCGGAGCGAAGGCTCCGGAGAGCGGGACTTGCGCTACTAACGGCGGGCAAGCCCAGATGAGGGCCGGCACAGGAAGTTACGGTTGTTCCGCGAAAGACATTGCGCACTATGTCTGCCGCAGAGCGGCAGGGCGGATAACAATTGACGGCCGGCTGGACGAGCCCTCCTGGCAGAAGGCCGAAAAGTCCCCGCGTTTTGTTGACATGGTTACGGGAGAGCCCGGCTTCTACGACACGCGAGCCGCCGCATTGTGGGATGACGAATATCTTTACGTTGGCTTGTGGGTTGAAGAGCCCTACGTCGAAGCCCACCTGACCAAGAGAGGTTCGCTGATTTTCCAGGAAAATGATGCCGAGGTGTTCATCGACGGCGGTGATGCCTATTCGGAGTTCGAGATCAACGCGCTGGGCACGACTTACCAGGTCTTCTTCATCTGGCAGGATGCTTACAAGAAAGGCGGTCCGTCAGGTGACGGATTCGACGTCCCCGAATTTGACATCTTCAAGAATAAGGCCCTTACCTTCGGGGGTGACTACGATCGCCAGGACCGGTCTTTCTGGGTGGGAACTCATCCCCGAGGAACCCGCTGGGCATTCCTGAACTGGGAGTTTCCGGGCCTCCTCAAAGCCGTCCATGTGGACGGCAAAATCAACGACAACTCCGTGGCCGATAAAGGTTGGACCGTTGAACTGGCTTTCCCCTGGAAGGGAATGAAGTGGCTGGCCGCCGGGCGTTCTCTGCCTCCCAAAGACGGAGACGTATGGAGGATCTTCTTTGGACGTTTCGAGCTGCTAAAACCCGGCGGCGTTGAACTCAACCCTCATCCCGCCTGGGTCTGGAGCCGCCACGCCGTCTACGACACCCACATCCCTGAGTGCTTCCCTTACATTCATATGTCGAATCGAATCGTCGGGGAGAGGTAGCGCGTTTCCAAGCCGTCATTCTGAGTCCTTCGCTGTCATCCTGATCCCGCCCTGCGGGAGAAGGATCTCGCTCTGAGTATTTTCAAGACAATGCGGGATTCCTCGCTTCGCTCGGAATGACAACGTCAAAAGCGGAGGTCCGCGCTACTCGCTAGTCGCTCGTGTAAAGTGATAGACTCGAATGGCTGTCGAACAGCCTCAACAACCCTCAAGGGAGCCACCAGATGGCCGTAACAGGTGACAGCCTCTTCCCGCACTTGATGACGGAGCAAGTCTCGCCACGGACGACTGGAATCCTGCCAGCTCAGACAATTCGGGAGTTAATCGCCTGCGGGCGGGTTGAGGCCATCGAAAAGATCACGGAAGAGCAGATTCAACCCGCCAGCATTGACCTGCGGCTGGGTGATGTTGCATATCGCGTCCGCGCGAGCTTCCTGCCTGGCCAAGACTGCACTGTCCAAGATAAGGTCTCTGATCTGCTTATCACCAAGGTTGATTTGACTGAGGGGGTCGTGTTCGAGCCAGGCTGTGTTTATATAGCGCCGCTGAGGGAGGAGTTGAGCCTGCCGAAAAACGTTGAGGCAAGGGCCAATCCCAAAAGTACGACCGGAAGGCTCGACATTTTCACCAGGCTGATAACCGACTACGGAACCGAGTTCGAACGTGTTCGCCCCGGTTATCGTGGAAGGCTTTTTGCTGAAATCGTGTCACGCACATTTACCATCAAGGTGCGTACTGGAATGAAACTGAATCAACTGCGCTTCATCCGGGGTAACCCGCCTTCCCACGACGGCCCATTGGCTGCGTTGGACGAAAGGGAAAATCTCGTGTACGAGGACGCGGAAGGTCCCATACGGGCCAAGATTGACAAGGGGCTGCGCATTTCCGTGAGACTTAGCGCGGAGGGGGAAACGGACCTTGTCGCTTACCGAGCCAAGAAGCATGCACCCGTGATCGACCTTGGCGAAAGGGACTTTTACGACCCAAGAGAGTACTGGGACACCGTTTACTCAGTGCCACGACGAGGCATAATCCTGGACCCGGGTGATTTTTATTTGTTGGCGTCCAAAGAAAAGATTCGTGTGCCGCCTGACTACGCAGCAGAAATGGTCCCCTACGATCCGTCCATCGGAGAGTTCCGTGTCCACTACGCAGGCTTCTTCGATCCGGGATTCGGATACGGACTGAGCGACGTCCTCGGAACGTTGGCCGTACTGGAAGTAAGGGCGCATGAGGTGCCCATTCTGATCGAGCATGGGCAAATAGTGGGGAGGCTAGTCTATGGTCCCATGCTCGCGCGGCCCGATAAAATATACGGTGTTCAAATAGGCTCCTCATACCAAATGCAAGGGCTGGCGCTCAGCAAGCAGTTCAAGAGATGGCCGTGAAGTAATTGCCGATTTTCGATTGATCCCGCCGAGGCGGGACTGATTGACAGCAAAGCAGTTCGCCATACCGCTTCTTCAACCCGAATTCGTAAGTTGAACGACGTTCCTAACTTCATGGAATGGAGAAACCCCTCACCCGTCCGTCAGCTGACGGACACCCTCTCCCCGGGGAGAGGGCTGTCATCTCTCGGGCGCGTGGAAGTTAGGAAAACCGCCCTCTCCCGAGGGGAGAGGGTGGCCCGCTGCCGGCGCTTTCACCAGCCGGAGCGGGCCGGGTGAGGGGTTAGTTGGGAGGGGCTCGGAGCCTAGAGTGAAGCAATTGTCAGGCGCACTCTCCTGTTGCTGCGCAGGTTTGGTGGAAGCGACTTCAATCTAACGTGCTGGAACGGAACAGGGCCCCTCAATTTGCGAATTCGGGATCAACCGGCAATCATGCGGCTACATGGACGACAGCTTTGACCACACCGTCGCGGTAGTCGGCGACCAGGTCGAAAGCCTTCCTGGTTTCGGCAAGGGAGAAATGGTGTGTCACAAGTCGAGCAAGGTTGATGGCGCCGTTTGAAACCAGTTCGATAGCAGGGGCCATGCACTGGTTCTGCCTGCGGACGCTCTGCAATCGTATTTCTTGGCGCCTTAGGGTGTGAATGCTGAAGCTGACCCGGTCAACCTCAGGAATGCCGATCATCAGCACCGTTCCGCCGGGCTTGAGCAGCTCAATCGACTGGTCGAGGGTTTCCTGCTGGCCCGCGCACTCGAAAACGAAATCCACTCCCAGCGGCTCGAGCTCGCGGATCGCCCGGACCACGTCGGTGTGTTTCGGGTTCCCGGTCCACCTTGCCCCGCAGCGCCGGGCCAGCGCGAGGCGCTCGTCGAGCAGGTCGGTGGCGTAGACCGTGCAATCACAGGCCGCAAGGCTCGAGAGCAGGACACACAGTCCAATGGGGCCGGAGCCCAGGATGGCGATCTTCGCTCCCGGCTGCATCTGCGCCAGGCGTTGAGCGTAGAGCCCAATGGAGAGCGGCTCGACCACCGCGGCTTGCACCATGGTCATGCCATCCGGAATCGCATAACAGGACCTCTCCGGCATCACCAGGTATTCAGCCAGCGCCCCCGTCGCCTGCCCGGGGCAGGCCAGGAAGCCCTGATTCCGGCAAGTGTGTTCCCGGCCTGACAGGCATTGGTCGCAATGCCCGCAGGGAATCAGCGGGTCCACTGCGACGCGCTGGCCAACCTTGAGCCGTTTCACTTGCTCCCCAACTCCTACGATGGTTCCCGCACACTCGTGACCCGTCCATTCCGGATACTTGACGACCAGGGAGCCGATCCGCCCCGCCGTGTAGTAATGCACATCCGATCCGCAAACGCCTACCACCCCGATGCGCAAGAGGACACTGTGCGGGTCGCTGATCTCCGGTTGCGACGTCTCGCGAATCTCCATTTGTCGAATGCCGGTTAAGAAAGCCGCTCTCATCAAGACTCCTCTACAGATGTAATAGGACATTGTATCAGGTGAGTAGAGGGAGCAACAGGCACCTAATCAGCCGACAGGTCGGGACGCTACGCTTGCTTCTGTCGCCGGACTTCTGACTGCTGACTTCTCTTAGGGCCGCGTTCCGCCGTCAAATTGTTTCCACATACGTCAGGCGGGATGCGATAGCCTGAACCTCTTCCAGTGAGCGGGAGTTCTCCAACGCGGAGATCTGCACCGCCACATTGCCGACCAGGGTTGCTTCGCTCGGTCCTTTGATGATTTCAAGTCCGGTGGCTATACCGGCCAACCGATTAAGCGCTTCATTCCTTACGCCGCCGCCCACAATACACAGGCGGGCGATATGTTTCCCGGTGCAGATGCGGATTGCGTTGATAACCTCCGCATACCGTCTGGCCAGACTGCGAAAGATAATGCCTGACAATGCCGCGGGGCGGTTCTCCTCGGCGAAGCCCTGGGCTCTTAACTGGGCTTTGATTCGCGCCACCATGTTTCCAGGGGCCAGGAAGGTCTTATCTTCACTTACATCGAACCAAGGCCCCTCCATTGCCGTGTCCATGCACTGTTCCGCCAATCCCGCCGGGCTCACTTGCAATCCTTGTTCTTTCCATTCTCGGAGGGCTTCCTGGAGCAACCACAAGCCAATCACATTGCGCAGAAACCGTATGGTGTTTCCCACCCCGCCCTCGTTCGTGATATTGAACTTATACCCCTGCTCAGAGATGAGGGGCTCTCGAAGCACTGTCCCGACCAGTGACCATGTTCCTGAACTTATGAATGCAAGGTCATCGTGAGGATACGGAATGGCAGCAACGGCCGAGCCTGTGTCGTGGCAAGCCGGAGCGATAACCTTGACGTTCGAGAGGCCGACTTCGCTGGCAATCGCCGCCCGGAGGCTCCCCAGGATTGTCCCGGGAGGTACAATCGGTGGAAACCGATCAAGGCTGAGACCGAAGGCCTCACAAATTTCGTGTGACCAGGATTTTGAAGCGGCGTCCACCAGTTGGGAGTTGGGCGCGTTGGTGTATTCTGCAACCGCTACCCCCGTCATCCGAAACAGAAAGTATTCTGGTGTGCCCAGCCAAAACCTTGTCTTTTTCCATTCCTCCGGCGACTCTTCAAGATGCGCGAGCAGCCCGTAGAGCGCGTTGATGGGCATGACCTGGATTCCCGTAATCTTATAAATCCTTTTGCGTGGGAGGATGGTGAAGGCACGCTCCATCGCCCGGACCTGACGCGGATCGCGCAAGGTGTAAGCCGGGCCGATAAGGTTTCCAGCATCGTCCACCAGCAGATACTCGGCGCCCCAACAATCGAGTCCGACGCTCTCGACCCGCCCGCCGGTCTCGGCGGCGGCGATTCGAAGGCCTTTCAGAACCTCCTGCCAGATTCGCTCAATGTCCCATACAACGTGGCCGCCTTCTTCCTTCGCTTCGTTCGGAAAACGATAGATTTCACGCAAGGCGCCAGTGCTGCCATTCCACTGCCCGAGGACCACTCTTCCGCTGGAATTGCCCAGGTCGATGGCGATGATATTCTGGAAATCAGACATCCTAGTTGCCCCTCTGTCCCATGCAGCCCAGGTTGCTAAAATGAGAGCTTTTGACTTTCCGCATCCAGGGCGGCGATTTCGGTCTCGGCCAGCCGCCAGCCTAAAGCGGCGGCATTCTCCTGAGCCTGCTTGGCATTCTTGGCCCCGGGGATGGGGACAGCTCCCTTGCTCATCACCCAGTTCAACGCCACCTGGGCCGGGGACTTACCGTCGTGAGCTTGTCCAATCTCGCGCAGGAGCTGAATCAGCGGCTGGATTTTGCCAAGTCGCGCCCGCCTGAAGATGTAGCTGCGTAGCCCCGGCGGGCGTGTCTGCGGGGTGTATTTGCCCGTCAACATCCCCTTGGCGAGAGGACTGTAAGCAATCAGGGTGACACCCAACTCGCGGCAGAGTTTTAACAAACCCTCACGCTCGACGCGCCGATTGAGCAGGTGAAACTCCACCTGGTTGGACGCCAGCGGGATGCCGCGTTTCGACAGAGCGGAGTGGGCGCGCAACATCTGGGCCGAGTTGTAATTCGAGACGCCCACCGCGCGCGTCAATCCCGCCTCGACCGCGTCCGCAAGGGCATTGGCCCATGTCTCGATCGGTACGGGCCGGAAAGGCCAGTGGATCTGGTAAAGGTCGACCCGTTCCAACCCCAAGCGGGCGAGGCTGGCACGCAGTTTCGAGAGCAAGGCGCCTTTCCACAGCCGCCAGGGGTAGGGCATGAACTTCGTCGCCACCACCAGCGGCGCAATCAGTGGGGACTGCCTGGCTTCCTCGAGGCGCGCCCCCAACAACCGCTCCGAGCGCCCTTTGCCATAAACTTCGGCGGTATCGAAGAAGTTGATGCCGGATTGCAGGCTGATATGGAATGCGTCGTGAATGTCGCTATCCGTGTAGGTCTTACCGTAACCCCACATCATGCGGTCACCCCACTGCCAGGTGCCCAGGCCCAGACGGGAAATGCGAATGTCGGTCTTACCGAGGGGAATGAGATCTGCCATGCCGCTCTCCATTTCTTGCGCTGGGATTCTAACTCCCATGACTGGCCGTGGAAAACTTCGGATCTCGTCAATCAGGTTTTAACACGGAGCACACGGAGCGTCTCAGTGATCGCGCGCCTGCGGGACTCTTCCGGCCACGGAGGCGCTAATGACAGGACGAGAAACCCTGTGCGGATATAGGCGCTAGAATAAGGAATCAGGACACAATTTCAAGCCCCGATAGGGGCGATATATTGTAGCCCACGGCGAAAGCCGTGGGAATGCGCAGGTCAAGTAATCTGAGCCGCGGCAGCGGCGACATCAGGGTCACGACTAATCCTCACGCGGTTATGTCGCCCCTATCGGGGCTTCTCCCCGAACCAGGGAGATTACGCGCACCCATAGCTTTCGCTATGGGCCACATTATTCCGCCCCTGCCGGGGCTCACAGACCTCGAGGACTACCTTGATTCAACGCCTATGCCCGCTGCGGGTTTATGCCTCCGCAGCCTTGTTGCCGTACAACTTCTTAACCAAATTGGCTACATTGACCGCGAAGTGCCGTGCAGTCTCTATTCCTTCTTTGTCCTGCCAGACCTCGCCCGGAAGCCGGCCAAACACCATGTTCCAATATGTAGATCCCGGCACAATCATGTCGTTAATCAGGAAGAACATGAGCATTTCCTGGAGCGTGAAGGTGTGGCCGCCGCGCCGCGCCACCGCCACAGGGCCGCCAACCATGCCGGTGAGGAACTGGTCCGACTTTCTCGAAACCTGGCCGATTCGCTGCAGCGCTGCCATCACGTCCCCTCGCGCCGTGCCGAAGTAGACGGGCGAGCCCACAATGAAGCCCTGCGATGCTCGGAGCTTCTTGATAATGTCGTTCAAGCCGTCTTGCAAACTGCACTCATTGGATTCACCGCACTTGCCACAGGCCGTACACGATTCGATCTTCATTTCGGAAAACGAGATGACTTCCGCCTCTACACCTTGCTCGCGAATCACGCGCGCGCATTCGTTCATGAGTTGCGCGGTGTTGCCATCCGCCTTGGGACTTCCACTTATTAAGAGTACCTTTGCCATGGTTCATCTCCTACCCTTCACCAAAGCTACCGGGGGACAGCAGGATCTGGTTCTCCGGGTTTCTGGTTTCGCCAACGCTTGTAACGCGCACTGCCGCCTGCCCTTTGACCGGGCATTTGGTTTCGCAGATTCCACAGCCGATACAAAGGTCAGGGTCCACACGTGGCTGCTTGATCGTCAACTTCTCGCCCTGAATGTTCAGGACTTCAACCTCTTCAAACCAGATGGCCTTCTTGGGTGTCGGACAATGCTCCTCGCAGACGATACACGTCTTCGAGTAGGCCCAGGGCAGGCAGCGATTCTTGTCAATGTATGCTAAGCCGATCTTGATCTTTTTCTTTTCCGGGACATCAACCTGGCGAATCGCGTGAGTCGGGCAAACCTGCGAACACAGATTGCACTCGTAGTCGCAGTAACCGACCGGCATGTTCAGGACGGGCGTCCAAACGCCCTCCACTCCACCCTCCAAGGAAGCAGGATGAATGGCGTTCGTGGGACATACCTTCATGCACTCACCACAACGAATACACCTGGCGAGGAATTCGTCTTCCGGGAGCGCCCCCGGGGGACGAATCAGGGCGGGATTGAAAGACCGTTTCGATGCTTGCGGGTCGATGCCAAAGAGCAGCTTTGCGCCTAAACCGGCTAACCCCGCCGCTAATACCGCTCTCCGCCCCAGGTCAAGTCTGGCCTCTTTGGGGGGATGAACGAAATCACCGATCCACTTGTGCAAGGGGTTCATCGTGCTTTTTCTCCAGTTTCAGTTCGCAAGGCCGTGTCATTCTGAGCCCCGACTTGTCGGGGCGAAGAATCTCTGCAGTTCCTGCCTTCGGCGATCCGCAGGGATGGTTCGCGGAGTTTACCCTGACTGAACTGCGGAGATCCTTCGCGGAGTTTACCCTGAGCCAACTGCGGAGATTCTTCGCTTCGCTCAGAATGACAGGCGAAGGGCTCAGGATGACAGTAAACGGTAAAGGAGATCGCTTGGGCGGGGCAATCCGACTCGCAATTCCAGCAATAGAAGCACTCGGAAGGCTTCCACTCCAAGGGGTTGTCCGGAGTGGCCCCTCCCTGGCAGTCAACCAGACACAGCCGGCAACTGTCGCACTTCTCCTCATTCTTCTTCAGGCGAACTAGGGGGTTCTTGCCTACCACTCCCAGCAGCGCACCTAAAGGACAAACGTAACGGCACCAGAAGCGCGCACGGAAGAAGTTGAGTACAACGGTGCTAATAAACAAGACCCCGATCAGCATGCTGCCCCAGTAGTAGGGCTGTTCCACGGCGAGGAAATACTTGCGCAAAACCCCGTAGATGGGCTCCGTCACTGCCGTAAGCCGAACGGGTCCGACTCCGGGATTGGCGTCGTAAATCCAGGTGAACAACGCGACGAGGCCCTTGTTAATTGCCGGGTAGATTGAAGTGGAAAGCGAACGGAAGAAGAAGGAAAAGGGGTCCAGCCAGCCGACGACGTCAGCCCCCACTAGGGCCGCAACCAGAAATGCAACCAGCCCATAGTACTTCGCTTTCTGCCATTGATTGTAGCCGCCGACCGCAAGTTTCTGCTTGGCGCGCCCGCCCCGGAGGCTGGTGAAGAAGTTGTGCAAAGTCCCGAAGGGACAAACCCAACCGCAAAACCACCGCCCGCAGATAAAGGTCACCGCCAGGGTAACCAGCGAAAACAGCATCGCCTCGACGAGGGCGTGTGAGGCCAGCAAGGAATTGAGAGCAACCAGCGGGTCCAAGTTGAAAAAGAATGTGACTCCCCGGCCAGCCTTGTTGATGGGGTGATAAACCGTCTGCAAGAAAAGATAGCAGAACAGGAGAAAGAAACCCGTTTGGGTAAGCCTGCGCAGCCAGACGATCCACGATGTTTTCTTCTTCTGGGCCATGGGATTTACACTTCTATTTGTTTGGGTGAAAGCGAATTGAAATTGATGGTGCCGAGACCCCGGGCATTCCCCTGCACAATGTAGCCAATCGAATCGGGCTTGTAACCAAGTAATGTCGCGCCCAAGGCGTCCACGGCGACCTGGTCAACCCCGGCCACAATGGTGTCTTTGCGCTTTACATCGGCAAGATTTCCGCCCACGGGCCCATTGGCCGTCAGCACGCGAATGGCATCGAGCACCACCAGCCGGGGCTTCAAAAAGGCCGCCAGATCCACCAGAGCTCCACCCAGGTCCTGGTGAAGCCGGTTACGAGGCCCACCAATAACGCCCATCAGGTTCTTCATGCCCAGTGTCGCCAGGCACAAGTTGTGGTTCTTCACGATGGGGACGTTGATCAGCCGGTCCGCTTCGACAGTGTCCTGGTACACCTCCCACTCTTTTAAGACTTTGCCGTTAATGGACATCTTCTTGAATTTTCTTTCATCGAGAAATATCACTTCCGCCCCCGCCTTTTCGGCAGCCTGCTGAATCCCGCTGCGAGGAAAAGAAAGCCGGGCGGGATTGCAAGGGTTGTCGCTGACCAGCACCTTCTTCGCTCCCGCTTGGTAGCACATCTCCACGATAGTGGCGACGACGTCGGGGTTGGTTGTTGCGGCCTGTTCGGGGCGGCGATCCCAACCTATGTCGGGCTTTACCCATACAATGTTCGCTTTTGAAACAAAGCGGTTCATCCCACCGAGTGCCTCGATGGCCTGGCGAGTGAGTCGCCTTGCCTCCTCAGCGATGCCGTCGGGCTCCGCCGGGGAGCTCTTGTAATGCGCAACACTCATGGACGGCGCGGGCACTGCCCGGAGGGAATCCGAACCGAACAAACCCATCCCCAACCCTGCTCCTGCCAGTAGGCCTGCCGTCAAGAAATCTCGTCGATCCATCTGTGCCATGTATTAACTCCCTAAAAGGATATGCTGGCGCCTTTTTCTGCGATACGCTGAATAACCGATTTCAAGAATGATTCGGGGTTGGGTGGAGGGTTTAGGCAGAGGATCACATAGGAGCCCGAAGCGAAAAACACGGCTTCGCCCTCAAACTGGCTTGACCCCAAGAAGGCCCCGGACGCCAGTCCCGGCTGAGGAACCACCTTACCCGAGCGGCCAAAGTAGCTCCGTAGCTGCTCAACCTTCTGCACCGCGCCTTTTGCGTCCGGCGCCCTGGAGATGACCAGGGATGTCTGTTCTTCACCCCATGTATAGGCCGCCATGATTGCGGGCGCGAGAAAATCGTGTCCCAGCGGCGACTTCTTCACAAACTTGCAGGAATGACTCACCAGATTCTGCGGCGGGAAAAGAGACAGAAACTCAGGCATCGGTTCGGATGGACCGATCTTTCGCGATACCGCCCGGGCAAAGCGCTCCAGCACCGGCCCGGTTTTCTCCTTATCGCTGAAGGCGGACAACTTCACGTAGAACTCATCCTGGAAGAAGTTCAGGATTTCGTTGGTGCCATAGCCTTCCGACCCGATAGGCAGGAAGTGGTAATCCGGCGAGCTTTCGGCGGCATAAATCCCGAAGGCGTTCGACTGCGCTCCCATGTTGTAGATGTCGAGTGTGAGGTCTGTGCTCGAGGCCTTGTATTCCTGGTGAACCATCACCACAAGGCCGTAATCCAGGTAAACATCAGCCCCGCCATCGATGTATTCGTAAAGGTCTGAGCTGAAGAACTTCTGCTCTCCGGACCGTGAAACCCCAACTTCTGAAGGCTCCGGCAACAGCCGCGCAAGCCTCTCCTTGACGGCGGCAGGAATCACCGCGGGCACCAAACCTTGCCCGCCCTCCTCCTGCCCAATTAACAGCCCAGGCAAGGCCAGGATTAGCAGCAGATAAATTGCAACGCTTCGCATCTTCCCGAGACCACCTTCTCCCTCCTGCGTGGTGTAGGGGCGAGCGGCGCTCGCCCGACGGCCGAACGCCGTTCGGCCCTACGAGACGACTTTGCTTGCGGCCGGCAGCCGTGCTGTTAAACCATTTTGGAAAACAGCTCGCGCGCTGCCATGAGCCGCTCGACGATCGGAATCCCATTGGGGCACGCCGACTCGCACTTCTTGCAGAGGCGGCATGCTTCATTGCCGACCTTCTCGAGCGGAATATCGCGATAAGTGCTGAGCGCGGTCTGCACATCCTTCATTTGTTCGTAGTAGTAGTCCTTGCAACGCAATACGGTGGAGACTTCGACCCCGAGGGGACAGACCTGCTTGCAGTCGTCGCATAGCATGCAATTGCTGGACCGGTTCACCTGCGCATACCGGTAAAGGGCTCGATCCTCGGCGCTGGTGAGCGGCTCATTCAGCGCCTGTACGTAGGCCTCGAACATATCGAATGAACCAATGCCTTTGGTAACCGTAGTGACTGCCGGATTGCTCAGGATTTTCTTCAAATAGGCGACCTGCGAATCGAGGCCCTTGAGCCCCTTCATCGATTTCATCGCCATCACGCCGACTCCCCTCTGCCGCGCCAAGCGAAGCTCCTCATCCAGGGCTTCAAGGTTGGGCTGGTTCAGAACCGGCATGACGACGTTGTAAAAGCCGGAACGGATGCCCGCCGCCGTCGTATCCTTGACCATTCCATGCGTAGTCAAACCGGCGAACCTGACTTTCCCCTGGTTCTTTAGTTTCTCAAAGGTCTCAGCAATCCTCGCATCAGTAGCCGAAAAGGCCCAGTGCCGGTTGAACATCAAGAAATCCACGTGGTCGGTGTTGAGGACTCTGAGAGCCTCGTCGATGCTTGGGTAATCATCCTTTAAGGCAATGTAAATCTTATCGCGCACTGACTTTAGCCCTGCGCCCAGCGTCTTGATCGACTGTCCGCCCAGGTAGTCCCACGCGACATGGACAAGGTTGACCCCATGCTCGATGGCGTAGCGGTGCACCGACTCCGCCATGACCAGTCCACCCAAGCTGATCTCCGACACAAGAACGCCCGTATTGCCCATGGGGCGATACTTCATTGCAGGGTTGTAGTTCAGGATCTTCGGCTGTGCGGATGACGAAATGTCCTCCTTCCTCCCCAACACGTGTATTGGAGACGCCCCGACAGCAACAGCACTTAAGATTCCACTCGAAAAAAAGGTTCGGCGATTCATCACAGGCACCTTGCTCTCCTTGTTTCAATCCACGCTCCCGCGCCAGGAGCGGCTACCTCGTCACTGTCGCCCGGATGACGCCCGGACTATTCAGCGAGGCCAATGGGTAATCTCACGCTTCACCAGGAGTACTTGCTTTTTTGAGGCCAAGTTGAAATCCCGGGCGGTTAGACAATCAAACCATGGCCGACTCGGGTCTCTGGCGGGAGGCTGAAAAACCCGTCTTGCCTGTCATTCCGAGGAGTCCCGCGTCCGCGGGACGACGAGGAATCTCGCAAGTCCTTTGTTTCCATAGCGAGATTCCTCTCCGTCAGCCGACGGGTCGGAATGACAACGTTCACAAACGTGTTTCAGGATCCTGCTAGTGATCAACGCGCGGCATGCGTAACACATGCCCAGTTGCGAGGGATACTAAGGACATAGATGCGCCGAGAGGGCGAAGCGTTATCGGCAGAGCGAAATGCAGGATTCTTCAACCCGAATTCGGAAGTTAGCGTGGGTGCGATGTGTATCTTGTAGGGGCACAGCGCGCTGTGCCCCTACGCCCGGCCCCGCACCATGTTGTTCTTCCGAAGTGAGCACGCTTGCATCCGTCATGCCGCCAACAGATGCCGGGGGCGTCTTGGTTTGCTTATGCTTGCCAAACATTTGCGCGCTTTTCCCGCGACCATGCGGGTGAAACGAACACCACCCCCAATCCTATGTGGATGGCAACCCTGCGAGAGTTTGATGGATCGTCTGGTGCCGAAGAGAGGACTCGAACCTCCACGCCCTGACGGGCACTACACCCTGAATGTAGCGCGTCTGCCAATTCCGCCACTTCGGCACGCCTGGTATTAGGAGAACTACCCGGGCCAGCACCTCCAGGTCGCAGCACGCGCAGCCTGCCGCGGCCCGTCGGGATCCCGTCCATGTGCTTGCGCCTTGGCTTCCCCATTCACGGGCAAGACCCCAACCAGCACGGGGCAGGCGCCCGTGTTACAAGGCGAAAACAGCCCAGCCGCAAGCACTCATGGTGCCATCCGCGTAAAGCTATGTCAAGTTTTCAGCAACCTGTCAGATCTGGGCGAAGCTGAGGCTCTTGGAATCCCAGGGCGGGGCGGAGTAGATGGCAGGCAGCACCTCCGTCGGCTCATTCACGACCGACCACATAGATTTGTGCCGAGGGTCCATGAAGCGCTCGGTAATGCAACTCTCGAGCACCAGGAGCAGATTCTCGAAATACGACTGGGTATTCAGAACAACGATAGGGCCGAGGAAAAGGGCAAGGCGCTTGAGCGAGACGGCCTCCAAAAGCTCGTCAAGAGTTCCTGAGCCGCCGGGCAAAGCGACCACCGCATTCGCATCCTGGATCATGAGCCGCTTGCGCTCGTGTATATCGCGCACGACGCGCAATTCGGTAATGCCCTTGTGCCCCCAATTCAGCTCATTCATGAAACCGGGAATGATGCCGATGACTTTGCCGCCCTCGGCGAGCGCACCTTCGGCGAGCGCACCCATTGACCCAACCGCCCCACCGCCGTAGATGATGGTGGCGCCGTTTCTCGCCAGCTCACGCCCCAGGCGCGCAGCAGCATCGAGATAAACGGGATCACAGTTGCGGCTTGAACCGCAGTAAACGCAGACTCGAAAGTTCGACATCAGTTAATGACAACTTCGCTTAGACCTTAAGGAATATCTTCCGACGATATAGAAACCACAGGAACAGCCACCCGACAGCCAGAACGCTGAGGTCCCAGAAGACAGGCTTGTAAGGCCCGAGGTAGTCGATGAAGCCCCGGACGAATATATTTGCGACTGTTCCAAAATTAAACTGGCTGCGAAGCACGTAAATGGTAATGGGGTTCAGGCCAATGACGGTGAAAAAGAAAGCCCAGCGCCGGTAACCGCGAACATCGATGATCCAGTAGAAGAGGGCGAGCAGCAGCAGGCTCCACCCACCGGCGAACAGGACATACGAGCTGGTCCAGATGTTCTTGATGATGGGAAACCAATGACCCCAGACCAGACCCAGGACCAGACTGGCAACGCCCGCCAAGGCCAGCCCGAGCGCCTTACGGGCTGCAGGCCGACTGGAGCGCAGCCAGTGGCCGGCCAGCGCGCCCATCAGGCATGTGGAAACAGCCGGAATCGTGGAGAGAATTCCTTCGTTGTCACCGAAGACATAGCAGCAGAAAGGTCGCGGCAAAAGGTGCTGGTCGATAAACGCCGAAAGGTTGCCAGATGGGGTTATAACGCCGGCCCCGATGCCCGGAACCGGCACCAGCTTCATCACCAGCCAGTAAACCACCAGCAGGCCGCCCGCCACCGCGGCCTGGCCACGCACGCGGGTGTTCATCATCACCAGCGCCGCAATGAAATAGCACACCGCGATACGTTGAAGAACCCCAGGAATGCGAAGCTCGTGAAACCTGAAATCCAAGAGGCCATTGCAAACCAGGCCCAAAAAGAACAGCAGGACCAGCCGGCGGACCAGATGCTTATAGATCTCGGCCCGGTTCGCTCCGGCTTCGAGACGCCGCGTGAGAGAGAAGGGCAGCACAACGCCGACGATAAAGAGAAAAAGCGGGAAGATCAAATCATAGAAACGGAAGCCCTGCCATGCCGCGTGTTGGAATTGCCGGTCCAGCGCGTCCATCAAAGGATGGTGAATCAATTTATGCAAGCTGTGGATCACTTCGTCGCCGCCGGTAATCCACAGCATGTCGAAGCCGCGAAGCGCGTCGATGGAGGCAATGCGGCCGGAAACTGGTGCGTGGGTAGTTGATGCGTCTGTCATGGTCCTACCTTGGCCCGGGAATGCGGATCAAAACGTCCGCGCGCGCAAGCACGAGATTATGCATAATTACTAGGGAATAGGGAATAGGGAAAGGTGCCAGGTGTCGGGTGTCGGGTGTCGGGTGTCAGGTTTCAGGCGTCGGGGGCCACGTTTCAGGGCCCATTTCAGGTACCGGGTTCCAGGTGCGAGGTTTCAGGTGCCAGTCGCCGAGGGAGTGCGGCTGTTCTGTTCCCTGTTCCCTATTCCCTGTTCCCTATTCCCTACCTGGTGGCTTTCGGAAAACGACGCAATAATCCTCGCCATGCCAGTAGGTGGGTATTGTCAGCGCCTGAAATCCTGCGGCACTAAGTTCATCGACCAGCAACTGCTTTGGCATGCCGTGCCCGCCCCGGTTCTTCGGCACGCCCTTTGGCGGCTTGGTTCCCTCCCGAGGCAGAGAATCGATGACGGCAAGGAGGCCGCCTGGCTTGAGCGATTGGAAAAGGCTGGCGTCCTCCTTCGCCGGCTGCGTGAGGTGATGGTAAACACTCCGCATGAAGATGGAATCACAGCACTCGCGCGGAAGGTTTGTCGCGGCTTCGCCCCCTTTGACCACCGTGATGTTTTGGACCTTCTGCTTGGCGGCGAGGGTCTCCAGAGCTGCCAGTTTCTTAGGGTCCAGTTCCGTCGTGTAAACTCGGCCCGTTGGCCCCACGCGCTCGGCGGCAGCCAGCGTCAGCCCGCCATCGCCCGCTCCGATTTCAGCCACCACGCTCCCCGGCTTCCAATTCAGCAGCGTCGCTAACTTGTCGGCGTCTTTCCAGTCCTGCGCCTGTCCGTGACAAGCGGCAAGGACGAGCGCTCCGAGCGCCAGCGCTAAAACAACATGCCGCCTCCCTATGCGAAACCACCCTTGACTAATCATCACACCCTCTCGCAGGCCATGGTAACACCGACCTCGAAGTAAAGCTATCAGCGGTCAGTTGTCAGCCGTCAGTTGTCTGTTCAAGAAGACGCGGCTTAGAGCTGGGCTTCATCTCGTAAGCACTTATGCCACTCCCTCCGCCATCTACCATCCACTGCTTTCTGCCTGCTGCTTACTGCCTACCGTAACCTCGTCGCGCGCACGCCTCCCGAAATGACCTGTAGATTTCATCAAAGGCTGGGACCAAGTCTCCTGACGGATCATGGCTTTCCAAGATGCTGGTCATGGATTGTATAGCGTCAAAAATGTTCCCAGAGAATACGGCGCCGGTGGCCGCCAGAATCGCTGCCCCGAAGGCCGCGGTGGGATATCGAGACCGGACAACGGTCCTGCCCAGAACGTTCGCGCGCAACTGCGAAAGGACAGGGCTCTTCGCAGCAGCCCCCGTTGAAAAGACCCTGTCCCCGATTTTCACGCCGCATGCCTCGAGAATTTCGTAGCCCCAGCGCTCCACGAAACCGATGGACTGTAATTGCGCCGCGTAAGACTCGCCAGCGTCACGCGGATTCCCTTCCACAAACGACCTGGCTTTCGGGTTTGCAAAGGGAAACCTCTCGCCTTGACCCGACAGCATGTAGCAGACCACAGAGGTTGGAAAATAGTTGGCAGCCAGCCGGTCCATTTCCCCAAGAGAGGCTGCGTCGCCGGCCGTTCTGATGCTTCCCAGCCCGGTGTTGCTTGCCGCTCCGGGGACCCACAACCCCCCAGGATGCAGGTGAAAGTAAATGCCGCTGCGCGCCGTGGGCTTCCCGTCGTGGAGCACTTTCCAGACAAGTGTGGTTCCCAGGGTTGTGTTGGCATCGCCGCGCCGGCTGGCTCCTGAGGCGATCACACTCGCCATCCCGTCGGTTGCGCCTGCCAGGACGGGCGTTCGCACCGGCAAGCCTGTCGCGGCAGCGGCCACGCTGCTCACCTGTCCGATTTGCTCTGCGGGGCGGCGAACTACAGGCAGGCGGTCGTTGGGCAAGCCCGCGGCACGAACCGTTCCAATCCACGAACGGCTCTCTGGGTCGTAGCCGAGTTTCAAGGCGTTGGTGAAATCCGAAATCCCAAACTCGCCGGTGAGCTTTCCTGACAGCCAATCCGCCGGATGCAGGATGTAGCGAGTGCGCTCCCACAACTCGGGCTCCTGCTGCCGGACCCAGGCAGCTTTCACAAGCGAAAAGGATGGACCCAGACGGATGCTCTGGGCGCCGCCTTGTTTGTTCAGTTCCTCCGCAATCTCCACTCCCCGGCCATCGTCGTAAAGAATGGCCGGGCGCAAGACTCGACCTTCCGCATCCGCCACGACAAGAGACCCCGAAGTGGACGTGACCGCCACTCCTCGAAGCTCCACATCGCCGGATTTCTCCTTCAGGCTTTTGACAATGTCCTGCCCAACGGAGCACAGAACTTCCCACCATTGACCAGGGTCTTGCTCGTGGATTCCCCCGGCGGCGCGGCGGTCCTGCCGAATCTTCTCATCCGCTTCCGCTAAAAGCTCGCCAGCGGGACTCACTGCAACACCGCGCACTCCACTTGTTCCCACATCAATTCCAACCAGGGCGCACTTCTTATCGCTCTTCATAGACGCGTTCGACCTTCGCAGAATAGGGGCAGTAGCGTGGACCTGATTTGTACGTCCGCAGTTTGTTGAATGAAAAGCCGCAGACCTAAAAAACACGTCTGCGCTACCCTGCTTTCTGCCCCACCTACCACATACCACCTACCATCTGCCACCTGCCCCTTTGTTTTCAACGACATTCCCGCTCTTAACGGCTAAGTACCTGTGTTTTCATACACATTCCCGCGTCGTTCCGGGATTTGGAAAACCGACCCTTTGTTTTCATGGACATTCCCGCGTCGTTCCTCGAGTTTTGAAGAATCTCTCTCTTTCATTTCCACACCGGAGCCGACATCTTGTCCAAAGCAAGTCTGGGAATTCTCCCTCTTTTTGTGCTGCTCGGAGCACTCTCGAAGCTGGATTTGGGCGTGGGCTGTCGCATCGAAAGAAACGTGCTCCCCTCCTATTTCGAGTACGTGGCAAGCCACGATTTACTATCCTAGCCTACTCTCTCAGGCGTGTCAAGGGACATGGAGTCCGCTCCGGTCCGCCGCAGGAAGCCTCTCCTCGTAGCACGGGCAGCTTTGCGCGACCTGCCGGGGTCTCGCCCCATAAGCATTAACCTAACGGCTAGACGCGCCCGAAAGCCCGCCTGGGCGGGCGGTCCCGCGAAGCGGGATAGCCCACGGTCCCGCATGGCGGGATGGGAAAAAAGGGAGCTGCAATGACTTCTTAAGCCCCGGCAGGGGCGACATAATCACGGGGGACCGAGCGGGATTCTTATATCGCCCGCCGCGAATCTGCGCAAGCACAAGGTTTCATTCATTGAGGCCGCCACGGTCAATTCGTTTTTGGAATTACCCGTGGGTTCGTCATCGAAGGAAAAGGCCACGGTCACGAGAGCACTGACCGTGACCCGCTCGGGAAATCGCAGACCCCAAAGAACAGGGGTCTGCGCCAGGCAGCCCATGACCAAGCAGCAAATTTGCATGTGAACTGCGGAGATCCTTCATCGCCCCGATCAGATCGGGACTCCTCCGGATGACAAGCACGGGCTACGTGCATTGTTCCCGCGACGCACCCCGGCTCCAACTTGTGATTTCAGGATCATACCTTGGAGTGAATGGCGCGGAGGGCGGGCATGCCGTCGGACTCAGCGACGACTTCAATGTCATGGAAGATATTGGGACTTTCTTGCTTGAGGACGCGGCAAACTTCCACGGCCAACAGGCGGATTTCAGTGTCGGCGTGCGGGCTACCGCGAAGTTCCAAAAAGTGCCGCCAGGAGCGGCTGTTGCCGGTGACGAAGATTTTGGTTTCACAGGCGTTGGGAAGGATAGAACGTGCCGCCTGACGAGCCCACTTGCGGCGGTCGCGCGGGGCCATCTCCGGGTGCTTCTGCTGAACGTATTGCGCGGTAGCGTCCGCTAGCTCGATGTAGACCTTGCGGAGCGTCTCGATGGTCTGCTGCCATTTCTGGCGCAACTCTTCGCTTTCCTGGTAAAGCGGGGGAACCACGTAGCGGGCGTCGCTCTCGTCCACGTACCGCTGTGAGAGCTGTGAGTAGCTGAAACCTGCCCGGTGGCGGACCAACTCATGGGTCAGAGCGCGGCTAACGCCGGTAATCAGAAGGCACCAGACGGCGTGTTCGAGCACGCTGCCGTGTTTTGAACTCAGGATGTTCTCAACGTATTCCTGGTTGGATTTCCGCCCTTTGCCGAAAGACATGTAGCAGGTGCGCCCGGCGATTTCAGTCAGCACCTCGGCAGCGGCTTGCGCGTCGGTGGTGAACACCAAGCCCTCGTCCTGGAGAAAACGCGCCAACTCCTCGCGCACCACGGTCTGGCGGCCCACGACGTAAACTTTTGGTTTGGTGATATAAGGATCAGGCATCAGGTGTCAGGTTTCAGATGCCCCAAAATATCCATCGCCGTGACTGGAACCAGGTGTTACGCCATCTGAAACCTGACGCCTGGCGCCTCGTTTCCTACTTGCTCGGCGCCGGCGATTTCCCCTCGCTGAGCGCAGCAGCGGCCTTCCTGAAGTCCGCATACTTGCGCTGGAACCGCTCGACGCGGCCCGCGCTGTCCATTATCTTCTGTTTCCCGGTGAAGAACGGGTGGCAATGGGAACAGATTTCCAGGTGCAACACGTCGCTCTTATAGGTGGAGCGCGTCTTGAAGGTGTATCCGCACGCGCACGTTACGGTCACTGCATGATAATTGGGGTGAATAGCGTTCTTCATGGAACTCCTTGAGTGCTAACGCACAAGCACTCATTATAGCTGCCTCAGCCCCAAGTTTCAATCCGAAATCGGAGCGGGTATCTGCTCCTGCTCCCTCAGCTCGCGGTGCAAGCGCATCTCTTCTTCTAAGTCAGCATCGAATTACCTGCGACGAAGCAGCATCAAGAGCCGTCTGCCGAGTTCAGCCAACATGTTCACCTCCCAAGCTGTCAGCGGTCAGCTCTCAGCTTTCAGCTACGCCTTGGCTGACGGCTGACCGCCACTAGCCACTAGCCACCGCTTTACTCGTAGCGCAGCGCCACCATGGGATCGACCTTGGTCGCGCGCCGGGCGGGAACGAGGGCGGCCACGAGCGCGACGGCAGTCATCAGTAGCGCCGCCAAAATGTAAGTCGCGAGATCAGTGGCGCGCACGGCGTAGAGAATGCTGGTGAGGTAACGGGAAAGGGCCCAAGCCCCCAACAATCCCACGGCCACGCCGGCGATAACCAGGCGCAATCCTTCCCTCAGCACCATGCCCAGAACGTTGCGGACCTCGGCGCCGAACGCCATGCGGATGCCGATCTCCCGCGTGCGCTGGGAGACAGAGTAAGACACAACCCCGTAAATGCCCACCGAAGCGAGCGCCAGCGCCACGGCTGCAAACAGCGCCAGCAGCAGGGCCACAAAGCGCTTCTCGCGCGAGGAGTCCGAAACCATTTCCGACAGGGTCTGGACGCCATACCACGGCAAGCCTTTGTCCAAGCCATGCACCGCGTTGCGGATGGCGGCCACCTGCGCTTGCGGGTCACTGGCGGTACGCACCACCAGAACCAATTCAGAGGACGTACTTTGCGACTCGGGATAATAGGCTTCGGGAATGGCTGGCTCGGCCAAGCCGAATTCCCTGACATCGCCTACGACGCCAATAACCGTGATCCACTTGGAGTCAGGGTAGTTCTGCTTGAACCGCTTGCCCACGGCGTCCTGGTGGGGCCAGAAGCGATGCGCCATGGTCTCGTTGATGACGGCGACGAGCGGGGCTTCGGGCGTGTCCGTCTCAGCCACGTCGCGTCCGCCGAGCAGCGGAATACGCATGGTCCGGAAGTAGTTGGGTGTGACGGTACACGACTCCACCAGGGGACTGGACCATATATCCTTGGGCGCCGGCTGGCCTTCGATGACTACAGCTCCGTTGCTGCCTCCCTCGAGCGGCAGTTCCGAGGCCGCCCCGGCGGAGACAACTCCCGGCAAGGCCTGAACGCGGTCGAGCAGGTTCCGGAAGAACGCCTTCTGCTGGGGTTCTTTCGGATAGCGCGAATCCGGCAGGGAAATCCGTCCCGCCACCACCTGGCGTGGATCAAAGCCGAGCTGGACGCCCAGCAAGCGTACCAAGCTCCGAGTGGCAAGCCCCGCGCCGACCAGCATGACGAGGGCGATGGCGATCTCTCCGACCGTGAGCAAGCCGCGCGCGAGCCCGTGAGACGCCGCCACGGCAGAACCGCTCTCCTTGAGCATTTCACTGAAGCTCACGCGGGTTGCATGCAGCGCGGGAATGAGCCCGGCGAGAGTCCCGGTGACGAACGCAACGAGGAAAGTGAAACCAAAGACGCGGGAATCAAGGTGCACCGAAATCACCTCGGGGATGTAGCCGGTGGGCGCCGCGCGGAGGAGAAGGCGCAGGGCGGCCATGCCCACGGCCAAGCCCGCGACTCCGCCCAACAGAAACAGCACCACGCTCTCGGTGAGCAGTTGGCGCACCAGGCGCCGGGCGCCTGCGCCGACAGCGAGTCGAATAGCAATCTCCCGCTGTCGACCCACGGATTTGGTGAGCAGCAGGTTGGCGACATTCGCGCAGGCAATCAGCAGCAGGAATCCCACTGCGGCGAAAAGCACCCACAGAACTTCACTGACGTCGCCGGTAAGCTGCTCGTGCAGGCTCTTGACCCGCGCGCTCACGCCCGTGTTCGTCTGTGGATACTGCTGGGCGAGCTGTGCGGAGATCGTTACCATCTCGGCGGCGGCCTGCTTGAGCGTGACGCCCTTCTTCATGCGCGCCAGCACCCAGAACCAATGGTTCATGCGCTGGGTTTTCCATTTCGGCGCGTCCATGGTTATGGGCGTCCAAAATTGGGGATTGCGCCCCCACAGGCTCGGGAACCTCAGATCCTTGGGCATGACGCCCACCACGTCGTAGCCCTCGCCATCCAGTGTGACTTTGCTTCCCACGATGTTCTTCTGGCCTCCGAAGGCGCTCTGCCACAGTCCGTAGCTCAAGATGACCACGTGATTGTGGCCGGTTGGGCCCTCGTCCGGCGCGAAGCTCCGGCCGAGCTGCGGCTGCGCACCGAGAAGCTGAAACGTGTTGGGCGAAACTGTAAGGCCACGGAGTTGCCGCGGCT
>Ga0208457_1000973_pt1 | contig 23288 bp, 21 predicted proteins | sample June2015DPH_10_1_FD_185513 | JGI IMG/M metagenome (GOLD analysis project Ga0208457, IMG submission 185513) | Peatland microbial communities from SPRUCE experiment site at the Marcell Experimental Forest, Minnesota, USA - June2015DPH_10_150... | ecosystem: Environmental > Terrestrial > Soil >... | reverse complement strand
CATCGGCGACGAGGCCTGGAAGCTGCTGTCAATTGATAACGTGCGGCGCATGATCCGGCGCGATTGGAATCATCCCTCGATTATTCTTTGGGGCGTCCGCATCAACGAGTCCTTAGACGATCATGACTTCTATACTCGCACGAACGCCGTGGCCCACTCTCTCGATCCGACGCGCCAGACCGGCGGCATTCGATACTTCCAGGGATCTGAGTTCCTGGAGGACGTCTTCACTATGAACGACTTTGGCTTTCCGCTGCAGGCCCCGAATCACCCGCGCTATCTGAACACGGAGTTCTGCGGCCACACCTTCCCGACCAAGTCATTCGACAACGTCACGCGCTTGATGGAGCACGCACTGCGGCACGCGCGCGTTCACAGCCAGCTCGCCTCCAGCCCGTCATACTCCGGGGGAATTGGCTGGTGCGCCTTTGATTACGACACACATGGAGATTTCGGTTCGGGAGATCGCATCTGCTACCACGGCGTGTCCGACATCTTTCGCGAGCCGAAGCCGGCTGCGTACTTTTATAAGTCACAGTGCGATGCGGAGGAAGAAATCGTCCTAGAGCCGGCGTTCTATTGGTCACGAGGCGACGATTTGGATTGGTTAAATCGAGTGGTCGTCTGTTCGAACTGTGACCATTTGAAATTCTATGTCGGCGACAACCTTATAGCCGAGGGTGATCCGGACCACACACAATATGGGAACCTCCCACATCCTCCGTTCTTGGTGAACCTTTACAGGGCGGACCATCAGTGGGGTGATCTCCGCATCGAAGGCTATGTTGCGGGCAAGAAGGTCATTACGAAGTCGTATTCCGGCAAAGGGATCGACCAGAAGTTTGAGCTTCGCGCCGACGACAACGTTCTGGTCGCAGATGGAGCTGACACGACTCGCGTCGTGCTCCGCGTGACGGATGAGTTTGGCGCAGTGCGGCCGTTCGCCACGGGCGCGGTCGCGTTGGAGATCGAGGGGCCGGCAGAAATCCTGGGGGGAAATCCTTTTGTTCTCTCCGGGGGAGTCGGAGCAGTCTGGATTCGAGCCAAAGAAACGCCCGGGGCTGTGCTGCTCCGCGCCAAACACCCGACCCTGGGCGCACAGGAGGTTAAGTTGCAGATCGAGGAGGCGACGACGATGGCGCTTGCGTAAGACACGGCGCTGGGGGTTGCGCACAAACTCCTTCGCAGACTCCGCCCTGACGTTTCGGGTCGAGCGGGCGCCAGCGTTGGAAGCGCGTGTGGACTTGCGCTCCTCAGCTTTGCGCTTGGCTTCCTCCCGTGCTGCCTTGGCGGCAGCCTCCATGGTGGCCTTGGCTTCGGCCAGGGTGCTGGCGGTTTGCTGGTGGGTTTGGACGTAGGCGGCCAGGTGCTTGCCGAGTTGGGCATCGAGTTCCTCGGGCGGGCCGGTATAGGTAAGGGGGGTGGTTAAAGCTGGGTTCTCGTCGGCCTTGGCCTGGGTGGGAATGACATTGACACGCAGAGTCTTGTCATCCACCTTGGCCACTGTGATGAGCACAGTGCGACCGGCAAGAAGCGGCATGAGTTCAATGAACACAGGACCTCCTTTTCGTGGCACATGCGCTGACTTTCACTAGCGCCACGTGTGTTGTTAATTGGGAAGAAGATTGAGTTGATCGGAACTGATACTCGATGGGCTGCTGCCAGGACAGCACTTCAAGAGACACTTCTGCCAGGCAGGGATGGGTTTACAGTGCGGGACCCACACCAGACCCCATGACGAATCGAATACAATAGACCATGCCAAAGACTGCCTTAGTTGGTGTACAATACTGCGGGTCAGGATGCGAAAATAGAAATCCTGCCTAGATCGGAAATTCCGGTCCAATAGGAGAGAAAACATTATGAAGAAACTCGCAGGGGCAGTTTTGTTGATTTCTGCATGTGTTGGGCTGGCCCTCGCCCGAGCACAGACGCCACCGGCCAAAGGCCCGAGCGTGGCGCAAGCTATCAAGCAACTTGAACACGATTGGGTTGATGCAATGAAAGCCGGTGATATTGACAAACTCAGTCAGATCCTCGCCGACGATTGGACAGGCATCGGCTACGATGGCAGCAAGGAAACAAAGCAAAGTTCTCTGGCGGCCTGGAAATCCGGCGCGGAAAAGCTCGAGTCCGTCGAGTTTGGGCCCATGGATGTGAAGGTGATGGGAAGCGTTGCCGTCGTCCAGGGCAGCGACACAGAAAAGAGCACCACCAAAGGAAAAGACACCAGCGGTAAATGGGTCTGGATGGATGTCTTCGCGAAGCGCGACGGCAAGTGGGTGGTCGTCCGTTCCCAATCCGCCATGGTGAAGTAAGTTCCAGCGGTAGATTTCCAGAGAGCCCAGCGGCTCGATTTTCGATGGCCGGGCGTGACCATGCCGACCGGCCACTTCTTCCCGAACCACAATATGGACTTAAGAAGAGAATTTCTCTTTTAGACCCAGTTCATCTCCTGTGACATCTTGAAAAGTAATCATTTGGTCTGTCGCCAGAACTATTGCCTTCCAGTAATCGCAAGTTCCAGATTATGGGTTACCACGGGATAAGAAGTCGCAAATCTAACCGAATGGAGAGTCCAATGGCTCATTATCTGTTGCAGGTGGCATACACCTGCGGGAACGATCCAAATGCGGTTGTTGATGAGATCGACTGGCGGTACGCATTCAGCCTTCCCATATCCCCTGTTTCTCTACCTCCGTGTAGAAGGGAGGCCGGTAGCTACACCTACCGGCCCTGAAACAAGGGAAAGCCAAACTACTGTTCTTCTATCCTGGTTAGTATAGAAAGTTTCGAGAAGTCGGCTTCCATCCTTTCGCCTACTGTTCGCTTGTGGCTTGTATCTTATTGTAAACACACCAAATATAGTTGTAGCGGATTGCGAGAAGAATACGGGGTCTCCCACCGTGGAGGTATTGAGGTGGTCCGTACGGTTGCGGACGATGTGTTCAAGGAACCAGGAATTGTCAATGGCGTTGAGCTGGCGCCAGTGTTTGCCGATGCGCGTGCCCACAACTGGTCTACGTTACCGCCGTTCCAATCAAATGAGCCTAAAGATCCGGTCGGAGCTTTGTGTAGCGCCGGGATGGCGGGTGAGCGGGGAAGAATTGCCCCGCATAGTCGGAACAGCGCCAGAACGAGGATTAAAGACCCAGGAGGTAATCGGAGGCGGTCAGGTTGGCGAAGCGGACGGTGTTCACGCGCTGGCCCACCACGTTGGCAAAGTACTGGAGAATCGAAGTCAACTTCAGGATGGCCGGTTTTTCACCCACTCGGAGCCAATGCCGGGTGACAAGGGAAGCTAAGACTAGGCGGAAGTAGAGCATCAATAACCGCTCTTCACGCGAATAGCGCTGGTTCGGGTTGACGGCATTCTTGAGCAGGTAAGTGAGTGCCAGGAAATCGCACTTGAGCATCATCCGCAGCCGGCGGTAGTCGACGGCCGGGTTGAATTCTCCCAACGTCCGGCGCAACGCAGGGAACTCCAGGCGGGTGGCATTGACAATGGCCAGGAAGTACTCTCGGTCGAATTGCCGGCGCAGGATGCGTTGGCAAGTGGCCTGCAGATAGAAGAAGAAGAACCCGGTAGAGAGGATCAGGATTAGGACAGCTAGGACCATCGTTTACCTCCCTCAAGTTTCCACTTCTGCCGGAACCACGCTCGCGCCCGGAACCATTTCGGCCCCGGCGATGCCGTTCCAGCCTTCAGCATCTTCTCCAGCTTAAAGAGAAGTTCCACGATTGGCAATAGTACACGAGTACCGGCCTGCCGCTATCGAGGCGGGGCACCCAGCGATCCTCGTGGAAGCGCGTATCCTCTGAGGGGCACTTGGCTCTGGCTTGGGAAGTCACAGTTCCGCAACGTGCAGCGTGGCGAACTGTAAGGTGAGGAGGAGGGGGGCTTGGAAGGGGAGCACCACCCTTTGACAAGGCTCTCTTGGTGTCAGACGACTTTTGCGGCCATTCCACACCCGACAAAGTTCTCAAGCGGGGGATTCTTGCTGGGCTTTCGCATGGGCCAGGGCGCGCCCGATGCTGGGACTACACCCCCATGTGGCCGTACGCTGTGGCTGGGGCGCAGCGGGACGATTACTGCCGTGTGGGCGACCATACGCCCAGATCCCGTCCAACACGCGGCGGAGTGATGGCTAGCGTGTCTAGGGGGGAAACCTCTACGGCTAGGGCTTTATACGTCATCCTTCCGCGGTACTTGCGGTGCTTAGCCCTCGCCGCAACAAGCCGTAGGCTTTGCATGGATCACTCCCAAGTGCCGGAAGGCAAAAGCACCCATCAATTCGGTTGCCATCTGCGGATGCACGTTTGGCACTGTCGGTTACAACACGGAGAAAGAGACAAAGTGCATCCCTGAGAGTGCGGTGCTAGACTCTGAGCAATGAATACCACAATTTCAAGACGGCCTACGGTATGGGCACGAGCGCGAGGGTTAGTGAGTACAGTACTTCTTTGCGCGACCGCCTCGTTGGTGTTCGGACAGACGCCGCCTTCGACGAATCGATCGAGGACCTTTGGTCCGGACGCGTGCGGTCCGGTGGATCCTGCTTACATCCACACCGCCAATGAGACGGGCGGGATACCGATGTTTTTGCAACGGTCCGAAGCGGCCAAAGCCTTTCACCTTGTGCGCGAATCAACGAGGAACAACGTGGCAACGGTGTTCTGGGCGACGGGAACGCTCAACGGGAAACCACAAACCATCACAATTCCCGTGGACTCGGTGACCAAGAAAATTACGTTTACGTTCTCGGTGGATACAAAAGGCAACGAGCTCAAGCTGACGGCACCTTCCGGCGGAGCGATTACGGAGGGTTCGGCAAGCACAGAGGTCACGGAATTGAATTGCGGCCGGATTTTGACGGTGAGTTCTCCCGAAGCGGGAAAGTGGCGCGCGGAGATTACTGGCACAGGCAGATTTTGGATGGAGGCCCAGGCGCAGAGTGATATTTATTTCGTCGGTGTCGAGTTTGTGAAGAAAGGCGGCCGTCTCGGTCACGAAGGACTGTTTCGGATACAGGGGCAGCCGGTGGCGGGAACTCTTGCAACGCTTCAGGCATCTCTCTCTGCCAGCGCCACAAAGACCACCGAGTTCTATCTGGTTACCGAACAGGGCCAGACCATTCAGAAGCTGCAAATGCAGGCGGTGAATTCCGACCGGGAATTCCTTGAATTCGTCGGAATCGTGGATCTTCCGAATGTGCCCTTCCGCGTAGCGGTGATAGGAAGCGACTCGAATGGCAAACAATACCAGAGATTCTTCTCGAATTTATTCCACGCGGAAAGCGTGGAAATTTCTGCAAAGCTGGACTTTGACGAGTTGTCCGCAGGAAGCACCAAGCAGGTCGAGTTCACGGTGCGAGACATCGGCTTTCCGCGTACATTCAACATGACCGTAACGGACGCGCATCAATTCGTGAGCAAGGTGGAACCGAAAGAACTGGCGCTAGGCGCGGGGGAGTCCGGAACCGTCCGGGTGGATTTGACCGTGCCGGCCGGAACAGCGCCGGGCATTGGAGAAGACGTTGTGATCGTTGCCGCCAGCACTGCGGGTCCGCCCACGTCGAACTCCAGCGTCGTGCACTTTTCGGTCTCCTCCTCCAGCGCTACTCAGAATCCTCGTTGATTCGACCTGCCCCGGAAGAGCACCATGGTCCTGAGGGAGGGTTCACCACCACTGGCCGATGAGTCGGCTTACCAGAGATGTGGTCCGCCCTGTCCCCTCTGCAATTGTGCCTGGATCACGGCGCTCACGGAAACTACCGACCCGGTCCTAAAACGCCTTACTTATGGGAGTCGCCTCGACGTGCAAGGCGACACACCCGGTGTTCAATTTGAACAATGTCGAGCCGATCCGCTAAAGACCCCGGAAAGTGAATACTCTTCGAAACCCCGAGTTAGAACGGCATGTCCTGTTCCGCGCTCTCGCCGCGTGCCTCATTGAAGGGGTTGTCGCTTTCGTTGGCGGGCTCCGCAACCTTCGAAGATTCAACAGCCTTTGCCCCGTTTCCGTTCTTTGGCGCTCGGTCCAGAATCTGCATCTGGTTGGCCACAACTTCGATTGTCGTGCGCTTATCACCTTCAGGGCCTGTCCACTACCAGGTCTGCAACCGGCCTTCCAGGTAAACATGCCTGCCCTTATTCAGGTATTCGCCGCAGACCTCAGCCAGGCGGCCGAAGCAAACGATATGAAACCACTCTACTCGCTCCCGGCGAGCGCCTTCTGGGTCTTTCCACCTCTCGTTGACCGCAAGGCTAAACGTACAGACGGGCTTGCCTTGCTGGCTGAACTTAAGTTCCGGCGCCTCACCCAGAAACCCGATCAGAATTACCTTGTTCACACATTGGCACACGAGTTGTGTCCTCCTTCCTCATCGAAGCGGAACTTTCGGGTAACGCGATCACCGGCCAGCACGTCCATTTGAGCGGCGACCTCGGCCATGCCGTCCCGCACCCAGGCGCGAACTAGCGGCATGTTCCGCAAGGCATCGGTGCTCACTCCCTCAAGTAGGGCGCGCGCCTTCTGGACCTGCTCCTTCAACTCCTGGTCGTCCACCACGTTGCGCAAGTCAAACGTCCCCAGGAAATCACGCAGCTTCTGCAAGGTTGATTCCCGCAGACGCTGCGGCTTGCCGTCCGGCTGATCCCCCAGCCGGTCGCGCAGGTGGCTCACCAGCTCCAGCAGCGAGGCCCGCATCACCTGCTGGATCTCGCTACAGGCTTCCGACATTGCCACCACGGCCTTTTCCCGCTCCTCTTGGAAGAATTGGGCCGAGATCTCTCGAAGCTGGTCCGGCACACCATAGCTGACGTATTGCCAACTGAAGGTGAAGTGGGAGCGCACCTCGTCTGCGGGTAGGTAGTCAGCCGGGTTATAGAGGGTGCGCAGTCGCCCAGCGGCTTCTTGGCAGAGGCGCGGATAGGCGCTGAGAAACGACTCCACTAGCTCGCCTCGTTTATATTTGAACTCGTGCAGCCTCTCGTCCACCGTCTCCACCAAGCCCAGCGGCAAGAGGTGAATGCCGACCTCGAAGGGCAGGCACATGTCGTACAGGAAATGACGGATGTCGCCATCGAGGGTGCGGATGGCTTGCAACTCCGGCGAGTCGAGCAGAGTCTTCGAGACGCGAATTAAGGCCTTGTCGGCGTCAACTTCGACCTGGGACGAGCTGACCTTCCGAGTGTTACCGAGCAAACCGAGATGAAGTTTGATGAAAACCGTTTGCTTGGCAAGCTCATTGTCCGAGCTTTGAACGTTCAAGATTGGCACTGCTGTTGCCATTTCATCCTCCTTCTTGGGGTTGGAACTCTTAAACTCTTAGCCCACATTTCCATTTTGCACTCCACTTACGAACCTTCGGATGTTCGTCGGCACCGAAATTTATGCGGGTTTCAACGCAATGAAGACGCTCGATGGCTGGTAGTTAACCAGCTTGCAGCAGCGCCTGGTGACGACGGGGGGCCGGTTGGTGAAACACGCCCGGTATTATTGGCTGCTCCTGGCGGAGAGCCATCTGACGCGACGGCTGTTTGGAGCCATGCTGGGCAGGATCGCGGCGCTACCCTCGCCAGCCGGGTAGGTGAGTTTCTGGCCGGAGCGGATTTCGGCGGCGAGGAAGGCGTGGACGGAGAGGTGTCGGAATCATCGGTCGGAAAGACGGCCCTTTTGGGCTGTCGAGGCCCCAACCACAGGGAGAACGGGTGCCTCCCGCGATCGCTGAGAGGCTCAGCACCCAAAATCCGAGGGGCGATTGCATTCTGAGGCGATCAGGTATATATTACCGGGCGGGCGGAAAGTTCATAATGGAAATTCCGGTTAACGGTAATCTAAACTTGGTCACCCAACGACCGCCGACGCACCACAGCGTCACCTGACGCGATTACGGGGCATTCTACGAATGTTTTTCAGTGACCAGGCGAAGCTAAGGCGGGTGTTGCATCATAGGAGCAAGTGATGGAAGGGGGAAGCCCTTACTCCATGGGAGATCGACCCGGCGTTCTTACAATGTCTCTTCCCCGAAACTTACGTCGCCGTGATGGACCCGCCCGGTGGGCAATGACTGGTACTTTTGACAGTTGCCGCGGAACGGGTGAAGGGCTATTTCCTGACTAACGAGTTTGCCCTGAAGAAGCGAAATGCGTAAAGGTGCAGTTGTCGCCAGAAAGCGGGAATATTCGATCCGCGTAGCAGATACTCTTTACGCCGGCGCTAGTCCATGCGTGTAACGATCAAACTTCTTTTAGTGTGGTTGATTTGTGGTGGCCTGGGTCTAACCCGCGGCTGGGCCTCATACACACGGCCTCTGGCAGCGAGCACAGTCGGCGCGCCAATGGCTGCAAATCCGCTAGTTATCCGGGCAGTCCCGCAGAAGGCTAAGCGTTTCCGGTGGAAGCCTGCCATCATCGAATCTCTCACATTCCTGGCGATTGAACACGGTGTTCGGCTCCACGAACAGAAGACGCGGGCAGGGCTGAAAGGCCCATTCTTCCGAGACTGGGGAACCTCCGTCCAAGGTGTCAGCGGCTGGGGCGACGGCGACAATTGGTTAACCAATTACGTCGCCCACCCTATGGAAGGAGCTGCCGCCGGCTATATTCAGATTCAAAACGATCCGCGGGGGCAGGGCCTGGAGTTTGGCCGTTCAAAGCAGTATTGGTACAGCCGTCTCAAAGCGTTCGCCTGGGCAGCGGGTTACAGCACCCAATTTGAGATAGGCCCAATCAGTGAAGCCTTCATCGGAAATGTGGGAATGATTAAAGGCACCGCAGGATTCGTGGACCTCATCGTGACGCCGCTCGCTGGACTGGGACTTATCGTAGCCGAGGACGCGCTGGACCGTTTCGTTTTGAGAAAACTCGAAGCAAGAACTACCAGTCGATGGAAACTCAGCGTCTGCCGCATCATCTTTAATCCGGACCGCAGTTTTGCCGGAGTCCTTCGGGGAAGATTTCCTTGGCAGCAAAAACCGCAAGCCCCTCGGATGGCCCTGGCGAATAATTGGAAACCATCTACCGATTATATGGACGCCCCACCGAGGAAGATTGAGGGATGGAACCAATTGTCATGGCCCGAAGGGGTCCCAGCCGGCATGCCCCACAAATACTTGCCGATAATGGAATTGCCTGCTAAGGCATGCTGTGGCTGCGCCCGCAGCACTTCCTGAACTACGGCATCAACCGAGACTTCCGCACCGCGAAAGGGATGAGTCTCGGGGTTCCAGCACCCAGGACAACGAAGTGTGCATCCTTGGAAGAACACCACGGCGCGCAGGCCTGGCCCATTAGCACGGCTGGCGGGAATCAAGGCATGCAGCAGCATGGCAGGCCTCCTTCAGCGCTGGCTCTTCTCTCGTTGGATCTGCTGGCCGGTGTAATAGGCGGGCTTTTTGCGCTCCACTTTCACACTGTCTCCGCCACGGAAGTCGTCAAAGACCTTCTCGCAACCCTGCCCTGCAAAACCCTCCAGATCGAGGGTAGACTTCCCTTGGGCGTCAATGGTGATCGTAATCGTTTTCTCTTGCATCGTGGCCTACCTCCGGGCGACAAATTGGAGTCGCACCTGCTGTCCTTCCGAGGTCTCGATCACTTCCCGGCCTTTCAGGACGTAGCCCCTGGCACGAGCCATGGCCAGGGTCTGCTTCTCTTTCTAGCCTTGCTGGACACGTCCCAGCCACTTGGCCCCATAGCCACGGTGCTCGTCGAGTTCGTCTTTGACCATGGCGAGCTGACCATCCGGCTGACGCGCGAATCCGATATCACCGTAGGCCCCGCGCAAGTGCTGACGCCGGATGACAATGTTTGCGACCTTTGCCTCCTGCTCCGAGTAGTACGAGTTCAGGTGGACACCCTCCGGGTGGACCTCAACCTCGTAGCCCATCTCCTTCAGAGCCTCCACGAGGTATTTCTCCTCGCGCAAGACCGTCTGAGTCAAACCGTATTTCGGCACAGCGTGCCTCCTTTCCGCATATTCCAGTTGTTGTGTGACTTGAGCCATAATGTGGCCGCGTGATTGAAAGAAGTAGTGCCAGTGACCCGTGGGACCGGGATTTTGGGCCGCGTTCTCTTTGGAGACTCAGCGTAGTGCGGCGTTCCGCCGTGGTTTGCACTTACTGCGATTGGTAAACCAAAGGCGACTAACGAGGAGCTATTCCCTCGAACGAACGATGCCTGGAAGGCGGCCGAACCAGGCATGACGACGAGAATGCCCTATTTGGCTAGTAGGCATCAATCGACGGTCTTCGTTTGAGGCGTGCTTGAACGCCAAGAGGCGCTACGCGAGCGAAGGTCTTGAGCCCTGTAGGCCGAATGTTCAATGAGCCCTGACAAGCACTATCAGCCCTAAGAAGGATTTGGGAGGCCAGGCCTACTCTGACTCGCTGCGGCCTCTCATCTTTCGTGATCTACGCGCGCTCTGCTGTCAGGTATTGCTCGGCTTGGGCGTCTTAGCCGTGCTCTTGGGGAGTTCAGGCTGCTTGATGTACTCGGCCGGAATCTCGCCCGTGAGGGTTTTCAGAAAGGTCACGATGGACGCGATCTCGCCGTCCGTCAGTTGTTTGCCCAGTTGATACTCCGCCATCTCCTTGACCGCTTCCTCGAGAGTCGCCACTTTTCCGGTGTGGAAGTAGGGCTCGGTCTTGTCGATGTTCCGCAGCGACGGTACTTTGAAAACCAACCGGTCACTCTCCTGCTTCGTCACCGCTTGGCGTCCGGCGTCGGAAGTGTCCGGGTACAGCTTCACGGCCCCGAGTTTCTGATATACCTCGCCGCCCAAATAGGCTCCCGCATGGCAGGCCTGGCAGCCCACTTCCATGTACTTGTTAAAGCCGGCTTTCTCCGCGTTGCTGAGGGCTGCCTGATCTCCGTTGAGGAACTTGTCCCAGCGGGAGGGCGTCATCAGCCTGCGCTCGAAGGCTCCGATAGCCCGAGCTGTGTTCTCGAACGTGACGGGATCCTTATCGGCGGGGAAGGCCTTCTTGAAGGCGTCGACATACTCGGGCATGGATTTCAGTACCGCAACCACAGCTTTATCAGAGGACATTGCCATCTCGACCGGATTCATGACCGGGCCTTTGGCCTGCTCCTCCACATCGGGGGCGCGGCCATCCCAGAACTGCACGAAGTGGCCCGCGGCGTTGTACACTGTAGGGGCGTTGCGCGTGCCCTTCTGGCCCTTGTGGCCGTCGGAAACCGGCTGCCCGTCTACTCCGTACTTGGCCAAATCGTGGCAGGTGTTGCAGGATATGTCATGGTTCTTAGACAACCTGGGTTCGTAGTACAGCATGCGGCCCAGATTCACCTTCGCCTCGGTGATGGGGTTCTTCTGCGACTCCACGGCGTCGGGCAAGGCCTTAAACATTTTGAGCTGGGCCGTGTCAACCACCACGGCCTTTGGCCCACAGCTCGTCAGATGCATCCCAGCGGCGAGCACGATCGATAGCGGGATCAGAATAAGTGCCAGCCTATTTTGCATGGCAGTTCTCCTCTCAAAACGAAACACCGTATTCACCGGGACCTTATCTTGGCACACCGGCTACCACAATCATAGCCCCGACTTCTGCCGTTGCAGCTTGGTCTTTCATTCTGCTTCTCAAGATCTTCATCGGCACCGTCAAACCAGAAGCGCTGAGCTGCGCCCCGGTGAATGCCCAACCGCCCACGGATGGCGTTGCCGTACCTGCCGGGCTTCAACTCATCGTGCTTGGGGAAGACCTCGATTCCTTCCAACCGCCTGCCTCCCTTGACCGGGATACCCAGCCGCAGGGCAAGACCGCAAAGGTAGATCCGGATGTCCCGCGCTAGGAGCGGCTCTGCTAGGAATATCCAGAGATGCCCGCCCCGATGACTCTTCTCAAGAGCCGAATCCACCCCATCCTGCCTGAGGCAGAAGCCAAGCTTGAAGAGATCCGCGAGCGAACGTGCGATGGATCCAGGCGGCTGGTTCGAGAGAGATTTCGTGAACACACCAGACGAACACCCCGAAGTGGCGACGATCGGGCACCACATGTTCTACGCCTAGAGATTCTGACAAGGTACTTCCGTCCTATTCCCACGGCACATAATTTCAAATATCCTCATGGGTTGCAGTGCCAAAGGGAGGTTGCCCGTGCCCACGCGCCCCAGCGTTAGCAACCAACGCCAAAACGCGACAAAGCGCATTGTGCTCTGCTGCGGATTCGTCGGCCTTTCATTTCTCGCCATCGTGGGGTTTGGCCTTCTTCAGAGGACACAAGCCTCAGAGAGTGTTCTCCCTGATCGTCAGGTTTCTACCGCGCCCACGAAAATTCAGCCCAAGCTGGTGACGAGTTACGGCAAGCTGCCTCTCAGTTTCGAGGCCAACCAGGGCCAGGCGCGTGGCCCCGTCAAGTTTCTCTCGCACGGCCGCGGCTACACGATTTATCTCACCGCTGACGAGGCCGTCCTGACCGTGCGGAAGTCCCAGCCCGGCATGAGCCGGTTTGGCAGGTTCGGACTTCCCGGTCGGCTTGACCCGTTTGGCCTGGTTGACCCACGTGCCGGACGCTGGCCGAGCCGCGCTGCCGACTGGAAATCACTCTGGCGGCCCCTAATCCCCGCTCTCAGCGAAATGGTTCCCGACCCGAACGCAGGCAGAGGCGGCGTGGCGGGGGGACCGGAATCTGAGCCACCGCAGGTGATGCGGATGAGGCTGGTGGGCGGCAACGCTAAGGGGCGCGTCGTCGGACTCGACGAGCTTCCCGGCCGCAGCAACTATTTCATCGGCAACGATCCCAAGCAGTGGCGCACCGACGTCGCGACGTATCGCAGAGTGGCGTATAAGGATGTCTATCCCGGCGTTGATCTGGTCTATTACGGCAACCAGCGCCAGCTTGAGTATGACTTTGTGGTAGCGGCGGGCGCCGACCCGAATCAAATCCGGTTGGCTCTTGTAGGGGCGGGCCTTGTGCCCGCCCTTGGGCACCCACAAGGCGTGCCCCTACAGGTTGACCCAAGCGGCGACCTCGTCATTGCGCTGGAGGGCGGCGCGGTCAGGTTCCGCAAGCCGGTCGTCTATCAACCTCTAGCGCCGGTGTCCTCATCGCGGTCTGCGGCAAGAGGTTCAAAATTCACAATTCAGAATTCAGAATTGATAGACGGCCGATACGTGCTGACTGCCACGAATGAGATCCGGTTTGAAGTGCCCACCTACGACCGAAAACGCCCCCTCATCATCGATCCGGTGCTGAGTTACTCCACCTTCCTGGGCGGTAGCGGCATTGACGGAGGCGCTGACATCGCCCTTGACACTGCGGGCAACATCTACCTCACGGGTGCAACCTACTCGACCGATTTCCCCACTGTCGACCCGCTCCAAGGCGCCTGCGGTGGCTGTAGTCACGGCGGCATGACCGTATTCGTCGCCAAGCTGAATCCCGCCGGCAGCGCGCTGGTCTACTCCACCTACCTGGGCGGAAGCAGGGGTGACGTTGGCGGCGGCATCGCGGTGGACACGTGGGGCCACGCCTACGTCACGGGCGTGACCGACTCGCTCGATTTCCCCACCTTCAAGCCGCTCCAGGCAAAGTGCGGGAGTTGCGGCCAATACACCGAGAACGCGTTTGTGGCCAAGCTGAGTTATGCCGGCAACGCGCTGGTTTACTCCACCTACTTGGGCGGCAACGATATGGATTCAGGCAGCGCTATCGCGGCGGACGCGGCGGGCAACGCCTACGTCACGGGCATGACCAGTTCGAGCAATTTCCCCCTCGCCACCCCGCTACAGCCCAACTTCACCGACGGTGGGTGGGACGCCTTTGTGACCAAGCTGAATCCCGCCGGCAGCGCCCTCGTCTATTCCACCTACCTGGGCGGAAGCGACAATGACGTTGCCACTGGCATCGCGCTAGACGGCGCGGGCAACGTCTACGTCGCGGGCTCCACCGAGTCGCACGATTTCCCCACCGCCAACCCGCTCCAAAGCGCCTGCGGCGGTTTTTTTTGTAACGACGCGTTTGTGGCCAAGCTGAATCCCGCCGGCAGCGCCCTCGTCTATTCTACTTACCTGGGCGGAAGCGACGTTGACTTCGGCTCCGGCATCACGGTAGACGGCGCGGGCAACGCCTACGTCACGGGCGCCACCTGCTCGACCGATTTCCCCACCAACAACCCGTTCCAGCCCAGTTTTGACGGAGGTAACTACGACGTGTTTGTGGCCAAGCTGAATCCTGCCGGCGACACCCTGGTCTACTCCACCTACCTGGGCGGCAGCGGGGACGACGAGGCTTTTGCCATCGCGGTGGACGCGGCGGGCAACGCCTACGTCACGGGCTTGACTACCTCGACCGATTTCCCCACCGCCAACCCGTTCCAGGCCACGTGCGGCGATAATTGCAGCAACGGCCAAACGTCCGACGCTTTTGTGGCCGAGCTGGGTCCCTCTGGCAACGCCCTCGTCTACTCCACCTACCTAGGCGGCAGCAACTGTGACGCCGGCAGCCGCATTGTGGTGGACAAAGCAGGCAACGCCTATGTCGTGGGATCAACCGGGTCGCCCGATTTCCCCACGGTCAACCCGTTCCAGGGCCCATGCGATGGCTGTAGCGGCAGATCCGACGACGCCTTTGTGGCCAAAATCTCGCCGTCGGTGGTCAGTCTCTCCCCGGCCAGCCTCACCTTCGGCTCGCTGACTGTTGGCGTCACCAGCGCGCCCCAGACGGAAACTGTCACCAACACCGGCCCGGCCAACCTCACCATCTCCACGGTCACGATTGGCGGTACGAATGCTAGCGACTTTGCCACGAGCGCCGACACCTGCACGGGAGCCACGCTCACACCTAACAGCACCTGCGCGGTCAGCGTGACGTTCACGCCGTCCAACTGGGGGGACCGTGACGCCTTATTGATTTTCACCGACGCCGCCTCCGACAGCCCTCAGACGTTGGGCCTGAAGGGGACGGGAGTGGCCAAAGTTGGGGTGGCCAGCGTCTCCCCGCTCAGCCTGACGTTCGCCATCCAGCTCGTGGGGACGGAGAGCCTATCGCAGCCAGACACCCTGAGCAACCCGGGCCCCACCGCACTCACCATCGCCAGCATCGCCATTAGCGCCAACTTCGGTCAGACCAACAACTGCGGGGCCAGTGTCGCGGCCAGGGGTTCCTGCACGATGAACGTGACCTTCTCACCCACGGCGACCGGCCCGCTCACCGGCACCCTGACCGTCACCGACAACAGCGATGGGGTGGCAGGCAGCACGCAGACGGTGAGTTTGAGTGGAACCGGTATTGCCCCTAGCGTCAGCCTGAGCACCGCCAGCCTGAGCTTTGGCAATCAACCGGTGGGGACGACCAGCGCGGCGCGCGCGGTCACGGTGACCAACAGCGGCACGGCGTGGCTGGCCTTCACGAGCATTGCGGTGACGGGGGACTTTGCCATAGCCGCCAGCGGCACCACCTGCAACACCAGTACGTCGGTTGCCGGCAGCGGCAGCAGTTGCGTGATTAATGTAACGTTCACGCCCACGGCTACGGGCAGCCGCTCGGGCAGCCTCACGCTCACCGACAACGCCAGCGGCAGCCCGCAGACGGTGGCTTTGAGCGGAACCGGGACGGCGCCCATGGTGAGCTTGTCCGCCCCTGGTGGTTTAAGTTTCGGCACCCAGCCCCTGAGCACGACGAGCGTAGCGCGGGCGGAGACCGTCACCAACGCCGGCACGGCTAACCTCGCCATCTCCACGGTCACGATTGGCGGTGGGAACGCCAGCGACTTTGCCAAGAGCGCCGACACCTGCACGGGAGCCACGGTGATCCCCAATGGTGCCTGCGCGGTGAGTGTAACCTTCGCGCCTTCGGCGTCGGGGAGCCGCACGGCGACGCTCTCGATTAGCGACAACGCTGCAAATAGCCCGCAGACAGTCAGCCTGACCGGTACGGGGACGGCGGTGAGCCTCTCGCCGACGTCCCTCAGCTTCGGCGCACACCTCGTGGGCGGCAGCTCTCTGAAGACTGTCACGCTGACCAACCTGGGCAGCACCCCGCTGAGCATTTCGGGCCTCACCGTGGTGAGCTTTGCGCCCCTCACTCTCCTGGGCACGAAGGCTGAGGACTTCACGATTGAATCAGGCTCGTGTGTGGCGGGCGGTAGCGTAGCCGGGCTCGGGAGTTGCACGATCAACCTGCTGTTCAAACCCACCGCGGCCGGGGTACGGTCCGCCACCCTTGTCATCGCTGACAGCGATCCCAGCAGCCCGCAGACCGTCAACTTGAGGGGTACGGGGACGGCAGTACGGCCCCCCGCGACGTCCCCCGGCTTCGGCCCACAGCACGTGGACACCACCGGCGCCCCATAGACGGTCACGCTGACCAATCTGGGCAACACGTCGCGCTCGAGTCGCAGGATGGATTGCAGCGCGATCTCACAGATGTGCTGTTTGACCACGAACTTCTTTCGGTTGCGGTATTCCTTATCATGTTGAATGCCACTTAAGGTGACGCGTCTGGCAGCAATGGACAGAGCTGGGCGTTTGATCCAGTTCGCATTGGCCTGTTTACCGCGAGGATTCTGAAGGTACGATTCAGACCTGCATTACCCACATTTTCCCAGTCAATCATCCGCGAGAGTCTGCTATGCTTCGCCCATTGAAACAGAGGGACTGGAGCGCCGACAAACGTGCGCCGGTCCAAAGCGCAGCGACTACCCAGCGCTCCAGCGCGGAATTGTATGCGCAGCGCACTATTCTGCGGTTCTAAACATGACAAACGTCCGCAAGTTAATCATGACTCCGGACGAAAAGCCGCGGACCTTGCGGAACAGGTCCGCGTTACTCGCTGGCTGAAGGCGCTAAAAGTCAGTTCGATGATTGCCGTCAGCCGATGCCGCCGGGAAACGGGTGAACTCTGGCAGGGACGCTTCTTTGACTATGCCCTCCGCACAGTTAAGGATTACTGGGAAACGGTGGAGTACAATCATCTGAATCCGGTGCGCCGAGGCTTGGTGAAGCATCCGGAGCAGTGGCGGTGGTCGAGCTACAGTGAATATGCCGGCCTGGACGGGGTCGAGCAGGAGCGACAGTGCGGGTTGAAGATTGATCGCGTGCGGCTGCCCGCCGACCAGCGTGCACGGATTTGAAGCAAAGAGCCGCAGACTACCTGCTGGTTCAAAAGAAAAAAGCGAGGAGCGCCGTGAGCATTAGTTTCTTTCCCAGAATAGTTAAGTTTTTTGATCTGTTTGAAAAACAAGGCGGCCTTGTGAAGGATGCGGCCGTCGTCCTTGATTCGATCTTCAAGGATTTCAGGGACGTGCCCGCAAAATGCAAACGCATCAACCTGCGTGAAACCGAAGGCGACAGCCTTTCACGCGAAATCTCCTCCCAGCTTTCGCTCGCCTTCATCACGCCGCTTGACCGCGAGGACATCCACGCGATTAATATGGCACAGGAAGATGTTTTAAACATGATACGGGCTATTGCATCGCGGATCGGCCTGTACCAGTTCGAAACGCTTGAGCCGGCCGCGGTGGACCTTGTTGAGAATCTGCGGATGGTTGTCGAAGAAACGGAAAAAATGCTCGGGAAGCTCAGCAGCAAAAAGGAGGTTGAAGAGCATTCAAAAACCGTCACTAAAATCAAGAATGAATCGGAGCTGCAACTGCTTCTCGCGCTTGGCGTGCTCTATGAATCAGACCCTGCGGAGACCGGCAGGCTTCTGCACGTCATCAAGTGGACGCAGATTTACGACCGCATTGAACAGGCCCTGGACAAGGCCGAAGTTCTTGCCAACATCATTGAAGGGGTGAGCATAAAAAATGCCTGACATACCGGCACTGCTCGCGCTCATCGTCGCGGTCGCGCTCGTCTTTGATTATACAAACGGGGCTCATGACAGCGCAAACGCCATTGCCTCGGTGGTCTCGACCAAAGTCCTGACTCCCAAAGCGGCCGTCATCATGGCGGGCACGCTTAATTTTGCCGGCGCTTTTCTGGGAACGCACGTGGCCGAGACCATCGGCAAAGGCATTGTGCGGCCCGAGATGATATCCGGCTGCCAGTCGCTGCTGCTTGCCGCGCTGTCCGGGGCGATTTTCTGGAACGCTTTAACCTGGTATATCGGCCTGCCCTCCTCCTCATCGCATGCGCTGATCGGCGGCCTGATGGGCGCCGGGATTGTCCACAGCGGCTGGGCTTCGCTTGAATACGGCTCGATTCTGGAAAAGGTGATTATTCCCCTGTTTTTATCCCCTGTGGCCGGTTTTATAGCGGGCTATATTCTCATGCTCGGCATTGCCTGGACAACCTGCCGGGCCCGCTATAGGCCAGCAAACGCTGCTTTTAAAAAGCTTCAGATGGCTGCCGCCGCGTGCATGGCGCTCACCCACGGGATGAACGACGCGCAGAAAACCATGGGCATTATTTCACTGGCGCTTGTCGTGTTTCATAAAATTCCGGTGCTGTACGTGCCGGTCTGGGTCAAGATTGCCTGCGCCGGGGCGATCATGATGGGTACGCTGACCGGGGGATGGAAAATCATAAAGACCATGGGACAGAAAATTTTCAAGATGCGGCCGGTGCACGGCTTTGCCGCCCAAAGCGCCACAGCAGGCGTCATACTGACCGCATCGCTGCTCGGAGCGCCCATAAGCACCACGCAGGTTATTTCCTCATCAGTGCTCGGGGTCGGTTCATCGAAAAGGATTTCCGCGGTTCGCTGGGGTGTTGCGGGAAGCATGGTGCTGGCCTGGTTTGTGACAATACCCGCATCGGTACTGGTGGGAGGCCTGTGCATGTTCCTGTGCAGGCTGCTCGGGCTGGCATGAGCAAAAGCGCAGGCTGGCGCAGAGCCACCTGACGCGGCGGCTGTTTGGGAGCATGGTGCGGCGAATTGCGGCCCTGCCGGTGCAGACTGGATAGGGGGCGGCAGGCAAGCCAAGAGGTCCAAGGAAGGAGGGAGGACGGAGAGGTGTATGAGAAAGCGCTTGAAATGAGTCACTTGCGGGTTTTTCCAAACCCGGAGGTGGCAGATCTGGCCCCTTCCTGGGCCACCCAACTCGCTCGGGAAAGGCAGCCTGAAGAAAACGACTTCAACGGAGGCCGCTGGGTGTAGAATCGATGGTGCCCGGGATGCGAAAAAGGAAATTCTGAATAATCGGTTACGCAAGTCCTGTATCAGGAAGGAGCACAATGACGATTACATCGATCCATGCTGGCGACGCCGTAGCCCTCCGTGTCGCCGGGCGCCTGGATGCCATTACGTCGCCGGAATTCGAGAAAACGTGCCAGCAGTGCATCAACTCCGAAAGCCGGCGAATGGTGGTGGATTTTGAGGGCGTGGAGTACATCAGCAGCGCCGGACTGCGGGCTATCCTTCTGGCTGGAAAGGCGGTCCATGCGGGCGGCGGCGTGTTGGGGTTGAGCGGTCTGCGCGGCACTGTCAAAGACACCCTAGAAATGGCTGGTTTCTGCGCCCTGTATCCGGTCTATGATTCCATGGAGGCAGCCCTTGAGCCGCGCTGACGCTGCTCCTCATGCGCCGCACTCCGACACGCTGAAACTGACTCTGCCCAACGAAATGCCGTACCTGCCGCTGGCCCAGTCGTTTGTCCGGGAAGCTGCCGCCCACTTCGGCTTCCAGGGCGCCAGTCTGAGCCAGATCGAACTAGCTGTGGAAGAGGCCGTCACCAACGTCATGCAGCACGGCTATGACGCCCAGGAAAGTCAGTGCTTTGACATCATCTGCGAACACCTTCCGGGCGGCATCCGCGTCATCATTCATGAAATGGGCATGCCCTTCGATCCGAGCCATATCCCCGAGTATCGGCCCGGCGAGCCCGCCGGCATGGGCGTGTTCTTGATGAAGGCCATGATGGATGATTGCGCCTTCCACAACCTCGGGCCCTTGGGCAAGGAAACGCACCTGATCAAGTATCTGCCCGGGCCTGCCGGCGAAGCCGGCGTTCCCGCGGCGCGTCCCCCGGTCGAACCCGCCGCCATCACGCAGAAGATCAATTACGGCGTGCGGCTCATGCGCGAGGAGGAAGCCATCGAGATCTCCCGCTGCGCCTACAAATCCCATGGGTACAGCTTCTTCGACGACCACATTTATTATCCGGCGCGCCTGGTTGAGTTGAACCGGAGCGGGGAACTGATCTCCGCCGTGGCGGTCACCGAGGACAACGTGTTCATGGGCCACGCCGGCCTCCTCTACCAATACCCGGAAGACCGCATCGCCGAACTTACCTTCGTCTTCGTGAACGTCGAGTACCGCGGGCAGGGCGCCCTCAGCCGGCTCCAGGAGTTCCTCCTCGCCACACCGAAGTCACGCGAGTTGGCCGGGATCTATGCGTACGCGGTGGCGAATCACGTCTTTACACAGAAGGCGCTGGTACGGGGCGGCTTCAACGACTGTGGTATCCTGCTGGCCACCAGTCCGATGAGCTGGAAATTCAAAGGCATCCCCGGCGACGCATCGCAGCGCATCAGCGTAGTGCTGGCTTTCAAGTACATGGAAACGCCCCGCCGTCTGACGCTGTATGCGCCGGCCCACCATCGCGATATGGTGGCCAAACTCTATCGTAACCTGGGCGTTGAACATGACTTCGACACGCCGTCGCTCGCGGTGCCAGCCGCGGGGGCGCCGGAAATCCTGAGCAGCGTGAACCCGGCCGAAGGCTGCGCGGAGATCTTCGTGGCCCGTTACGGCGATGGGGTGGTCCGCGAGGTTCGCAAACTGTTGCGCGGCTTCTGCCTCCAGCAGGTAGCCGCAGTCAACCTGTTTCTGAACCTGGAAGACCCCGCCACTTTCCTGCTGACCCAGGAATTCGAGAAGCTGGGCTTTTTCTTCGCCGGCATCCTGCCACGCGCCCGCGTGGGTGACACCCTCATGCTCCAATATCTCAATAACGTCGATCTCGACTACAGCAAGATTGCGGCGTATACGGAAGCGGCCAAGGAGATCCTGGCCTACATTCAGGCGCACGATCCGGTCAGCACGATCTGATGTTCCCCGAGTTGCAGGGCAGCAAATACTGCTACGTGAATCTGGAGGCCGAGGCCGTCCGGTGGAGCGGTGAGCATCCCGAGTTGTTCTCCGCCGGGTGCAACCCGCTTCTCGATCCCGCCGTCTGCCAGCGCATGATGGATGAGATTCACCGCCGCTACGGCGTGGTCTGGTCCCACGGTGGATATCTGGAGAACCGCAGCCGCCTCTGGCGCGGAAGCTATCTCGAGTCAACTGGCAACTTTCTGCACCTGGGCGTGGATTGCACGGTGCCGCAAAGAACCCGTGTCGCCGTGGGATTTCCGGCCAAAGTCATCCTGGTGGACCACGACCCGGACCGCGACGGCGGCTGGGGAACGCGCGTCTTGCTGACCTCAGACGGGCCGGTGTTCGTGTATGCCCACTTGCAGAACGTGGGAGTGAGACCCGGTCAGGCCCTGGAGCCTGGCACGGTCTTCGCCGAGGTGGGTGGCCCGCCAGAAAACGGCAATTGGCACCCGCACCTGCACGTCCAGGCCATCCGCGCGGGGCTGTTCCACGAAATCCTGCTGGAGCGCTTCCAGGAACTCGACGGTTACGGGCACCCTAATGCAAGTACCGAGTTGCAGCAGGACTTTCCCGATCCCCGGCCCTACCTCGGTTTGTAAGGCTCGGTTGCCCTATGGCGCTGAGACTGGTTCAAATCCTGCCGGCATCCGGATGCCCAGCCGAGCGGCCGATTGAGGGTTGAAGACGCGTTTGCGGATCGCCACCTGTTCCAGTTGCGCCCCCGAGGAGTCACCTTTTTCGAGAATGCGTGCGGCCTGCGCCCCAACCTGCCGCCCCCAGGCGTAGAAATCCGCGCCATAGGCGGCCAGCGCCCCCCGCGCGACCAAGCCTGACTCGCTGGTAAAGACGGGCAGGCGCGCCTGGTCGCACACCTTCTTCAGCGCTTCGAACGAGGCAAAGACGGTATTGTCCGGCATGGCGAAAAACGCCTGAACTCCCTTGGAAACCAGGACCTGGGCCGCCATCACGGCGTCAGTCGAAGAACTCACCGGGGTTACTTCCAGACTCAAGCCCTGCTCGGCGCACGCCTTTCGGATCACCTCCAGCGCCAGCACAGACTGGGGTTCGGCAGGGTTGTACACCAAGCCAACCATGCGCGCCTGAGGGACCACCTGGCGGATGATCGCCGGCCCTTCTTTGAGGTAGTCCAGCGTCTCGTACGCCCCCAGCAGGTTACTCTGAAAACTGCCTCCGGCGCGGGTCAGGCCCACGATGTCGGGCCGCGGCGAAACCATCATCAGAATCGGGATATCCTGCGTCCGCTGGGCCGCCACAATGGTGGAAAGGGTGGGGCAAGTGGCGATCAGCCTGGGACGCCGCGAAATCAGGTCCTGGCAGGCCTGGATCAATGTCGGCTGGTCCCCCTGAGCGCAGCGGTAAACGACTTCGATCGTTCCTTTCTTCTCACTAAAGCCGTGTTCCGCCAGAGCCTCGATGAACCCCTGCCGGGCTTTGGCCAGGGTATCGTCCTCCACGAAATCGAGAAACCCCACGACCGGGGTTCCGGGCCTGGAAGCGCGGCCGCACCCGGCCAGCATGCATACCCCTAACAGCGCCGCCAGACTTCCGTTCAACCGCCTCAGAATGTTGAGCATATGTTTCAAACAACCTCCCGCCCGGGGATCATAGCACGAGGCCGAAGGCGGCGGTAAGGGCTGGATGAGCGTCCGCGTCCTGGTCACCGGCGCTGACTGTCACTGGAAGCGCTGGGAGAAGATCCGGCGGTTGGACGCGGAACGAGCCTCCTCGAGATTCAGCGCGTTTTCCACACTCCGTTGGGAATGTTGACCTCGAAGGATTCCGTGTGTGGGCCAACTCCTTCGGCAACGAAGTCATAGTGGAAGCCTGCCTTCTCCGCCTTGTGTTCGTGAACGTTGATCTTCCCAAGCTTGCGGCTTCCGCCAACCTTGATGACGCCCGTGCCAGAGTAGATAAGCCTCTTTTCGCCCTTTCCGTAACCTTCCTTGATGACCCCGTCGAAGTCATCCACGGAGTGAGGCTCACTCTCAACCGCCAAGGTTCTGGGCCGCTGATCGGTGGGCAGAAATTCCTTCAGTATGAACTTCGTGTATTCCTTCCCACTCCGTGCATCTGCTAGTGTCCTGAGTCAGAAGAAGTCAGCCCGCGGAGCGGGCGGAAGAAGGTAGCCCACGGCGTGAGAAGCTGTGAAAAATTCAAATAGGCGAATGATAGTGTTGTTGCGAGCGGCATCTGGTGTTGGTGCCGCTAAGGCTCGCGAGCCGGGCGACGACCTACGGGTCTATTCCGTCACTACCTTTCGGCGGA
>Ga0208457_1000971_pt1 | contig 23331 bp, 29 predicted proteins | sample June2015DPH_10_1_FD_185513 | JGI IMG/M metagenome (GOLD analysis project Ga0208457, IMG submission 185513) | Peatland microbial communities from SPRUCE experiment site at the Marcell Experimental Forest, Minnesota, USA - June2015DPH_10_150... | ecosystem: Environmental > Terrestrial > Soil >... | reverse complement strand
GTGGAAAAGTCTGAACGGCTGACTTTTCCACCGCGCTTGGAAATCCGGCAAAAGTCGCCGGATTTCCACATTCCCACAGCGCCGACGGCGACCCTCACCTCTCAACTGCCCAAAAGATTACACATCCCAACGCCAGTTGGAATGGCGTCGAAGCGGCTGAGGTAAAGCCATGGGCAAGATGCCCATGCCACACGTGGGGCTCAATGCCAGTTGGAATCGTCGAAGCGGCTGAGGTCGACATTGTCGTCGAGCAGGCCCAGAGTAATGATGGCGAAGGTGAAGACCGTGGTTCCTTCGTGAAGGTGCCCGCCGAAGGCCTTTTTGTCGTCGGTCATCGTGATGTGGGCGTGGATTCGGCCGCCGAGCACATACCCATTCACCGCGATCAGATCCATCGGGCCCGCCCGCTTCGTATAGGCGAGTTTCGCCGGCAGCGTGGTGTTGCTCACGGCGTGGACGTGGAAGCTCGTGACCGACCCGACGCCGCTCAGGATCACCGCGTTCTTGATCTTTTCGTTTTTGACCGCTTGCTCGAGCCCCTCCAGCAGATCAGTGTTGTACTTCAAGCGGATCAACACGACACGCTTCATCTCGCTGGGAACGCTTACGACGGCCGGCGCCGCCTGCTCCGCCGCGGGCGTAGGTAGCCCCGCCAGCACCAGCATCGAAACCACGAGGCAAATTGTCTTTTTCATCATTCCTCCTGGGAGGGAAGAAATTGGAAAATGGAAATTTGAAACTCGAAAGCCGCTATCTCGCCGCAGTATTATCTCACCATCTCGCTACTCGAAGGTGCTCGCGCCTTGCGAGACCGCACTCCGGGGTCATCTTTTCACTTGACAGGCATTAAGACCTATGTTATCTATAAGACCAGGGCAATTGGATGGACCTCGAGTTGAAACCTCGCTGCACGAGTACGGTTGACCACAACATTAACAAAGAAAGTCGGAAGCAAGGGGATTCGTGTGCAAAGATGTTAAAAAACGAGGTTCGAAGCCACCATCTTATTGAAAACAAAGAAAGTCGATCTGGAACGAACCCAAGAACGAACCCAATTTCCTGGCCATTTGAGGCTGAATTTGGGAGATTTTGGGACAGAATCGGGGCATACGACGGTTAAGGTTTCTTGCCACTCGCCGCTGGATTTTCTGGCTGGCGGTACTGATTAGTAATCTAGCTTCAAAGGAGCATTCCCATGGAATTTCTTCGCGAGTCGATGCTTGAGCTGATCATTCAGACTTCCACCAATCTGCCGCCGGACGTTCGCCAGGCGATGGCTGCGGCGCTGAAGCGGGAAAATGCCGCAACCCAGGCTGGGCAGGCGCTGGCGATTATCGGCGAGAATATTGACATGGCTTATCAGGGCGAAGGCGCGATTTGTCAGGACACAGGCTATCTGACTTTCGAAATCAAAACGCCGGTCGGCGTGAATCAGATGGTGATGAGAAAGCAGATTGCCGAGGCCATTGCCGAAGCCACCAGGCGCGGCAAACTGCGCCCCAATTCGGTGGATTCGATTACGGGCAAGAACAGCGGGAACAACCTTGGCCCGGGCACGCCCGCGGTCCACTTCGAGCAGTGGGAAGAGCCGGAGATTGAAGTGCGGCTGCTACTGAAAGGCGGCGGCTGCGAGAACAAGAACATTCAGTATTCCGTGCCCTCGACGCTCGACCATTTGGGCCGCGCGGACCGCGACCTGAACGGAGTAAAGAAATGCATCCTGCACGCCGTGTGGCAGGCGCAAGGGCAAGGCTGCGGGCCGGGCGCGCTGGGCGTGTGCATCGGCGCCGACCGCGCCTCGGGTTATCATCTGGCTAAGCTTCAGCTCTTCCGGCCACTCGATGACGTGAACCCCGACCCCAGGCTTGACAAGCTGGAACGGGAAATCATGGAGGACGCGAACAAACTGGGCGTCGGACCGATGGGCTTTGGCGGCGCGGCAACGCTTATTGGCTGCAAGATCACGGCCGCGAACCGGCTGCCCGCGAGTTTCTTTGTCTCCGTCGCGTACGATTGCTGGGCGTTTCGACGCCTCGGCGTGTTGTTGGACGCCCAGGCAGGCGCGATCACCAAATGGCTCTATCGCGATCCCGAGCGCCCCGTGGAGCGATTGATGCCGGAAGGAGAAGGCTTCAAGTTAACGGGCCGCGAGATTCGCCTGGAGCCACCACTGAGCGAAGAAAAGGTGCGGGCGCTGAAGGTGGGGGACGTGGTGCTGATCAACGGACCGATGGTCACGGGCCGCGACGGCGCGCACACTTACCTGTTGCATCACGACTCGCCTTGCGACCTGCGCGGCGGCATCCTCTACCACTGTGGGCCGGTAATGATCAAAGAGGACGGCAAATGGCGCGTCGTTGCCGCCGGCCCAACCACCAGCATTCGCGAGGAACCCTACGAGGCCGATATCATCAAGCGCTACGGCCTGCGCGGCATCATCGGCAAAGGAGGCATGGGGAAGAAGACCTCGGGCGCGCTGAAGGAATTTGGCGCTGTTTACCTCCATGCTATCGGCGGCGCAGCCCAGTTCTACGCTCGCTGCCTGAAGGCTACGGGAGTGGATTTGTTGGAAGAACTCGGCATCCCTGAAGCCATGTGGCATTACGAGGCCAGGGATTTCATGGCCATCGTCACCATGGACGCGCACGGCAACTCGCTGCACGAGGACGTGGCCACGGCCACGGGAGCAGAGCTGGAGAAGGTCGGGGCGGGAAAAGCATAGGGCGGGACGGGCTCTCGCAGCACCGCGCATTTGAACCAGGTGAGGGACGCCATGGATAACGAGGAGATTCACCCCAGCCGGTGGTTCTACGCCTTGGCCGCACTGGTTTTTGTTGGCGGCTGGGTGGGGTTCGGCGTGATCCTCTTCACGCGTCTCCGAGGCACGGAACGGAAGTTGCTGCAGGTAGTTGTGCCGGGACGGGCGGAAATCACCCTGCGCGACGCGGGGAACTACACGATCTTTTACGAACACAAAAGCGTGGTGGGCAACAAAATTTATTCCACCGCGCCGGAGTTGTCGGGCCTAGAATGCACGGTGATCTCCAAGGCAACCGGAGCCAAGGTGCCTCTGAGCGCCGCCACGAGTGCTAGCTACGAATTCGGAAGCCGGGCGGGCACCTCGGTTTTCGATTTCAACATCCATGACCCAGGGGCGTACGAATTGTTAGCTGCGTATTCCGAGGGCCACCCGGGACCGGAAGTCGTCCTGGCGGTTGGCCATGATTTTACTGCGTCGTTGCTGATCACGGTTTTCGGCTCTCTCGCCATGGTTTTTGGTTCGATTTTAGTTTCGACACTCATCGCCGTAGTAACCGCCGTCAAAAGAAGCAATGCCAAAAAACGTCTGCACGCTGCTCCGCGCACCAATACCTTCGAGTTGACGGAACGGCCGGACGCCGGGTAAGGTTCCATTGTGGTTGCATTTTGGAACCGCAAAGGAGCAGACCGAATGGCAACGCTGACGATTAAAAACGTTCCCCGGGAATTGCACAAACGGTTGAAGAAGAGCGCGGAGCGCCATCGCCGGAGCATGAACAGTGAAGTCATCGCCTTGCTGGAGCAAGACCTGATGAGCAGGCCCGTGGATCCGGAGAAATTCTTGGCTGAGGTTCGCGCGGCACGAGAGCGAACCGCCGCGGAGACCGGCATCTATGTGACTGAGAAGGATCTCCGTAAGGCGAAGAACTGGGGCCGTCGGCGCATACCTCTAATGGGAGGCGCGAAAGGCTCTGGCGGCACGAACAAGATAACAAGGTTGGAACGCCAGAATCGACAGCGAGGAAGGTAAATATGTCCCGACAAACTCTGGATGACTCCAGGCTTAAGGAGCTCGTCAAGGTCGCTCTCGTCGAGGTTCTTGAAGAGCGGAAAGACCTGCTTCGCGATGCCCTGGAAGAGGCGATCGAAGACATGGCGCTGGTGCGCGCTATTCAGGAAGGCGCGCAGTCCAGGACCATGACCAGACGCGAAATGGCGTCGATGCTGAAACGGCACTAGGCTGCCTTGACTATCGCCGGAGGCTGGAATGAAAGCAGTTCGATTTCATCAACACGGCGGCTTGGACGTCCTGAAATACGAGGACGCACCGGAGCCGAAGATTCAAGCCAACGAGGTTCTGGTTCAGGTCAAGACTTGCGCGCTGAATCATCTGGATCTGTGGCTACGCATGGGCGTGCGTGGCTGGAAGCTGGAGATGCCTCACATCGTCGGCAGCGACATCGCCGGTGTGGCGGCTGAGGTTGGATCGCTGGTGACGCGGGTGAACGTGGGTGACCGCGTGCTGCTTTGCCCGGGCATTAGCTGCGGCCAATGCGAAGCCTGCTTCAAAGGTCTGGACAGCGCCTGCCGACAGTACACGCTTTTCGGCGTGATGGTGGATGGCGGCTACGCCGAATACGTCAAATCGCCCGAGGTGAATGTCATCGCGATTCCTGGCGATCTCAGCTTTGATGAGGCCGCTGCCGTGCCGTTGGTTTTCATCACCGCCTGGCACATGCTCTTCACGCGGGCGCGATTGCAGCCGGGCGAAGACGTGCTTGTGGTCGGCGCCGGTTCCGGAGTGGGCAGCGCGGCGATCCAGATTGCGAAACTGGTTGGGGCGCGCGTGATCGCGGTCGCGGGGACCGATGCCAAACTGGAGAAAGCGCGCGTACTCGGCGCCGATGCCGGGATCAATCACCAGAAGCAGTCGATCGCGGAAGAGGTAGCGCGGCTGACGGACAAGCGCGGCGTGGACGTGATCGTTGAGCACGTCGGCCAGGCCGTGTGGGAAGCGTGCTTTGAATCCCTCGCCACCTACGGGCGGCTGGTGACCTGCGGGACAACCTCGGGCGAAGAAGTGAAACTGAACATGCGCCTCTTATACGGCCGCCAGCGCAGCATCCTCGGGTCCTTTATGGGCGGCAAGGCGGAATTGATGGCGGCACTCAAATTTATCGGCCAGCGCAAGCTTAAAGCGGTGATCGATTCCGCGTTTCCGCTCCAGGACGCCGCCGCCGCACAAAGAAAAATGGAATCACGCGATTTCTTCGGGAAGATTCTGTTGCATCTGTAGCGGCCCCTTGGCGCTGTCCAATTGCAAGGTGTCGCCCAACGTGAGATAATGTGCGTCGATGGCTCCTCACTCCATCTCGACCGGCGAAGCTTCGGGACTCGAAGGGATTATTTTCACCCAACTCGACAAGGCGGTGAACTGGGCGCGCAAGTCGTCAATCTGGCCGATGAGCTTTGGCTTGGCCTGTTGCGCGATTGAGATGATGTCGATGGGCGCCTCGCGCTTTGACATCGCGCGCTTTGGGGCGGAAGTCTTCCGTGGCTCTCCGCGACAGTCGGACCTGATGATTGTGGCCGGGCGCGTCTCGCAGAAAATGGCGCCGGTCCTCAAGAAGCTTTACGATCAGATGCCGGAACCTAAGTGGGTGATTTCAATGGGCGCCTGCGCCACATCGGGCGGGGTCTTCAACAATTACGCCATCGTTCAAGGGGTCAACCAGTTTGTTCCCGTCGACGTCTACGTGCCGGGATGCCCTCCGCGGCCCGAGCAACTGATTTACGCCATCATGATGTTGCAGAAGAAAATCGAGTCGCAACGCGGGACGTTCAAAGAGGCCGTACTCCACGCGAAATAAGAAGCGCCTCTCCTCATATTAGCCCTAACTGAAGCAGCGCCGCCTCGGACATTCTGCTCTTGTCCCATGGCGGATCCCAAACCACTTCCACCTCGACGCCTTTGACGAGGGGAACGCTCCTAATCTTGTCCTCGACTTCGCCGGGCAGTGTTCGCGCCGCCGGGCATCCAGGCGCGGTGAGCGTCATTTTCACGCTCACCTCGCCGGTGGGCTCGACCTTCGTGTCGTAAATCAGGCCCAGGTCGTAAATGTTGACAGGAATTTCGGGGTCATAACAAGTGCGGATGACCTCGATGACTTTTTCGCGGAGCGCATTGGGGTCTATCTCGCTCATCGAATCTCTCCAGGAACGGGCTCATCGGCTTCAGTGGAAACCACGTCGTGCTTGTCATCCAATGCGTTGTGAAGCGTGTGCCAAGCCAGGCTGGCGCACTTGACGCGCGCCGGATACTCCGACACGCCGGAAAATACAGCGAGCTTTCCCAGACCGGCCGGTTCAGATTTTTGGCCGTTGCCCGCGCTCTTACCGGTTACCAGCTCGTGGAATTTTTGAAAGAGGCTCTCGGCCTCAGCGCGCGTCTTCCCTTTCACCGTATCCGTCAGGATCGAAGCGGACGCGGTTGAAATCGCGCAGCCGGAACCCTGAAAGCTGACGTCGCTGATCCGGTCGCCGTCCATTTTCAGGAAGATGGTAACCTTGTCTCCGCACAGTCGGTTGAAGCCCTCGGCGCGACGGTCCGGTGCCGCCATAGCGCGAAAGTTATGCGGCTTCCGGTTGTGGTCCAGAATCACTTCTTGGTAGAGACCGTGAAAATCAGACATCAGCCGAAAATCTCCTTAATCCTCCGCTTAGCCTGGCAGATGAACTTGGGCTGCCTCCTGCGCCAAGCTCCCGATCCAGCTCGACTGCTCGGGCGTCTCAGGGACCGAACATGCCCTGGCGATGGTCACACGCTTGACGGCCTCGTCGGTAGTGAGTCCTCCTAGTACGAGAAGACCAGCCGCAATGAGCGCCGACCGGCCCAAGCCTTGCCGGCAATGTACCGCCACGGTTTTGCCTTGGGCCAGATCTCTTTCCAGAGTCTTTATGAAATTCAGCGCATCGCCCTGTGACCGCGGCACACCACGATCGGGAATAGGAAACGAGCAATACGTGATGCCGTTTGCGAGACAGGCCTTCTCTTCACCCTTCAAATTCAATTCTTCCTCTTCTTCCGGCGTCAGCATCGAGGCGACGACATTCACGCCCGCACTACTCCAGGCCCGCACTTCAGCTTCGAGCCAGTCACCTCCCCGCGGACGCGCTGAAATGGCGAGTCGCCCAAGCCACGAACCTTCAATCCAGTACAGGGTTGGGGTCATCTTCTACCTTTCCCGGCGAGCCGTCTGACCAGCCATTCACTGATCCTTCGTAATCACCTCTCGAGGCAGCGCGTCTACATCGAAGCCTCGATCTCGAAGTATCTTGATCCGATGATGACCGTCAAGCACCGTGCCATCGGGACGAGCCTTCAGCGAAGCTGGTTGCCCAGGCAAGAGTGTCTTTCTTAGTTCCTCCGTCGTCAGTTGCACGAGTGTTTTGAGCTTCGCTTTGCTGAGTACGTCGTCGGAATGCAGCGACTTCAGCGGCAAATCGTCGGTCATAGCTCTCAGCCGAAAATCTCCTTCACTTTCTTGATGCCTTCCACTAGGGCGTCCACTTCCTCCTTGGTATTATAGAACGCCAGCGACGCGCGAGTGGTGGCGGGAATTCCGAAACGGTGCATCACGGGCTGAGCGCAGTGGTGGCCAGTGCGGACGGCGATGCCTTCCTGGTCCAGAATCGTGCCCGCGTCGTGCGGGTGAACGCCGTCCAACACGAAAGAAAGCACAGCCGCTTTATCTTTTGCGGTGCCGATGATGCGCAGTCCCGCAATTTCGGACAGCCGCGCCGTCGCGTAGCTCAACAATTCGTGCTCGTAGGCACCTATGTTTTCAAGGCCGACCTTGTTGACGTAATCGATTCCGGCGGCCAGCCCAATGACCCCGGCGATGTTGGGCGTCCCGGCCTCGAATTTGTAGGGAATCACGTTGTAAAGAGTCTTCTCAAAGGTTACGGAGCTGATCATGTCGCCGCCACCGTGAAAGGGAGGCATGGCTTCGAGGAGCGCTGCCTTGCCGTACAGCACGCCGATGCCCGTCGGACCAAACAGTTTGTGGCCCGACACGGTGTAAAAATCACAATCGAGCGCCTGCACGTCGATTCTCAAATGCGGCGCTGCCTGAGCGCCGTCAATCAGCACTGGCACGTTGGCTCGATGGGCTAGCTTGATAATTCGATCAATCGAGTTAATCGTCCCTAGCGCGTTGGAGACATGGGTCACGGCCACCAATTTGGTGCGGGAATTCAGCAGTTTTTCAAATTCATCAAGCAACAGTTCGCCAGCGTCGTTGATGGGCGCCACGCGCAGGTTGGCGCCTTTCTCCTCGCACAGCATCTGCCAGGGCACGATGTTGGAGTGGTGCTCCATGGCGGAGATGAGGATTTCCTCGCCGGCGCCGACGTTCTTGCGGCCATAAGTCATCGCCACCAGGTTGATGGCCTCGGTGGTGCCGCGCACAAAAATGATTTCGTGAGAGTCGCGGGCGTTCAGAAAATGCTGGACCTTGACGCGAGCGTCTTCGTAGGCCTTGGTTGCCCGCTGGCTCAGCTCGTGAACGCCGCGGTGGACGTTGGCATTGTCCTCGGTGTAGTAACGCTTCAGCGCATCGAGGACTGCCTTGGGCTTCTGGCTGGTTGCCGCGTTGTCCAGGTACACCAGCGGCTTTCCATTCACCTGTTGCTTCAGAATAGGAAAGTCTTCGCGGATCTTGTGAACATCGAAACCGTTTGATGAAGGTCCCTCGATGGTTGAGCTCAGAATTTCATGAGGGATTACTGCCATAATATTCCTCTCCATCAATAGTGCTTTCAGCCCATCGCGCCAAAGGCCTCATCGTGCTTCGTGTAGGCGCGAAACTCGCTCACTGAGTTCTTCGGGCTCCCGACTTTCGACTCCTGACTCCTGCTTCTCCGCCAGTTTCCGAACCACGGCCTGTTGCAGCCGCTCGCGCAGCGGTTCGAATTTCAGTTTGCCGATCACGTCATTGGCAAAAGCCACGGTGAGCATCGAGCGCGCCTCTTCCAGCCCGATCCCGCGCGAACGCAAATAGAAGACGGCTTCCGCGTCGATCTGGCCGATGGTGGCGCCGTGCGTACATTTCACGTCGTCGGCAAAGATCTCGAGTTCGGGCTTAGTATTGATCACGCAGTCTTCGGCCAGCAGCAGGTTCTTGTTGCTTTGCTTGGAGTCGGTTTTCTGCGCGTCTTTGCGCACAATGATCTTGCCGTTGAAGACGCCCGTCGACTTCCCATCGAGAACGCCCTTGTAGAGTTCGCGGCTGCTGCAATGCGGCTTGCGGTGGTCGATGGTGGTGTGGTTGTCCACGTGTTGCCGGCCGGACGTAACGAAAAGCCCGTTCAAGGTGGCCTCGGCTCCTTCACCGTCGAGTACGCTGACGACTTCTTCGCGAGCCAGCGCGCTTCCAAAGGCGAAGGAATGCGTATTCACGGTCGACGACCGCTCCTGCTGGAATCGGATGGTGGCGATGTGGAAGGCCTCGCGGCTTTCCCGCTGCTCTTTCACGTACTCCACCCTGGCGTCTTCTTCCACCACCACTTCAGACACAGCGTTGGTGAAATAGACTGCCTGCTCGCCTCCGTCTTCGCTCAGGTATTGCTCAACAATCGTCGCCTGGCTTCCCCGCCCCATCAAAATGAGGTTGCGTGGGTGATGCACTAGCGGTTCGAGACTCCGGCTCGCCACGAACACCAGAAAGATCGGCTGCTGGAGGACAACGTTCGGGGAAATCTCGACGAACGCGCCGTCCTCCCAGAAGGCAGTGTTGAGCGCGACAAAGGGTTGCTTCTCGTATGCCGCGTGGTGAGCGAAATGCATTTCGACCAATTCCGGATGGGTGGCGAGCACTTGAGCCAGACTGCCAATCATCACACCAGCGGGCAAGGAAGCATCGGGTGCAGCCATCTCCACGTGCTGGCCATTGTAAAAAAGCAGCGTAATACGGTCCGGCCGATCCGTGAGCAAAGACTCGCTGGGCTGGCGTGCGCTGACGGGCGCAAGATATTCCGCTGCTGGCCGGAAGGGAATCCTGGTGAGCGGCGCGACGCTGGTATATTTCCATTCCTCGATGCGGGTTGTGGGAAAGCCAAGGTCGGCAAAACGGTCGAGCGCGCCCTTGCGAATCTTCTGGAGCCACAAGGGGTCCTTGCCCCCACGCCGTTGCTCGAGCTCGGCAAAATGCTTGAAGTAAATGTCCTGTTCTTTGGTTGCAATCATATTTTTTTCTTGCCACTTGCCACATGCCACTTGCCGCGCAGCTTTACTGATGGCTGACCGCTGATAGCTGATTACTGCCTTCCAGCCACACGTAGCCCCTTTCCTCAAGTTCCAGCGCCAGCTCTTTTCCGCCCGACTTCACAATGCGGCCGTCCGAAAGCACGTGGACAAAATCCGGCACGATGTAATTCAAGAGCCGCTGGTAGTGCGTGACCACGATGATCGACCGGTCTTTCGAGCGCTGCGCGTTCACGCCGTTGGCTACAATCTTCAAGGCGTCGATGTCCAGGCCCGAGTCGGTTTCATCCAAAATGGCCAGCTTGGGTTGAAGCACCGCCATCTGAAAAATCTCGTTGCGCTTTTTCTCGCCGCCCGAGAAGCCTTCGTTCACGGGGCGGTTCATCAGCGTCTCGTCCATTTCCAGCAGCTTTATCTTTTCGCGGATCAGCGAAAGAAAGTCCATTGCGTCCAGTTCTTCCAGGCCCTGCTGCTTGCGGATGACGTTCAAAGCCGCGCGCAGGAAATAGAGGTTGCTGACGCCCGGAATCTCGACCGGATACTGAAATGCCATAAAGATTCCGGCTCGGGCACGGTCCTCGGGCGAAAGCGAGAGCAGGTTCTGCCCCTCATACAAAACTTCGCCTTCGGTCACGCCGTAAACGTCGCGCCCGGCCAGCACCTGCGCCAGCGTCGACTTGCCCGAGCCGTTCGGCCCCATGATGGCGTGCACTTCACCCAGGTTCACCTGGAGGTCAATGCCCCGCAGAATTTCTTTTTTTCCCACTCTCGCATGCAGATTTTTGATTTCCAGTAACATTAACTTTTGTCCTTTGTCCGTAGCGTGGCATGGGCATCCTGTCCATGCGCTGCCACGGGCGAGACGCCCGTGCCACTTGCCGCTACGCAAAAAATTCCGAAACCTTCACCGAAAACCCCGGCAGCCATTCGGGATCTTCCAGTAATTCATCGCCCCGCCGCCTTGTGATGCCAGACAGTCCGTGGATATAAACTTCACGCTCCTCCGGATAAACCAACCATATCCGCTTACAACCAGCAGCGAAGTAATCGCTCCTGCGTTGGTCCAGCTCCCGAGGCGTATTGCTGGGAGAGACCACCTCAACGGCAAGATCGGGCGCACCTTCGACAACTCCGTCGTATGGCAACTCGCGGGCGGCACTTACAAAGGCGACGTCCGGCACGCGAACCGTATTCCCGACCAAATGGAAAGCCTGTTCCGCCACAACAGTTCCGATCTTGTGCGTTTGCAGGAAGGACATCAGTAAGAAAAAGATCCTGTCGCGAATCAAATTGTGACGCAACATTCCAGGAGACACTGTGATTAACTCTCCTTCCACCAGTTCGTAACGCACATCGCGCGTGCCGACGGATTCCGGCAGCCGTATGAAATCCTCAACTGTCAAAAGCGTTTTCGTTGCCATGTTCATACCTCAAAATCCGAAAGCAATCAGAGCACCGGCTTCATCGCCGGAACCTGCTGGTAGGTGAAGTTCCCCACATCAGTTCTCTCCCGCGCGTGTTCGATGGTCATGCTGACGAGGTCCCCCGTGGCGTCGAATTCAACCAGTGTGTTCTCGTCCAAGCCCCTGGCTTCGACCACGTCGCCCTTCCTGAGCGTGATGTACAAGGTGTCAGTGCCCTCAATGCATTGGATCGTCATGAGCTCCGCCTTTATTCTGACGGAAGTGCCGCAGACTTGAAGAGCAAGTCTGCGCTACCAGCTTTTTTTCCCACTCTCGCGTGCAGATCTTTGATTTCAAGTAGCATTCGATTTTCGTCCTTTGTCCTTCGTCACAAGTCCCTTGTCTGTAGCGCCGGGCTTCAGCCCAGCAAAGTGTCTTAAACTCCGTATTACTAGCAACTTACATCGATCATTGTGCCTCTCGGGTTCGTTTCTCAAATCTGTTGGTTCGAACCCAAGCCTCAATGATTCTAAAGGACTTCTTGGGTTCGTCATTCGCCAAAAATCACCAAAATCTCGGGTTCGTTCCAGAAGCTTTTGTTGATTCTAAAAGACTTCTTGGGTTCGTTCCTCGTTTTTGGCCCATGGGGTATACCCTCCCATTTTTGCCCACTAATCGTTCTCCACGAAAAACTCTGAAACCTTCGCAGAAAATCCTGGCAATAGTTCGGCGTCTTCAAGCATTTCTTCCGCTTTCCGCCGCGTGACACCCGCCAAACCGTGGATGTAAACCTCCCGATGCTCGGGATGGAACACCCACACGCGCTTGCAGCCTCCTGCGAAATAATCGCTGATGCGCTGTTCAATCTCGCGCGGAGTGTTGCTGGGAGACACGACCTCTACCACCAGATCAGGAGCACCTTGAGGTAGCCTGTCTAGAGGTAGCTCCCGCCCGCGTCGAACGAATGCAACATCGGGCACCCGCACTGTGGTCCCAAAGAGGTGAAATGGCTGTTCGGATACCACCGTGCCGAGATTGCCCTTGTCGACAGCGACCTTCAACGAGACGAGCGCTCTGTCCCGAACAAGGTTGTGACGGAGCATCGCAGGCGACATTTCGATGAGCTCTCCTTCCACCAGTTCATATCGCACATCGCGCTCGCCGACGGATTCCGGCAGCCGCATGAATTCCTCGACCGTTAAAAGCGTTTTAGTCGCCATCGTGCATCCTCACCCGAGTGCTCGTGCCTCTTCTCAAGGGGAGCCGCTGCAGCCTGCCCCCGCTTTTACCCTTTCGCAGTGGCGGGCGGTGCAAGCAAGCTGCAGCAACGTTTGAGCGTCGCCCGATCGACTTGGTACTTGAAGTTTTCCACCTGGAACCTAACCTCCGGGCCTGGCTGGTCGACGTCGCACCACAGCGTCCAGCCCACTCGGAACGGCAGTTCCGTCTCGTCGTCAACCGACCGCGCCATAAAGGGTTGTTCTATCCTAAACAGTTGTCTGGCCATTTCTATGCCGAGGCTCCGATCCCATGCTGCAGCGGGTTGCCTCGAAGCTGCCTCCCTTATCCGTCAGGCTCAGGCTGTAACAACTGCCGCGCCAAAGAAGCACAGTGGTCACGTCCTGCCTCCGCCAATTCATCTCTTCTGCCAAAGACAAGTTCACTAATTTCCCCTCCAGCTTCCCTGGCGGCCGCGAGCCTCGAAGGTATTCAACTGGCATCTCGGCCACGCGATGGTCAGGGTCGCCGTTGTCGTGGATGATGTCGACTAGGACTTTCTGGGTCATGGTTCTTGCTCCTCAATATAAATTGCTCCTCTGGCTAAGGTCCAAAGGCTTATCCTACCGAGCCCTCCAAACTTACGCTCAGCAGCTTCTGCGCTTCGACGGCAAACTCCATGGGCAATTCGTGGAAGACTTTCTTGCAGAAGCCGTTGACGATCATGGAGATGGCGTCTTCCATGGAGAGCCCACGCTGGCGACAATAGAAGAGCTGATCCTCGCCGATCTTAGACGTGGATGCTTCGTGCTCCACCTGGGCCGTTGAGTTCCTCACCTCGAGGTACGGGAAGGTGTGCGCGCCGCACTTATCGCCCAGAAGCAGCGAGTCGCACTGCGAGAAGTTTCGCGCCCCGGTCGCGCCCTTCATGACTTTCACCATCCCGCGATAGCTGTTCTGCCCGTGGCCGGCAGAGATGCCCTTGGAGACGATGGTGCTCTTGGTGTTTTTGCCGATGTGGATCATTTTCGTCCCCGTGTCGGCCTGCTGATAATTGTTGGTGAGCGCCACCGAGTAAAATTCGCCTACTGAATTTTCGCCTTGCAGGATGCAGCCTGGATATTTCCAGGTAATGGCCGAACCCGTCTCGACCTGCGTCCACGAGATTTTGGAATTCACGCCCAGGCACTTGCCGCGCTTGGTGACGAAATTGTAGATTCCGCCCTTCCCTTCCTTGTCGCCCGGATACCAGTTCTGGACGGTCGAGTACTTGATGGTCGCGTTATCGAGCGCCACCAATTCCACCACCGCGGCATGCAATTGATTCGTGTCGCGCATCGGCGCCGTACAGCCTTCGAGGTAACTCACGTAAGCGCCCTCGTCGGCGACAATCAGCGTTCGCTCAAACTGGCCGGTGTTCTCGGCGTTGATGCGGAAGTAAGTGGAAAGCTCCATCGGGCAGCGCACGCCTTTGGGCACGTAGCAGAAAGAACCATCGGTGAAGACCGCAGAGTTCAAGGTCGCGAAGAAGTTGTCCGTGTAAGGCACCACCGATCCGAGATATTTCTTCACCAACTCCGGGTGTTCCAGCACGGCCTCGGAAAACGAGCAAAAGATGATCCCCGCTTCGGCCAGCTTTTTCTTGAAGGTGGTTGCCACCGAGACGCTGTCAAACACCGCATCGACGGCCACGCCCGTCAACATTTCCTGTTCCTTAAGCGGGATGCCCAGCTTCGCGTAGGTCTTCAGAACCTCAGGATCGATTTCCTCCAGGCTCTTGGGCCCCGCGCTCTTCGATTTTGGCGCCGAGTAGTACGTGATGGCCTGGTAGTCGATGGTCGGATAGTGGATGTTGGCCCACGACGGCTCCTTCATCGTCAGCCAGTGGCGGAAAGACTTCAGCCGCCATTCGAGCATCCACTCCGGCTCCCGCTTCTTGGCCGAAATCAGGCGAATGATGTCCTCATTCAAACCCGGCGGCACGGAATCCGTCTCGACTTCCGTATAAAAGCCGTACTTGTATTCCTTGTTCGCCAGCGTTGCAACATCACTGGTTGGTGTAGGCATGAGTCAAAACTCCTTCGTCGTAGACGATCTAAGGGATGCTCCCGATCTGTACCAAACCTTGGCCTTCTTCGCCCAGGCTAGCCACGGTTACCGAACTGAGCGCCTTGGCGATAACCTCATTCACCTTGTTCAACGGCTCGCGGACCGTGCAGGTGGAAGCCTGTGAGCACTGGCCGCGCGCCGTCTCACAGGAAGTGATCAAAACGGGGCCGTCGATGGCGCGAATAACGTCAAACGCGGTCACCGACGACGGGTCGCGAGCCAGTTTGTAGCCACCTTCTACGCCATGCTGCGAGACCAGCAGACCATTCTTGACCAGCTTCTGGAGCACTTTCGCTAGAAGCTCCGCTGGGATGCCGTAGGCCTTGGCAATTTCCTTGGTGTTGCAGGCCCCCCCAGCCTCCTTAGAGGCCAGGTACCGCACGGCAATAAGCCCGTAGTCCGACTTCTTGCTTAGCTTCAACATATTGACATCCCGAGTCCTTTGGAATATCCGACTTGTTTGGTCGGATATAGAATAGCGCTCGGAATATGCGGTGTCAAGATGTTTTTTGTAATTACGATCCTATTGATTTAAGGCGTCTTAACCTGAGGACGGCACGGATTGAGCGGCGAAACTTCCCCATCTCAATTGACGGCGTTACGCATTTTTCTGACCCGAGGCCGCATCACGACGTCAGCTTCGATGGCCCTGCCAGTTTCGAAGCCGCGCCGTCTTGCGCAGCCAGGACTTTGGTCAGTGTCGCGGCGAGAGCGTCAATCGCCCCGCCTCCGCCCACTACCAGAATCTGGGGAACAAACTGCGCGCCTTTGTCGGCAAGCACCGTGGCGACGTTCACAAGCGCGGTGCTGGTGGCGCCGATCGCTTCTTTTTGGGTTCTGAATCCCTCCGCCTTGGCCACGCCCTGAGCGCGGATCACGTCCGCCTGCGCCGTACCCGTTTGCTTAATAAACTCGGATTCTCCGCGCGCCTGTTGTACTCGGGCGTCCGCGTTGTTCTTGTTGATCTCGATCCCGATCGACGACTTGGCCAGGTCTCTCTGCATGTCGGCCTTGCCGGTGGTAGCCTCGGTGGCCACGCGCTGTTCCTGCGCCTTCTGCTGCATCTTAAACGTCTCGATTTCCTGGTTGGCAATTTCGCGGCGAGTGAGCACAGCCACCAATTCCTGTGGAAGGATCACGTCCTGGATATAGACGCCCTTGGTTTCGACCTCGTAGGTGGCGAGTTGGGTTGAGATATGTTGCATCGCCTCTTCCTGAACCGTTTGCCGGCTCTGGATAAACGCAACCGCGGCCATCCCGCCCAGTTTGTCGCGGAAGAGATTGCCGACGGCGGCCTGAAGAACTTCATTCACCAGGTTCAGCATGCTGCCCACCATGGAAATCACCCGCGGGCCCTTGGTGTCTGGAACGTGAATTAGAACCTGAAGGTCGATGGTGAAAATGAATCCTTCACGGCTCTTGGCCACGATGGGCTCGAGTCGCGCGTCGAGGCCGTGGGCGCCGGTCACGCCTTTGGCCCAGTCCAGCTTCAGGATGGCGGTGGGGACGATCTCCGCTTGATAGATGCGAGGGTTGATCGGGTACTTGCCGGTGCGAAGCGGTTCCTCCCAAATGCCTCGATGCCCGGGCTTCACCAAGCTGCCAAACTTGAATTCGACGCCCGAGGTGTCTTCGGTGGGCAAGCCCACGTAGGATTTGATCACCGCCACTTGGCCCTGCTCGACCACAAGCATGGGCACTTGCTCGACGCGCACCAAAAAAGGATTCAGGTTATAGGCGCCGTAGAGCAGCGGGTCGTGTTGCAATCCGATCTTTCCGCCTTTGTCGAGGAAGGCCTGGAAATCCTGATACGACTTGTGCTGATCGTTCTTGCTTCCCAGAATGGTCTCGATCAACTGGGCGTTGGCGGCAAGCGTCGAAACTTTGCTGTCAGCGGTAATTTTCTTTTCAAGCTCTTCGATATCGTTAAATCCGCCCAGCCGGCTGGCGATATCGCCGGCGGGAAGAGGGTCGCCGTCGAGAGTCGTCACCACGCCGATCATGTCAACCACGTGCCCGCTTTCGGTGGCTCGCGGCTCGATACGCGTCACATTGAGCTGACGCTGCTCGAGGCCGAATGCTTCCAGGCTCAAACCTTCGGCCAATATCCCCTTTCTGATTTCCTCGGAAACAGGAATGCCATAGGTTTGGGGCTTGGTAATCACGAGGAACGCGACTGGGTGAATGGGTGCCAATGTTCCCGGCGGCAGGACTGGACGTTGCACACCCTTCTGGCCTTTGATCTTTCGGCCGCCGGACAAGTCCACGCCCTCCACAAACGCCTTGAGGTCGGTAAAGTTGCCAAATCCTGAAGTGAAGGCGGCCGATTTCGCGCCAATGGGAAGCGGGTCGCCGATTTGGGCGATCACCACGCCGATCTGTCCTGCCGGCACCTGGACCCACGGATGTTTGGTGACGGCGTACATCAGCCAGAATCGGACGCGCAGTCCGGGCATCAAGAGTTCCGCTTGATATCCGGCCTCGCCTTGGAAGGCGATCGGATTGTCGCCTGGCAGCTTCTTTCCGATCCGCTTGCGCACCAGCCCCACTTGCATCGGGCCAATGCTGTAAATCGACTCCCACACAACGATAATCACGCCTGCTATTACGATCCATTCTATAATCGTCCCGAGCATAAAGCCCCCTGGAGTTCTTCACTCACCGTGATAGAAGCGCGTTTCGGTTTGTGATGTGAACTGTTTCGCTCGATAACGGTGCTTAATTCTACCTCCAAGAAAGGTCGATGGCTGAGTTTTCCGGGTGTGCACGGACTCAGGCGCCCTACCCGCTCCTGCAGGGCCGTGGATTGCTCCGCCCAAAGCCGTCCCTGAGGCGGCTTTGCATAACGGCCCAGTGGCGCGATGCTGATCCACGACCTGACCTTCATGACAGAGTCTTTCGGAATCGCCGCGACGCCACTCCGAGCGTGAATAGTCCCATCACGGCGAGGGCGGCGATCTGAGGCCACAGAATATTGAGGCCGACGCCCTTCAAGAAAATGCCGCGCAGGATCACGATGATGTAGCGCATGGGATTCAGGTAAGTGAGCCCTTGGACGACCGCCGGCATGTTGGCGACCGGGAACATAAAACCCGAAAGCAGGACAGCAGGCATGAAGAAGAAAAACGTGCTCATCATCGCCTGCTGCTGAGTCTGGCTCAAGGTTGAAATCAGCAGCCCGACGCCGAGCATGGTCATCAGATACACGGACGTCGCGAAAACCAGCAGGGCGGAACTTCCCCGGACGGGGATTTGAAACCAGGCCACGCCCACCAGCGTCACCAGAGTCAGATCGACGAAGCCGATCAGGGCGAAAGGCACCGTCTTGCCCAGGATAAACTCCACCGGCCGGATGGGTGTCACCATGATTTGTTCCATGGTGCCAATTTCTTTCTCGCGCACGATCGCCATGCTGGTCAAAAGCAGCGTCAGCAACGTAATCATCAAGGCAATTACGCCGGGCACGAAATAGGTGCGGCTTTCGAGGTTTTCGTTGAACCACGTGCGTGTCTGGAGATTCACTTGGCCGGGCTCGCGGATATCGCCGCGCAGGCGGTGGATGCGCTGCGACAATATGGCGCGTGAGAACTGCTGCACGATCCCGTTGCTGTAGCCCAAGACGATGCCGGCGGTGTTGGAGTCCGTCCCATCCACGATCATTTGGAACGGCGCCGAGCGGCCGGCTCGCAGGTCCCCTTCAAAGCCCTTGTCCACGCGCAGAACCACCCGGGCCTTTCTGCCATCGAGCAGTTCGCGCTGGCGGGCGTCGTTCGTCACGTATTCGACGACATCAAAGTAACCCGACTTCGTGAACTGGCTCAGCAGATCGCGGCTGGTCACGGTGTTATCCAGGTCATAAATGGCGGTGTCGATGTGCCGCACGTCGGTGCTCGCCGCGTAGCTGAAGATGAGCAACTGGATGATGGGAACCGCGAAGATGAACATCTTCATGCGCGGGTCGCGAAAAACCTGGATGAATTCCTTGATGAGCATGTGCTGGATACGTTCCCACATGGCTATACCAGCTTCTTCCTGAAGAATCCGACCGCCATCAGCACGTTGGCTGCGGCGTAGACCACCAGCAGGAACCCCTCACCCGCCAGAACCGAGGGCCCCACTCCCTTCAGGTAAATCGCTTTGAGCAAAGCGATGAAGTAGCGGGCCGGGACGAGGTAAGTGATCCACTGAATCACCAGCGGCATATTGCTGATCGAAAAAATGAACCCCGAAAGTAGAAACGAGGGCACGAAGGTCAGCACCATCGCAAACTGATTGGCCATGAGTTGGTTTTTGGCGACGATGCTGATGACGATGCCAAAGGCCATGGTGCCCACCAGGAAAATTCCGGCCGATGCAAAGAGCAGAAGGGTGCTGCCGCGCAGCGGAACATGAAACAGGAACTCGCCGAGCACCACCGCGATGAGAACATCCACCAGGCCGATCGTGAAATAAGGCAGCAGCTTGCCCAGGACCAATTCGCGGCCCGTCACCGGCGTGGAGATGAGCTGTTCCATCGTGCCGCGCTCCCATTCGCGCGCCACGGTAAGCGAGGTCAGGAGCGCCGCGATCACCATCATGATGACGGCGATGAGGCCCGGGATGATGTAGTTCCGCGATTCCAGCTCCGGGTTGAACCAGACACGCGGACGGAAATCGACGGGCGCATCGAGCGCCATGCCGCCCAACCGCCGGATTTCCCGAAGGCTCAAGGCCTGAGAATAAGTCTGGGTTACGACGTCGGCATAACTCACCGCGAGGGTGGCCGTATTGGAGTCGCTGCCGTCCACGATCAATTGGACAGAAGCCGGGCGACCCGATCGAACCTGGTTGGCGAAGTCTCTCGGCACCACCAGGGCAACCAGCGCGTGGCCGGAATCAATCTCTCGTTCCAGCTCCCGATAGTTCCAGCCGTAACCTTCGACCGAAAAGTAGCGGGAGCCTCCGAACTGGCTGACGAAATCGCGGCTGGCGGGCGTTTGGCTCTGGTCCCAGACGATCATGGGAACGTTGTCCACGTCGAGCGTCAGCGCATACCCGTAGAGCATCAGCAACAGCATGGGCATGGCGATGGCCATCCCCAGGCTGCGGGGATCCCGAAGAATGTGGAGGAATTCCTTTCGGGCGATCGCCCAGGCACGGCGATGGTTCATTGCTCGACCTCCTGCATGGGCTGGGTGGCGCGGTCGCGGGCTTCAATTAGCGAGACGAAAACGTCTTCCATGGAAGGAAGAATCTTCTCGATCCGCTCAACGTGAAAACCTTTTTGGGGTAGCAATTCCTCGACCGAACGCGCCGCAGCCTCACCGTCATCCGCAACCACGTGCAGGCATTTGCCAAAAAGCGCGACCTCTTTGACCCCGCCGAGTCTTCGGATTTCTTCCATGGCATCCTGGGGCCGCTCGCAGGCGACCTCGAGTACATCCTCCTGCATGAAGTGGGTCTTGAGCGTCTCCGGCGCGCCGTCGGCGATCAGCTCGCCGTGATAAATCAGGGCAATGCGGTCACAATACTCCGCCTCGTCCATGTAGTGCGTGGTCACAAAAACAGTCACACCGCGCCCGGCGAGCTCGTAGATGAGGTCCCAGAACCGACGACGACTGTTGGGATCAACGCCCGAGGTGGGTTCGTCAAGAAAAATGATGGGGGGCTCGTGCAGAATCGCGCAGCCGAGCGCCAGCCTCTGCTTCCAACCGCCAGCCAGGATCCCGGTGCGCGCATTTCGATGGGCTTGAAGACCGGCCATCTCGATCACCCATTCTTTGCGCTGGCGTTTCTTTTCCGGGGCGATGCGATAGATGCCGCTGTAGAAGTCGATGTTTTCTTCGACCGTAAGGTCCTCATACAGCGAAAATCTCTGGCTCATGTAGCCGATGTGGCTCTTGATCTCCTCCGATTGCGTGCGGACGTCAAACCCCGCCACCGTGGCTGAGCCGCCGCTCGGCGCCAGGATGCCGCATAACATTCGGATGGTCGTGGACTTGCCCGCGCCATTCGGGCCGAGAAATCCGAAAATTTCACCCTTCGCTACGTCAAAGCTCACGCGGTTCACGGCCACAAACGCGCCGAAGCGCCTCTCGAGGTCTTTCACTACGACAGCCTTTTTCGCTTCAGCGAAGCTCACTCGACTCCCCTGCTTTCTTCTCCCCCAGTACCGAAACGAAAACGTCTTCGAGTGACGGCTCGATGGTGCGAAGACTCGAGAGCTCCAGCCCCGCGCGGATAAGTGTCTGCTCAACCTGCGACCGTGTCGCTTCCAGGTCGGCGGTAACCACGTGCACGCGGTCGCCGAACAATCCCACCGACCCCGTGCCCAGTTGCCGGCGAAGAACCGATGTGGCCCGGCGCGCCTCGGCGGCACGGATCTCCAGGATGCTTCCCCGCATGAGTTTCTTCACCTCGTCCGGAGGGCCCACAGCGAGGAGTTTGCCGTGATGCATCAGCGCGATGCGATTGGCGCGCTCGGCTTCGTCCAGGTAGGCGGTGGAAACGAAAATCGTGACTTTCTCGCGCAGCAACTGATAGAGGATCCTCCAGAAGTCTCGCCGCGAGGAGGGATCCACGCCGTTGGTTGGCTCGTCGAGAAACAACACTTTGGGCGTATGAATGAGCGCGCAAGCCAAGCCCAACTTCTGTTTCATTCCACCGGAGAGATTTCCCGCCAGGCGCTGCTTGAAAAAGGTCAGGTTGCTGAAGGCCAGCAGCCATTCGACCTTCTCCTGACGGCCCCGGCGCGGCACGCCGTAGATATCAGCGTAAAATTCGATGTTCTCTGCAACCGTCAGGTCTGGATAGAGCCCAAAACGCTGGCTCATGTACCCGATATCATTAGCTTACCGCTCCGGCTTCTCTTACTGTGTGGTGACCCGCCACCCAGGCGTCGCCAGAAGTGGGATCCATGATGGCCGCCAGGAGCCGCATGGTGGTGGTTTTGCCCGCGCCGTCGGGACCAACCAGCGCGAAGATTTCTCCCTCTGCCACACTGAGCGTCAGGCGGTCAACGGCGGTCAGGTTGCCGAAGGTTTTGGTCAGCGATTCCGCCCGGATGGCTTCCACGACTTGCCTCCCAGCAGGATGTCCGCGTCGGCCGGCATGCCGGGCTTCAGCTCCAGGTTGGGGTTCTTGATGTCCACCTTGATCCGGTAAACCAGCTTCACCCGCACTTTCTCCGTCTGGACACTCTTGGGTGTGAACTCGGCCTGCGACGAGATAAATGAGACGTGCCCTTCGTAGGATTTGCCCGGGTAAGTGTCAGTCGTCACGCGCGCGCTGGCCAAGCTTGACGCGGCCGAGGTCCGTCTCGTTGATGTAGGCGCGCAGCCAGATGTTTTCGAGGTCGGCCACCGTGACAATGGGCGTTCCCGCTGAAACGTACTCGCCCGGTTCGATGCTCTTGGAGAGCACGACAGCGGACATCGGCGAAGCGAGCGTGGCGTAGCTGAGCCGGGTTTCGGCCACCCCCAGTGCCTGCCGCGCCTGCTCCAGGCGCGCCCGAGCCTGCTCGATGTCTTCCTGGCGCGGACCCTCCTTGACCAGCGCGTACCGCTGCTGCGCATGAGCGTAAGCGGCCCGAGCCTGTTCGATCTCTTCCTTACGCGGACCTTCTTTCACTAAATCCAGTTGCTCCTTTGCCTCGCGTTTGCGGGCCCGGGCCATTTCGGAAGCGGTTCGGGCGGCGTCGTATTGCTGCGCGGAGACTTCTTGCTTCTGGTAAAGGACGCTGTAGCGCTGAAAGTCGTCGGCCAGCCGGTTGGCATCCGCTGCGGCGCTGCGATACCCTGCCTCCGCCGCCGCCACTTCCTGCGGGCGCGATCCCGCTTCCAGTTCCTGCAAGCGCGTTTTCGCCTGCTCCGCCGCGGCTTGCGCCTGCCTTATCTCTTCCGGTCGCGAACCGGCCTCAAGCTCGGCGAGCGCAGCTTGCGCGGCTTGGACCTCAGCCCTGTGCATGCCTACCTCCTGAGTGAGTTCCTTGCTGTCCAGGAGCGCGACAGTCTGCCCGGCGTCGACAACCTGGCCTTCGTCCACCAAGCGCGTCTCCACACGGCCGGGAATCTTAAAACTCAACTCAGCATCGGTCACTTCGATGTTGCCCGAGACGCGGATCGCTTTGCCGTCGAGCCGAGATCTGGCCAACCATTCGAAAGTGGCAACGCCCACGAGCGCGATGATGCCCAGTGCTAACAGTGGTTTCCTGTAACGCCGGAGCTCCGCAGCCTTCCCGTGAATTGTCGTTTTCTCGAGCGGCATTCTGGCACCCAAAGTGAGCAAGTCTCAATCACACCACGCTCAAGAGAATCACCTCGCCCGGATAGGTTCGCTCAACAATTCTCAGGATTCCCTCCAGCGCTGCTGCCGCGAGGCGCGATGCCGTGATGGGAGAGACACAGAACGGGAAGGGACCGCCCTGCAGACGCGGGCAGAACCGGCAAACGCGCCGGCGCTACGGCCCGCGGGGATGTGTAATCTTTTGGGCAGTTGAGAGGTGAGGGTCGCCGTCGGCGCTGTGGGAATGTGGAAATCCGGCGACTTTTGCCGGATTTCCAAGCGCGGTGGAAAAGTCAGCCGTTCAGACTTTTCCAC
>Ga0208457_1000965_pt1 | contig 23367 bp, 17 predicted proteins | sample June2015DPH_10_1_FD_185513 | JGI IMG/M metagenome (GOLD analysis project Ga0208457, IMG submission 185513) | Peatland microbial communities from SPRUCE experiment site at the Marcell Experimental Forest, Minnesota, USA - June2015DPH_10_150... | ecosystem: Environmental > Terrestrial > Soil >... | reverse complement strand
CCGACTTAACCGACGAAATGGCAGGCCGACATCCCGGTCCGGAATGAAAGGGGTAGGTGTGTCTCCGGGTGGGCTAATCTGGGCGCAAATCTCAAACTGCATTGATTCAGTAACGCTCTGACGTAGCCATCAGTCGACGAACAGGGTCAGGAACTCGCGCATGCCTGCTGCGAGAGTTTATTTTGCAAGTCCCTCTCAAGCGTGCCCCACCCCAATCGCGGGGTTCCTTCGGGACCGGCCTCATCGTGTGCATCGCTTCGGGCCTGTTGTCCTCCATGTTGAACTTCAGTTTTGCGTTCGGCGGCGGGGTGATGCAGGCGGCAGCCCGGATGGGAACCTCCTCGCTGTGGACATCCAACGTGGTGATCGCCCCCGCCACCACCGGCGGATTCCTGGCAAACCTGGCGTACTGCGCCTATCATTTCCGGCGGCAGCACAGTCTGCCTCTGTTCTGGAAGCCGCGGATGGCCGGGCATTGGGTGGCGGGGATCCTGATGGGCGCATTCTGGTTCGGCGGCCTGGCGCTGTATGGAGTCGGCCAGCACGGGATGGGCAGTCATGGCGCGGTGCTCGGCTGGCCTATCATGATGGGTGCCCTGGTCATCGCCAGCAACGTAGCCGGCGTACTTACGGGCGAATGGAACCAGACCGGCCGCCGCACGAAAGGCCTCCTGGCCGGCGGATGTGCGGTCATACTGGCGGCGCTGGCGGTGTTATCGGGGGCTCAACCTGGCAGTTGAGCACCGCGAGAGGAGCCAAACATGAGAATCACGCGCAGAGATGTCCTGAAACTGGCGGCCGTGCCGCTGCTCGCCCAACAGCGCGCGCCGTTCCAGCCCAACTGGGAATCCCTCAGGCAGTACCGCTGCCCCGAGTGGTTCCGCGATGCCAAACTCGGCTTCTGGGCGCATTGGGGTCCCCAGGGCGGCCCCAAACAGGGCGACTGGTATGCCCGCAACATGTACATTCAGGGGACCCGCCAGTACGACTATCACGTGGCGCATTTCGGGCACCCCTCGAAGGCCGGCTATAAGGACGTCATCCCGCTGTGGACCGCCAGGAACTGGGAGCCCGAGACGCTGATCCGCCGCTACAAGAAGGCCGGCGCGCGCTATTTCATGTCGCTGGGCGTGCATTGCGACAACTTCGATTGCTGGAACTCGAAGCACCACACCTGGAACGCCGTGAACCACGGGCCGAAGCGCGACGTGGTCGGCACGTGGCGCAAGGTGGCGCGCGATAACGGGCTGCGGTTCGGCGTGTCGGAGCACCTGGCCTGGAGCTGGACTTGGTTCAACGTGAACAAGAACTCGGACAAGACCGGCCCGCTGGCGGGTGTGCCTTATGACGGCAACGACTCCAAGTACCAGGAGCTTTATCATCCGCCACACCCCGGCGACGAAGCGCAGTATGCCATCAACTCACCCGATTCCTGGAAGCAGGAATGGCTGCGGCGCGTCATGGATCTGATCGACCAGAACCAGCCCGACCTGGTCTACACCGATGGCGGCGCGTTCGACGGCGTGGGCCTGGAGGCCATCGCGCGCTATTACAACGCCAATCTCCAATGGCACAAGGGCAATCTCGAAGGTGTATATACGCTGAAGGACCACACCGCCGCCGGCAGGGAGAAGTTCGGCGATTACGAAGAGGGCGCCACGACGCTCGACGTGGAGCGCGGCGTGGTGGGTGAGATCCGCAAAGATCCGTTCCAGACCGACACCTGCATCGGCCAGTGGTTCTACTGGGAGGGATTCGACTACAAGACGCCCAAGGACGTGGTGCACCGGTTCGTGGACATCGTCAGCAAGAACGGCAACATGTTGCTCAGCATGCCGCAACTGCCGGACGGCACGCTGGACAGCCGGGAGGAATCCATCCTGGGAGACTTCACGGCGTGGACGGCGATCCATGGGTCCGCCATCTTCGGCTCGCGTCCGTGGAAGATCTATGGCGAAGGTCCGACCAACGTGCCCACCGGCCAGATGAGCGAGCGCAACATGAAACCCTTCACCCCCGAAGATCTGCGGTTCACGACGCAAGGCGACAAGCTGTACTGCTTCTGCCTGGGCTGGCCGGAGAAGGACGTGCGGATCAAGTCGCTCGGGCGGAATTCCGCGGCCCGGAAAATCGAGCACGTGCGGGTGTTAGGGAGCGAAGAGAAGGTCGCGTGGGCCGTGGAAGACGACGCGTTGCGCATTGAGCGGCCGCGGCACCGGCCGTCGGAGCTGACGCTGGCCTTCGAAATCAGTTGACGTTTTGAAGAGTCAATCGCGGCCGGGGCCGGAAACTCGCAAATGGGAGGTGATGGGAGCGGCGACGAAATCCTCGTCCGCCGAGTCGAGGAGAATCACCGCAGGACGCAATTTGGCGCCAGACGTCTGGTGGAATTCAATCCGAATCAGGACGACTTCACCGGGTCGAAGGGTCATGGATCAGCAGTTCGTATACCGAGTCGTCGGCGCCGTATGCCGCCTCGAACCGCCGCCGGCCAGCCGCGCGCCAGGCGGTGCCGTCTACGGAGATGCCCCACTGGAGCACGATCTGAATCTGTTCCCCCGGCGGGACCTGCGATGCGATCTCAGGTGGAACGACAATCTGACCATTCGGCGTGAGTTCGCCTCTGAAATCGGCGGTCTTCATCTCTGCTCCCTCACTTCTTATATCATCTCACGTGTCCGGGACAATGGGCGTCCGCACACCTTTCGTGGTCTCCGGGGGTCTCTTTCCGAGTGGCGCGTGATCCAGGACCAACCCGCCCCGCTCGAAAGCCGGGAAGACTTCACGGGATCTATGTGGCAAAACGGCGTTTTGGGCACACGAAGCTGAATCCGGAGTTTTGCAGCTTCGCTGGATTGCAACTGAGCGAGTCGTATCAGGTGGGCTGCAAGAGCCGGTTGGCTCCAATCACAGCTATTAGACTCAATTCCCATTTTTCCTGCGCCGAGAAATTGGGAAATAAGTATCATATCCCGGGTTTCACCGGGTTTCCGTGAGTCAGACCAGCCTCTGCTTACCTATCTTCCATCAGGCGTGAGACCGCGTCGGCGGTGACGCCGCTCCAGGCTACCCGCTCCTCGGTTTGCGTCGCCTTGACCAGCAGGATGAAGGTCCCGTCTGGCGACCAACTCCCTCCCCGCCAATTGCTGTCGGAGGTCTCCTTATGGAGTGGCCAGCTTTCCCGCGTTTCGACGTTCATCACTCGCGGCCCGGTTCCTGGGGTGTAAAGCAGGTATTTGCCGTCAGGGGACCATGCATCCGGGTTGAGCCATTCCTGTTGATTGGATAGCAGTGACCCTAACGGTTCCCCGTTGATGGACATCAAGGCCATTTCATAAAGAAGCCCGGTGGCGCTCTGCCCGCGACGGGCGGCCATGTACGCAATCCGCTTGCCGTCCGGTGAAATCGCCATGAGCCCGGCCAGGTTGTCAACCGTCGCCACGACTCGTTGCTTGCCGTCCGCCAGCGAAAGCGCCTTTAGCACCGTTGCCGGCTTTGGAAAATCTCCCACAACTTGCAGGATTTCGTTCCTGCCCGGTACGTAATGCCAGTAGAGGCCCTCTGACTCGGCGACCCGTTCTAACGCCCCGCTGTTGACATTTACGGTGTAGACCGCGCGCTTCTTCTCCCCCGGCGGTTTAGTGTTGAGGAACATGATCTGCTCGGGTGACCGCCAGTAGAGCGGAGGGACATTCAGGAACTGCTCAAACAGGGGTCGTTCATTGGCCCCACTGCTGTCCATGACAGCAAGCCCAGCCTTCCCCCGGTGTGCATACCAATAGGCGATGCGCTTTCCATCAGGAGAGATCGAGGGCGAATCGTTGCTAGCGGTATCCTGTGTCAGCCGCACAGGGGCGTCCACTGCCCGTCCCGACTTGGGATCCACATCTACGCGATAAATGTTCGCCTCTGACCGCCCCAAGGGGAATGTAAGAATTCCATTGCGCGTCCACCACTTCCGCCACGGCCGACCGGAGGCTGGCGCGTCACCGACGTCAATGTCCTTCACTTTGAGGGGATTCTTGACCGGAAGCCCCTTGTCAAAAGGAGCGATATAAAGTGCCCAGCGGCCCTCGGGGTTCGCGAGAAAGGCCACCAGTCGACCGTCCGGAGAAATCATTGGTTGACTTTCTGAGCCGGCAAACGCTGTGATCGCCTGTGAATGGCCTGTAGCCAGGTCGATCGCGAACAGCTTTTTAGACTCCTGCACGATCAGCCTCGCCCCATCAGGTGTGAGCGCCGCCGAGAAGCCGCCGGTATGAACCTTGCGGGGAGTTCCACCGGTCGCAGGCAGCAGGGAATAGTCCGCACCGCCAGCGGCATAGTTGGGGAGAAAGAAGAAGATCTCGCCGCTGTCCGTCCAGGTGATCGGCCACCCGTGGACTCCTAGGTTGACTGTCTCGCCGCTGGAAATATGAACGATTCGGATTTCCCTGATCTTCCCGTCGTAACTGTCGAAGCTGTAAGCGAGCCGGGTGCTGTCCGGTGACCAGGCAGGGTTCATGACGTAGCCCCCGTCGACCAGCACGCGTTCCACCCCGGTTGCGAGTTCCTTCAGATACAACACACCCGACTTCCAAGCATCCTTGTGATAGACGACGAATCTGCCGTCGGGAGAACCACGGTCGTCGTTCTCATCCAGCTTGACTTCCGGGAAAGGCCCAGGCGCGGCGGAGGTCTGCTCCGCGAGCGCGGCCTGCGCGCGGGCGGCATACGGGGCAATGCCCGTACGGCTGAGGCGCGCGAGCATGTCCTTCGCGCGGGGATCGCGGAGCTTGCCGTAGATCTGCGACAACTGATACATCGCCTGGGCGGCGAACTGCTTGTCATTCGGGAAGTCGGCGATGATGCGCTCGTAGCGGAAGATCGCTTCGCGCAGGCTTCCCTCGGCACGTTCTTTCATCAGGGCTTCACGAAACAGTGTTTCGGCTGTAGTCTTCTGGCCGAGGGCGGCAAAGGCGCCCAGGATGAGAGCCAGGATTCCGACTTGCCATCGTATTTTCTTCATGACTGCCTCCTCAGCCCGAGCATGCCAGCGTTCGCTAGCCCGGTTGTCAGAGCCATCGCTGAATCTTGCGAAAAAATCGCGAAATCCCTGTCAGAGAATTGTCAAGTGTCGCCGGTGAACTTGTATCCCACGCCGTACACCGTCACCAGATACCGCGGACGCGAAGGGTCCGTCTCCAGCTTGTTGCGCAGGGCCAGAACGTGAGTATCGACTGTCCGGTTCGTCGGATAAGCGTCTTCGCCCCAAACCCGGTCGAGGAGAATGTCCCGGCGGAAGGCCTCCCCTTGGTGCGCCGCAAGATACCGGATCAGGGCGAACTCCTTGGCGGTCAGGTGAACTGGCTCGCCGCGCTTGGTTGCGATATAGCGTATGAAGTCCAGCCGCACGTCGCCGAACTCCAGCGTCGCGGGCAGCGCGGGTTCCTCCGAGAGTTGAGTCCTGCGAAGCAAAGCGCGCACGCGCGCCAGAAGTTCGGACAGGCTGAAGGGCTTGGTCAGGTAGTCGTCGGCGCCCAGATCGAGTCCCATCACCTTGTCCACTTCGTCGCTGCGCGCGGTGAGCATCAGGATCGGCAGCCGCCGGTCTTCTTTCCGGACCCTCCGGCAGACCTCGAAGCCGCTGATCCCAGGCAGCATGATGTCAAGGATGAGCAGATCGGGCTTGGCCGCCGCCAGTTTGTCGAGCGCCTGGTCGCCCCGCAGGACCTCAATGACGATGTGGCCCTCATACGCCAGGTTCTCCTTAAGCCCGAGGAGAATCGCGCGGTCGTCCTCAACGATCAGAATCTTGGCCATCGTTCTCCATCAAGGGCAGCCAGAGAGAGAAGGCGCTTCCCCTTCCTGGCCCGCTCGCCACCGCCGCACGGCCTCCGTGGGCTTCGGCGAAGTGCTGCACCAGGGCCAATCCGAGCCCGGCGCCTGTCGTCTCCCGGGCCGCCCCGGGCGCCCTGTAAAAACTCTCGAAGATGCGCCGCTGTTCAGCAGGCGGAACGCCGATGCCGTGGTCCGTGACGCGGATCTCGACTTCTTTTCCGCGCCGGTGAACACCGAGAAGGATCTCCCGAGACAGTCCGGAGTACTTGACCGCATTGTCGAGCAGGTTCAGCAGCGCCTGGCTCAGCGCTTCGGCGTCCGCGAGGACCCGCAGCGGCTTGCCATCGCTCTCCTGGTGCAGGCGGAACTCCCCCTGCTTCAAGATGTACTGGAACCGGCGGACCGCATCGTTGACAACCTCCGTCAAGTCGATGGCCGCACGGCGATAGCGGTGTGCCCCCTTCTCAATTCGCGAGAAGCTGAGGACGTTATTCACCATCCGAGCGAGCCGCTCCGACTCATCGACGATCGCGCCCAGCATCTGATCTACCGTGGCCGGATCGCGCGTCCGCTTCAGGCGTAGGGTTTCCGCAAGCAGGCGGATGGATGTCAGCGGCGTTCTTAGTTCGTGGGTCACGCTGGAGACGAAACTGGAGCGAAGCCAAGCCAGCCTGACTTCACGCGAGACGTCCCGAAAAGCAAAACAACCCACAAGCAGGACAAGCAGCACCGCTGCGGCCAACGCTCCGGCGAGCAACCTCTGCCTCCAGCGCTCGATCGTGGGACCGGACTCGCGGGGCCGAAGCGACAGTTCGAAGCCAGGCGCCTCCGGGAGCATGGCGGTGCGCAGAATTGAGTTTCCGAGGTACTCGTCCTCTGGAGCGAGCACTGAGTCAAAATGGCCGCCTCGTGCAGCCTCGCCGGCTACCCAGGCCGCGAGGGGGCCGCTGGCAAACAATGTGACCAGCAGCCTGTCGCCGCCCTGATAGACACCCGCCAGACTTGGCCGTCCTCCCATCGACAAAGTGCGCAGCGTGAAGGCGGAACTTCGGGCGCTGCCCAAGTCAGCGCCGGAAACCCACTTCTCCAGACGCCTGCCCATTTCGACGTGATTGCGAACCCGGTTGGCCTGTTCCTCCGCCTGGCGAAGCAGAAGCGGCGCCTCTGGGTCTCCCCCGATTCTCTTAGCCAGCGCGGCGATCTCATGGAGGTCGCTTGGGTGGCCGATTACGCCACGCTGCAAGAGATCACCGAGTTGGGCGGCCAGTCGGGGGAAATTGGCCCGCAGCCTTCCTTGTGCTTCCCAAGCGACTGCCATCTGCTCTGCCGCGTATAGCGCAAACGACAGGCCGTACTCATCGCGTGCGGCAGAGCAGCACTGGATGATCTGTTGGGCGTTGGACTCGGCCTCGCCGTAGCGCTTGGCGGCAAGGGCGAGCCTTCCTAGGCTGAGTAAGGCCGCGGCTTTGACGGGCAACTCGCCAGCCTTGCCGCCTGCGGCGGCGGACTCGTAAACCCGGGCCGCTTCGAGGTATGCTCCTTGATAGTCCGGGTAAAGCAACTTGCCCGCAGGAGTGAGAACGTAGGCAGACGCGACAAGCTCAGGAACCGGCGGCGTTGGCGCGAAGGCCGGCCGGCCCGAGGGCAGGCCAATCCAAGTGCGAGCGATCTTTTGCGTGACGGCTGAGAGGTGAGAAACGAGTTCCCCGCGGATCCACACGGCCTCCGCCTCGGCTGATTCCTTGCCCCTCTTGGCCCGGGTCTCTCGTTCCAGTTGGAGCCACTGGTAGCCGATCAAGCCAATGATTGCGCAGGGGAGGAGAACCGCCAGCAGCGGAACGGCGTAGAGTCGGTATCGGCGGCGCATGGGAGACCCTCAGCAGTTGGGCCCATCCTCAGTTTAGTTCCCGGACTCGAAAAGTTGTCAGGGAAATGTCAAGAGGGTTCAGCGGATTTCCGACCTGGCCTCCTGGCCGCCATCGGTAGTACATGCAACCGATTCCGTTGGAGCCGTTTCTCTTGTTCTTACCATGCCGAGTGGCTCCGGCGGCCCAGGAAGCGGCCAGCTCTGGCTCCTCCGGGCACGTAGGAACCCGGAGGTGCTTCATTTCAGGCGATTTCTCATACACCATTCCGTGCCCCCGCCATCCTTCGACCTGTTTGCTTCCCCGCCGCGTCCTGTCCGGTCGGCACGGGCAGTGCCGCCATCCGCCGCACCATGCTTCCAAAGAACCGCCGCGTCAGATGGCCCTCTGCCAACAGCAGCCAGTAATATCGCGCGTGCGTGATCAGCCGCCCACCCGTCTTGACCAACCGCTTGCTGGAGACTGATGAAGGACCAATTGCCGATCCTCTGCGGCAGCACCAACTGCCGCCACGGCTTCCCCAAGTTGTAGGCGATCACGCGCAGCCACAGCCGCACCTCTGGCCGGCACAGATCTCGGAAACGCCGCTGGGTAGACCCATGCTCCTCAAGTCCAGGGTGGTCGGCCACTCGGAGAGTGCCCCAGCCGGTGTCCGTGGAGCGCTGAATTGGATTACTCCCCCTTCCGTTCGGCGGTGACTCTTCACTCGCTCTGTCTGCTGCTCCCCTTGACGTTGGCTGGCGATCTGGGCGTACATTGCATCCGGCGCCAGATCGACGCAACACAGGTGTGACGATAGGTGTTACCATAGGTGTGACATGAAACGCCATAAACCGGCCACCACGATCCGTCGCAGTGTGGCCCTGCCCAGTGCCTTGATCGGCGAGCTGGACTCCGTTGCCCCGCCCGAACTCCGCACCAACCTGAACCGCCTGGTGATCCTCTCGCTTCAGGAGTACATCTCCCGGCGCCGCCGGCAGGAGTTCGACCGTGCCGTCGCTGCAATGGCCGAGGACCCGCAAATCCAGGCTGAGTGTGCTGCCATTGCCAGGGACTTCGCCGCCACCGAAATGGATGGCCTCGGGAATGGTTAGGCGCGGCCAGATTCACTTCGCGTCGCTCGACCCCGTCCGAGGTCGTGAACAAGCCGGCCGCCGGCCGGTCTTGGTTGTTTCGGCCGACGCGATCAACCGTCTCCCGCTCGTGGTCACGGTCGTCGTCGGGACCGATGCTGCCAACATCTCCCGTGACTATCCGGTGAACGTCCGGGTTACCGCGGCAGAGTCCGGGTTGCCCCGTGACACCGTGTTTCTATGCTTCCAAGTCCGGTCTCTCGACCCGTCGTGGCTAGTGGCTCCGGAAGCCGGCACTTTGCCCGCGTTCCGCATGGCTGAGGTAGACACCGCATTACGTCGCGCCTTGGACCTGTAATCCCAGCGACGGAAAGAGGTTAGATCTCCGCTCCTTTCCACACCGGCCGCCGGGGATCGATGAGCGCGAACAGAACCGCGCTCAGCATGACCATCGCCGCCACCAGGCACAGCGGCGCGCGGTACCCGCCGGTCGCGCGCACCAGGTAGCCGAACAGCACGGTGCATACGAAGCCGCCCGCGAGGCCCGCCGTGTTCATGGTGGCGGTGAGGACTCCCGCGTGCGCGCGGCCGAGGTCGAGGCAGAGCGACCATGCGGCGGGCAGCATCAGGTCCAGCACGCCGAAACCGAGCGGGGAGAGGATCATCACCAGAGTTTTGTCCTTGGCGAAGGCCAGCCCGAGGATGAGCAGCGACGAAACCGCGAGGCTCGCCGAGGCCTGACCGCAGCGGGCGACCTTCAATCCGTAGCGCACCGCCAGACGGTCGCTGAGGACGCCGCCCGCCAGGTTGCCGCCGCAGCCGAGCAGGAACGGCAGCGCCGAAAGCAAGCCCATCTGCTTTTCGGTGAAGCCGGCCCCGCGCACGAGGAACGTCGGGAACCACGAAAAGTAGAACCACGAGCCCCAGACATAACACCAGTACATGGCCATCAAGAGCCAGGTTTGGCGGCTGTGGAACAGCCCGGACCAGACCCCGCCGGCGTGTGTCTGCGGGGATGCGGCGCCGATCTCCGCCAGCTCCGCGGCGCTAATGCCCGGCTGATCTCCGGGACGGTCGTGAAACCATGCCCGCCATAGGGACGCCCAGACCAGTCCCAGGATGGCGAAAACGCAAAACATCCCGCGCCATCCGATGGCGCGCAGCAGCGGAACCACCAACAACGGCGACAGAGCCCCGCCCACCCGGCTGGCTGCCCACACCGCCCCTTGCGCGCGCGCCCGCTCCGAGGTGGGGAACCACCGCGCGATCACGCCCGAGGCGTTGGGGTACGCGCCCGCCTCGCCTGCGCCGAACAGAAGCTGCGTCAGGATCAGTTGCGCGAAATTCGCCGCCGCGGCCGTGGCTGCCGTGAACGCCGACCACCACACTACGATTCGTGTCAGAACCCGGCGCTGGCCGAGGCGGTCGCCCGAGGCGCCCGAAGGGATTTCGAAAAACCCGTAGGCCAGCACAAACGCGCCCAGCACCCAGCCCCACCTCTCCGGCGGGATGTGCAGCTCATCCTGGATTCGCGGACCCGCGACCGCGATGGCGAGGCGGTCGAGGAACGTGATGACCGAGAGCGAAACCAGGAAGCCGAGAACGCGGTGGCGTTTCTTCAAAGTACCTCAGTGTAAAACGGCGGATCGCTCCGGGAACAACATCGAGCGGACGCTCTTGACGGCCAGCTCCGGGCTGGAGAGAATGGGCACGCGGCCGGGACCGGCCGGCAGGTTCCGCACCACGCGCGCCATGGACGCCTGCGCCAGCACCACCACGTCCACGGCGCTCACCAGGCGGGTCAGCGCGTCGGTCAGCATGCGGTCGTGGGTGGCGGTGTCGCCCGAAAGGACGGCGTCGAAGGCGCCGTCGCAGAGCGACTCCACCACGTGTACTTTGCGCTGTGCGGCCGCGGCCTTCTCCCGGAGCAGCGCCACCGTGGGCTCGAGCGTGGTGCGCAGCGTCGCGGCCACGCCGATGCGGCGCCCGGCTCGCACGGCTTCCTCCGCCATGGCGTCGTCCACGCGGATCACCGGAAAATCGAAAAGCTGGCGCGCCATGGAGGCCGCCGGCCCGATCGAGGAACAGGTCACCATTACCGCGTCGGCGCCGCCCTCGCGCGCCGATCGCACCATGGCGAGCACGCGCCGGATGGTGGTCTTGGTCAGGCTCTGTGCGCGTATCGTGTTCCGAATCAGGCTCTCGTCCACCATGTGAAACTGTTCGGCGTCCGGCAGTTCCCGGTTGGACAGCTCGGTAAACAGGGGAATCAGCACGTGGCTGGTATGAAGGTATGCAATCGTTATGCCCATGACAACACTTCCTCGAAGAAACCCTCCGAGCCGATCTGTCCTCCTTTAAGCACCAGTTCCAGATCGCCCGGCCATCCGTGGGCGCGGCACAAAGGCGCGCCTCGCGCCAGCGGCGCGGCGAAGGTGAGGGCGGAAATACCCAGTTCCCGCGCCGCATGACTGGCCGTGTCGCCGCCGGCCACCACAATCCTGCCCACGCCCGAGGCGAGAAGCACATTGCGCAGCAACCTGCCCATGGCGCCGGCGAACGCGTGCCGGTCTTCGATTTCGATGCGGTCCGAGGGTCCCAGCGCGCTGTACAGAATAACACTTTGTCCCGCGGCTAGTTGCGCCAGCGTTTCGGCTTCGGCGGCCGGCGGATTGAGATCTGCCGGGTTGAGCCGGATGCCATGGAAACCGGAGCGCAGCGCGCGGCGTATCTGGCGTTCCGTGGCCGGCGCGCAACTTCCGGCCAGCACCAGAAGGCGTCCGGCATTCCGACTTCTCTGGCCGGCAACCGCGGCCCCGGCTTCCGGCAGCCAGCCCTGCGCGCGCCAGTAATCCAGCATGCCGTAGGTGAAACCGGAGCTGCCCACCACGAACGTCTGAGGCGTGCTTCGGTGCTCCCAAATCAGCCGCGCCGTCTGCGCCATGTCCGCCGGATCGAGGCCATCGAACAGCACGCCATCCGCGCGCCCGGGCCATTGGAACGAGCTTGCGCGCAAGTCGAGAATGTTCACCAGGGCGAGCCTCCGCCCGGTTTGCCGCGCCAGGTGGAGCAGCAGATCGCTCTCCGTCATCGGCGTTGTGGGGTGCTCCCTCATGGCCGGATGGCGGTCGATGCGGTGGATGGCGCCCCCGTCCGCCGCGAACAGGTTGCCGAACGCCACGTATCGCTCCAACAGCGGCGCCGCCGCCACCACCGGCACACAGGGGACGCGGAATACCTCCTGGCCGATCTCGAGTGCGCACCCGATGCTGCCGGTTTCTCTCGAGCTGTCGAACGTCGAGCAGACCTTGTACTGCACCACCGGCGCGCCGATCTCGCGCAAGCGTTCGAACACAGGTGGCAGCGCGTCGCGCATCCATTCCGGCGAACGGCTGCGGCTGTCGCCGGCGATCCCCACCGCCCGGCAGCCGCCGAATTCCCGGAGATCGTCCGCATCGGGCGGCCGCAGGAAGAGCACGGCGGGCACACCGTTCGCTGCCAGCGCCTCCAGGGCATCGGTTGAGCCGGTGAAATCGTCCCCGTAGAACGAGAAGATCGGCTTGTCCAGCGGGAGGGGCGTCATCACGGCTTGAACCTGTCGAGCGCGGCGCGCAGTTCGGCGTGCGTGGCGGCGTACGCTTCGAGCGGAATCCCCTCGACCGCCGCCTGCCATGCCTGGTGCAGGCTGCGGACGCCGACCGCGATGCCGCCGGGATGCGCCATGATCCCGCCGCCCGCGGCGAAGATGAGGTCCGTGGTGCCCAGCGCGGCGTATGTGGCGGGCGCTTGCCGCGCGGTCTGGGCGGACGAAAACACCGGCATGATCTCGCAGCCTTTGCCCGGGATCTCGAACATCGGTCTCAGGCACTCTCGCGCGGAAGCGATCACAGACTCATCCGGTTCCCAGAACTTGTTGGCGATGCCGTTGCAGTGCAGGTGATCGACGCCCGCCAGCCGCCAGAGCTTCTGCCAGGCAACGAAGCTCACCCCGAACTCGCGCGATCTTCCCAGCAACCCCCAGCCGTTGCGATGCCCGTGGATCGGCACCGCGGCGTGGCGCCGCAGCGCCACCAACGCGGGCAGCCCGATGCTGTGAATGCTCACCATGACGCACGTGCCGCCGGCGGCGACCACCCGGTCGTGCCGGTGCAGCATCTCGTCGACCTCGCCCGTAATGTTGACGGCGTACATCACCATCTTGCCGGTGCGGTCGGCGTGTGCGTGGAGCGCGCGCATCACCGCGGCCAGCCGCTCCTCGAAGGGACAGTGCGGCCCGTCGCACTGCAATTCGTCGTCTTTGATGAAATCGACTCCGCCTTCGGCGAGCTGGCGGACGATCCCGGCCGTGGCCTCCGGCGTGAGTCCCACGCTGGGCTTGATAATCGTGCCGATCACCGGGCGATGGTACACACCGCAAAGACGGCGCGTGCCCGCGACTCCGAACTGCGGCCCGCTGTAGCGCTCCAGAAACGCCGGCGGCAGCTTCAGATCGAGCAGCCGCATGCCCGAGAACTGCTTCAGCTCCCACAAATTCCCGGCAACCGTGGCCAGCAGGTTGGGCAGCGATGGTCCGAGGTTCGAGAGGGGCCACGAAAGCTCCACCTCGCAGGTCGGGTTCCCGGCCGGCGTCACGGACTCCACGCGCGCTCCATGCCGCTCGCGCAACTCATCGGTTTCACCCGGGACCCGCGTGAAGGTGCCGGTGGATTGCTCGCCCGCCATGATCTCGGCCGCCTGCTGGGGCGGCAAGGCCGTCTCGATCCGGTAGCGCGCTCGAATCCGCTCTTCCATCAGTCTGCCTCGTGGGACAGGCCATCGTTTTTCGTGGCCTGTCGGCCGCGACAGACGACATACAACGATCGTCTGTCCCACATAGCAGCAAGCCGCAAACCAACGTGGGGCGGACGCCCTCGTCCGCGCCGGACCCCCGGTCCGGCTCTTCCTGCGTCCGAACAGGCCGACCAGGGGGTCGGCCGCGGGCCTGGGGGCCCGCCCCACAAAATCGTCGCGGTGCGCGAAGAAAATGATGGATAGTAGTACCTCATACAGCCTCCGGCGTCCGACGGAAGTAGGTGCTGTAAGTTTCCCGCTGCACCTGGTAGAACGGCCGCATCCTGACCTTGCCCGCGGCCGTCTGGCAGTCGAATTCGAGAGGTCTTCCGGGCGCCGGCTCCATGCCCCTCAGCGCCGGCGCGCTGGCCGCCAGTTGCTTCGGCGGATCGATGGCGGTGAGCATCACCGGCCCGCGCATGACCGCGACTGTGCCGGGGTTGAGGTCGTCGATGGGGACCGTGCGAAACGAGAATGGCAACGTCAGATCGATGGTATCGCCTTTGCGCCAACGGCGGGTCAGCGTCGCGAAACTTCCGCGCTCGGCCTTCACCTGGGCCGCCTGGCCATTCAACGAAATCCGCGCGGGTCTCTCGAGCCAGCCCGGAATGCGAAGGTGGACCGCGAATTCCGCGGGCGCTTCCGGTTCCACCCGCACCTCGATCTGTTCCGACTCCGGGTACGCCGTCCTCTGCGCGATCTTCACCGCAACGCCATTGGCCTTCCAACGCACCTCGCTTCCGGCATAGAGGTTGATATAAATCCCGCGCGCATCTTGAAAATAGATGTCCAACGGAAAATCGGCCACGGATTGAATCAGCGTGCCGGCGCAGCAGGGCCATTTTTGGCGGTAGTAGCCCTTCCGCGCGCGAGCCTGGTAATCGGAGTAGTAGAAATAGCCGCCATCGTCGTCGGGGTCGAGCACGCCCAGGATGGTGTTCAGCAGGACGCGCTCCAGGCCGTCTCCATACCGCGCATCGCCCGTGAAGCCCATCAGGTATCGGGCCAGCTTGGCATGCGCATAAAAGCAGCACGGCGTTTCAAAGTGGTTGCGCGTGGCAGTCAGGCTGGCCGCAAGCTCGCCCGAGTGGGGTTTGACGAACGTCTCGTTCGGCGCCCATGCGCCCGAGGCATATTGCTGCGTCTGCTCGATCATATCCCAGGCGTTGCGGATGGCGCGCAGATACTTCTCGTCGCCCAGCGCCTCGCAGGCCTTCGCGCCCGAGCTCAACGCCATTACGTGGCTGTAGCCGTGCTTGCCCAGCAGGATATTGTCGCCTTGGGCGAGCGGGTTGAAGAACTCGCTATCGAGCAGGTACAGCTTCGCCATGTCGAGGAAGCGCTTCTCGCCCGTGAGCGCGTGGGTGTTGAAGAGGTTCTCGGGTAGGATGTAGGGCTCGTCGTAGGGAGGCTGCGTGGTTCCAATGCGATCGTAGGTGTGGTCCGGGATAAACCGAATGGCGCTCTGGATCACCCGCGGCAGCAGCGCGCGGGCCTCCTCCACGCCGGCCAGAGTCGCGGCATCCAGCAGGCCGATCTCATACTTGTCGAGGATGTAGCAGGGCCAGGTGGTGGAAGCTTTCGGGCTGGCGTACGGGTTGCCGTCCCTCTCGAAGGTGGCGGCGTAGCCCTGGACCAGGCGGCGCGCCTTGGCCGCTGTGTCGGGATCGCCGTTGTTGGCGTGAAAGCGCGACAGTCCGGAAATGAACTGGCCGATCAGGTGGCCGGGAACGAAGCCATCGGCGTCGTACCAGCCGCCCATGTCCGGCCCGGGCGCCGGCATCCCGGCGCGCTGGCGGTAGACCTTCAGCAAGCGGTCCTCGTCGAGCTTCAGGAAGTGCGCGCGCATGCGCTGGTACATGGCCGCCAGAGGGCCGCCCGTCAGCGTGACCTGCGAATACGCGAATTCACGCAGTTTCAGGCGTTCGGCGGGCCGCGCTGCCCGGGCTACGGCACACACAGCCGCACTGCCCAGGAAGGTTCGTCGCGAAATCATCCATTTTTATTATTCCGCGCGCGCCATGGGTCCCGGCGAAGAAATCGCAAAATGGAATTGGATTCTGCATCGTGGAACGATAATATCGGTGTGATATAGTTTTTTGCGGGGCTCGGGCGACTACGGAGACGATCCGAATTCCACAAGGCGGAATTATGGAGCGAGACGGCGGTCACGTGCAGGCGGTGGTGCGGGCCTGCGAAATCGTCAAGGCGTTCCGCCACGGGGGCGAAGAGTTGCACCTGTCGGACATTACGGAACGCACTTCACTGCGCCGCACCACGGCCTTCCGCTTGCTGCAAAGCCTGGTGCAAGGCGGCCTGCTCGAGCGCATCGCACGCGGCGTGTATCGCTGCCCGTTTCCTCCTGCGCCGGGACGGCGTTTCCGCCTGGGCTTCGCGGCCCAGACCGATTCCGAATTCTCCCGCAGCGTGACCGAAAGCCTGCAGCGCGCCGCGGCCAGGGAGCGCGTCGACCTCATCACCGTGAACAACCGGTATAGCCCCAAGGAAGCGCTGCGCAATGCCGATCTGCTGGTGCACGAGCGCGTCGATTTGGTGCTCGAGTTTCAGACTTACGAGCGTGTGGCGCCCATCATCGCCTCCAAATTTCTGGAAGCGCGCATCCCGGTGATCGCCATCGAAGTCCCGCACCCCGGCGCCATCTACTTCGGCGCAAACAACTACCAGGCCGGCCTAATCGCCGGCCGAGCCCTGGGCCGATGGGCCAAGGAAAACTGGGACGGCGTCGTGGAGCAGCTCATGCTGCTCGAGCTGCCCATCGCCGGGCCGCTGCCGGGATTGCGCCTCACCGGCGTTCAGGACGGCCTGCGCGCCGAGCTGCCGCACATCGCCGGCACGCCCGCGGTCCACCTGGATGGCAAGGGCGATTTCGAGCAGATCTTCTCGGTGGTGCGCCGCTCGGTGCGCCGCAATCCGCGCCGCCGTACTCTGGTCGGGACGGTGAACGACATGTGCGCGCTGGCCGCTTTGCGAGCCTTCGAGGAGGCGGGCGCAGGGCGGCTTTGCGCGGTGGTCGGGCAGAACGCCATCCTCGAGGCGCGCAACGAACTGCGCCGGCCCGGCACCCGTCTCATCGGCACGGTCGCGTATTTTCCCGAGCGCTATGGCGATGAGTTGATTCCGCTGGCGCTGAACCTGCTCGAGCACAAAGCGGTCCCGCCGGCGACGTTCGTCAAACACCAGCTTCTGACGCCGAAGAACGTGAACCTGGTTTATCCGCTGGACCAACCGGGGAATATGCCGGCGCCGGCGCTGAGGGAGCGGGCCACATGACGCGCCGCGCTTTCCTCGCGGCCTCCTGCACAGCGGCGTTTGGCGCGCAAGATCCGATCGCGCGCTACCGCACGCCGCACAAGTATGGCAGGCTCGTGCTGGAAGCGTCACCAGAGCCCAGCGCGTTCGATAGCCGAACCGTCGACTGCCCGTTTGTGTTCCACCACGATGGCCGCTATTACATGACCTACGTGGGATGGGACGGAGCCGGCTACCAGACGGGGCTGGCTTCGTCGGGCAACCTGGTCGCCTGGAAGAAGGAAGGCTCGATCCTGCGGCGCGATCCGTCATCGCCGGTGACGCGCTACAACATCGCCATGAACTGGATCGTACGGCGGAACGATATGCGGTCGGCGGGCGAGCTGAAGAAAGTGCGCGGCCGCTTCCTGGGCGTCTATCACGCCTATCCCAACCCGGGGCTCGAAGAAGGGCCCGCGGTAATTGGACTCTGCTGGAGCCGTGACCTGATGCACTGGGAAGTCGAGATCCCGTGCCTGCGTCCCGAAGACGGCGCCGATTGGGAGAATGGCGGCCTCTATAAGCCGTGCCTGGTGGAGCAGCGGGGCACTTACTATCTTTTTTACAACGCCAAGACGAAGAACCTGCCGCGCGAGCAGGGCGGCGGCTGGCGCGAGCAGACCGGCGTGGCCACATCGACGGACTTGAAGACCTGGCAGCGCCACCCGAGCAACCCCATCGTCCCCAACGGCCCGGCCGGAAGCTGGGACGAGCGCTTCGCCAGCGACCCATGCGTTCTGCTCGATGGCAGGCGCTGGGCGTTTTTCTATTACGGCTTGGACAAGAAGGGCAAAGCACGCGATTTACTGGCTCTTGGCGACGACCCATTCCACCCGGTGAAGGTGAACGAAATCCTGGTTGATGCCGGCCCGCCTGGATCGGTGGATTCGACTTATGCGCACAAACCCAGCGTGGTCGACCACCAGGACGCGCTCTATCACTTTTACTGCGCCGTTTCCGGCAAATGGCCGAACGAGGTGCGTGGGATTTCGGTGGCGCGGTCGAGGGCGTGGTAGCCTCGCGTAGTTGAGTGATAGCCGACGTGGGGCAGGCTTTTCAGCGTGCGGACCCGCTTTCCAGCGGGTCCAGCCGGCCGGAAGGCCTGCTTGCGGGCAGGATTGCCCGCCCCACAATCTGCCCCTACTCTCCGAATACCCGCCGCACCGGATTCAGCAGCCGCACGGGCCCCAGTAGTCCGCTTGCGAGCAGCGGATCGTCCTTGTGGTAGAACTGCCACGTGGCGAACGTAATCCGGCCGCCAGGGGGTTTGGGCTGTCCATTCCCGTACCAGTCGGGCATGCGCAGGATGCCGTGTTCCGCGCCCGTCCCGTACTGGTTCTCCGCGGGGAGCTGTTCGTCGCCGATCAGGCGATTGGGCCAGAGGTTGGTCGCGCGGATTTCGAGATCGTTCGCGCCCGCATGCACGGCCTCCGTAACATCCAGGCGGTATGGCTCCTTCCACAGCGTGCCGAGGTCGCGCCCGTTGATCCGCATCTGAGCGATCACCTCCACGCGGCCCAGGTCGAGGACCACGCGCTTGCCGGCTTCCAGGGAGGCCGGGGGAACTTCCAGGGAACGCGAGTAGGTGGCCGTGCCGGAAAAGTATTTGACGCCCGGGTCCGCGTGCTTGTCGAGCGAAATCAGCTCGGGCAGCGTCACCGATGCCGGCGCGCCGCGGCCCGCCTGGAACGCGACTCGCCACGGTCCTGGAATCTCGCGCGGCGGCGCGACCACCGCGTTAAGGGAGGCCCCGCCCGCCAAAGCGTAGTTGCCCGAGCGCCACAACAGAGCCTCCACCTTGCCGTCGGGCCTCCGCCATAGCTGCGCGTCGGCGGTATCTTCGGGAGGCGGCATCTTGCGCGAGGCCATCTCCAAAATCGCGCTGTCGGAAAGTGCGCGGTCGAAGACCTCCGGCTGGGTCATATTGCCCTCAAAATAATACGCGATCCCGTTCGAAGGCGGCGAGGGCCGCCCCGACGACCGCAGCAGCGCATCCAGCGAATCGAAATGGTACACGGTATCGGGCGCGGGCGGCGGGTTCGCTACTCCTGGGTGCACGACGCTCCCCGATGCCAGCCCTTCGCGCACGAAAGCCCCATTCACGTAGAGCCGCGGCTTGCCATCGCGATACACCACCGCGAAATGCGTCCATCCCGCGATGGACATGTTGGCCACCAGCACGGCCGGCGAGCTTTCGCTCGATCGCTCCACCACGTACACGCCGTTGCGCCCTACCGCCAGCCCCGCGGCCGCGTGGCCCTTTCCGAAGAGCATGTCGCCCTCGCCTGCGGGAAAGACGTAGAATTTGCCGGTCTCGTCCACCCGGCCCGTCGCCGATTCCCGCGGCATCAAGCGCAGGTCGGTGTCCGGCTTCGCCCACACCGCGATGGTGAACGTGTCTTGGATCTTCGGCGCCGCCGCCGGTCTTGAAAACGGCCGGGCATCCATCGCCGGCACGCCGTCCTTGGCCAGCCACTCGATGGGCGCTCCCGAGGCGCCGTCCCGAAATACAACGAACACCGACTCCGCCGGTTCGAGACGCATCGGTACGCGCACGCGGCCGCCCGCGAGAGCGTAGATGGCCGCCTTCCGGATTTCGCCCGTCTCCGCGTTCCAAAACTCCGGAGCCCGGCCCGGCACCCGAAATGTGCACACCACTTCCTCGACCCGCCGCTGCCGGTTACCCACAAAATAAATGTCCGCGTCCGGCAGCTTCCGGTGCAGCCAGGAAAGCGCCCCATCGGGCTTGCGGCTCGAGCATTCGAAATCGGGCTCGGTGTGAAGTTCCAGCTTGGCGCCGATCCGTCCTGGTCCCCACAGCTCGTCGGCAATCCACAGCACTTCGTTCTCCGATTCCGGATACCCCCGCAGCGTCGGCGAAAACCGCGGCTTCGGTCCCACCACGCTGGCGCCCTGGCGCACGAGGTCGCGCAGCGTTTTCATGAGCTCCGGAGTGGCCCCCTTCAGATCGGGCGGCAGCACCAGCACGCGATAGCTTCCGCCGCCCCGCAACACGATCCGGCCGTTCTGCGCGCTGGCGCGGGTCAGCAACGCGTCGGCGTTTACCAGGTCGTAGTTGAATCCCGCGGGCATCGCGGGTATTTCGAAATTATCCGCGCCGGGTGGACGCTCGCCCGTGAAGTACAGCACGTCCGCGACGTAGGTTCCCTGCCGCAGCAGGTACTGGCAGCGTGCCAGGTACGCGAGCCATGCCGAGCTCTGCTCGAACCAGGTGTTGGTGCGGTCCATGTGGAATCCCCAGGGGCCCATCGTCATCCCCGGCGCCGCACTGGGGTGGGGCTGGTGGGCATAGCGGTGGAACACCATCTGGTTGAGGCCGAGTGAGAACATCAGGTCGCCCAGGATCTTCAGCGAGTATGGGTACTCCAGCCAGCGCGCCGTCTGCTCTTCACCGGTGAAGGATTCGCCCGCCACCACCGGCTTGCCATAGACGTGCGCGGCCGAGGAAACCATTTTCACCACGCGGTTGGGCGTCCACGGCGTGCGTTCCCAAAACTCCGTCATCGGAAAATCCGGGATGCCGCCGACTTGCAGCTCGTCGAATACGCCCGGGCCATAGCCCTCGACGTAGAACTTCAGCCCGCGCTGCCGGCACAACTCGCCCATGCGGCCGTAGTAGTATTCGGCCATCAAGTCGGCCTGGGCGCGGCGGACGTCGAAGAGGAACCGCTCGGAGATGGCGCGATCGCCCACCATGCGGCCCGTCATGGCGGGCAGGTAGCCGCGCACATCGTACCCCTCGCGTCTTCGAAACTCCTCCGGGAATGCGGCCGTCCAGTTCTGCATGCCGGCTTCGTAGCTATCGATCATGACGCTGCCGAAGCTCTTCCCGGCCAGCGGCCCGGCATCCGCGAGCACCTTGGCCACCACGTTCTGGAAATGAAAGTCGGTGGCCTCGCGGCTCATCTTGTCGCACTCCAGGCCACGTCCCGCCTCCGACGACGAGACGTTCAACTGACCGGTAGTGGTGTGGCCGATCCGCAGAATGGTCCACGCGCCCGGCGGGACTTCCCACTTCAGGCGGCCTCCACGATCCATCTGCGCGGAAAGGTCGCGCACCCGCTTGGGGTCGATCGCCAGGTCGCCTGCAACCGGCTGCGGCATCTCCATCTGCCGCCCCACGCGATACGCAAAGTTGGCCTTGAAGTTCCAGTCCTGGATGCGATCCTGCGCACCCGGCGCCGCGGGAAAGGCGAGCACGAAAGCGTCGCGATAGTAGCCAAGAGTCGTCCGCGGCTGCGCCAGCACAATCTCTCGAGGACCTGGACCGTCCACGGTCGTCTCGGCCCACACCATCTGCTGCATGGAACGCTCGGGTGTGATCCACGGACCGCCGCTCGAGGACCAACCCGGGCCGTTGTGCATCCCGATTTCGATGCCGAGCCGGCCGCCTTCCTGGATGGCATGCGCCATCAGCCCGCGCCACTCCGGGCTCATGTAGCCGGCCGGACCCTTGGGGAGATACGTGCCGCCGTCGAACATTATCACGCCGCCGATGCCCACCCGCTTCATGGCTTCGAGATCGAGCGTGATGCCCTCGCGGGACACGTTGCCGTTCATCCACAACCAGTAGGTCTGGGGCCGCGCCGAGGCCGGCGGCTGGCGGAAGTTGGATTCCAGGTCCGTGAAGGATTGGCCGTACAAACAGAGCGCGCCAGCCGCGGCCAACAGTGAGCATTTCAGACCATTCGGCATTTTAATTGGCCGGGGAGTCCAGCTCGGGGATGTCGAATTCGCCTAACCGCAGAGGGTACCGGCCGTGCTCGCGAACCAGGTGCACAACGTAATCGTAGCTGGCGGGAGGCACATCGCCCGGAACGGAGTGGTCGGATTGAAAGATGAACCCGCCTCCCTTGGCTGCGTTGAGCTTGGTGAGAACCGCGGCCCGGAGTTCGGGCTGGCTGCCCGTGGCCCACAATCGCACGTCCATGTTGCCGCAGAAACCGATCCGGTGGCCGAAACGCCTGCGCAAGTCCACCGCATCCATTCCGGCTTTGAATTCGAGCGGGTTGTAGGCATCGACGCCGATCTCGATGAAATCTTCGAATATGCGGTTCACGTTTCCGCAGCCGTGGTAGATGACCGGCAGGCCATGGGCATGGCATTCGTCGATCAGTGCTTTGACGCCGGGTTTGAAGTGGCTCCGCCAAAAGGCGGGAGAAAACATCAGGCCCTTCTTGTAGGCCACATCGCCCCAGATCACCATGCCGTCGAGCCGTCCGTCTGCGGCCTTTATCTGGGCCTTGACGATTTCGAGCGCGTACTCATTGATGCGCCGCGCAAAGCGAGCGACCTCGTCCGGATACAGGCCCATCCAGAGCATGGCGTTTTCCGGCCCGATGATACGCCACATCATCTCATGGGCTTCGCACACGCCCCCGAACACCGGAAAGCCGGTCCATGCCGCTTGCACGCGATCGACGAACCGAGGCAGATTGCGCACGAAGGCGTCTCCCACACCGTTGATCTGGTCATCGCCTCCGGAGAAGAAACGGCGTGCGTCCCACGGGTCGTCGAACTGGAAAGCCCTCATCTTTTCGACCGAGTCCGTCTCGAAACTCAAGAAGGCAGGCATGGCCTGATCGTGCTTCTTCCGTAGGACGGCTTCGAAGCCGGTTCGGACAATCACCTCCTCCGGGCTTTCCTCCAGCATCTCGAAGGGCTTGATATGGGGATCCACATTCGGATTGAATTGCATCCAGTCGAGGTCGTAGTAGTGGTAGATGTCCGCGTCGGCCGGGAGCCCGAATTCTTTGCGCCAGCGCTTGAGGAAACTGCCCCAGAAGAAATCGCTGACCGGAACCCGGTCCGGCTCCTGATGGCGCAGCGCCCTCTTCATGCGGTCCAGCTTGGCGAGGCAATTGGAAGTCCGTTGCGTCATAGTACGCTCCGTATCTTCATGATATTACTCGGTCACTCCTGCGGCGCTGGAGCTTCATTTGATCCTGGACAACTACCGAACCCACATAACGCCATTGATTCGTCGCTGGCTTGGCAAGCGGCCCCGCTTTCACCTCCACCTCGCCCCCACCAGCGCATCCTGGATCAATCTGGTGGAGCGCTGGTTTGCCACCCTCACCGAAAAGCAGATTCGCCGAAGCACGCACCGCAGCACACGGGATCCTGAGCTTGCCGGAACGCGACTACCGCTACAGGCTGATCGTCCCGAAGTAAGTCCGGGCCGGGACAGTGGCTGATACGCGGACTGCAGAATTAACCCCGCCTTGTTGCGCTGCGTTTAGAGCCCAAACAGGCAGCGCGGAGGATACCGAATCCGAAGGCTGACTCTCCCCGTCCCGGTATTTGCTTGATGTCCTCGCCACCCCGAGGTAATGTCCAAACGGCTACCGATATTGCCCAATGTACTAACCCGCTACGCGGGAATCCGGTGGTTCGAGATTTTTTCTCGCGCCCATCGTCGATGTAGGCGGGGTTCCCCAAGGCTATCG
>Ga0208457_1000962_pt1 | contig 23394 bp, 20 predicted proteins | sample June2015DPH_10_1_FD_185513 | JGI IMG/M metagenome (GOLD analysis project Ga0208457, IMG submission 185513) | Peatland microbial communities from SPRUCE experiment site at the Marcell Experimental Forest, Minnesota, USA - June2015DPH_10_150... | ecosystem: Environmental > Terrestrial > Soil >... | reverse complement strand
GCTTCTCGGTGTTGAAGCCGTACGCCCCGCCATATTTCGTGTCCAAATACCAGAAAGCTGGCGCCACGTACTCGTAGGGGCCGGTCATTTTCACACCGCTCTGACCGACGAGTGTCGACCTACCGGAGGCCGAAGACACTGTGGGGTTGGGCCAATCAACGTCCTTCAGAATCTTGAGATACACACTTTCTACTTTAGGTGGAGGTGGAAAGTCGCTGCCGTTCAGCCAGGTGAAGACAGCGGGATGTCGCTCGAGGCGGCGGATCTGGTCGCGCAGAGACGCGGCAGCCACTACTTCATTTTCCGTGTCCCACTCTCCCCATTTCTCCCACTGGTCGCAGCAGCACCACCCAGCCATCACCAGAATTCCCATCCGGTCGCAGAGCTCGAGAAAATGATCGTCCTCCAGCTTGCCTTCCAGGCGGATGGCGTTCAGGTTGAGATCGCGAACGTAATTAAGTTCGGCCAGCTGCCGCTCTGGCGAGGAACGTAGCAGGAGGTCAAAGCTGTATCCAGCGCCGCGGATGAGAATGTTTTTTCCGTTGATGCGGTAGACCCGGTGTCCTTTATCGTCAATCTCAGAAGTTACCTGGCGGACACCGAATTGAATGTGGCTGGAGTCGGAGACCTTTCCGCCAGTTTCAAATTGCATGTCCAGTGGGTAAAGATTTTGCGGACCCACCTGAGCCGGCCATCACAGGCGAAAGTTCTTGAGTTTGAGTTGCGAGAAATTCTCCGGCGTGAACCGGACGAGCTTTGTTTCGTTCGGGCCAAGTTGCACTGGCTGCGAGAATTCGATGTTCTCGATCTTTCCCTTCAGTGTTCCCTCAATGGCATGATCCGAAGAGTTCTGCAAATCAACCCTGAGCGTCAGTTCAGCCTGGTCCTTCGAAGGCAGATTGAGCTTGGTGAACACCGCCGGAAAACGAAGGGCCACCGGACCAGTGGCGTCGATGTGCACGTCGCGCCAGATGCCCATTTCCTTGTCGGGAGGCATGGGCGCCCAGTCCACAAGGGTGATGGCGAGGTCGTGCGGCTGAGGTGGAAAAACCTCGATGGCAAGCGAGTTTGTTTCGCCTGGCCGCGCAACGGCGGAAACCTCCAGATTAGACAGCCGCCACGTGCCTACCAACTTGTCGGCGGATGCGATTTCGCGACCATTCATCCAAACATTTGCTCGGTAATTGATGCCGTCGAAATTCAGCCACAGTGTTTTGCCTCGATAATCGGCTGGAAGCTGGAAGTCCGTGCGAAACCTCCAGGAGTGCAGGAACGGGCTTCCCGGCGGCATCAGCAATTCCGAAAAATCACTGAAGATGGGATAGCTGGTTCCAGGAATTGAGCGCAGATTCATCCCAACGTAGGGATCCGGATACACGCGATTCTTCACCAGCGCGCTTAACACTGTAGAAGGCAGAGTTGCCGAATACCAATCCCGCGGCTTGAAACCGGGAGTGGAAATGGCGTCACCTGTTTCGCGCACGTTAGCCGAGGATTGTATGGCCCAACCCTCGCGGAGCAACAGGGAAGAGCCGCTTTCCTCAGGCGGATTGGCCAGGGCGATGGTCGAAGCCATCAGGCAAGTACAGAAGAAGCAAATTGAGTATCGCAGAATGCGAATCACGGCTAGGCCTGCACCAATTCCTGGACGTTCACTGGCAATTTCGAGAGCCGTTCGACACGCGTCCCAAATTTACCAAGCGTGTTCTCCACGACGCAGAAGTCAAACCCAGGAATGACCACTTCGTTCCAGTGATTGCCGATGCCGCGTAATGCCACATCCAGCATGGTCACAATCTGTGAACCGAGTGGCTCGTGACTGTCCAGCGTGATGGCGCCGAAGAATTCCTGGCATTCGGTGTATCCAGAGTTATGCGTTCCGGTATACGGTTTAAGTGCGGCCAGGTCGATCTGCTTTCCAATCCGCTTTGATACTTCGTCAGAGTGCGTGCTGAAGTAGTCGACCAGAGCCTGTTCCTGCACACGCGCGGGAAGATTCTCCGCAGCCACTTTTCGATACCATTCCTCGCCAACCTGGTAACCGCCTTCAACAAGTTTGAACCAGTACCGCTGGTCGTCGGTTACCTTCGAAGGACGATCGACAGCAATCACAGAGCGGCGGACGCAAGCGGTCAGGCCGTCACGTTTCGGAGCGACGCCGAGGTGCACCCATTCGCCTTCTCCGATGGGCCGATTAAGCGCCGGGCCAATCAGCGTGCGGTTGGCCTCGTTGGCGCCCACCATAATTTTGAAGCCGTCAGCTTCGGAGCCGAGCATGCGGCCGGTCCAGGCGCCCCACGCCGCCACTTCGCTCTCCAAGCGGCCGGGACGCAACACCGCGATCATAGCGTGCAACATCGCGTCGCCAACGTGGGCGGCATCGGCGATCAGTTGCATCTCTCGTTCGCTCTTCTCGTATTTGACCTTGAAATAAAGTTCCTGCGCGTCCACAACGCCATCTGCGCCAAAAAGCTCTTCCAGATAACTCACGAGTCCGGCGGGGATAACTTGGCGCGGCGTCAGCAGCGCAACGTGAGCGACCGGCCCACCCGCTGCCTGGGTAATCACATCTTCGAGACGTTCCGCGGCGATGGGATACTGTTCGTCGGCCAATTGCAGCATTTCCACTTTGTGTACCACTGCGCCCGCACGCTCGGCTAATTGCTCGGCGACGTAACCTCCTTCAAGTCCAGCAACAATATGAAACCCCGTCGGCCCCACAACGCCTGCCACTTGCTCGATTGAAACGTTGATGTTCCCGCCGAGGTAGGGAACGTCGCCACAGTAGTGCTCGTCGGAAAACACAATCCCCACCTTGTGCCCGTGCCGCTGGAGCGCCGCATTGATGTTTCTTGTGCGGGCCTGAAATTCCTCTTTGGACACCGCCAGAGTTCGATCGATCGGCTGCGTGTCCTCAAGAATGCGCAGGACACGTTCCATGTCTTGTCGATGTTCAGCGCTGGTTGGGTTCTTGGGATTCATTCAGATCTCACCTTACCCGGAATTTGCACTCTCGGCCTTCAGCCCAATCAATAACATATAACTGACCGCTGCAGAATACAAAGTTCTCAAATGCTTTTTCATTCACTCACGAGTTTGAAAAACTATGTTGGAGACGACTACCCTCCGAACATTTCTCTATGCAGTAGACTGGGCGCGCTATGCAATGCAGCCCCAAAAATTGAGAATCACTCTCGCTTCGCGTGAAAGTCGATTAGAAACGGCTTTATCTACGCAACTGTTCGAGTGGCTTGCGTCAGTCGTACAATCCCTCGCTTAGGAGGGAAGCATTGACTTGGAGTCTACTTTTGTACTTGATGAAGCCCAGTCTTCTGAATTTATTCATAAAAACATTGACCCGAGGTCCTGCCGTGCCGGTCATTTCCGCCAAAAGTTCGGTTCAGTGTCTGATTGACGCGGTAACCAGAAAAGTGGGTCCCGGTACCATTCGTATCCACTTGCCATTCCGCATTGCACTACGATTGCGCAAAAAAGGAGAGGGAGGAGGCGGTTTCGATCCCTCCTAGCCTTTCGTCCAGTTGACGCCCCGGGCCGAATTGAGTAGCCTCGCCTCGTGCTAGGAGGCGCACCATTGTGTATGCCGCCGGGATGGATCAGGGGTGCTGAGGATGAACAAGAGCAAAGGGCAGAAGATCAACAGGCGGGAGTTTGCGCGGAATGCGGCGCTGCTCTCCGCGGTAATAGTTCCGGCAGGGATTGCCTTTGAGGAACCTGCGGCCGCGACCAACGAGCAACTGCCGGAGGGCGCCGAGAAGCTGAGCGCCGAGGGCCGTGTGGAGGCCGAAGCGCGATTTCAGCAGATCATGAGCCAGTATGGAAGCCGGTTCGATAGCGAAGAACAGAAGCGGGTGCGCGATGGTTGCTACAGCCTGCAGGGTTCGCTGGAGCGGCTGCGCGCCTTTCACCTGGAGAATGGCGATGCGCCTGCCGTCTACCTGAAGCCGCTTTTAGATCGAGAGAAGAAGCCGCAGAGCGCTCCCTCGGCCGGCGCTGCACCCACAGCAGCCAAAAAACCGTGATGGGAGTGCACGCATGCTAAAGGAATCCATCCTGTACGAATCCGTTGGCGAACTGGCTAAACGCATTGAAACGAAGCAGCTTTCCCCCGTCGAATTGGCCGAATCGTACCTGGAACGCAGCCAGAAATTTGGGCCGCAGTTCAATGCCTATGCCCGGCTGATGCCGGTCGAGGCGCTGGACCAGGCGCGGGCCGCGGAAAAAGACATTCACCGGGGACATTACCGCGGGCCGCTGCATGGAATTCCGTATGCCGCAAAGGATCTGCTGGCGGTAAAGGGCGTGCAGACAACGTGGGGAGCGAAGCCGTTTGCCGAGCAGGTTTTCGACTACAACGCGACAGTGATTGAGCACCTGAAAAACGTGGGCGCGGTGCTGCTGGGCAAGGCCGCGATGATCGAATTGGCGGGCGGGCTCGGATACATGTATGCGTCGGCGTCGCTGCAGGGCGAGACCAAGAATCCCTGGGACACCAGTTGCTGGACGTGCGGCTCGTCCTCGGGATCCGGCGCAATTGTGGCGGCTGGACTGGCGGGATTTGCAATTGGGACGGAAACGTGGGGCTCGATTGTGTGCCCCGCAGCATTTTGTGGCGTGAGCGGCTTCCGTCCTACCTATGGCCGCGTGAGCCGCCACGGGGCTATGGCGCTTTCGTACTCGCTGGACAAAATCGGGCCGATGGCGCGGAGCGCGGAAGATTGCACGAGGATTTTCGCGGCGATTGCGGCACATGACCCCCTGGATCGCAGCACGCTGGCGGTGGACAAGGCGGCTTTCACGTATTCACCAGCGGAAGAATTAAAGAGGCGCGGGTTGCACGTTGGCTGGTTGACGAACGCGTGGAAAGAGTACGAGCCGGGCGTGGGCAAGGCGATTCAGGCGGCGCACAAGATCTTGCCTCGGTATTTTGCTTCGGTGAGGGATGCGAAGTTGCCGGAAGGGCCGTGGGAAGAAGCGGCGGGCGTGGTTCTGCAGGCAGAGGTGGCTTCCTCGTTCGGGGAGTTCATTCGCTCGGGACGCGTGAAGGAGTTGCATGACCCGCTGGGACGCGTCGGCGGCTACGTGAATCTGACGGTGACTGGCGGTGATTACACGACAGCGCAACGCGTGCGGGGGATTTTGCAGAAAAAGATGGATGCGATGTTCGAGTCCTACGATGTACTAGCGACAGCTGCGCTGCCCGCCCCGGCTACACCGTTGGCGATGAATCTGGTCACGGGGCTTGCCTTTCCCGACCCGCTCGGAGCAATTGGAAACCTCTGCGGATTGCCGGCGCTTTCCGTGCCCTGCGGCTTTACGGAAAAGAATTTACCGGTGGGGTTGCAATTCGTCGGCCGCGCCGGAGATGACGCGGCGGTATTGGAAGCGGGGCAGAGCTTTCAACGAGCAACGCCGTGGCACCGCAAGCATCCCAGGTTGTCCTGATATCCAGTTCTCAAGAGCCCGCGAAAATCAGTTGTGTGTCTTGCTACGGAGGATTTCCCGGACAGTGCGCAGAAGCGCGCCGCGGCTGAAGGGTTTGGAGAGGAGACGTACCGCGGGATCGGCGTTGGCCATTTCCGTGGCCGCGTGTTCGCTGTAGCCGGACATGAAGACGATGCACAGCCCCGGATATTCCCTTTGCAGTTGGACGGCGAGTTCCTGGCCCGTCATGCCAGGCATGACCATGTCGGTGACAAGAAGATCGATGGCGCCGCTGTGCTGGCGGGCGAGTTGGACGGCTTCGGAAGCGTCCTTGGCTTCGACGACCTTGTAGCCACCAGACTCGAGAAATTCCCTGGCGATTTCGCGGACGTCCTGCTCATCTTCGGTGAGGAGAATGGTTTCCGAGCCCGTGGGTACTTCCGCGGTGAGCGTGGGTGCGCCGGAGTGTTCTTCGACCTGATCGACGCGGGGGAGATAGATTTTGAAGGAAGTGCCTTTGTCAAGTTCGCTGTAGACCCAGATGAAGCCGCCACTCTGCTTGACGATGCCGTAGACGGTAGCGAGGCCGAGGCCAGTGCCCTTCCCTTTTTCCTTGGTGGTGAAGAAGGGTTCGAAGATGTGCGACTGCGTTTCCTCATCCATACCACAGCCAGTGTCGCTGACAGTGAGCTGGATGTAAGCGCCGGGCTTCATTAAGGGATGGCTGGCGGTGTAGGTCTGGTCGAGGTCGGCGTTTCGCGTTTCGATGAAGAGTTTGCCGCCGTTGGGCATGGCGTCGCGCGAGTTGACCGCGAGATTCATGATGATCTGTTCCATCTGGCTGGCGTCCGCGCGGATGGCGCCCAATTCTTCGGCGGGGCGAACCACCAGTTCGATGTCTTCGCCAATCAGGCGCGGAAGGAGCTTGCCCATCTCCTCGACGATGGAGTTCAGATTGATCACTTGAGGCTGCAGGACCTGCATGCGGCTGAAGGCCAGCAACTGACGGGTTAGAGCAGCGGCACGGTCCGCAGAGCGGTCGATTTGCTCGATCTTGCGCGCGACATGATCCGAAGGCGGCAACACATTCAACAAAAGCTCGGTGTGCCCCTTGATGACCATGAGCAGGTTGTTGAAATCGTGGGCGACACCGCCGGCCAGGCGGCCAATAGCTTCCATCTTCAAGGCCTGGCGAAGCTGCAGTTCGAGGTTGCGGCGCTCGCTGATGTCCTGGGCAACAACAAGGCGGACGCGTTTGCCGGCGTAGACCAAAGCGTGGGAGATGATTTCGACCTCGAATGTTTTGCCGTCCTTGGCCTGGTGCAGCCAAAAGCCGTGCTCTTGAGTGCCGTCCTCCATCTCGCGGACATAGGCCACAGCTTTGTCGCGCTCGGAGTCAGGGCGAATGGCAAGGATGGATATCTTCTCAAATTCTTCGTAGGAATAGCCGTAGAGCTGGACGGCGGCGTGATTGACGCGGAGGAACCTGAGCGACTCGACCTCGTAGAGCCAGGTCGGCATGGGGTTGTGCTCGAAGAGAAGGCGCAAGATGGATTCGTTCTTGCGAAGTTCTTCCTCGGCGCGGCGGCGTTCAATGGCCAGGGCGATGTGGCCGCCGACGGAATCGAGGAATTCGAGGTCGCGGATATCGTAGGCGTTTTCGTTCTGGTAGTGCTGAACGACGAGGACGCCAATGGTGGCGGTGGGCGTTTTAAGCGGGACGCCGAGCCATGCGGGCGAGGGCGAGCCAACTAGTTCGACCTCGCCAAGCGCGGCGAGGCGGTCAAAATCGCATTGCGGGATGAGCATGGCGCGGCCGGTTCGGAAAACGTAGGCCGTGCAGCTCCGGCCCACTCTCTGGGGCGGCGGAGCCGTGTCGTACTCGTCCGCGAAGAACGGAAACTCAAAGGTGTCGTGCTCGGGATCGTGGAGGGCCACAAAACAGTTTTGCGCGGAGACGACGCGCTTCAGGGCGTCGTGGATCCCGGTGAGCAATTGGTCAAGGTTGGACGTCTGATTGAGGGCGTGAACAACGTCGGAGATAACCTGGCGCTCGGACTCCATGCGCTGGAGTGCGGTGACGTCCTGGGCGTTGAGCAGGATTCCTTCGATGCCAGAATCGTCGAGGCGATTGTGGCAGACCAGTTCGAACCAGCGCCAGGAACAATCCCGAGTGCGCAAGCGGCAACGCTCACGGTCGCTGGAACCCGGCAGGGCGGCAACTTCCTGGAGGCGCTCGCGGATGTGTGCGACGTCAGCCGCGTGAACGATCGCATGGATGCTGCGGCCTAGCAGCTCTTCGGGGTTGTAGCCCAGGGAATGGCGAAAGGCTTCATTGGCGAATAGAACCGTGCCGTCTGAACCAAGAATAGCGATGAGTTCCTGGGTGGAATCGAGCAGCGAGGCCAGTTGGTGCGCGCCAAGCCGGGTACCCGGCTCCGTAACCATTTTCTGTGACATGAAGTAGCCGCTTCACAAGCCGGTTGGAGCGAGCCATCCCCTCCCGGCAGGAGTTCCAGAAGCCTCCGTGAATTAAACTGCGACGAGCGATGATCCGCAAGAAAGACAAGCTGCCTTCCTACGAGATTAAGCAAAACTCATTCAGCCGTAAACATTCATAACGAAGTAGGTTGCGAAAGCATGACTGTACGGAAGGACAGGCGAAGCGCGATACAGGCTGCGGACTGGGAGGGGCGCGTGTTACGCTGCAGGGCATTCGGGGCGCATCGGAAGGGCGAAGAAGCGCTCGAACTTTACCCGAGGAGGTTGCGGCGCCATGCACGATATGTGGAAGGACATGTTTGTGATCTCGCTCCCGATCCTGGAGAAGATTCTCCGCCCGGTGATCGTATACGTTTTTCTGGTGGTGATGCTGCGGCTGTCCGGGAAGCGCGAACTGGTACAACTGAACCCGTTCGATTTGGTTGTATTGCTGACGCTATCAAACACGGTGCAGAACGCTATCATTGGCGACGACAATTCTGTGTCGGGCGGGCTGTTGGGTGCGACTTCCCTGCTGGCGATGAACTACCTGGTGGTGGGGTTTCTGTACAAACACAGGAAACTCGATCAACTGGTGGAAGGCAAGGCGGACGTGTTGATGGAAGGTGGGCGCGTGCGCACGCAGCATCTGAAGAGCGAATTGATTACCATGGCCCAACTCGAGGCGGCGGCGCGTAAGCAGGGCTTTTCGTCGCTGGCGGAAGTGGATCAATGCATTCTGGAACCCGGAGGAACACTGTCGTTCATCGGGAAGAAACCCGATGTCGAAGATCGGCGCCACCACGAGCTTTTGCAACGGATTGATCATTTGAACGAGGAGATTACACTTCTGCGAAGCACGCGGCCGCCGGCAACGGCATGAGGGGATTGGCCGCGCAAAGAGTACGCAGAGAGGGCGAGTCGCGCCGCGCGCACGAAAAGACGCTGCGGCTTCGCGATGAAAAAAGCAGAGAGATTCTTCACTCCGCGGGCTCCGTTCGGGATGACGGCGGGTTGGAGTGGTTGCCGAGTTCGGTTTCAGTGCAGCAGGAAGCCGCTGAGGACCACGGCGATGCCGACGAGGCCGAGAAGCGAGCCGGCAAACCAGAAAAACTTCTTCTTTGTGATCAAAGTGAATGAGGTGAGAATGAGCGCGATCTCGAGAAGCACCTCGGCGCCTTCGTAACGGTCACCTTTCCGCGCAATCACTGCTCTCTCTTTTTGGAGGTCCTCCGCTTTTTCCTTGGCCTCTTCCTTGTCTTTGTTGTAGCGCTCCGCTTCCTTCAGAGCCTTCTCGCGCTTTTGCTCGGCCTTGTCTTTGTCAACGATGGTGAAGGTGTCGAGCATGTCCAAACGGAGCTGCATGAAGTGCAGGCCGCTATTCTTGGCCTGGTAGAAAGCCCACTGATCGGTTTCCTGCGTTTGCAAAAGAAGCTCTTCCTTTGCGGCGCGATGGCCGTAGAGAGTGGCGATCGCGACCAGGACGGCCAGGATCGAGAGAGTGACCGAGACCGGGATGGTGAATGGGCTGTCCTCGTGGCCACCGTGTTCTTCGTTAGCTTCCAGAACTTCATGCATTGCTTCCTTCTCCTTTTGCTGGATTTATGCAGGCGGCTGCGCGGCAATCGCTCGCAACGCATCCGCCACAGCGGAAATGGTGCGGTCAATGTCGGCGGACGTGTGCGCAGCCGAAACAAAAGCGGCTTCAAATTGCGAAGGCGCCAGGAAAATACCGCGCTGCAGCATATCACGGAAGAAGTGCGCGTAGAATTTAGTGTCGGAGCGCTTGGCACCGGTGTAATCGGTCACGGGTTGCGCTGCAAAAAAGATCGTGGAAAGTGAACCAATGCTGTTCACTTGCGCGGCGATGCTTGCGTCCTTCACGGCCTTTTGCAGACCGGCGGAGAGGTTTTTGGCAAGGGCGTTGAGGCTTTCGTATAGGCCGGGCCTGCTCAACTCTTTGAGAGTGGCGATGCCTGCGCGCATGGCCAGAGGATTGCCAGCCAGCGTCCCGGCCTGGTAGACCGGGCCGAGCGGGGCGACGTGATCCATGAGTTCCGCGCTACCCGCGTAGGCTGCTACCGGAACGCCACCGCCGATAATCTTGCCCATGGTGGTGAGGTCGCCACGGACTCCGAACAGTTGCTGGGCGGAGCCGTAGTGGAGGCGGAAGCCAGTGATGACTTCGTCGATGATCAGGAGCGCACCATGCTTGCGCGTGATCTCGCGGAGTCCTTTTAGGAAGCCGTCCTTGGGAAGGACGACACCCATGTTGGCGGCAATGGGTTCGACGATGACGGCGGCGATTTTATCTTTGTGCTGGGCAAAGGCGTGTTCCACGGCGTTGAGGTCGTTGTAGGGAACGTTGAGAGTGAGAGCGGCCAGGGCTTGGGGAACCCCCGGACATTCGGCAATGCCGAGCGTGGCCAAGCCCGAGCCGGCCTGGGAGAGGAAGCTATCGGCGTGGCCGTGATAGCAGCCCTCGAATTTGACAATGAAATCACGCTTGGTAACGCCGCGGGCCAGGCGCACAGCGCTCATGGTGGCTTCGGTGCCGCTGGAAACAAAGCGGATTTTTTCGAGGAATGGAATGGCTTTGGTGATGAGGGTGGCGAGCTCGAGCTCCAGTTCGGTGGTTACGCCAAAGCTGGTGCCACGTTGCGCCTGATCAGTAATCGCCGCGGTGACGGCCGGATGCGCGTGGCCAAGGAGGATGGCGCCCCAGGAGCAGACGTAATCGAGCAGAGCGTTGCCGTCGGCGTCGTAAAGGAACTGGCCGCTTCCCTTTTCGATGATGAGCGGCTCGCCTCCAACCGAACGGAAGGCGCGGACGGGGCTGTTGACCCCACCAACGAGGACCTTTTCGGCCTTCTCAAAGATTTCCCGCGAGCGGTGGCGGTCGGGTATGGAGCGGCTATGTGTTGCACTCATGGGCGCACCTTGGCGTTCAGGATTTCAACCAGCGCGCTACATCCTTGGCGTGGTAGGTAAGGATGATGTCCGCACCAGCCCGCTGAATGCCCGTAAGGATTTCCAGGACGACGCGCTTTTCGTCAATCCAGCCGTTGCGCGCCGCGGCTTTCACCATCGCGTATTCGCCGCTGACGTTGTATGCACCCACGGGCACGTCAAAGCGATCCCGCACCATGCGGATGATGTCGAGATAAGCGAGCGCCGGCTTGACCATGACCATGTCCGCGCCTTCCTCGATATCCAGCGCGACCTCTTTCAGAGCTTCGCGTCCGTTGGCGGGGTCCATCTGATAGCTGCGGCGGTCGCCATGTTGCGGGGCGGATTGCGCGGCTTCGCGGAAAGGGCCGTAGAAGCCGGAGCAGTATTTCGCGGCGTACGCCAGGATGGAGGTATTTTCAAAGTTGTGCTGGTCGAGTCTTTTGCGGATGGCGGCGACGCGGCCGTCCATCATGTCCGAGGGGGCGACGATGTCCGCGCCGGCGCGCGCGTGAGATAGTGCTTGCTGCGCGAGGATGTCGAGCGTCGGATCATTGGCGATTTCGCCGCGTTCGATCACGCCGCAGTGGCCATGATCCGTGTATTCGCAAAGGCAGACGTCCGTGATGACCAGGAGTTGCAAACCAGCCTTGCGGATGGCTTCGATGGCCTTTTGTACGACGCCCTCAGGGGAATACGAAATGGCGCCGCGCGCATCCTTCGATTCCGGCAGGCCGAATAGGATGACAGCCGGGATGCCGAGCGATTCGACCTCGCGGCATTCTTCGACGATCTGATCGACCGATTGCTGATGAACGCCCGGCATGGAGCTGACTTCCCGGCGCACTTTCGTGCCGGGGCAAACGAACATGGGGTAGATGAAGCCGGCGCTGGTGAGGCGAGTTTCGCGCACCAGGCCGCGCAGGGCTTCGGTGCGGCGGAGTCGCCGCGGGCGATGTGTGGGGAAGCTCATCGGTGTTTCACTCCTACGGGCAAACTGCGCCCAGAATTCACGAAAAAAGTTGCCAGGGATTCGAGGATGGCGGTGGCGGACGCATCGGAAGCAACGACGAGGCGCTGCACGCCCGCTTCGCGGAGGGCGCGCTCCGTGACAGGGCCGATCGCGGCGAAGGCGCTCTTCACTGCCAAATTGTGAAATTGTTGAGGGCCGAGGAGTTCCCGAAGGTGGTGCACGGCGGAGGGGCTGAAGAACAAGACGGCGTCGGGAACATCCTGGAGGATGTTTTCCAGATTGTGCGTGTCGTCGGAAGCGGGGCGGAGGGTTTTGTAGGCGATGATTTCCGTGACGTGCGCACCGAGGCGTTGCAAAGTCTCGACCAGGTCGTGATTGGCACGATCGCTGCGCGGAAGAAGCACACGCTTGCCGCGAACTTCGGCCTGCAATTCCTGCGCGAGGGCGACGCCGTTGTGTTCCTTGGCGACGTAGGCGATAGCGAGGCCCGCGGCCCTCGCTGCTTCCGCGGTAGCGGGACCGACGGCGGCGATTTGTGCGGTCCCGATGGCATCGTGCAGAGAAACCTTAAGTTGCTCGGAGCGCTCTTGGAGCGCGCGCACGGCATTTTGGCTGGTGAAGAAAACCCAGTGATATTCACGCAACCGGCGGAGAGAGTCGTCCAGCGCCTGCAAATCGTCAGGCAAACCGAACGCGACCATCGGCAGCAGAATCGGCTGAGCGCCCTGTTCGCGCAAGGCGGCGAGCAGCGGTTGGCTCTGCTCCGCGGCGCGCGTGATCGCGACGCGCTTGCCTGAAAGAGCGTTGGCGAAGCGTTCAGCCACGGGAGCGTTGTACCTCTTCGAGAATGCCGCGAGCGCCGCCTTCGACCAGGAGCTTGGCCATGTGCTCACCGAGTTGCGCGGCCTGATCCGGCGGAGCCGTAGCCCGCTGGCGAACATACTGAACGCCATCCACGGAGCAGACCACCGCATCCATCACAAGCTCGCCACGTTCGATGCGCGCCCAGGCGCCAAGGGGCAACTGGCAACCTCCCTGCAGCGCGGAAAGCAGCGCGCGTTCGGCGATGACCGCGGTGCGCGTTTCGGGGTCATCGAGCTTGCCGAGAAGGTCCGCGGCTTCCGTATCTTTCACGCGGGATTCGATGGCGATGGCGCCCTGCCCCACAGCAGGCAAGGATATATCGGGAGAAAGGGCTTCGGTGATCTTCTGGCTCCAGCCGAGGCGATCGAGACCTGCCTTGGAGAGAACGATAGCGTCGTATTCGCCGCTTTCGACTTTGCGGAGGCGCGTGTCCACGTTGCCACGGAGTTCGCGAATATCCAGATCAGCGCGGTGATGGCGCAATTGCGCCTGGCGGCGGAGGCTGCTGGTGCCGACGCGCGCGCCCTGCTTGAGATTGGCGAGCGTAGCGCCTTTATGGGAAACGAGGCAATCGCGCACATCATCGCGGCGGCAGACCGCGGGGAAAAAAAGGCGCCCGGGCGTCTCGGTGGGAATGTCTTTCACGCTGTGAACGGCGAGGTCCACGGTTTCCTCGAGCAGCGCTTCTTCAAGCTCCTTAATGAAAATACCCTTCCCCCCGATTTGCGTCAGCGGCGCCTGCTGCATTTTATCCCCGGAGGTTTTGATGATGATAATTTCGGCTTCGACGCCCGCGACTTGAAATAGCTGTTTGCGGACGAACTCCGCCTGCCAACGCGCCAGGATGCTGCCTCTGCTGCCGATTCGGAGGGGCCTCACGGTTTCTCCCGGTCGGATAGATAGAGTTCACGAATGGCTTCGACGTTCTGAATCTTTTTGCGCAGCTCTTTTTCGGCGCGCAGGCGTTCGGCCGGGGCGATCAGCAGCTTTTCGACCAGCTCGTCCATGAGCGCACCGATGTGCTCGCGGTCTTCGTTGCTGAAGTGATTCATGCCGGCAAGTTTCTCATGAAGGAAGGCGGCGCGGCGTTCTTTCAAGCTGTCACGCAAGGTATCGAGCACGCCGATCAGCTCGACGCTGGCCTGCCAGGAGATGAACTTGGCGACATGCTCTTCCACCAGGGCTTCGGCCTTGGGAACTTCATTCTCTCGCGCGCTGCGGTTCTGCTGCACGATTTCGCTGAGGTTCTCCATGGTGTAAAGGTAGCAGTTATAGAGTTCGCTGGCGGCAGGATCGATATTGCGGGGCATGCCCAGATCCATGAGGAAAAGAGCGCGGTTGCCGCGAGCGGCCATGGCGCGCTCGATGAGCGGTTTGGTGAGGAGAGCTTCCTGGATGCCAACGGCGGAAACGATGACGTCGGGCAGCTTGAGAGTGCTGTCCCAGTTGCCCCAATCGAGCACTTCCCCTTTGTATCGCTTGGCGAACTCCTCGGCTTTTTCGCGGGAGCGATTGGAAAGGTAGAGCCGGCCGATGCTGCGGTCGTGAAGTTGCGAGACGACCTGTTCGCTGATGGTGCCGGCGCCGAGTACGAGCGCGGTGCGATCGTTGAGCTTGCCGAAAATGCGCTCGGCGAGCTTCATGCCCGCGGAAGCTACGCCCATGGGGCGCGAGCCGAGCTCTGTTTCCGCGCGCACGCGTTTGCCAACCTCGAGCGCGGCTTGAAACAAGCGGTTCAGGACGGGGCCGGTGACGTGCGCGGCGTGGGCATGCAGATAGGCTTCGCGGACCTGCCCGAGAATTTCAGCTTCGCCAAGCAGCATCGATTCCAGACCGGCAGAAACGCGGAACAGATGGCGGACGGCGTCGTGGTCGTAGTGGTGATACAGAGAGGGATTCAACAGCTCGGGCTGGACGGAGTGAAAGTTACTGATAAAGTTGCAAAGCGCGGCGGCCGAGGCCCGTTTCGCGGTGGGGTGAACGCCATACACTTCGCTGCGGTTGCACGTGGAAAGGACCAGCGTTTCTTCCAGGATGCCCTGCGCACGCAGCTCTTCGGCGGCGCGCTGCGCCTGTTCGGTGGAGAAAGACACCTTCTCCCGCACCTCCACAGGCGCCGTACGGAAGTTCAGGCCGACGAGAACAATCTCCATGCGGTGTTCCGCGCGCTCCTAGAAATAGCGGTGGTGCTGGGAAAAGAAGAGATTCACCACCCAGAAGTTCACAACCACCAGAACAAAGTTGAAGACGCACAATTTGGAGGCCCGAGCGCCGCGCCAGGCTGCGGTGCGCGCCAGGCGAAAATAGACGATGTACAGCAAAAGCACGAACAACGTGAAGATGTATTTCGGGTCGAAATAGGAGTAATGCTCCGCGATGTTGCGATCCACGGCGATGAAACCGAGCGACGTGCCGACCAGGATGGTGATAAGGCCGACCATAACGCTGGTGTGGCTCATGCGCTCCAGCAGTTCCAGGGGCGGCAAGCGCCAGACCACCTCACCGAGACGCCGGATGCGCAGGAGGCGTTCCTCGCCCAGATAGATCAGGCTGAGAACGCAGGATAGAGCGAAGGCGGCGTAAGCGAGAATGCTCAGCGTGACGTGGAGGGCAAAGACGACGCCATGGACGGGTGCTGTAGCGTGCGGCCGGGCAGGCATAAGGTTGGCGACAAAGAAGAAAACCAGGATGACGGGCATGACGAAGGCGCCGACGGTGCGTTGGCGGTGGTAGATTTCCACGCACAGATAGGTGACGGCGAGCAGCCAGCCGAAGAGCGACATAGCCCCCTGGAGGTCATGGTAAGGAACGGTATGCGAGGCGCGGGCGCTCACCAGCAGGGCCAGGTAATGTGTGCCTAAGCCCAGGAACATCAGCAAGGTAGCCAGGCGCCCGGTGAATTCCTTGCCGGTATAGAGGAATTGGACGTACAAGCCCAAGCTGAGCAGGTACGCCAGCACAGTTAGGATAACAAACGTATGATTCATCGGCCTTGTCCACGCCAATCGGGAACTATTCGGGAGCGCGAAGTTCCTTGCATGGCGTGTTTCACGAGATATTTCGAGTATAGCGCAGTCCCCCTTGCCCCGCATTGTGGGGGTGCTAGGAGGTTATGGGTTGGATTCCAGCTTGCGAGTCTATCTGGTGGGGGCAATTCCTGGTTAGTCTTAGTCACGTAACCTGGAATTGACCTTCTACTTGCTTGGAAGGCAAGTTCTACGGGGATTTGTTATTCTTGTTGGATATCGCTATGACTACTCAGGCCCCGGCATTCACCCGCAAAGAACTGTTCCTGCGAGCTGCGCGTTGCGAACCTGTGCCGCGCCTTCCGGTGTGGATGATGAGGCAGGCAGGGCGATACCTGCCGGAATACCGCGAAATTCGGGCGAAACATTCGTTTCTGGAGGTCTGCAAGACGCCGGAGTTAGCTGCGGAGGTGTCGCTGCAACCCTTCCGGCGGCTGGGTGTGGACGCCATCATCATTTTTTCGGATATTCTGATTCCCGCGGAAGCGATGGGCTTGCCCCTGGAGTTGGGTGACGCTGGGCCGAATCTGCCGGAGCCGGTGCGCTCGGAGGCGGACGTCAGGAAACTGCACCTGCTCGATCCGGAAGTGGAAACTGGGTTCTTGATGGAGGCGCTGCGGCGCACGGTGAAGCAGGCCGGGCCGGACGTGCCCGTGCTAGGCTTCGCGGCTTCGCCCTGGACGCTGGCGTGCTACATGGTGGAAGGTCGCACGAAAGAAGGCTTCGCGACGGTGAAGGAGTTTCTTTACCGCGAGCCAAAGGTTTTTCGGGAGTTGCTGCACAAGATCGCGCGGGCGACGATCCTCTATTTGAAGGCGCAGATTGCCGCGGGGGTTTCCGCCGTGCAGTTGTTCGACACCTGGTGCGGCGAATTGGATTTGCGCGACTACACGGAATTTGTGCTGCCCGCGGTGCAGGAGATTATTGCCGGGTTGGATAGCGCCGTGCCGGTGATTTACTACACCAAGGCGTCCCACCACCTGCTGCCGGCGATTGTGCGAGTGGGCGCGAATGTTTTGAGCGTGGATTGGCGGATTCCGCTGGCAAAAGTCCGCGAACTGGCGGGGCCGCGCGTGGCGGTGCAGGGCAATCTCGATCCCGCGGTGCTATTTGCGCCGCCAGAGAAAATCCGGGAGGCCACGCAGAAAATTGCCGCCGAACTTGGCGGGTGCGGCCACATTCTGAATTTGGGGCATGGCATTTTGCCGCGCACGCCAGTCGAGCACGCACAACTGTTCATCCACACCGGGCAGCAAGCGGCATTTGCAGAGGCACTGCCGGCCGGGAAGTCGCGCTCGTAACCGCGCGGGAGGGAGGCGCCGTGGCAGTGATGAATCCAAGCTTGCGGGAAATGCGCGATGCACTCTCCGTGGGCGAAGAGTTCGTGAACCGGTACAACAAGCCGGGGCCGCGCTACACCAGCTATCCCACGGCGCCCGTGTGGACCGACTCGTTCGGGCCGAAAGATTTCGAGGAAGCGCTGGCCGCGGCCGAGGAAAAGCGCAGCCCGGTTTCGCTGTACATGCATCTTCCCTTCTGCGAAAGCCTGTGCCTGTTCTGCGCGTGCAACGTCGTCATCCAGAAAGACAAACGAGTTGCGCCACCGTATCTGGACATTTTGAAAAAAGAGACCGACCGCATCAGCCATAGCGTTTCGCGCGAGCGCCAGGTGGTGCAGTTTCATTGGGGCGGCGGAACGCCGACCTATCTTTCCCCCGAGCAGATCGAGGACCTGTTCACCTACACACGGGAGCGCTTCACGTTTGCGCCGGACGCCGAAATCGGGATCGAAGTGGATCCGCGTGTAACCACGCGCGCGCACCTGGAGACGGTGCGCAAGATGGGCTTCAACCGGCTGAGCATGGGGATTCAGGACTTCAAGCCCGAGGTGCAGAAAGCGGTGCACCGGATACAACCGTACGAGCAGACGCGCGACCTAATCGCCAACGCGCGCGCACTGGGATTCGACAGCATCAACGTGGACCTCATTTACGGTTTGCCTTATCAGACCGCGGAAAGTTTTGCGCACACGGTGGGACAGATCGTGGGGCTTTCGCCGGACCGCATCGCCATGTTCAGCTATGCGCACGTGCCGTGGCTGAAGAAACAGCAGGGCTCGTTTGTGGCGCACCTGCCCGAGGGCATGAAGAAGTTTGAGATTTTCCGCAGCGGCTTGCTGGCGTTTGTAGAAGCCGGATACCTGTACATCGGCATGGATCACTTCGCCAAAGACAACGACGAGCTGGCGGTTTCGCAGCGCAACCGCACGCTGCACCGCAATTTTCAAGGCTACACCACGAAGGCCGGCGCCGATCTTTACGGCATGGGCATCACAGCGATCAGCGGGATTCAGGATTGCTACGCGCAAAACTTCCGCGACATCCCGTCGTGGGAAAAGGCCGTGCACGAGCGCGGCATCGCCACCATGCGCGGCTACCGGCTGTCGCAGGACGATATTTTGCGCCGCGAGGTGATCAGCCGGCTGCTGTGCCACACGGTGATTGTGAAAGACGAGATTTCGCAAAAGTTTGCAATTGATTTTGACGAGTACTTCGCTCCCGAACTGGAACGCCTGAAGATGCCGCAGGAAGATGGTCTGGTATTGGTCAACGACAAGGAGATTCGTACCGCGTGGCTGGGGCGCATTTTTATTCGCAACCTGGCTATGGTGTTTGATCCGTACCTGGAAAAGCAGCAACTGGCGTCCCGTCCGTTATTCTCGAAAACTCTGTGAGACCTTTGGAGGACTAACGCCTGCGGTCGCCCTGTTCGCGAGGGGTGACCACTGTTTTGCCGAGGGGCAACTTTTATGTCCACGCAGGTCCAGGCACTTGTGGTTGGCGCGGGAATTTCGGGCCTTGCCACCGCCTATGCGCTGCAGAAGGCGCAAGTTTCCACATTGCTCGTGGAGGCAGCGGCGCGGCCCGGCGGCGTGATCCGGTCGGTGCAGCGCGATGGCTACTTGCTCGAGTGCGGGCCACAAAGCTTCAGCGGGAATAGCGCCATCACCGCGATTTGCAGCGACCTCGATCTTCTGGAAGAACGCGTGCTAGCCGATCCGAAGGCCCCGCGGTTTGTGATCATCCATGGCGCGCTGCAAGCGGTTCCCATGAACCCGCTTGGACTCCTGGCTTCGCCGCTGCTCAGGGGCGGCACGAAGCGGGCCATCCTGCGCGATCTTGTGGGCAAGAGCGCGGCGCCGGAGCCGGATGAGTCCGTTGCGAATTTCATACGAAGGAAATATTCGGAGCGACTGCTCGATCGGCTGGTGGGCCCTTTCGTTTCCGGGATCTATGCGGGCGATCCGGAAAAGCTGAGCTTGCGTGCGGCGTTCCCGATTTTGCACGAGGCGGAAACAATTTCTGGGAGTATTCTTCGCGGCATCTTCCCAGCAATCAAGGCGCGAGCGGCCAAACGGCCTAAGAGGCCCAAAGGACCGCGCGAGCGGCCAACGCTGCAGACGTTTAGCGAAGGCAATGAAATGCTGATCAAGGCGCTGGCGTTGAATCTGGGCGAGCGCTTGCAGTGCGCGGTGGAAGTTACGGGGATAGAGCGTCTTGATCCGGGCCATGATGCCCAGGCGCCACGATTCCGCGTTGCCGTGCGGACTCCGCAAGGCGAGGAAACTGTGGAGGCCGAGCGTCTGGTGCTGGCGGTGCCCACGGGCGTAGCCGGGAAACTACTGGGCCCCCTGGACGAGGAGTTTGAGAAACAATTGGGTGGCATCGAATATGCGGGCGTGGCGGTGGTTTCGCTGGGCTATCGGAAAAAGGATGTGAGCCACGCGCTGGAGGGATTCGGTTTCCTGGTGCCGCGGTCCGCGGGCTTGAACGATCTCGGCACGGTCTGGAACTCTTCGCTGTTTCCGGGACGCGCGCCGGAGGGCGAAGCGCTGCTGACGAGTTTTGTGGGAGGCGCGACGAATCCCGGTGCGCTGCAACAATCGGAATCGGCTCTGGCGGAAACCATTCACAAGGAGATTACGCCGCTGCTCGGAATTCGCCAGGAGCCGGTCTTTTCCCATGTGACGATCTGGCCGCGCGCTTTGCCGCAGTACAACCTGGGCCACACGGCGCGACTCGCTGCGTTGGAACAATTGCGCGGGAAATTTCCGGGACTCTATTTTGCGGGGAATTACCTGAACGGCCCGGCGATTGGTACCTGCGTTGAGCAGGCGTTGAAGATTGCGGACGAGATTCGCGTGAGCTTCGCGAATTGAAAGTTCCCAACCCTCATTTCTCACGACGACTTCTACGAACCGCGCGAGCTCTTGTAGCGGCCGCCTTCCGAGGCGGGCCCCTTCTCGATCCACGATGCACCCTGTGGCCAAAAAACGCATGCAGTTCAAGCTCTCGGACACTAGCCCCAATCAACCCATTCGATCGATCTTTGCAAATCTCTTGTGAGACATCCGGGCTAGCAAAAAGAACGTATAGCAAATCTTGCAGCCACCCTTGAGCGGCAATCGAGCGAACTTCCTGCACCTGCTCGCCACAGTACCGCTTGACGCTACGCAGTGCAGCGCGCACGTCCTCGGTATCGACGATATATCTATTCAACTGGGTGTTAGTGGCATGGCTCGAACGCAAGGGCAAAGAAGACAATGAACCGCGCTAAACCCTTTTTGATGACAAATTCATGACTATCGCTTTAACTGGAGATGCTGGTCCTGGTACCCAAGTTACCGGTAAGCCGACTTACCAGGAGTTATGAAACCGCTGCAAGCAGAATTCCTGGTTGCAGGATGACCTACCAACGGTTATCAGCGGGGAAGACATGCAGTCGCTCAAATGACGACAGCTCAAGTAAAGTCCTTTCAGCTCTCCAGACAAAACACAACGCTTACCACCACGGGTTCTAGAGTAGAATTTGGAAGTTTGGATGACCAAACTAGGTCCATTTTTATTCGAAAGGAGGACACCGTTGAAGAAGGAACATGGCTCAAATGGTAGGAGAAAGACATTCCCACGCAGGGGCTTTTTGCAAGCTGGCGTCGTGGGCGGAGTGGCTGCAGCGTTTAGGCCCGTTTTTACTTTCGCTTCTCCGGTCGCGGGGGCCAGATCCAGTCTGGACTTGCGGTCCGACGCTCCCGCTTTTGAGTTGGATGAGATTTCTATGGATGAACTCCAGCAGGGAATGCAATCCGGGAAACTCACTGCGCGTGTGATCGCTGAGAAATACCTCACACGCATCGATGCCATTGACAAGCACGGGCCTGCATTGAATAGCGTCATTGAGACGAATCCAGACGCACTCGCGGTCGCTGATGATCTCGATAAGCAACGGAAGGAGAAAGGGCCACGGAGCCCACTCCATGGCATTCCGATCCTGATAAAAGACAATATTGATACTGCAGATCGCATGATGACAACCGCAGGTTCGCTTGCCCTGGTTGGTTCAAGGCCGACAAAGGATTCCTTTGTGGCAAAGAGACTCCGAGAGGCAGGCGCGCTCATTCTTGGCAAGACGAACCCCAGCGAGTGGGCCAATTTTCGTTCGAGTCATTCGACCAGCGGCTGGAGCGGCCGCGGCGGCCTCACAAGAAATCCTTACGCACTTGATCGCAATCCCTGTGGCTCGAGTTCTGGCTCTGGAGCCGCTGTGTCTGCGAGCCTTTGCGCCGGGGCTATTGGCACGGAGACCGACGGCTCGATCGTCTGCCCGGCATCGGCAAATGGCGTTGTAGGCATCAAGCCGACTGTCGGTCTTATCAGCCGTACCGGCATCATTCCAGTTTCGCACACTCAGGACACTGCCGGACCAATGTGCCGGACACTCCGTGATGCTGCAATCCTCTTGAGTGTTCTGGCGGGTGTTGATACCGAGGACGGAGCCACGCTTGGTGGTCGTGGCGGCAATTTCTCCGATTACACCAAATTCCTCGATCCAAACGGCCTACGTGGCGCACGCATAGGCGTTGTTCGCAAATACTTCGGCTTCAGCGATCATGTGGATGCTTTGATGGAAGAATCACTCATTTTGATGAAAAAACAGGGGGCCACGATTGTTGATCCCGCGGAAATCGAAACCTTCGGCAAGACCGGCGATAACGAGACGCTTGTGCTGTTGTACGAACTGAAAGCCGATCTAAATGCCTATCTTTCGCGGCGGGGCCCGGACGCCCCAGTGCATTCGCTGGCGGAGGTAATCAAATTCAACGAGAACAACCGCGAAAAGGAGATGCCGTATTTCGGGCAGGACATGTTCATCAAGGCCGAGGCAAAAGGGCCACTGACCAGCAAGGAATATCTAGACGCGCTGGAGAACAATCTGCGCCTGGCGCGCAAGGAAGGAATCGATGCCGTCATGGACAAGTTCAACCTCGATGCGCTTGTGGCTCCCACCGGTAGTCCCGCTTGGCTTACCGACCTCATCAACGGCGACCATTTTGTCGGCGGAAGCTCCGACGCCGCTGCCGTTGCGGGGTACCCAAGTATCAGTGTCCCCGCGGGATTCGTTTTCTGCCTTCCCGTCGGTATTTCTTTCTTCGGCCGAGCCTGGAGCGAGGCGACCCTAATTAAAATCGCATACGGATTCGAGCAGGCAGCAAAGATTCGAAAGAAACCAAAGTTTCTGTCAACGCTGGAACTGAAAAGCTAACTCTGTTTTGACCAAGTAATTCGCACTATAGGAAAGAATCCGCGAGGCGCAGGCTGACACGTTCTTGGCGAGCGATTTCTTAGCTCCTGATTAACGCGCTAACCGCCGAAGTGGGTACTAGCCCCCAGTTGTCCGGTTTGCCGACTAACCAGGAGCTGACTCAACTCCCTGGAGACAAATTCACCATTAGATCGGGGCTACTTGCTTCCAACAGGAATCATTGCGTGCTCGTATGGCGTGCCTGTCCACATCATGTAAGGTTTCGTGGGATCCGGGTCCTTCGCTTCTGTATACCCAAGTGTTTTGCTAGGCGGTCCAAAAACCATGATGTGTGGTCCTGTGACAACCCAATGGTTGTCGCCAGTCTTTCCGGTGGCATAAGGATCGGTGTTGCTTGCGCCTTCGTCACCTGCCAGCATGTACGAAATCCCGACTTTGTCCGGTGGCGGCTCTTTCTTCATCATCGCATGAATAAATTCCATGCTGTTTGCATCGTTGCACATTTTGTCCGTACCCATGACCATGCAAGTGAACCCGTTTCCGCCGTCGCGAATGGTTTTCATGCTTCCGTCGTCCAGCACACGAACTACTTTCGCTCCATCAGCCACGGCCTTCGGTGCAGCGGAGAGGGCTTTCTTCATGTATTCGGCGTCGCTCATTTCCTTTTTCTGCGGTTTGGCGAAGATGACGAAAGACAACGACAACAAGCTCAACAGGGCGAGAGTCTTTATGGTTGTGGGCATGCTTCCTCCTGAGACACAAATCTCCTTAGCGATTTTGGAAGGGGCCGGGCAGGAAAGTTACACGAGCGTCTTAGAAAGAGCAAATGTTTTTGAGGAGCGGGGGCATGGAGAAGTGTCAAGAAAATGACTGCGAGCGCCGGGTAAATGGGTTAACGGAAAGGTTGAGCACTAGCAGGAACTTTACCGGTAAGCCGACGCAATATAAAAGGGCGCCCCTTTTGGAGTAGGGTTTGGGTGCTTCCCTCAACCCCTACAGAAAGGAACGCCCTCAATGGATAGCAAAAAGTATATCGGCATGGATGTGCACAAGGAAAGC
>Ga0208457_1000957_pt1 | contig 23474 bp, 18 predicted proteins | sample June2015DPH_10_1_FD_185513 | JGI IMG/M metagenome (GOLD analysis project Ga0208457, IMG submission 185513) | Peatland microbial communities from SPRUCE experiment site at the Marcell Experimental Forest, Minnesota, USA - June2015DPH_10_150... | ecosystem: Environmental > Terrestrial > Soil >... | reverse complement strand
ACTTGCTTGACCGCATTCAGCAGCGCAAGATTCCTGCTTCTCAGCTTGAACTACTCGCTCGCTGGCTCGACACCGAGCCGGAAGTCCCGGAAGGCGAATGGTTCAAACGCTTTTCAGGCATGACGGTATGCGGTGAAGGCGAATTCATCAAGACTTTCCTCCTGCCCGGCCAACGCCCGAAGGGCGAGCGGGTCCAGTAGCGGATAGCCACGGCGGGCGTTTGGTCTCGCCGTGGCCTTTCTATTTTGCTACCCTGGCAACGCGGGATGTACACGCCAGCCGCGCTACCTCAGGCAGACTGAGAGGCGCCGGAGAGTCGTGAGAAGTCAACCCGCAACAGGAGATCCTGCTCCGGACATTGCATTTCAAGGTACATCGCATCCGCGCTGACGCGTCGGAAGATTTGCGTGCAGTGGATGTCCTGCCATTCCAGAGCGAGGGTGTGAGCATCGCGGAGGATACCCGTGGCTTGCAGGAAGTTGCCGGAGCTTTCAAACCAGTAATAGCGATACTGCCCGAGTTTCTCGTCCCAGGCGAAGATGGCATGCGCCTCGGCGATCATCTCCCCGGTAGCCTTCTGGAGCGCCTGATAGTCGAAGGTGAGGTAGGTGGCGTTGAAGAGATAGCGCAGCGATCCAATTCCCCGGATCGTCTTTGTGGTGTGGCCGTGTTGAGTCACGGTGTAGTCCAGCCCCCACTCACCTACCATGAAGCTCAAGGCGCGCATCGGCCCGCCTGATTCAGTTGTCAAGATGGGTCTCCTCTCGGTTCCCGCCGGGGGCGCATCCCGCCAAAGAACATCGGGACAAGTGCAGGGTCCCGCCCTGCGGGATGCCATGTGTGTGAAGGCTTACATTTGGTAGCCACGGTTAACCTGGCGGTCTCGCGGGAGGCGTGCGAGGTCCTTGGCCGCAGCATTGGAAAGCCTACAATCCCAGTTCATTTTTCAGCGCTTCCCAATCCACGTATTCACCGCGTTTGAGTTGTCTGAACCCCCGCTCGACGGCTTTCTCCTCATCCGGAGTGAGCGTGTCTTCGGGGTCAACCAGCTTCTTAGGCTTGATAACCACGCTACCTACCGCTTACTGCCTTCCGTCCTTCCCCAGTCCCCAGCCCCCAGCCCCTAGCCTGCACCGCCTAGTCAAATTTTATTTCTTTGAGGCTGGCGAGGGGCAGGGAGAAATCGAACACTTGTTGGCTGGCCGGATTGTACTGGTCGGTGATGCCCAGAAATCGGACCTCCGCGGGCTGGTTTGTAGGCATAAGGAACTTGCCCTCTTCGACCTGGCCATTGCGCAGGGTCATCTTCAAGTGGTCGCCCTGGATCTGGACGCGGTCGATCTTGGAGATTTCGACCTCATCTGCGCTGCCGTTATCCATGAGTACGGTGAAGCTGGTGGTGGGAGGAAGCGACTCCAACAACGAGCCGCGCCCGCCGGGCGGGTAGAAATCCAGGTAGACGTCGAAGACGCGGGTGGCTTTCCCTGCCAGGTCCGTCACCGTGGCCTTGAAGCCGACCCGCTTCCAGATGTCCACGATATGCCGCCGGTAGTCAGGGCTGGCGGTTTCAACGCTGTAGGGCAGGGTTCCCTTGTTCAGGCGAACAATTTCCACCCGCCGGTCTTTCAACTCGAAGTGCTTGTAAACCAGGAAGGAGGAATCCTCACTTACCACGATGGCGTCAAGCTGCACCACCACCTGCCTCCCCTGGGCATTCATCTGGTAGATGGTATCCGCAGGTGAGGGCGAGGCGAGGCTGGCCAGCAAAGAGAGCAAGAGCAGGGTGATTTTCATTCAGGCACTCCTGCAAACAAATAGGCCCCGCCGCGACAGGACAATAATCGCTCTGCGAGGCCCCAGGATCTCGTGTCGAGACTAGCTCTTCTTCTTCGCCTTTTTATACTCCGTTGGCACCTTGCTTTGGATTGTGTCCAGGCTGGCTTGCGCGGCTTGCGCCCACTGGCCATTAGGTTGCAGCTTCAGATAGGTCTGGAGCGCTTCAACGGTCCCGGGAACCGGATTAATCGTGCCATCCGGTTTTGTCTCCGCCTTGCCGAGCAAAGCCATGCCGTACCAGTAAAAGGCGCTGGCGTTGGTGGGATCGAGGTCCGTGGCCTTCTTGAGGGCCACAGCGGCTTCATCCATCTTGCCCTGATTGACCATGACGACGCCCAGATTGTAGTAATAGCCGGACGCTCCGGCGGGGTTGATATCAGCCGCCTTCTGGAACTCCGCCCGTGCCTCAGCCACCTTGCCCATGTCGGCGTAAACGCTGCCGAGGTTGTTGTGAAGCGAGGCATCATTGGGGTCTAACTGCATAGCCTTCTGAAAATTGTCGATGGCCTTTTGCTGGTCCTGCACTCTTGCGTCCTTACTCTGTTCCTGAGCTGCCGCCTTCCCGTAGGCCTGTGCCAATTGGGCCAGCACAATGTGCACGTTCTTGTCCTTTGCCAGCGGCAGGGCCTGCTCAAACATCGCCGCGGCCTCGGCGAAACGCTGCTGGTTAAAAAGGAGCGTGGCTTGATCGAATGTCGCCTTGAGACCGGTAAACTGCTTCTGCTCGGTCGCCGCCTGTTCGATTTTCTTCGCGGTATCAGGGTTGGCCATCTGTTCTTTGCGGGCCGCGGCCATTTCCTTGGCCATGTCAAAGTTGACTTCCGTGGGGTCTCCCAATCCAACATGATGGGAGATGTTAAAGACCTGCCTGCCGCTGGGATCGACGAGCGTGAGCTTGTAGTTCCCGGGGGCAAGGCCGATGTATGTGTACTCACCTTTCTTATTGGTCTTTACGTGTGAACTCCACTTCATTTCCTGCCGTTCGACCTGGATTGTATAGCCTGCCAGCGGATTTCCATCCTGACCTGTGCACTTGCCGCTCAATCCGCCGGTTTGTGCAAATGCGGAAAACGTGAACGCAAAAGACGCCAAGAGAACCACCACCCCGGTCAGCCTCCGCGTCAATGAACTAGACATAAGTCCCTCCTTCATTCATGTTCAAGCATCACATTCTAGCGCCATTTGGGAATCCGCTCAACCCCATTCGGAAAAATAGGCAACACTTAACCGTGGAGGGAATGATCGCCCTCCTGGTCGCGGCTTGGCCTCGCTCCCGAAGACCCTAGCGACCTTCCCGCTTTCCCTGAGAATGGGACAGCCTCAATGCTGCCCAAGACCCAGGGCAAAGCAACCACGCAAGAAACTGCCTCATGATAGCGCAAGAAACTCGAAAATCAAGTGGAAGGGGCCGGGCCGTCAGGGCATGGAAACGTTTCGTCGGCCGTAGTGTGGGCGCTGGGCATAGGGTATGGGATCTTCAATCCCCGCCTCTTCGAACGCCCTCAGGCGCAAAGCACAACTGTCGCATACGCCACAGGCCACATCCTCCGCTTGGTAACACGACCAAGTGTGCGCGAACGGCGCGCCAAGCTCCATTCCGCGCCGGACGATTTCGCTCTTCCGCATCCGGATGACCGGCGCAACGATTTCAAGCTGTGTTTCCGGCTTCGTGCCGGCAGCAATCACACGGTTGAAGGCCTCGTAGTAGGCAGGGCGGCAATCGGGATATCCGGAACTGTCTTCCTCCACCGCGCCGACGAAGATTTTGCGGGCGCCCAGGACCTCCCCCCAGGAAACGGCAATGGACAGAAAGTGCGCGTTACGAAAAGGCACGTAGCTGGAAGGAATCTCCTTGCGGTCCAGATTGGCCCGCTCGACAGCCAAGGCGGGGTCCGTCAAGCTCGAGCCGCCAATTTGCCTAAGGTGGCCCAGATGACACACCAAGCGATGTTCCGCATGGTAGAAATCCGCCAGCGCGTTGAAGGAACGAAGCTCGCGTGCTTCAGTTCGCTGGCCGTAGGCAACGTGCAACATCGCCAGGCGGTAATCAAGGCTAGCAATTGCCGTAGTGACGCAGCTATCCATGCCGCCGCTGGCAAGAATGACGGCGAGTGGTTGGTGCGTTGTCCGTTGTCCGTGGTCCGTTGTCATCCCCGTGTCGTCGCTTCTAACGATGTCGTGGCCGCCAGCATTTCAACCTCGTATTTAACATGCTCGGAGGCATGCTGAAGTTCCTGCTCTGTCCTTCCCATGCGCCATCTCTCAATTAGCACTCTTGCTTCTGCCTAGTGCCTACTGCCTACTTTGGACTACACTCCCCGGGCGTTCGGTTCCCAAATGAACTTGTGAAGCTGCAGTCCCATCCGCACCTCCAGGCCGTCGCGGAGGATCCAGGCGGCGAGGTTGCGGGGCGCCAACTGGGCGAAGACCGGGGAAAAAATCACTTCATCGACATGCCGATGCAGGTTGTGCTCGGCGAGGAAAGCCCGGGCGTACCGGTAGTCATCCTCATTCAAAATGACAAACTTGATCTGGTCTTTCCGTTCCAGCAATGCCAGGTTATCAAAACAGAACTTACCTTCCTCGCCGCTTCCGGGGCATTTCACGTCAACCACTTTAACGACCTGGCGCGGCAATTGGGCGAGATGGCGCTCACCGCTGGTTTCAACCAACACGCGGTAGCCCTCGCTAAGAAGGTGGTCCGTCAAGGGATAAACTTCCTGCTGCAAAAGGGGCTCGCCTCCCGTCAACTCCACTAATTTCCCGCCCAATTGGCGGAGCCCGGCAAGTACATCCGCAACCGACATCTTCTGCCCCCCGTTGAAGGCATAAGCGGTGTCGCACCAGTGGCAGCGCAAATTGCAGCCCGTAAGCCGCACGAAAAGGCAAGGCAGGCCGGCGTAGGTGGACTCGCCCTGGATCGATTTGAAGATTTCGGTGATTACCATCCTCTCCCCGCCGGTACCCTTGGAAAAAGCTTCTCTAATTCTAATCTATTTTACCTGATTTCTTGTCGCCCCGAGGGCACAGCGTCAGAGTAGGTAGTGGGTCAGTTTGATGCTGTAGCGGCGAGTTTATCTCGCCAAATGGCGGCGTAAAGCCGCCTCTACTTCAAATTGACCCACTACCTCGGAAACGCACAGGGTGATGATTTGCGACCAACATAGCATAATCAGTAGGCGGACAAGTATTCATCTAATCAATTGATGGGGCTTCGTTTGAGTCTGCGGAAATCATTTTTATCGGATGAGTGTACATCTTGGCATGATGTTTGCATCTAAATGGAAAGGTGAACGAGGAGCGGGTTATGATGACCCACGACGACCTGGAAAAGATCCGCGAAGAAAACGAAGCTGAAGACATTTGGCGGAAATACTCGCGCCATTTTGTTGCGGACATGTTGGAGGTTTGCGCGATTTGCGGGACCATCCGTGAAAAGGAGCACTTAGCCCGCTGCCGCTGGTGCGAAGACGTCTACTTTTGCAAGCAGGGCGTCTGCTCCCAGCAGCACCAAGCTGAGATGCATCCCGCCCTTGCCTTCTGGACCTGGTAGGCTAAAAGACAGTGACGAGTGACGAGTGAACAGTGACGAGCCAGAACGCTTAAGAACAGTGACTAGTGACGAGTGACAAGTGACGAGCCGACCTGCCTGCACTGCTCGCTCCTGCTCATTATTCGGTCACTGCCCTTGTTCAGTGTTCTTGCCCGTCACTGGCTTGAAGAACGTTCTTGCTCGTCACTCGTCACTCGTCACTGTTTTTGGGGCGGTAGGTGGCAGAAGTCGTATCTGTTTCCCAAACCGTAACACCGTACACTTGCAATCCCTGATTCCGCGCCTGAGGCTCAATTCCGTCGCAAATATACTTGGCGAGATTCTCCGCCGAAGGGTTCAATTGGTCGAAAGGCGGAATGTCGTTTAGGAAGTGGTGGTCGAGTTTTTCGACCAGCCCCTTGATCTCGGCCCGCAATTCTACAAAATCCATCAGCAGCCCCGCAGAGTTGAGCTTATCTCCGGCAAGCGTCACCCGAACCTTGTAGTTGTGTCCGTGGACGTTCTCGCACTTTCCTTTGTACTGGCGCAGGGCGTGGCCCGCTGCGAAGCTATACTCAACTGATATTTCGAACATTATTGGGTTCCTTCGTCCGTTCTCCCTATTCCCTGTTCCCTAATTCACGATTCTCGCATGAAAACCTTCACGTCATCCAGCCGATTCGTCATGCCGTAACGCGGCAGGCTCTCCAAGAAAGTCTTCCCATATGGTTTGCGCATCATGCGGTGGTCCAGAATGGAGAGGACGCCGCGGTCTGTCACGCTGCGGATCAGTCTCCCAAACCCCTGCTTGAGTGAGAGAACGGCCTGCGGCACCTGGTAATCCATGAATGCATTACCCCCCTCTTCATTGATCTGCCGGATTCTTGCGGCGATGACTGGGTCCGAGGGGACGGCGAAGGGGAGCCGGTCAATCACCACGGCGCTCAATTGCTCACCTTGGACGTCCACACCCTGCCAGAAGGAACTTGTGCCAAAAAGCACGGCGTGGGGCGTATTACGGAAGCGCTCGAGCATCTCAGTCCGGGGCATGGAGCCCTGAATCAGCATGGGGTAGCGCAGCCGGTGGCGCACGCGCTCGAAGACCTCGTGCATCTGCTGGTGGGAGGTAAAAAGGACGAAGGCCCGCCCCTGGGTAGCCTTCAAGAGTTGGACAACCTCTTCGGCCGCCAGCCGCGCGAAGTCCGGCTCGCGGGGGTCGGGCAAATGCAGGGGGGTATAAAGCAACACCTGCCGCGGGAAATCGAAATGCGAATCCAGGATTCGCTCCTTGGCATTCTCAATCCCCAACCGCCTCTTTAGGAAATCGAAGTTGCCGCCCACGGCCAGGGTGGCGGAGGTCAGGATCACCGTGTCCACGCTCCCGAATAACCGCTCCCGAAGGATGGGGGCAACATCGATCGGCGTGGCCTCCAGGAAAACGCCCCGGCCGCGCCGCTCCCACCAATAGACCATGTTCCTTTCTTTGCCTTCCATTACTGTCTGGAACGCCTGCCGAAGCTCGAGGGCGCGCCTCACCAGGTTGTTGACTTCCTCCGGCCGGTCCTTCAAGCCGCCCAGTTCGGTCTCCAGGCGCACTAGCGCATTGAGCAGGCTGCTATAAGCGCCCCCATGCACTTTCAGGAAGCTTTCCCGGTTATCAAAATTGGAGCGGGTTTCAGCGCTCGGGAACAGTTCAAAGAAGAGGTCCGAGCGACGCCGCAGTTCGGCGACGGCATGCAACACCTCAGCGCTCTTCAGTCCCTTCGCCTTCAGGATTGCTTCCGTGTCGCGCGCCAACTCTTCCACGCGATAATTGCTCACCTGCAATCCAAAATACTGTGTCGCCACGTCCTCGATGTCGTGCGCTTCGTCGAACACCAGGGCTTCATAATCGGGAAGCAGGCTCGCGTACTCCGTTCCCCTCAGGGCCAGGTCGGCGAAGAAGAGGTGATGGTTCACGATAATGAGGTCGGACGCTGCGGCGCGCTGGTGCATCAAGGTGATGAAGCAGCGCTCGAATTGGGGGCACTTCTGCCCGGTGCAGGTCTCGCGCCGGGCGTCAACCTTCGCCCAGAGTTGGCTCGAATCCGGCAGCCAGGAGAGCTCGGCGCGGTCTCCCATCTCAGTCTTCGCTTCCCATTCCCGCAGCCGGGGATACTGCGCGACTTCGTCCAGCCCGTTCAGTACAGGCTGTTTTTCGATGTCGTAGAGCTTCTGCCGGCAGAGGTAATTCTGCCGCCCTTTCATCAGGGCAACGCGGATGTCAGGGAACAGCTTTCGCAAGAAAGGGATGTCCTTGAAGAAGAGTTGTTCCTGGAGGTTCTTGGTGCCGGTTGAGATGACCACGCGCCGCCCACTTCGCATTATGGGAACGAGATAAGCCAGCGTCTTGCCGGTGCCGGTCCCCGCCTCTACGATCAGGTGCCGGCGGTTTTCGCTCGCGGCCTCGACGCTCTCGGCCATTTCGAGCTGGCCGGGCCGGTGCTCGTAGTTCGGGTGACGGCGCGCCAGCCATCCACCCGGACCAAAGACCGCCTCGAGGGGAGCTTTCTCAGTCTTCTTATTGCTCGTGACAGCCATCGTGTTGGAGTTAAGAGTCGAGAGTCAAGAGTCGAAAAGTTCTTAACTCCTCGACCTTCGACTCTCGACTTTTCGACTAAGTCAAACGTCGAGAGTAAAGGATAACACACGGACGTGACGGGCGGGCGCAAACGCGGGTAGTGACTCATTTTGGTTTTGTAGCGCCGGGCTTTACAGGCTGCGGAAGAACCCTTCCAAGCTGTCATTCCGAGCGGAGCGAGGAATCTCGCTCTGCGCATTTTCATGAACATACGAGATTCTTCGTCGCCTTCGGCTCCTCAGAATGACAGCGCCTACGGGCTTTTCCGCAGCCTGTTTAGCCCGGCACAGCCCCAAAATGCCGACCCCGCCTTGCGGGGTCGGCGCTACGCCAAACTGAGCCACTACCGAGACGCGACCTCCCCCTGCTTGCGCGTTGAGCGGCAGCCCTCCTTGATCTCGTCGAGGCTTAACCCATTTTATTTTCAACAACATTCCCGCTTCTAGTGGCTAAGTGCCTTTGTTTTCATACACATTCCAGCTTAGCCGCCAAGTTTTCATAGGCGATCCTTTGTTTTCATAGATATTCCCGCGTCGGTCGTTTAATTTTAAAGTTACTAAGTTCGTTCTTTGTCTGTCCCAAGCGACATCTTGTCTCGGCCTGTTGTTGCCTACCAACGTCCTGCCAACTCCGGTTCCCCTCACATGGACTACGCGGTAAGAGGCGCCAAAAAAGGACCCGACCAATTCACCATTCACTATTCTTTGCCCTTGCCCCCCGGCACCCGGCACCTGCTCATCCGCGTACCACACTAGCCTATCTTGTTGCGTTTGTCAAGAGACAAGGAGTCTGTGTCGGCCACGACCCCGCCGTAGGGGCGCCCCTCGTGGGCGCCCTGGAATGGGCACGTCGGGTGGCGCATACGTCCCGACGATTTGAAGGTGTGAAAGAATCATGGAACAAACTCCTCACCACAGAGTCACAGAGGCACAGAGGACTGAAAAGCAAGGGGCTTTTCTCTGTGCCTCTGTGTCTCTGTGGTTAATGCAATCCATTTTTTCACGGCTTCTTTTTGCCGGGATGTATGCGGCCCAGGGAAGACTATGATGTTGGGGTGTCAAAGCTAAAGCACTATTACGGCCTCAATCATCCGAATTATTTGACCACCAGCATCCGGCGAGGCAGGAGCCCGCGTCCGTCAATTGACGGATTTGATTCCGAGCGTTTTGGGAAGCAATGGGCTATGACTTTCGCCGAGTTGCGGCAGGAATCGAGTTTCCGAATCGTTGGATACGTTCCCATGGCGGAACATTTTCACGCGCCCATCGGGCCGAGGCCGGAGCCCCGTACCAGATGGTACTGGGCGGAGGTAAGCCCGTCCGAGATCATGCAAAAGCTTGAAGATCGCACCGCCTTCTTTATCGTGTTCTGGAGTGACGCTTCGGTGTTGGCCATGGACACAATGGCGTGACGCATCAGCGGGTGGTGTGTACATCCCGACGGATTTCTAATCCCTTAAGATGGACCTTTATTTAACATCAAGACCACTCAACAGTAGGGAAATAACATCCGGTGGAATACCAATCTGTTGAAGTTTTTGTTTTGTGTTATAGACACCTTCGGTGAGAAGGATTGCTGTTACTTTCCCTTCGCCGACCGACCGGAGAAAGTCTCTCCCGGACGGCGTTTGCAGCAGCGTGTTGTCCACCGCCCAGTTTGAGAATGCTTCGATTCTCTGCAGTTCTGTAGGCTGTTGCAAGAGGAGGGAGACGGTAGGCCCCAGCCCCGGTATTCCAACCAAGGATAAGGCGGCACCCGCTGCATCGAGGATCGTGTTTGTTATCTGCTGCTCGATGATGTCATCACCCCGAACGAGCATATCATTGTCGTATTGCTGCGCCGGGCTTAGCTGGCTTGGTGACAGAGTTGACTGAACACAATCGGGACAAAGCCCCAACGGATCCTTCAGAAGGAGTGGATTGTTACCTACATACAAGTATGGCTGCATCGTTCGAGGTTGGTACACAAGCCCAAGGAGCGGATCCTTCCTCATGAACCGTGAAAGGCTTGGATCGTAGTATCTCGCTCTCAGATAATAGAATCCCGTCCCCGGATCGAGCGCCTCGCCGGTGAAGCGGAACTTGTTCTTGGTGCCCACGCTGTCGGGTACGGAAAGGGGTGCATTACCCCACGGATCGTAAGCATAGGCGGCCCGCGGCCTGCCGGCTCCGTCGGTAAGAGCTATCACGCTGCCCAAGCCGTCGTAATGATAGAAGAAGTTGAACTTGGGACTTGACTCCTCGATAAGGCTGAGCCCGTAAGCGTAACTGATGTTGCCGTCCGGTCCTTGTTCATTGAGCACCACAGGGAGCGCCGTCGCCACGTCGTTGACGTAACTGTAGGTGCCTGGTCCCGATGTCTGCGAGACGCGGTTTCCGTCGCCATCGTAGCCGAAGGTACTATTCATGCCATAACCCAGCGCCTTGATGAGCCGGTTGGCGGCATCGTACGTGTAAGTCCAGGTCAGGTGACCGCTGGTTTTAGTTAGCTGGTTTCCGTCGTTGTCGTATTTGAACTTGGCCAAGCCGGCAGCAAGCAGCCGATCCCCGGCATCGTACGTGTAGGTCGTCGCCCCAAGCGGCGAAGTCTGTGTGAGCCGGTTCCCTACCGCATCGTACGTCCAGGTGGCGTTTGGCGGCCCAACCCGCGCGCTTACTAGCTCGTTGAGGGCATCGTACGCGAATAGCGTCGCAACCCCGTTTACGCTCTTCTTCGTGCGGTTCCCCACCGCGTCGAGTGTGTAGGCAATAACGACTGGAAGCGCACCCTGCATCGAGTTCGCGACGCTCGTCAAGCGATTCGCAGCATCGTACGTAAACGCTATCGACGGGATGTTCGGATAAGCAATCCTGAGGGGATTGCTGGTAGCGTCACCAGATGGGCTTAGGGGAAAGAACTCGAGGCTGGGGGGATAAGCAATTCCGAGGAGATTGCCGGCAGCGTCATAGCTGTAGCCGGTCATCCTCCCCAGCCAATCGGTAACTCCAGTGAGCCGATTTCCCGCATCGTACGCGTAGTTCACCAGCTTGCCGTCCGGGTAGGTTAAGGAGCTTCGATTTCCAACCGCATCGTGCCCGTAGGCGACTGTTTTGCTGCCCGGGAATGTCACGTTGATCAGCCGGTCGAGGGCATCATAGGCGTACACCGTGGTTCCGTGGGAATCGAGCATGGTAGTGCGGTTACCGTCAACATCGTAGGCATAGGTTACGTTTTTGCCGTCAGCATAGGAGATGCTGAGGAGGCGGTTGAGGGCATCGTAGGCGAACTGGTTTGTCTTTCCGTTCGCGTCCTTAACGGCCGTTACGTTACCGACCGGATCGTAAGCGTATGTGGTCACGAAGGAGAGCGGGTCGGTGATGCTACTCAGCCGGTTCAACGCTTCATACGCGTAAGACGTTGCGTTCCCCTTGGCGTTGGTGAAAGCAGTCCGGTTGTTGTTTGGGTCATAGGCATACTGCGTCACGTGGCCGAGGGCGTCCGTGACTTTGACCAAGTTGTTTACGGCATCGTACGCGTAACTTGTGACGTGCCCGTTTGCGTCGGTAACCTTCTGGAGGTTTCCGACCGCGTCATAGACGAATCTCGTCTGGTGGCCCAAAGGGTCAGTAACGGTGGTGAGACGACTCAGGCTATCGTAAGTGCTTGTGGCGGTGTGGTGATTAGGATCCGTGAGCGTGGTGAGGCGGCCTATGCCGTCGTAGCCCAGAGTCGTGATGTCGCCAAGGCCATCGGTGATGTGGGTGAGGTTTCCCAAGGAATCGTAGCCGTAGGCTGTCGCGCCGCCGCGCGCGTCGGTCTTGGAGCTAAGCTCGCCCGAGCCGTGGTACGCGAAGGTCGTAGTATTGCCCAGGGCATCCTGGATCGTCAGCAGATTCCCGTTGGCGTCGTAGGAAAAGGAAGTGGCTTTTCCCTTGGGATTGGTGGCCGCGAGCAGATCGTTCTTCGCGTCGTAGGTGAACGACGAGTTGTTGCCGAGGGGGTCCGTGATGCTCGTCATGTTGCCGTCCGCATCGTAAGCAAAGGTTGTCGTGTTTCCGTCTTGATTTTTTATGCTCGTGCGGTCGTTATTCGCGTCATATCCGTAGCCGACGATGCCGCCCAGTGCGTCCGTAATGGTCGTGATTCGCAGCGAAGCGTCGTAGGTGTGGACAGTCTGCTTCCCGCGCGCATCGGTGATTGTGGTATTGCGGGCAGCAGGAGTGTCGTAAGCGAAAGTCGTCGTGAAGCCCCGGCCATTCGTCTGGCTGATCACGCGTCCCACGCCGTCGTAAGTGTTCTGTAGAAGAATCTGGTTGTTCGGGAGCGTGATGGACGTGACATGGTGGCTGGCATCATAAGCGAACTGCGTCGCGCCGCCGGCGGAGTCAGTCACCTGCGTGAGGTCGTTGGTCCCGCTGTAGGAGAACAAAGTCGTCCGGCCAATCGGGTCGGTAATCCGGGTGATTCGATTGCTGCCGTCGTAGGAGAGCGCCAGATTGCGACCAACCGTGTCCGTGATCTGGGTGAGACTGCCTGCTCCGTTGTAAGTGAGTTGGATCGTGTTTCCGTTCTTGTCGGCGATGCTCGTAAGGGTGCCCGTTGCGGAAAACAGATAACGGGTCTGGTTTTTCTGGGTGAGCACGAAGGTGCCGTCGGGGTTTTGGATGAGGGTATTGAACACCCCCGGCTGAGGAATATAAACCCCGCCGCTTAGCGTGTAGGTCTCAGTGTGGCCATCGCCCCACTTGACACTCGCGGCGGTCACCGTCTCGGTCAAGACGATGTTATAGCTGTGGGTCCAGTTGGCCCCGAGCGGGCCGGAGTAATTGTCGAGCGCGTTGTAGCTGCGCTGGAACACCAATGGTATGCCGCGACCGGGGATCACCAAATCCGTGTGTTGATAGAAGTAGTTCCCATTCCCTGTCGCGACAGGCTCGGCGACCGTGGCCTGCGGGCTGTATGTTCCCCCCACTGCCCCAACTGTTGGGGTGCTCAGCGAAATCTTGGCCACGAAGGCGTCCCCATTACTGATTGTACTGCCACAAGTGCCGACGCAGGCTTGCGGGGCAGCGTTCACCTGGGGGAACACCGCAGAGTCAGTCTGCCCCGCGACGTAGGCAGCGCCTGAGACATCCACAGCTACACCGTTGCCCCATTGGTTGCCCCCAGAGCTCCCGCCAAGCAGCGTAGAGAAAGTGATGGTAAGCTGGGGGGCGGCAAAGCTCAGCTTGGTGACGAAGGCGGTGTTGAAGGCAGAACTCGCCGTCCAAGCGCCGGAGGGCGGATTGACCTGGGGGAAGTCAGATGAGTCGTTATAGCCCGTGACGTTGGCGCTACCAGAGGCATCGACTGTGATACCGTAACCCTTGTCATTGCCGCTGCCGCCCAGCAGGGTGGAGTAGACAAGCGTAAGGGCGGAGCCGCTGAAACTCAGCTTGGCGATGAAGGCATTATCGTAGAGAGTGCCGGTCCCGCACGTTCCCACGCACGCGCCCGGTGCGGGGTTCATTTCGGGAAAGTCAGCGGTCTGCCAGGTATATCCCGTGACGAAGGCGCTGCCCGCGGCATCCACGGCAATGCCGTTACCGAACTGCTCGCCGCTGCCGCCCAGAAGAGTCGAGTACGCGAGGTAGGGATGAGATCCATCGAAGCCCAGCTTGCTGACGAAAGAATGCGCATAGTCGTCAGTTTCGCAGGTTCCCGCACAAGCGCCGGGTGCGGGATTGAGCTGGGGAAAATTGCGCTGATAGCTGGTATATCCCGTAACGTAGGCCGCGCCCGAAGCGTCCACCGCTATACTGTTGGCTAAGTCCCTGAAGTCATTGCTGCCACCTAACAGCGTAGAATAGGCGAGGCTAAGGATGGAACCAGTAAAGCTGAGTTTGGTCACGAACGCGTGAATGTATCCGCTTGTGCTGCAACCAGTACAAGCGCCAGAGGCCGTATTCACTTGCGGAAAGTCGGCGAGCGAGCTTGTGTAACCTGCGACGTAAGCGTTGCCGGCGCTGTCGACAGCGATGCCGTGTGCTTCCTCATCGCTGCTGCCACCCAGCAGGGTCGAATAGGGAAGCGCCAGCGTGGAACCGTCAAAGCTGAGCTTGCTGATGAACGCCCGGTGCCAGGGCTTGTCACTACACGTTCCCGCGCAGGCGCCTACGGCCGGGTTTACCTGCGGGAAGTCGTTTGAGGCGGTCCATCCTGTAACGTACGCGCTGCCGGAGGCATCCATAGCAATGCCGTAGCCCTCGTCGTGGTCACTGCCACCCAGCACGCAGGAGTAAACAAGCTTGAGGGCAGAGCCGTCGAAACTCAGCTTGCTAACGAAGGCGTTGAAGAACCCCTGTGGGTTCGTGCTGCAAGTTCCAAGGCAGGCGCCGGACGCCGGGTTCACTTGGGGGAAATCAGTCGAATCGGTCCATCCTGTGATGTAAGCGTTCCCGGACGCGTCCACAGCGATCGCGCTTGCTTGGTCGTAGCCGGTTCCACCGAGCAAGGTGGAGTAGGTAAGGACCGGATCGATGACAAGCGGCTTGGTTCGGTCGTAGTTCGAGACCTGAAAACGGATTTGGTTGTTGGGTTCGAGCATGAAGTGACCCTGGAGAGAGTCCGTTGTCAGTTGTCCGCGGTCGGTTGTCAGTCGTCCGTTGTCCGTTATTCGTTGTCCGCTGCTAGGGAGCGGTTGGTAAACCAGAGGCCTGTGGAACCGGATTTCGCCATCGCCGATGTGGGCCACGAGATCGCCGTTCGGATCGACTTGTAGGGGCGCTGCTTGCTGCGCCGCCTCGGGCGGGGGAAGCCCCGCCCCTACAAGAGCGAGCCGGATTTGATTCGGGTCGGCGCCGGGAGCGACCACGAAATCGTATTCGAGCTGCCGCCGGTTCCCGTAATAGACCAGGTCGATGCCGGGATAGACGCCCTTGTACGCGACCTTGCGATACGTCGGCACGTTGGTGCGCCACTTCTTGGGATCGTTACCGATGAAGTAGTTGCTTTTGCCAGGCATTTCCTCGATGCCCTCGAGCTTGGCCGATGAGTCTGCGCCTACGAGTTTCATCCGTAGCACGTCCGACGCGTGGGTGGTGACCTGATCCCCTGGCTCCAGGCTCGGCGGCCAGAGCGGATCGTTCTCGCCGAACAAGCCGTCCGCTAATCCGAAGAGTCCGTACCGGCCAAACCATTCAACCGGCTCGAGAAGCCCGTGCCTCAACGCGGTGGGCAGGCGTGAACCGAGCCGATGCGCCGGGTCCATCGGCCTCAGCCCAGCCAGCTTAGAGTTGGCTTCCTTTCCCCTAAACACGAAGACGGCCTCATCTGCCGTCAGGAAGAGCGTGTATCCCGGCCCGCGCGCCAAGAACTTGACCTGCGCATCGGTCTGGCCGCGGTTGGCCTCGAAGCTCAGAGGCAATTGGCCGTAGACATTTTGGATTTTAGATTTTGGGTTTTGGATTGAAGACAAGGGCACAAGCGAATTGGTGATTGGTGATTCTTGATTGGCGATTGAAGCGGATTTGAAGCGGGCGTTTAGTGAGTCAACAGGAGAGGCAGTCGACTTTGCCCCGTTTGGAAGGCCGGAGCCCTCGCGTGCGGCTCTCGGTCTGAATGGAGCCGCGACGGCCCGCTTCGGGGAAGCGGAGCCCTGGCCTACCCGGCCGGACAGCAAATGATGACCCAAAAAGATAGCAGTAAGACTACTCAGAATGACGAGCAGGAGTTGAACTCGGCGATTGCGCATGCTGTTACCTCCCGATGCGTTTCTTGACGCGGTTTACACCGCCGCCAAGTCGGTAGAAAAGGAGTTTTCCAACAGGGACCTCCCAAAGAACACAAAAAGGTAGCAACCGGAGACCTTCCTCTGCAGGTCTACGGTATAGGGTATGGCTGAGGGTTGAGCCCCTCGAGCCCGTAATGGGCGCAGCCGTGAGCGCGCACAGCCTCGCTCGGCTTGCGTGTGCCCCACAACCCGCGCCACCATCGGTTATCGGCAGGGCAAGCAACAAACTTACCCTCGCACAAGCAACTCAGCCGCGCCACGACATGCCCGTCGCGCTGTTGCGCTCTTTCGAGGTAAGCGCGTGTTACTCCAGCAGGTGAAACGTGTACATCTTCCCAAGCGTTGCAGAGGCGTGTCCCGACGTCACCGCCCCGGGAGGCAGAAAACCGTACTCCCCGGCGCCCGAATTGGGCAGAGTGATCGAGAACGTCCGGCTGACGAGCTTCTTGCCTGCGAAGGGACCCAGGTGACGGGTCGGGCGACCCACGCAGTTTCTGGCCGGCTTCCCGTATTGGCTAGACGTCTACGCTGCATTCCCGCACAGGGCACCTCAAGCGTCTGTCACATTCCGCACGCGCAGTAGCCTCTCCGCTAACATTCCGGGGGAAGAGCCCACGGTGCCGGTTTCGACTTACAAGCCGCCAGGTATTGGCGGTAAGGCGATATCCTGATCCACGTACGCAGTCAAAGGCGTGCCCTCTTTTACTTCGATGTTTTTGCCGTGTTTCAGAAGACCTACGGGACCAAAGAGGACGGTTAGGGCGATTGCTGTGCCTTGTTTGCTTTCTCCCTCTCTGCCCTTGCTACCTCGCAAACGAATGCGAGTATCCCCGGCCTTTAGATAATTAAGGCGGATATTCAATTCACCGCCTTTCCCCAACATGCCCGCTTTCTTGGCATTGGTAACCTCCCCCAAAGCCTTAGAACCGCTTTTGGCAACGACAACGCTACCGACTTTAAGATCCTCATCCAAAACAAAATTAACCGGATCACCGTCGTTTGCAGTCTTAGAGTTAAGAGCTTCCGCGAACTTCAGTTTTACCTCCTCGCCTTCCTTCAGCACGACCGTTCCCGGTGCTTGAGACTGGGCCGCAAGCCCGGAGCAGAGACACAGCACAATCACACCCATTCGGCACCGGGTTGCATATTCGCTTGACATATAAAGCCTCCCTTTTTTCAATTCCCTTTCGCGTTCGATGGTCTAACCTCCGAACATCTCAACTACACTGGCTTCCGCAAAGGAATTCCAAAATAATCGTTCTGGGACTACGCCGCGGGTCTTGCGTCTTTCGTTTCCAGGTTGTCGCGCAGTTCGTGGAGAATCCCCAATTGTTCCCTCTTCCCCCCTTCGCCCGACAAGCTTGTGCCGGGCTCATGGCCCGTCATTCAAGTCATCCTGGGGCCGCGCGCTGCCTCAGCCTCGGGTGCTGTAGGGGCGGGTCCGTCAGATGATCTCTCAGCAGATGGACGCGCCCATTTCTGGGCACCCGTAACGTGCGCACCTACGTCGGTCGGTGCACCCGAGGCTGAGGCGTTCCCAGGGCCGCGCGCCTTATTGCACTCTCTTATGCTTCAGGTGTATATTGCGTTGCAATAGGTGTTAGAAGGTAATAGGGTGTATTAGAGTGTATTCGCCTCCGAACCCACTTGACACCGCTTCCGCGGCTACGAAGGGGGCGCAAGATGGCTGAGAAGGTCCACGACCGGCTCGATTCCTGGAAGGCAATTGCGGAATACCTCGATCGCGATCCTACCACCGTCATGCGCTGGGCCAAGGAAAGGGGTCTGCCCGTATACGTTGTGCCTGGCGAGGGGCACCGTCACCGGGCGGTGTACGCCTACCAAGGGGAGATTGACGCGTGGTTGCTTAAACTGGCCGATCGTGGCGCCCCGGCCAGGCAAAATGACCGGCACAGCCGGGTGGCACACCCCGAAAAGGCTCACGCTGAAGAGCCAAGCGAAAGGGCCGCACCTCAAGGTGCCAGCGTGTCGATCGACACGTGCGAGACGCCCGTGCCACGCCATGCAGGCGGATGGGCTCCGCCTCAAGGCGGCTGGGTGTCGCCGGCGGTCGTCCCTAACGCCCTCGCGCCCTCGCCGTCATCTCGACGCGGCACTGGCCGCACGCTCTGGGCCGTCTTTGTGGGCGGAGCTTTCCTGATCGCTCTTGCGGCCGCCGGTTGGCTGAGGGTGCCACCCCCGGAGCCAAGGGTCTTGAGGTTTGAACAACTGACCAACGACGGTTTGCAAAAGCGCCCGGCTCTCGTCACCGATGGCGCCCGGGTCTACTTCATAGAAAACGGTCGCGATGGTTGTGTCGTCGCCGAGATTCCAAGTACTGGGGGCAGCCCCGTGGCCATCGCCAAGGCAGACGGGGATTCGGCCATCCAGGATATCAGCCCGGACCGCAGGGAATTGCTGCTGATCCAGGAAGGGTCACTCAGGCCGGGGTCTGTGTGGATTCTGCCCTTGCTGGCGGGCTCGAGACGGCGCTTGGGCGCCATCCAGGCGTTTTCCGCCGCCTGGTCGCCGGACGGGGCGGCGCTGGCTTACACGACCGACGACGGCCTCTACTTTTGTGACGCCAACGGCTCGAATTCGCGGAGGATCGTGGCCGTGTCCGGAAAGCTGGAGGAGGTACACTGGTCCCCGGACGGACGGCAGTTGTGCTTGACTAGGTTCTCCTCCAACGAAACAACGCTGTGGGAAGTAGACCGTGATGGCAAGGGCCTCCGCCGTCTGTTTGCCGGTGAGGACATGTTTTACAAGGAATCATCCGGTTTTTGGACGCCGGACGGCAAATACCTCATTTTCCAGGCATTCCATGCAGGCCACGAAGCACCCTGGGTCCGGCGGCTATCCGCCGGACTGTTCAAGCGCAATGAGCAGGCGACCTGCCTGGGTCCTGCCGGTGTAGACCTTGTCCCCGCGACTATGAGCCCAGACAGTTCGCGGGTCTACTGTGTTGGCAGGACAAGGGGGCGTTTCGAGATCGAGCGTTTTGACGCCCCCTCCAAGCAGCTTGTGCCGTATCTTCCCGATGTTCCGGCAACCACATTCGACTTCACGAAGGACGGACAATGGGTTGCCTACGTGGACGACAAAGGTTGGCTCTGGAAAAGTCGCAATGGCGGTCGCGAGAAGGTCCAGCTCACCTTGCCGCCTCTCGATGTCCAAATGCCTCGCTGGTCGCCCGATGGGAAATGGATCGCCTTTATGGGTCACGACCCAGGCCAGCCATGGAAAGTCCGCTTGGTCTCGGCTGAGGGTGGGCCCTACGGCCCGGTGACCTCGACTGACGCTTCCGAAGGAGCACCCACCTGGTCACCCGACGGCTCGCGCCTGGCCTTTGGAGGGCTGGTTAATGCCGCAGATAGGACGCCTGGGCCGCTGGTCATCCACATCTTTGACTTGAAGGAACGCCACCTCTCGATTGTGCCCGGCTCTGAAGGCCTGTGGACGGCACGCTGGTCCCCGGACGGCCGTTATATTGCCGCGTTGACCGAAGACTCGCGCAGCTTGATGCTCCTCGACTTCCGGGCCCTGAAATGGACGAAAGTTCTCACTCTGGGCCAGATTTTGGATCTCCGCTGGTCCCGGCAGGGAAAATCCATCTATCTGACCGCTGCACCCCCTGAGGGAGAGCCTGCCTTATTTCGCGTAAAGATTCCGGGTCACCAACCGGAGCGATTAACCGGAATGGGAAACACGTCCCCTTCCGGTTGGCTCGGACTCGCGCCGGATGACTCCCCGCTGCTCGTGCGTCAAGTCAGCGGTGAGGAGATTTACGCTTTAGAATGCCAGTTCCCGTAGAGCAATCGCGCTACGGAGCGCAGGCACATGGCCGAACCCCACGGCACTCATCTGCGCGGACTTTGCTTGACGCTGCCATGTGGCTCAATTAGACTTCCATCATTGCCATTGTGCGGGTATGGGGACTGAATGAAAAAGGAAACGATACTTACGGCGGTGGTTTTCTTCGTGGTGGGGTTTCTTGCGGGGTATATCACGGACGCGCAGATGAACTGGAGCGGGCGGCAGAAAGCCGTGATGACGGCAACCCCCCGCATGCCCTCTGAGATGCCTGGCGGGGGCGCTCCTGGTGCAGCCCAGGGTGGGGGCATGCCGCCAGGATTGCCAGAGGGGCATCCTCCCATCGACCCCGCGTTGATTTTCAAGCAACTGCGGGAGGAAGCGGAACAAAACCCCAAGGATTCGGACATTCCTTTGAAACTCGCCAACTTCCTGTACGACCAGCGGCAGTACCAGCAGGCAATCGAGTGGTACCAGAAATCCCTGGCCATCAATCCGAAGAACGTCAACGCCCGCACTGACATGGGAACTGCATACTTTTACATCGGCCAGGCCGGACAGGCGCTGAAAGAATACCGCCAATCGCTGGCCCTTGATCCCGACCACAAGCCCACATTGTTGAACGTGATTGTGGTGAACCTGGAAGGGACTCACGACACCGCAGCCGCCCAGCGGGCGTGGGACCGCCTGCACAATCTGGATCCCTCGAATCCGGCTCTTCCAAGCTTAAAGCAGAAACTGGACGCGGCGCGGGGCTCCGGCGGCGGCGCTCTGCCCAGGCAGTAAACTCAGGGCATCCCCCAGGCCCCTCGAGCCGTCTGACAAACCAGGGGGGGAGCTGACGGCTGACGGTTCAAAGAAAATGCAGGGATTCTTCGTCCCGACAGGTCGGGACTCAGAATGACAGGGGCCGGGAAGCTGACGGCTGACGGTTCATGGGACGCTTGCTCTCCTATTTCGTGGAATTAATCTTCCTCATCGTGATCTCGAAGATGCTGGGCCGGGCCCTGCAAGGACTCTTCAGTCCCTCTCCGCCGCGCCGGGAGAATCGTGCCGTGGAAGGGGAGCCTCGAGACTCTTCCCGGATGCGCATTGGCAAGACGGAGCGCGACCCCGTGTGCGGCATGTTTGTTTCCACAGAACTTTCCCACCGCCTCGCGCGCGGCTCGGAGACCCTTCACTTCTGCTCCCATGAATGCCTGGAGCGATACCAAAAGGAAATGGCGAATGTATCGTCTTGAGCGGGAAAACCTCGCGCCAGCGCTGCCGCGATTGCGGAGCGTCCGGCTGCTCTCCGGGCTGGCACTGCTAACCCTATGGGCGCCCACACCTGCCCTGGCATGGGGCGGCCAAGTGAGGCTCACCCGCCGATACCAAAGCGGCCAGAAAATGGTCTACACGACCAAGACGCACACGAAGGCGGTGATTCACTCCGAGCCCCCCGAACTTCAGAATTTTCTGCCTCCCCTGCCCACCAACTTCTCCGTGCAGCAGCAGAACACCGTGACGGTAAAGGCAGTCCACAGCGACGGCAGCGCTGACATTGAGAATCATTTCGACAAGTTCGAATTCCAGTCGGACCTCGCCGACCGCGTGCCAGCGAATTTCCGTGACCCTGCCGTAAGTGCGCAGCAGGAAATCAGCGAACACGTGGCTGGCCAGGATATCGTCGCCCACTTTGACCGCAACGGGCGGCTCGTGGGATTTGAAGGCGGGGAGGGCTTGTTCGAGCAGTTGGATATGGCCTATCGAGAGCCGCTTCGCCAGGCATTGAGGTTTTTCCTCGAACAATTGGGAGGCGATGGGCTCTATCCCGAGCACCCGGTCAAACCGGGAGAGACTTGGAAGAGCAAATTCGACTCGCCGGCGAGCGCGGCGTATCCCTATAACGTCGAAGGGGAGAACACCCTGCGTTACGTCGGCAAGACCAAGGTCGGGGGCGTAAAAGCCGCGGTGCTGGAATTCAGCTTCGTGGACGTGGTGAAGCCCGCGCCTGACGCCCTTGGGAAAGCGGAGCCGCTGGCCCAGCTTGAATCCCACGGTCTGGGAGTGGACATGCGCATCGACGGCCAGGGCAAAGGCCGGGTGCTGCTGGCGCTCGACGACGGGAGGGTGCTCCAGAACCATGCCACCATTCACCAGACCTTGAGCGCCCGTCTCAAAAGCTCGGCCCCGCTCCCCTTTACGAACTCACAAACCTTAAAGCTCGAAGTGCAATCCGACACAGAAATGGACGTGGAAGGTTCCGGCAGGTGAGCCTGAAAAAAATCTTCGCGCGGGGCCTTCCGACCCGCAATTCCTTATTGACAAGCAGGCCAGCCATTTTATAATCATTTAAAGTCTCGCGCCAGGAAAAGAGACTCAGCGAAAAAAAGATGAATCACCAGTTTAGCGCCTCGTGGCCGGTGGTCCTCAGCATAGCGGGCTTCGATCCCTCCTCGGGAGCGGGAATCGCTGCGGACCTGAAAACATTCGCTGCCCATGGCTGCTATGGGGTGGCGGCCATCACGGCGCTCACCATCCAAAACACTCAGGGCGTCACCGCCCTCTATCCCACCGAACCCGCGGTTCTGAAAGACACCATTGCTGCCCTCCTCGCGGATGGCCGTGTGAAAGCCATCAAAGTCGGCATGCTGGCAAATCAGGCCAATGCGGAAGTTGTCAGCGAGATCCTCGAATCCAATCCGGCGCTCCCCTCTGTGCTCGATCCTGTTTTTCGCTCTTCCAGCGGGAGAGACCTGGCAGATCCGGCGTGCCAGGAGTTTCTCCGCTTGCAGTTAATCAAGCGCCCGTCCGTGATTACGCCCAACCTCTTCGAGGCCTCGGCATTGACCGGCCTCCGGGTCGAAAACCAGGAAGCCATGAAGGTGGCAGCGCGCACACTGGTCGAGATGGGCGCGCGCGCCGTGGTGGTGACCGGCGGCCACCTTGATAAGGCCACCGACGTTTTCTTTGACGGCTCGGCGCTCGAAGTCTTCATCGGTGAGCGCGTAAAGCCTGATAACACCCACGGCACCGGCTGCACGTTTTCTTCCGCGATCGCGGCCAACCTGGCGCTGGGCCGCCAGCTTCGCGATGCCGTCGTACTGGCCAAAGCCTACGTTACCGAGGCCATCCGCAAGGCTTACGTCGTGGGCCCCGGCCGTGTACCCCTGAACCACCTTTACCGGATGGCTCAACCTTCCCGCCTCGCCGACCACTCAGCCGCTGTAACCGAGCCCGTGGGCTGATTTCATTTCCAAGCCGCAGATTGCGCAGATGAACGCAGATTAAAAAGGTTTCAAATACCTCTTCGCTCTGCGTTAATCTGCGTTCATCTGCGGCTTAAGATTTCGGTTGTGGCTGTCAGATGATCTTCAGTTTCTTCCCGACGCTTTCCAGAATCTCGAGCGCGCGCGTCAATTCCTCCTGGGTGTGCGTGGCGGTGACGATGGTGCGGATGCGGGCTTTGCCTTCCGGAACAGTGGGGAAGCCGATACCCTGGGCAAACACGCCGGCAGCAAAAAGCTGGCGCGAGAACTCGTGAGCCAGAGCGGCATCGCCCACGATGACGGGCGTGATGGGCGTTTCGCTCACGCCGGTGTTGAACCCGAGCTTCTTCAAACCTTCTTTGAAGAATTTGGTATTGGCCCAGAGCCGGTCGATCAGTTGCGGCTCTTCCTCCAGCACCTCAAAAGCCGCCAGGCAAGTGGCGGCAACGGAAGGCGGATGCGAGGTCGAGAAGAGGAAGGGCCTGCCGCGGTGGTAGAGAAACTCAATGGTGTCGCGCGTCGAGCAAATGTACCCACCCAGCGCACCGATGGCTTTTGAGAGTGTGCCGACCTGGATATCCACGCGCCCGTGCAGGTTGTAGTGATCCACGGTGCCGCGGCCGTTGCGTCCCAGGACGCCGGAAGCGTGCGCGTCGTCAATCATCATGATGC
>Ga0208457_1000945_pt1 | contig 23640 bp, 29 predicted proteins | sample June2015DPH_10_1_FD_185513 | JGI IMG/M metagenome (GOLD analysis project Ga0208457, IMG submission 185513) | Peatland microbial communities from SPRUCE experiment site at the Marcell Experimental Forest, Minnesota, USA - June2015DPH_10_150... | ecosystem: Environmental > Terrestrial > Soil >... | reverse complement strand
CGCATCTCGGGCCCGTGCTCGACACCCTGCGCTACCTCGTGCACGAGACCGGCGTCTGGGTCGAGATCACGACGCTCCTCATCCCCGGGCGCAACGACTCCGACGAGGAGCTCGACCGCCTCACGCGCTGGGTCGTGGAGGAGCTCGGGCCGCAGGTGCCCCTCCACTTCACGGCCTTCCATCCCGACTACAAGCTGCTGGACGTGCCGCCCACGCCGCCGGCGACCCTGACCCGCGCCCGCAGCATTGCCCTGGCCAACGGGGTGCGCTACGCGTACACGGGCAACGTGTACGAGCGGCGCGGGCAGTCAACGGCCTGCCATGCCTGCGGCGCGCTCCTCATCGAGCGTGATGGGTACGAGATCGCCACGTACAGGGTGACCGACGAGGGCCACTGCGGCGCGTGCAGTGAGCCGATCCCCGGCGTCTTCGCCGGGCCTGCCGGTCGCTGGGGCTCGCGCCGTCTCCCGGTACGGATCGCCGCCTTCGCCACTGAGCAGAACCGTCCTGCTCCGGCCTGAGTGCCCGCAACGAGTGTCGTTCGCGACCGTGGCGGGGTGTCGCTCCTGGCGGCGGGCTTGACCGGCATCACGATCGCTAGTGTCGAGTTCTGGACGCGGAGGTGGGTGTCGATAGACTGAACGCGGCTGGCAGTTTCGCGCGTGGCTCCGCCTGCTCCGGGGTACAGGTCGCGAACACGCCACCGAGTCGTGGGCAGGAGGCGAGTGTCATGGCGAGCTACCAAGCGGATTGGGAGCGCTACGGTCGGGCGCTCCATATGGCCATGGCTGAAGTGCTCGAAGAGTTCCCCGAGGAGGTTCGGCCGCACGCTCTCGAGACGGCCGACTACTGGATCAGCGTCGGACTCACGATCGGCCTGGAGCGCCCACACCAGGGGAGGCGTCTGCTCGAGCTGATCGAGGCCGAGGAGGCCGAGCGGGCCGCCCTGGCGGACGACGCGGCCGACTTCCTCGATGAGGCCCTGACATGAGGCGCCGGGGTCTCGTCTCGAACCTGTATCGGACGGCTCGACTGGCCAACGATGTCTCGGTCCTCGCCTCCGGCAACCCGCACCGCATCGCCCGTCGCGCGAAGAACAAGATCGTCGGGAGGGCGCTCGCTCGAGGTGGCTTCTGGCGCTTGCTCTGGGGACACTGAGAGGACTTCGCACCCGGCGTATTGAGCCGCGCCAAGGCCAAGATGTCAGCCGTCAGAGGCCTGGCCTGCTGCCGCCTTTCGGACTTCGCCGCGCAGGGCTGACGCGAGGTCGATCACGACCCGACCAGCGAGGGGGCCGGCAAGCCCTTTGTCCTCCTTGAAGGCTATCTCGAACACGGGGATGAACTCGATCTCCGTATCGGGAGGGCTGACCGCGCCGCCGGCGATGACTTGCCCATCGCGAAACGGGCCACATGTAGGGCAACTGTCCCCGAAGGTGGGTCTGCCATCAGAGAACATGAGCCGAGTCTTGCCTTCTAGCAGGATCGGCTCGAGAGCCTCGGCGATCCGACCGCTGACCCGACGGAGCGCCTCCCAGTCGGTACTCGGCGCTCCGTGATCTCGCTCGTGGGCGTAGAGGAGGTCGGCGAAGAGCCGTTCGGCAGCGGAGAGGATGCCTTCGGGGATGGCTGCTCCGGCCCCGTCATGCCAGATGCGGTACTTGCCAGTTTCCGAGTCTTGTTCGAGTTTCACTCGATACGGATGCTTGGCAAGGAAGCCCGCGATCTCGGAACGAAGATCGGAGTAATCGCGTGGGGGTCAAGAACCCAGATTCACAACTGTCCGCATCCTAGAATGCGCCGATGTTGTTCCTCCTCGGCCTGATTATTCGGCTGCTCTCCCGTCTCCTTGTCGGCCCCCGTGACGACGATGGCTCCAAGGATCTCGAGATCCTCGTCCTTCGCCATCAGCTCCGGGTCCTCCGGCGCAAGACCGGCCCACCCAAGCTCCGGTTCATTGATCGAGTGCTTCTCGCCGCGGCAAGTCGGTCGATCCCGCGCGACCGGTGGTCCTGCTTTCTGGTCACCCCAGCCACCCTGCTTCGATGGCACCGGGAACTCGTAAGAAAGAAGTGGACGTACGGCAAGACCGCGCCCTCGGGAAGGCCTCCGATCGATCCGGAAGGTCCGTGACCTCATCCTGCGGATCGCGAGGGACAACCCGCGGTGGGGCTGCGTGCGGATACAGGGCGAGCTACACAAGCTCGGGTATCTGCCACGACGATCCGGACCTTGCTCGCGACTGCCCGACTCGGTCCCGCCCCGAGGCGGACCGGACCGAGCTGGACCCAGTTCCTCCGGGCTCAAGCGCAAGGGGTCATCGCCTGCGACTTCTTCACCGTGGAGACCGCCTGGCTCCGGACGCTCTACGTCCTGCTGTTCATCGAACTCGGGAGCCGGCGGATCCGCCTGAGCGCCTCGACGGTCCATCCCGACGCCGCCTGGGTCACTCAGCAGGCCAGGAACCTAACCATGGACCTGGATGGTCGCTCCACCGCCATCCGGTTCCTCATCCACGACCGCGACACCAAGTTCGTCGGGCCCTTCGACGAGGTTTTCCGCTCGGAGGGGGCACAGGTGATCCTGACTCCCGTCCGGGCCCCCAACGCCAACGCCTACGCGGAACGGGTTATCGAGACCGTCCGGGCGGAGTGTCTGGACTGGTCACTCATCCTGGGTCGAGGCCATCTCGATCAGACGCTTCGGACATATGCCGAGCACTACAACCGAGGTCGCCCCCATCGCGCTCTCGCCCTTGCGACACCTGTGGCGAAAGACGAGGCCCCGATCGCTGTGCGCCCTCGAGACGTTCGCCGAGAGGATCTGCTCGGCGGCCTGATCCACGAGTACAGCGGACTCGCCGCGTGATCGAATCAGGGTTTCTGACCCCCACGCGCAGGCGCGCACACGAGCCAAGGGCAGAGGAGCATTGGATGTCCCGAGCTCGGCCCTAGGCATCCTCGGCGGACTCATGACGCTGGCTCTGACGCCGGTCGGCCATTTCTCCTTCACAAGGAAGGGAGGCGATGTCACAAATCCGTTCTCCCTTCCCTTTGAGATGGCGGCGGGGTCGGAGACTGGACGGATCACCTACGAACGTCTGTGGTCGCCTGCGGGCGTTCCTTCGCCCGAAGTGAAGGTCGTCCGACGACCTGAGGTCGGTAGAGTCCTCACCGCCGCCGGCTATGTACTTGCGGGCTTAGGGGGGGCACTCGGTGGGGTACCTCTTGGGATCGCGATGTTTTTGCCGTTGCAGGCCCTCTTTAGCGACAAGCAGACCCTGGGCGTCGCCGCCACTGTTGCCGTGTACGGATGCTGGATAGCCGTCGGCTGTGGTCTGGCGTACGGGTTCTTGCGCTACAGATTGCCGATAGTCACGCGACCGCGAGTGAGCTACCTCGGTGACGCCGTCGGGGCTGGTGTCCAGCTGACTGTGGGGACGAAATGAGCAGACTGCCGAGATGACCAGGCGGTACCAGCGCACTTACACGCTGGCGAGCATCTGAGCGTCTCCGCCGAGTGCGGTTCTCCCCAACACCATGGCTGCATAGTCGCCACACCGACGACTCGCCGCCTCGTGGCCCAGGATGTACCCGGAGATTCATGACGTCGCGTCCGCTGTGCTGGCCAAGATTCCGCACCCGCGCATCGACATGCACGCGAATCCACTCGTCGCTAGCGCTGCCCGACACGGCTCGAAGACCCCACGCCGCCGCGTCGGCCCACGGGCATAGCTTCTGTCCTGGTCGAGCCTTCGCTCCGAAAGCCCCGACTCGTTGCGAGCCACGCTCCCGGGCTCTACGCCGCGGCGATGAGGATGATGCCCGCTAGGATGCCTCCGACCCCGAGCCATTGGTTCGGACGCAGACGCTCTCCGAGGACGACCAGGCCGAACGTCACGGTAACGATCGGCCCCAACGAGCCCGTTATCCCGACCAGCCACGCAGCCGTTGCCGCGAGCCCGACGGACCAAACTGAGAAACCGAGAACATCGAGCCACCCCATTGTGACGATGAGAATCACGGCCGTTCGATCCACCGGCACGAGCCAACCACGGCGAGGAGCGTAAATCGATCCATCGTTTCGGACCGGGAGGTCGGAGGGCACGCGGGCCGTAGAGCCTCCGACGATCATGTCACCCGCCGGATGCCGATGCTTCGCCAGTCTGGACTTGACGAGCGAGGCTGCTCCGACAAACAGAAGGGCAACCGTGCTCGCAGACCGCGAGATCGTGAGCGTGGGCAGCCACCCGAGCTCGCGGATAGGCGTCGCAAACCCAACGACGGTGACCGCCCAGATTACGAAGGCACCGACGGCGAACGGGACCCCGCGGCCGACGGGGTGGCTGCGGCGCCATTGCGGGTCGAGGACGACCGCGGACAGCGCGATGCCGATCGTCGCGGCCACCACGCCGCACGCCTGGAGCGGCCGCACCAACTCGCCCAGGAGCAAGATGGCGAGCACGACGCTCAGGCCGCCGTACGCCGCGATGACGGGGCTCACGACCGCGATGGGTCCGAGCCGGAAGGCCTCGTACGTCAGTAGGTAGCCGACCGCAGAAATGAGCCCCATGCAGAGCGCCTGCGCCACGAGGGGTCCGGCAGTTGGGATCGGCTGGCCCGTCACCACGCAGAGAACAACGAGCGGGATGAGGGCTGCCACCTGCATTCCGGTCGACGTGACCAGCGTGCCCACCCGGCGGGAAGCGAGTGTAGCGCATGAATCAAGGAGTCCCCAGCAGACGGAGCCCGTCAACCCGCACGCGATGCCGAACGATGCGTCCAAGGCGTCAGGCGGTGACGGAGGGCAATTGGATCCTCAACAACCGATACTGATCGGCTGCGGCTGAATTCGGGGGCATAGGCTCGAACTCTCGACGGAAAGACCGACGTTTGCGATTTCGGAGCCACCCTCCAGACGATCGCATTCCTCTCCAGGCCTCCGCGATGTCGCGGATACTTGTCGGCGTGCGCGCAGATTCAGTCCGCAACCGAGTCCACCCAGTGCGCTACTTCCGGAAAGCGCGTCACGAAGCCGGCGCGGTCACACAACCACGCGAAGGCGCCCGGATCGAGCACCAGCCGCTCATACAGGCCGCCCTCCGTAGTCCCGCCCCATTCCTCGACAGACAACCGCAGAAGCGGGGGTAGGTTGCGGTACCCAGGGTTGGGCGCTGCACGGCCTGCGGCGTCCAATCCGTAGGCCATCCCTCCAGCCGCCCGCAACGCCTCGTACGCGTCGGTGGCAACACGGCAAACCAGGTCTGCGACCACGAGCATCGTCGAGCCTAGGTTGAGTGTCGCGTGATAAACCTCTGGTGGGATCGCCACGACTTCCCCAGCTTCGGCAGCGACCACCACGCAACGAAACGCACTGGGGCCGGGTCGCAGGTCGTGCATAAGGAACCCGGCGCGCCCGGCGAGCACCTCGTAGACCTCCGCGAAGCCGGCGCCGTCTGGACGCTCGGAGGCGTGGACGTGACCGTGGGTCCGGGCAAGCTGGCCCCCCAATGGTCGGGGTGACATGAACGTGAGGTCGTACGTTACTGGGGCCTCCAGCAGGCGATCGCGGTCGCCGCGCCGGGCGACGTCACTGTAAGTCCAGTAGACGGCCCGGTTTGAGGACGGGTCGGCCGCGACGTTCACGGCCGCCAGGTCACGTTCGCGTCGGACGCCATGGCGCTCGGCCACCAAATCCCCCGTGAGGACAGGTGCACCACGCCGGATCTCGAAACTGATCGGACCGACCGAGGTAGCCACCATCAACTTCTCGCCTCGCCCGTCACGCCTGCGCCTCCACCGCCCACTCTGGCCCGCTCCGATCCCAGCGGTGCTCACGCAAGCTGGCGCGCAGCGCTGGATCGAGGGCGCCAGCCGCGCTCGCGCCGAGATTCGCTCGCACGCGGTCCGGCCTGCGCATGCCGGGGATCACCACGGACACGTCCGGGTTGGATAGGACGAACCGCAGGGCCATTTCAGGGAGGGTCATGCCTTCGGGAAGGAGCAAACGTAGCGCTTCAGCCCGCTCGACCGTGGCCGCGAGGTTGCTGGGTGTGAAATAGGTCGTGCGCCAGTCGTCGGCCGGCCACGTCGAGCCGGTCGTCAGCGTGCCGGAGAGTCCACCCTCGTCGAGCGGCACGCGGGCGATCACGGCGACCCCGAGCTCGCGGCACAAGGGGAGCAGTTCATCCTCGGGCGCCTGATCGAAGATGTTGTAGACGACCTGCACCGAGTCGATGAGGCCCGTCCGAATCGTTCGCAGCGAGTTCCAGGGCTCCCAGCGGTTGAGGCTGATTCCCACGCCACGGACCAGCCCCTCGCGCTTCAGGTCGTCGATCACCCGCTGCCAGCGCTCGTCGTCCGCCCAAGCGTCCTCCCAGACGTGAAACTGGATGAGGTCCACCGAAGCGGTCCCTAGGTTCTGGAGGCTCCTCTCCACATACTCGCGGATGTGACCCGGGGGGAAGCTGGATTCGAGCGGATCACCACGGTGGGAAGGCCACACCATCGTCTTAGGCGGGATCTTCGTGGCGACGAACACGCGGCGACCCGCGTTCGCCGCCAGCACCCGAGCGAGCAGCCGCTCGCTGCGTCCCTCGCCGTACTCCCAGGCCGTGTCGAAGAATGTACAGCCGAGATCAAGGGCGAGCTGCAGCGACGCCACCGATACCTCGTCTTCCGAACCGCTCCACCAACCCATCCCGAACGTGCCGAAGCCGACCTCGCTGATCCGCCAGCCCAGCCTACCGAAAGTTCGCTCGCGCATCACAGCCTCCGTGTAGAAGCGGAACCGTTACGTTCGAACCGACTCGAGCCGCCGCAGGAATGCTCCGACGCCCCGTCGCACCTCCTGTCGGTGTCGGGACACGTCGTCGGCGCTCGGGACGACGAACTCGAGCGAGGAACCCGCGATGAGCGCCGACCAGATCCTCGCAAAACTGATCGGGTGGAGGGGGTCCCGGTCGCACCCGATGACCAACGTCGGCTGGGCGATCGTGCGAAGCTCGGACGGGTCAGTGTACGGGGTAGAGCGCGGCATCCGATCTAGTCGAACAGCGCGCTCCACCGCATTCGGGCGAAAGAACTGCGAGGAGAGCGACTCGGCGGCGTGCGGCGACACGGCGCGGAGGCGCGCGTAGTCCGCCGACGCCTGGAACGTCGCGAGCGCTTCGGCGGCCGGCATGGAGCGCAAGAGACGAGCGACCTCGACGTTCAGGGTCAGGTTCTCCGTCATCGGCTCATGAATCCAGGCAGGACGAACCAGCACAAGGCCCCGCACGCGTCCGGGATTCTGCAGCGCGAAGCGCAGAGCGACTGCTGCACCCATGGACACACCCGCGACGACAACGCGATCCGCCCCCTGCGCATCGAGCAGCGCCCGGAGGTCGGTGGCGAAGACATCGAACGTATACCCTGCTTCTGGACCTACCGGCTCGGTTTCGCCATGGCCGCGCTGGTCCAGGGCCAGCAGGCGCCAGCCCGGGTCCTCGTCTGCCAGCTCGAAAGCCCCGGTCCGATCCCCGCCCAGACCGTGGAGCAGCACGAGGGGTGCGCCTCCGCCTTTGGTCTCAAAGGCGAACTTGATCCCATCGCGCTCGAAAGTCTCGCCCATCGATGCCGGTCCGGTCATGGCGTTGGCCTTGGCGCGAGACCTGCTGCGGCAGCACGCGCAAGCACGAAGTCTCGCGCGCGGCCGACATCGTCCTCGGCTACCTCATGGATGACCACAGGCGCCGTAAGGCTGTGCTGCGCGACGAGTTCGAAGTAGAGAACGTAGTCGAGCAGTCCACGACCGGCCGCGACATCGCCACCTGCCGCGAGATCCTTGGCATGTATGACGACACTGTCTGGCGCGAGCAGGTCGAACGCCTCGGCGAGGATCGGCCGCTGGCGCCCTGCCGTCTCGGGCGTGAGCAGGTTCGCAGCATCGAAGATGATGCGCAGGTGCTCGTCGTGGAACTCGTCGAGCAGCTCGCGCGCGCGTCGTGCCGACGAAACGACGTTGTTGTGCTCGGGCTCGATACCGAGGATGACATCGGCGCGACGTGCGGCGTCGAGTAGACGCGCAAGGGTGTATCGGAGGTCATCCCACGCCGACGGTTCGTCGTTGGCTGGACTGCCGCGCCACATGTCGTCGGGATCGCGCGTGCCAGTTGAGAGGCTCACCAGGCGCGTGCCAAGATCCGGGGCACGCAGGATGACCTGCTGCGCGACCTCCGTCTCCCGGGAGCGCCGTTCGTAGTCGGGATGGATCGCGTTGAAGGTGGCGGACACTCCAGCCATTCGGAGCCCTCGGGCCTCGACCTCCCGCCGCACGGCGGCGCACTGGGCTGAACTCAGCCGCTCCGGCAAAGCGGGCAACCCGACCGAGCGGAAGTTGAAATGGACGAGTGGAAAGCCAGACTCGACCACTGCGTCCAAGACGCCGCCAAGAGTCGGGCGCTCGAACGTGCGGGTGAAGATGCCAAGCTCCACAGTCAACCTCGCGCGGGCTCGAGGTCGACAGAGGTTCCTCCTGCGCTCACCGAGGCGGCAACGGCCTCGATCAGCTCGAGGGCCGCGATGCCGTCGTTGACGTCGGCAGTCACCGGCGCCCCATCGAGGACGCTGGCAGCGAACGAATCCAACTGGCGCAGGTAGGGGTCACCATCAGGGAAGATCGGCTCATGCCAGCTGGCCGTGCCGCCATTGAAGACCCGCACCACGCTAGGCCGCAGAAAGAAAGGATTGGGCATTCGCACGCTCACGCTGCCGCGTTCGCCGAAGACGTCGAAGCCCTCCGACCAGTCGCTCTCGACGTAAACCGTCAGCTCGACATCGCCGACCGTGCCGTCCTCAAGTCGCAGCAGCGCGTGCCACGAGTAGGTCTCATTGTGGACGGCAAGGGCGGCCTGGACGCTGACGGGTCGCGCAAGCACGAAGCGCACCATGTCGAACACGTGCGCGCCGTGAGTCGCAAGGTAATACGGCTGCCGGTCGAGCTTGTAGGCGGGGCGGCGGTACTGCGAGTCGCGGAATACAGGCAGGAATACTGCGTTCTCATCGACGTAGCGGTCCGCTGACGCGCGATACCACAGGCTGAACGAGACGAGGGGGCCGAGCTCCTGGATCGCGCGCTTGGCGTATGCAACTCCAGGATCGTGGCGTTTCATGACCCCGACCTGCAGCGTTTTCCCTGTTCGGGCGACCACGTCGCGCAGGGGCCGACATTCCGCCGCGCTGACCCCAAGTGGCTTCTCCACGAGAACGTGCTTACCGGCCTCCAAGGCTTGGGTCGTCACGGTGAGGTGCTGCGGATCGCCGACTGCCACGATGACGGCGTCGACCGAATCGTTGGCAAGGACGTCGCCAACGTCGTCGTAGATGTGGTCGACCGCATATCGTCGGCCGACCCCCTCGGCCACCTCGCGGCTGGCGTCGCAGACAGCGACGAGTTCGCACCTCGAGCTTCTGGCCAACGCAGGGAGGTGAACGTTCTGTGCGACCTTTCCGCAGCCGATCACAGCCAGCCGAAGCCGCGGCTTCATGGCGGGGCTCATGACGCCCTGCCCGGCTTGACAAGGACCTTCCCTCGAAATGCTGGGCCGGCCGGATCGATCGCGGCTCGTAGTCCGTCCAGGCCGATTTCGTCGCTGATGAGCTCCGCGACGCGGACGCGGCCACGCTCAATGAGCGTCAACGACGTTTGGAAGGTGAACGGGTTGAGGTTCGTACCTCGGATCGACACCTCGCGGTCGTTGACCGAGAACGGTCGGACGGCGACGCGATCGTCTTGCGGACACACGCCGACCCACACGATCGTGCCGCCTGATCGAACCAGCTCGAGCGATCCTGCCGCTGCGCTGGTATGGCCGGAAGCCTCGAGGACGACGTCCGCGCCCAACCCGTGCGTGGCACCCGCTACCCCCTCGCGCTGGACGTCGAGTTCGCGTGCGTCCAGAACGATATCGGCCCCGATCTCCTCAGCGAGGCCACGGCGCTGCGCATCTGGCTCGATGACGATCACAGTGCCTGCACCGCGAAGGCGGGCCAACTGCGCCAGAAGCAACCCCATTGGCCCCGCCCCCAAGACGACCACTACATCGCCGAGTTGAACACCGGCTTGATGGATCCCTCTGACACAGCAGGAGAGCGGCTCGACAAGTGCCGCCTCCTCGAAAGAGAGCGAGTTCGGGATGAGATAGGCATTCGCCTCAGGAACCAGCGAGAACTCGGCGAAGCCGCCGGGAAGAACGATTCCGAGCGGCGTTATCTTGCTGCATAGGTTGACGAGCCCCTTGCGGCAGAACGCGCAGAGCCCACAGACGATGTTCGGGTCGACAGCCACGCGATCGCCGATCTGGAGTGTCGTGACCTCGGGTCCACAGGCATCGACGACGCCGACATACTCGTGTCCGAGCACGACGGGCGTCGAGATCGGGTGGTTGCCGACGAAGATGGCACGGTCGCTGCCGCAAATCCCACAGGCCTCCACCCGTATGCGGACGTCGCTACCCTTAGGCTCGGGGACGTCGGCGTCGTCGATCTGTAGCTGTCCTGGGCCGCTGAAGAGCGCCTGGCGCATTCCTTCCTCCGTGTAGGTCAGGGGCGCCCAGAGGCGCCCCTGACGTTTAATCAAGAGCAGCGCTACTCATGCGGATCGCTCTGGCCTAGGACCCGTAGATGTATTTCGCCACCTCCGGTGAGTCGATGTTGGCCGCAGTCCCGACGATGGTCGTCATCAACGTCTGCGGCGGGATGTTGTGGTCGCCGTTGAGGTAGCTTACGGCGTAGTCAACCGATAGAGCCCCGATGTCAGTGGATCGCTGGATTATCAAGCCGCTGATCGTGCCGCCCTTCAGCTGGACCACGAGATCGGGCCCCACGTCGAACGAGACGATCTTGATCTGGCCAGACTTGCCCGCACTCTTGATGGCGGTTGCAGCGCCGAGGCCGGCATTCCCGTCACACGCAAAGACGCCAGCCAGATTGGGCTGGGCGGCGAGTTCGGCGTTCATCACGCGAGCCGCGTCCGAAGCATCCGTAGCGTTGTAGTTCTGTCTGCCAACGTAGGTAACGCCTGAGAACGTCTTGATAGTGGCCTCAAACCCTTTCGACCGGTCGGTGGTGGTCGTGGTCCCGGGTGGGTCGCACAGCAGGAACACGTTGCCGGTGTTGTTCACCAGCTTGGCGATTGTCTCAGCTCCGACTTGGCCGCCGTATACGTTGTTGGAGGTGATATTTCCGATCCGGACGGTGGCGTCCGAGACATCAGAATCAACGGTCAGGACGGGGATGCCGGCCGAACCGAACTGCTTGATCGGGGCGATGAGAGCCGTTCCGTCCGTCGGCGCGATGACCAAGAACTGCGGCTTTGCAGCCAAGACTGCGTCCACGATCGGGATCTGCCCGGTTGGGTCGTAGTTAGCCGGGCCTTGCCAGTCCAAGGTCACGCCCAGACGCTTGGCTTCGGCGGTGGCGCCAGCGGCCATTGTGACAAAGAAGGGGTCGTTATTCTGGCCCACAATCAAAGTGATCTTGTAGTTGCTGTTCGCCTTCAGCGAGGCATACGCCGAAGGACCATTGCTGGTCGCCGGTGCGGCCGTCGCGGGCGCCTCCGAGGTTGTCGTCGACGGTGATGGCGTTGCGCCCGTACTCGAGCAGGACGCGACAAGCAGAGCTGCGGCAACTACCGCGATTGGAACCCTCCATCGGTCCGCGGACAATGAGCGTGTCATTCTCTCTCCTCCAGAATCCTTCTCGCTTGCGCGGTTACGAGGTCAACCGAAAGATTCAAGCGCGTTGTTCACCCTCCCTTCCCGATCGCTTCCTTCGCCAAACGGGCAGGCCGCCGCGGCGTACTTGATCGATGTACACCGCGAGGATGAGGAATATGCCGACGACCACGTTCTGCCAGAACGGTTGGAACCCCAGGATGACGAAGCCGTTGCGGAGAACGGCGGGAATAAAGGCGCCAACCACAGTACCGCTCATGTGGCCTCGGCCACCGAAGAGGCTCGTCCCCCCGATGACAACGGCCGCGATAGCATTCAGGTTGTCTAGCTGATGGGCCGACAAGGATGCCGTGGAAAACCGCGCGACATCCATGATGCCGACGATCCCGCAGAACAGACCCATGATTGTGTATATCAGGATGGTGTGCCGATTCACGTTGACTCCGGCTCGGCGTAATGACTCAGCGTTCGCGCCGAGTGCGTACGTCCGGAGGCCGAATCGGGTGCGAGCGAGGACGATCCAGAGTGTTGCGACGCCGACTGCCGCGATGACGTCCGGCCACGGGACTATGCCAAGCAGCCCTCCAAATACGAAGAAGTCCTGTAACTGCGGCGGGACGCTGGCGACATTGATGCCACCGCTGATCACCTGGGCCAAGCCAAGGGCGATCCACAGGACGCCTAAGGTCACGATGAACGGGGGAACCTTCAACGTCACCGTTGCCCAGCCGTTTATGAATCCCCAGAAAGCACCGGCCGTCAGAGAGGCAGCGGTGGCAACCGCGACCGCGAGAAGTACGTTCGGGTAGCCCTGTCTGACCGGCGAAAGTGCACCTAGCACTTCGGCAGAAATCACCGCGCAGAAAATCACCAATGAGCCGACCGACAGATCGATGCCCGCGGCAATCAGTACGAGCGTCTGGCCCGCCGCCAGCAGAAGAATCTCCGACGTGTCGATCGTGATGCTGCGGAAGTTCGGGGCCGAGAGGAACGTATTGGGGGGACACAGGATGCCGAACAACACGATCATTCCGAGCAAGATGCCGACGATCCACAGGCTCGCCAGATTTCGGGTGCGACCCATCAGCGCCGTCAGGATCCAGCGCCCCGCTGCTGAGAAGGCCGTCACGACGTCGCCGCCTCTCCCAGCATGTTGAGCGCGCCGGTCATCGCTCCCACGAGCAGTGTCGGAGTCGCGTCCTTGGCTGCGATCGTCCCGACTCGACTTCCGAGTCTCAACACGGTGACTCGATCGGCGACCCGCAGGACCTCAGGCATGTTGTGCGAGATCAGGATGACCGACAGTCCCTTCTCATCGCGGGCCCGCTGCATCAGGTCGAGCACGTGTGTCGTCTGCTGTACGCCCAGGGCCGCCACAGGCTCATCCATGATCAGGAACCGCTGGCCCCACACCGTGGCCCGTACGACCGCCACCGCCTGCCGCTGGCCACCAGAGAACGTCTCCACCGGGACGGTCAGCGACGGGATGTTTACCCCCAGGTCCCGCAGGTTGGCGGCAGTGGTCGCGTGCATCGCACGCCGATCGACGAACCCAAGGCGTCCCAACAACCCGCCGTAGCAGAGCTCGCGCCCGAGGAAGACGTTTTCGGCGGCGTCAAGTGGATCGGCCAGGGCCAGGTCCTGGTAGACCGTCTCAATACCGGCGGCTCGGGCGTCGTGCGGGCTTGAGAACGTGACCTCGCGGCCGTCGATCTCCAGGGTCCCGCGATCGGGTTGGACGGCGCCGGCGATGATCTTGATCAGCGTCGACTTCCCCGCACCATTGTCCCCGATGACGGCATGGATCTCGTGATGTCGGAGGTCGAAATCGACGCTATCAAGAGCGCGCACGTGGCCGTAGTCCTTGCGGAGCCCGATCGCCTTCAGCAGGAGAGGCTCTGTCTCGGACTGAAGTCCACTTGTCATGGACGACGCCCCTGAACCACGACGCTTTCGGGCACTTGGGGCCACGCCGCCCAATGAAGACATGTCGCCGAGGCAGCGTCAGTCGCAGACTGCATCGCCGTCTCGACGCTGCTGCCACGGATTCGACTAGCCAGGAACGCTCCAATGTAGCTGTCCCCGGCGCCAAGGGTGTCAACGGAGTGGATGGGATGGGCCGGCATGACCATGACCCTCTGTCCATCGAACGCGAGGCTTCCCTTTGCACCTAGGGTCACCACGGCCAACTCGGCTCCGTGCTCGATGGCACCGCGGGCAATCTCCGTGGCGTGGTCCAGGTCGACGGGGTCCCAGCAAGACATGAAGGCGACGCCGGCAGCTACCGGTCGGCCGCCGTCCTGCAGAACTCCATGATCGTACGACGTTGAGATCCCCCGGCTGCGCAGGACTTGCGTGACCTGATGCGGGTCGGCGAGATTGGCCAGGTGGACGTGGTCGAAGCCGACCGCGTAGTCCAGCTCGGCTGGCTCGGGCGTGTATGGTCCCGTACCGCCAACGTCCTCGCGCTCAACGATAGCCACGCCCCCTGCGCGCAGGGCGATCTGCACCACCCAGGTACGGCCTGGAACGACGTGCACGTGGTCCCCGCGGACCCGAGCCGCCGCCAGTGCCTTTCGCACGCGAACGCCCTCTGCGTCATCGCCGACAACTCCGATGTACTCGGACTCGAAACCTAGGTTGGCGAGATTGATGGCTACATTCAGGGCATTCCCGCCGACGGCGCTCTTCGACGGCCACCCATCGTAGACGTCGATACAGCTATCCCCGATGCTAATCACCCGAGCCACGGCTACTCCTGTCCAACTCGCCGGCGTGGTTTCGGTGTCGACTCATGTCGGGCCCAGGCCTCGGCGCCGCTGATCGTAGAATGCTGATCCGTCGCCCTAAGCATTGATACCGCTATCAACAGCGATAATAATGTGTCTGTCAAGCGTCGGCGGCCGTGCGGCTGAAAGCCTCCGCGTAGGCCGGCGCTTGGGGTTGGGCGCGCCGTGGGCACGCTAGCGAGCTCGGGATATCGGCTTCCATCACCGTATAGCGAAGGCGAGCACCGGCACACCCCTCGGGGTGGCACGTGCGCGACTCTTCGGTCATAAACTCAGAGCTAGCCATCAATGCCGGAGGACTTGAGGGTCAATGCCGACACATCGGAAGAAGAAGGCGACGACCATCGCCGACGTTGCCAAGGTCGCCGGTGTCGGCTTCGCCACAGCCGCCCGGACGCTTGGAAGTTACGGTTCAGTCAGCCCTGAGGTCCGGGAGCGGGTGTTGCTGACCGCGGCGACCCTGGGGTATCACCCGAACCGCCTCGCCCGTGGGATGGCCACCGGGACCTCTCGCACGCTGGGCGTCGTCGTCGCCGATATCGAGAACCAGTTCTTCGCCCGAGTCGTCCGCGGGATCAGCGACGTGGCCAGGGCTGCCGGTTTCGAAGTGGTCCTTGTGAACAGCGACGAAAAGGTCGACGACGAACGAGCCGCCGTGCGCATGCTGGCCGAGAAGCAGGTGGATGGGATTATCGTGGCGCCCGCTGCGGTCGACGATTTCGGCCACCTCTCGGAACTGCGGGACTCTGGCATGCCGATCGTCCTGCTCGATCGGAACATCCCCCAGCTGGCGGCTGACGCCGTCATCATCGACGGCATCCAGGCGGCTGAGGCAGCCACCGACCACCTGGTTGCGCTTGGTCACCGGCGAATTGCCGTAGTGACTGATGTTCCGTCGGAGACGCCGCTACCTGATGACTTCTGCCCACCAGTCTCGGTCGCGACCGCGGGAGCTCGGCTGGCTGGATTCCTCAGGGCTCTCCACCGGGCCGGCATACCGGTGGATGAACGCATGGTGCGCCGCGCGAGCCCGACAATTGCCGGCGCGCGCTCTGAGGCACACGCGTTGATGGATCTGCCGAGTCCGCCAACGGCGATCTTCACCACCGACAACGTCATGACTCTGGGGGCCTTCGAGGGGCTGCAGGATCGGGCGATCCGAATCCCTGACGATGTCTCCTTCTTCGGTTTCGATGATCTCGATTGGACCAGGATCGTCCATCCGCCTCTTTCTGTAGTCTCGCAGCCAGTTCACGAGCTAGGGGAGGTGGCCGCTCAGACGCTGCTAGCCCGCATTGAGGGGCGCGTTAGTCCCATCCAGGTCTGGGTGCTTCCGACACATCTGGTTCATCGAGGCTCGGCGCGCAGCCCCGAGGCCACACCTTTGTGAGACCACACGAGCGTCGAGCGTAACAGGGCTTGCCCCACACAAGACCCGATGAAGGGTCCCCGTTCGCCATCCGCACGGCCCCTTGCCTCGCCTGGGAATACTCATTGAGCCCTCCTCTGGCGGGAACGGCTGGGGGTCGGGGCACCCCGAAGGGCGGGCTAGACTCGTCGGATGAACGATGTGAAGCTCGGAGCCCTCTGCTGGAACCAGTACACCGACTGGCCGTCGCTGCTCGAGGCCGGGAAACGCGCGGATCGGCTCGGCTACGACACCCTGTGGACGTGGGACCACGTCTACCCCATCGTCGGCTCGGCCGACGGCCCGATGTTCGAGTCGTGGCTCACGATCACGGCGTGGGCCATGGCTACGGAGCGCGTCCGGATCGGTCTCATGGTCGGGGCCAACACGTTCCGGGAGCCCTCCCTCGTGGCGAAGATGGCGACCACACTCGACCACATCAGCAACGGCCGAGCCATCCTCGGGATCGGCGCGGCCTGGTTCGAAACCGAGCACCTCGCGTTCGGGTTCCCGTTCGGGAGTGGCTTCCCGGAGCGTCTCCGATGGCTCGGAGAGGCTTTGCCGGTCATACGCGGCATGCTGCACGGCGAGGAGCCGACCGCACGCGGCGAGCGGTACCACGCTCGGCAGGTCCGGAACGACCCGCCGCCCATCCAGTCCGCGTTGCCGATCCTCGTCGGGGGCGACGGCGAGAAGGTGACGCTCAAGCTAGTCGCGAAGTATGCGGACGCGTGCAACATCGGCGGCGGGCTCGCGAACGTCCGGCGGAAGGACGTGGTGCTCAGGCAGCACTGCGCGGACGTTGGGCGCGACGAGCGCGAAATCGAGCGTACGACCGGGATCGGCGTGGTGGTGATACGCGACTCGCGAGAGGAGGCCCAGCGCGTGTTCCGCTCGATCTTCGAGCGCAACGGCCGGGCACGGGTCTGGCAGGACCAGCCGGTCGGGACGCCCGAGGACGTGGCCGAGCTCTTGGCCCCCTACCTCGAGATCGGCTACCGGCACCTCGTGGCTGGGTTCCCCTCCCCGTACGACGAGGAATCCATGACGAGGCTCGTGACCGAGGTGAAGCCGAGCCTCGAGCGCGTCTGATCTCGCAGCCCGCTCGCTCTAGCGGTGGCCGCGTCGATGGACGCCCGCGGGTCGACCGCACGATCGAATGGTCATGAAAGGGAGCCCCACCGGTGACAAAGTTGGGTTGTCAAAAGCAACAAGCACCGGGAGGCTCCAGCCATGTTGTACGTCGGATTGGACCTGTCGCGCCAGAGGCTCGATGTCCACGTGCTCGATGAAGAAGGGCGAACGGTCGACGTCCTAGCCGTTCACCCAGACGCGGAGGCCCTGCGTACCCTGTCCGATCGGGTCCTGCGCCACGGCCAGGAAGTCAGCGCGGCCATAGAGTCGATGACCGGGTCGCGCTTCGTCCACGACAGCCTTGAGCGCTTGGGCTGGGACGTGATGATCGCCGACGCGGTCAAGGCCAAAGGCGTCGCACCCCTGGCGGCCAAGACGGACAAGATCGACGCTCACGTGCTGGCCGAGCTGGCCCGCCGGGACCTCGTGCCCGAGATCTGGCTGCCGACTCCAGGAGTTCGGGCAGAGCGCGAGCGGGCCCGCTTCCGACTCCATCTGGTCCACCACCGGAGCGCGTTGAAGTGCCCGTATCCATGCCACCCTGATGACCTTCGGTCACAACATTCCGGTATCCGACCTGTTCGGAACATCCGGCCGCAGGCTTCTCGCCGGTCTTGAGCTGCCCGAGCCCTGGGCGGGGACTCTGGCGACGAGCCTCGCCATGGTCGACGAGCTCGACGAGCGCATTGATGAGTGCGGGCGTGAGCTGGCCCGTCTCGGCGCCGACCACCCCTACATCCCGCTGTTGCTGACTGTGCCCGGCGTGGGCCCGCTTCTGGCCTACACCATTGCCTCCGAGATCGGCGACATCGGAAGGTTCGCGAGTCCCAAGAAGCTGGCCGGATACACGGGCCTGTGCCCGCTCGTGCGCCAGTCGGGCAACCGCGACTTCCGCGGACCGCTGGCCAAGAACGGACCTAAGTACCTGCGCTGGGCCCTGGTGGAGGCAGCGACCCACGCCGCGCGCGATCCGCACTATCGAGACCGCTACGAGCGCAACAAGCGCCGCCTGGGCCGCCAGCGTGGCGCGAAGGTCGCCCGGATCGATATTGCCCGCCAGCTGGCCGAAGCCATCTGGCATGTCCTAGCCAAGAACGAACCGTTCGCTCCGGCAGGCCCCGCTATCCAACTGGTCGCTTGACGACCCCGCATCGAATTGGGCCGCCGGCGCAGCCTCCCATCTAGCCTTGTCCTTCAAGAAGAAGGCCATAGAGAAATGAGCGCTGCTCGATCCCGTCCACTATCCGAGGGTCCGTGAGGCACCTGGCCGAAATCAAATGCGAGGTACCCAGCTTGACCGCTGGCCCACTTTCATAGAGCTGGATAGTGTGGGAAACGGTCCGAGCGAATGGATTTGACCCCGCGCCGCCCGAGGGCGACTGACGCGCACATGGGGCTGGGGCGGTCCGGGGCCAGGCTGCCGAGCCTCCCGCTGACGAGGGACGTCCAGCAGTCAGCGGGCTAGATCCAAAGGCGTCCTCAGGAGTCCAATGGTGCACCAGCCCAGCAGGACCGGGAACTTCGACAACCGCGCGTTCGAGTCGACGGTTGACGAGCTGTCCGACGGGCGTCCCGACCAGCGACCCCTCACCCCCGCTCAGCGGTGCCAGGTCGCCGCGTACATCGCGGCGATCGTCCGACGCCCCGCGAGGGCGGCAGCAGCCGAGAGCGAAGAGACCCTGATGCTCGGCCTCTGGGTCAGGTTCCGCGATACCTACGACGCGCTGCGGGGGCCGTACGGGCACTCGGACTCCGAGGACTTCTGGCTCGCGATGCAACGACTCTAGGGACCGCCCGGCCAGCTAGCGCCCATGTGCGTGAGCCCGGGCCAGAAGCGCACGATCCGGTGAGTGTCACGGGCGCTCCTGTTCCGGGGGATCGTGCCGGCCGGAGGAAGCGCGGTCGTGCCCGGCAGCCCGGCGGCGCGGGCGGGCCTCGAGCACGGCGACATCATCAGCAGGGGCGCTGTTCGGGTGCTGGCCGTTCACGAGCTCCACGCCACGGGCCACCGCTTGTGGTCCCTTCTCGCGGTCGCCGTGCGGAGTGTCTCGATCAGGCCCATGCTCTCTTCGGCACTTTCGCGCGTGCGATGAGCCCCTCGAGAGCGCCCGCGCTGACAACGCCTCCTCCGACGTCCGATGCCGAGTCGGGGCCGGGCGTCGCGGTGCAGCCCATCCGCGGCGCCGCGCCCGGCCGTAGTTCGGTGCAGAGGCTCTCGCACAGAGGCTCCTCGCATGACGCTCGATCTCGACACCTTGGTCCTCCGCTCCGGTACCCACACCTCACCCTCGGAGGGCGTCTCGCTCATGGAGGCAGTCAGCGCCCTGGCGGGCGAGCCCTGGTCGAATAGCCCGAGCTGCACGAGCCCGGTAATCGCCGCCTATGCGCGCAGCCTCAACGACTGGCTCCCTGACGGCGCGCGCCAGCGGCTCAAGGTGTACATCCCGAGGCTGGTCGGGACGGCCGAGCCCGAGCTCGAGCTGCGCCGCGCGTTTGCCTGTGCGGATGCCGCGGTCCGGGTCTTCGCCCCGCTTGCGTTCGCGGCCGCGGGCCTCGTCGAGGAGGTCGCCAAGCTGGGCGCGCTCGCGCCGGTCGACCGCGAGTCGGCAGAGTCGGCGCGGTCGGCGGCAAAGTCGGCGGAGTCGGCGGAGTTAGCGGCGCGGTCGGCGGCGGCGTCGTCGGCGTGGTCGGCGGCGCTGTCGATGCGCTCGGCGGCGGAGTCGGCGCGCTCGGCGGCGCTATCGGCGCGGTCGGCGGCGCGATCGGCGGAGTCGGCGCCGGCGGCGGCCCAGGCAGCAGCGGAGTCGGCGGCGCGGTTGGCGGCGCGGTTGGCGGAGTCGGCACAGGCGGCGACGGAATCGGCGACGCAGTCGGCGCGGTCGGCGGCGCGATCGGCGGCGTTTGAGCTCCTCGATCGCCTCATCGCGGCCGCCTCATGACCGACGGCACCAGGTCCGACCGGTCCGCGGGCGCCGGCACGCCGGGAGAGGTCGTGCTCCGGTCCGCACCCCCGAAGGCGGCGAGTGAGATGGGCCGCACGGCGCTGCCCGGCACAGCGCCCGTCGTCGGACGAGGGTGCCCCCAGCCTACCGCCCGGCTACGCTAGAAGACGCTCGAAAGCTGGTTCGGTCGGAGATGAGCGCGATGGAAGATGGTGGATCGGATCGGCGCCACGGAAGGCCCGATCGTCGGGGACCCGGTGAGAAGACGAAGATCCTCATCGTCGACGATCACCCGCTGTTCCGCGTCGGCATCCACTCCATCCTGGAGAAAGAGGACGACTTCGAGGTCGTCGGCGAGGCCGACGATGGCCGGAGCGCCTTCGACGCCGTCGTCGAGACCTCGCCGGACATCATCCTCATGGACCTCTCGCTGCCGGCACCGGGCGGCATCGAGACCACTCAGCGGATCAAGCGGGAGCTCCCCAGCGCCGGGGTCATCGTGCTCGCGGTGAGCGAGGACGAGGACGCCCTGTTCGACGCCATCAAGGCCGGTGCGGCCGCCTTCATCCTCAAGGATGTGGCCCCGGACGACCTGGTCACGATCATCCGCCGGGTCTCGATCGGCGAGTACCTCATCAACGACAAGGTCTTCGCCAAGCCGGCCCTCGCAAGCCGCGTCCTCAAGGAGTTCCGCGAGCTGGCGGTCTACGGCCAGGAGGCGGCGCCGATCTTCGCGCCACTCTCCCCGCGTGAGGTGGAGATCCTCGACACCGTCGCCCAGGGCATGACCAACAAGCAGGTCGCCTACGCCCTGTCGATCAGCGAGCAGACCGTCAAGAACCACATGTCCAGCATCCTGCGCAAGCTGTCGGTGAACGACCGCACCCAGGCCGTCGTGTACGCGATGCGCCAGGGTTGGATCCGGATGCCGGCCGAATAGGTTGGCCCGGCCACGATCGCATGTGCTTTGGGAGCCGCAGCGGCGGGAGCAGCGTAGGCTCGACGGTCCGGAGCACGAGCGGCCGAACGGCGAAGGGTCCGATTATCCTGCGGTTTGCGCCTCGACCAAGGGACTAGTAGTCGCCACCTCGAGCGCGGCCAGCACCTCGGCGGTCGAGCGCACCCGGCCGATCCGCGAGAAGAGGCTGGCGGACCGTGTTCGCGTGCTCGTCGGGACTCCGGGCCGCCATGGCGTCCTCCACGAACACCTGTTCGTAGCCGCGCTCATAAGCGTCGCGGGCCGTGGTCTCCACGCCGGCGTTGGTCGAGATTCCGGCGAGGAGGATCGTGTCGATGCCGCGCCGGCGGAGCTGGAGGTCGAGCTCGGTGCCGTAGAACGCGCCCCACTGCCGCTTGGTGATGACGACGTCGCCCGGCTCGGGGCCAAGCTCGGGGACGATCTCGGCCCAGTCCGCCGGGCGGGGCCCCGGCCGCCACGCTGGCGTATCGGTCTGGGGCCGCAGCCCATCCCTGCCGTCCGCCGACGGGGTGACATGGACGAGGACGACGGTCCCGCCAGCCGCCCGGAGCGCAACGGCCAGCGCCGCCGCGTGCGCCACCACGTCGCTACCGGGATGCGGGGCCGTCGGCGCCCCCGCGATGCCTCGTTGCAGGTCTATCACCGCGAGCGCCGTGCGCGCTGGTGCGAGCGTCAGGTCCATCTCAACCCTCTCCCTCGTTTGACTGCTGCTCGATGTTTCGCGCCTGGGTGGCTGAGTTCCGCACAGGGTCGCATTATCGGGATTCTGGGTCGGCTGGGGCTTGGCTGCTAGCTGGGTCGCGCCGACTCCGGAATGGACCACCACGAGCTGTGCGCATATGCCGGCGAGTCATCGGGCTCATCTGGCCTGGAGCCCAGGCAGGCTCGTCGCCTGGGGCGAGCAGGCCGGGCCATCCACTGGAGCGTTCGTGGCGAGCATCCTCGCTTCGCGAACTCATCCGGCGCAAGGCTTCCGTTCGTGCCTGGGCGTCCTGCGCCTCGGCGATCGCTATGGCTCCGAGCGGCTTGTAGCCGCCTGCGAGCGGGCACTCGCGGCAGGTGCCATCGGCTATCGCAGCGTCGACTCGATCTTGAAGCGCGGCCTCGATCGAACGCCTCTGCCGGTTGCTGCGCCTGCTCGTCCGAGGGTCGACCACGCCAACGTCCGTGGCTCCGCCTACTACCGCTGAAAGGAGATCACGTGCTCACGACTCCAACTCTCGACAAGCTCTACGGCCTCAATCTCGCCGGCATGGCCCATGGCCTCGCCGAACAACGCGAACAACCAGCGGCCTATGGCAACCTTGGCTTCGAGGACCGACTCGGGTTGCTCGTGGATCGGGAGGTGACCGAGCGCGAGAACCGCCGTCTGGAGCGTTGCCTTCGGGCGGCCAAGCTGCGACTCGAGGCCAGCATCGAAGACATCGACTTTCGTGCACCCCGCGGACTCGACCGTGGCGTGCTGCTCGATCTCTCCCGGGCATCCTGGGTGGACAGCCACCAGGGCGTGATGGTCGTCGGGCCGACCGGTGTCGGCAAGACCTACATCGCCTGCGCTCTCGCCCTCTCGGCTATTCGGGCCGGGCACAGCGCCCTCTATGTCCGGACACCGCGCCTGATCGCCGAGATCGCCGCCGGCCGGGCCGATGGCCGGCTGCCCCGGCTCATGCGGGCCTGGGCGCGGACCGACGTCCTCGTGCTCGACGACTTCGCCCTTCAGCCTCTCGCCGACCAGGCCGCAGCCGACCTGCTCGAAGTCATCGAGGATCGGGCGGGCTTGCGCTCGACCATCGTCACGAGCCAGCTCCCGATCGCGCTCTGGCACGAAAACCTCGGCGAAGCGACGATCGCCGACGCCATCCTCGATCGACTGCTTGCGAGTGCCCATCGGATCGAGCTGCGCGGCGAGTCGATGCGCCGGGCCGAGCCCGCAACGAAGTCCTCGATTGCCGCCGCGGCATCGTCCGATGGCCGCTGAACCCGTGGCACACTACGCCGCAACCAGAAGCTCGAAGGAGGTGAGGATCAGGGGATGAGTTGACGCCCTGCGTCGGCCGCTGGCGCGGCCTCCGAGAACGCGGCGAAAACCCGCGAAACAGGGTGGCGAATTCCGGCGAACCAGGGTGGCGAATTCAGCGAAATGCGCAGCTGGGGCTGGATCCGCCCCGCTGGCGGGGTCTGTCTGTGGGTTCGCATGCCCGCCGGCGATGCGGCGGCCTTCTCCCACCACGCGGCGGACCACGCTGTAATCGTCCGGCCAGGCCCACTCTTCTCAGCGGACGGGTCCTGCCGGGATCGGCTGCGCCTGGCCTACGGCCACGAGCCGGCGCTACTCGAGGAAGCCGTCACTCGTCTCGCAGACGCCTGGTCGGCATTCCGGCCGGCGAGTCCGCGGAGCCCTCGCGGCGTCGCCATCACGGTCTAGCGACCCGCGGGGACCGAGGAGTTTGTTGACCTCTCAAGACTGGGCGGGTCAACGCGCGGCCGCTTGGTCATCGTGGCGCCCGGAAAGGACCTCCTGTCGGAACGGGTCTATGGACGCCAAGAGCGGCACGATGACTGCTATGGAGAGGGCCCCGCTGGTGAAACCGTGGGTTCTCAACGGAACCAATCACCAGGAGGCCCATGAAATGTTATACGCCGGATTGGACCTATCGCGCCAGAAGCTCGATGTGC
>Ga0208457_1000944_pt1 | contig 23669 bp, 18 predicted proteins | sample June2015DPH_10_1_FD_185513 | JGI IMG/M metagenome (GOLD analysis project Ga0208457, IMG submission 185513) | Peatland microbial communities from SPRUCE experiment site at the Marcell Experimental Forest, Minnesota, USA - June2015DPH_10_150... | ecosystem: Environmental > Terrestrial > Soil >... | reverse complement strand
CCGGTTCCAGCATCATGATAATCGCCCGGCAAGGGTTCTGGCGCGTCACCTCGGCAACCAGGTTGTTCACCTCGTCCGCCGCCTCATCGCTCTCCACGTAAATGAGCAGAGTCAACGTGCAGGCACGGGTCACGACATTCTTGGCAGCGGGATCTTCAGCAGCCGACCGCCACAGAGCTGAGAGCTCGGCTTCCAGGTCAGCCATCCCGCCGTGCGGGACCGCCCGGGGCTCGCCCAACCCAATGGGTTCGATTGTTCCTGCCAAGAGCCACTCCCAAAAAGCAGAAATCAGAAACTAGAAAATGGAAATTGGAAACTGGTGGCTCACCACCAACATCTTAGCTCAGGAGCGAAAAGCCATAAGGCCAGTTCAATTCCCTTACGTCCCCGCCTGCTGTCCTCTACTTGCAACCTTCTGCCCTCTATCTTCTACTTTCTGCTTTCTACTTTCTGCCTTCTGCTTTCTGCTTTCTACCTTCTGCCTTCTGCCTTCTGCCTTCTGCTTTCTGCTTTCTGTTCTTCACAGCCTGTGCCAATTGCGGCCGTCTCGCTCGATCAAGGCATCGGCTTCGGCTGGTCCCCATGACCCGGCCTGGTAGGGAGCGAGTCCCTTTGGTCCTTGCTCCCGCCAATGGCCGAGGATCGGGTCCACCAATTCCCAGGAAAGTTCCACAGCATCGCTGCGGTTGAACAGCGTAGCGTCACCCAACATGCAGTCCAGCAGCAGGGTCTCGTAGGCGGTGGGTGGCGGCGCGCCGAATGATTCACCGTAACGAAACTCCATCTGGACCGGGCGGATTTGCATTGTGGCGCCGGGGAGTTTCGCGCAGAATTTCAGCGCAATCCCCTCGTTCGGCTGAAGGTGAACCGAGAGCACGTTTGGCTCGATGCCGTCCGCTCCCGCGCCTCTGAAAAGCAGGTGAGGCACGCGGCGGAACTGGATAGAAATCTCTGAAACGCGCTTCGCCAGCCGCTTGCCCGACCTCAGGTAAAAGGGAACATCTGCCCAGCGCCAGTTGTCAATGTAGAACTTGAGGGCGGCATAAGTCTCCGTGGTCGAGGTGGGGGAAACCTTCGGTTCCGTGCGGTAAGCCGGAACCTTCGTTCCACCCACCCAGCCCTCCGCATATTGGCCCCGCACAGCGAACTCGTCGATCTGGTCAATCGCCAGCGGCCGTATGGCGCGCAGCAGCTTAGCTTTCTCATCGCGCACGGAAGTGGCATCGAAGGTGGACGGAGGTTCCATGGCCACCAAGCTGAGGAGTTGCAGGACATGGTTTTGGATCATATCGCGCACCAAGCCCGCCTCTTCGTAATAAGAACCACGGTTCTCCACTCCCAGGTCTTCGGCCACTGCGAGCTGGACGTGGTCAATGTATCGCCGGTTCCAGAACGGTTCGAAAATCCCGTTGGCATAGCGGAACACTAAGAGGTTCTGGACGGTCTCCTTCCCTAGATAATGGTCGATGCGGTATACCTGCTCTTCCTTGAAAACCTCCGTCACAACTTGGTTCAATTCCCTGGCACTGGAAAGGTCGCGCCCGAAAGGCTTCTCGATGATGATTCGCGTCCAGGATTCTTGGGGAAACTTCGGCTTGGCCAGCCCCACGGCCCCAAGGTGCTTCACAATAACAGGGAAAAAACTGGGCGGCGTGGCAAGGTAGAAGAGACGGTTACCGGACGTGCCCCGTTCCTGGTCAAGCCGATCCAGCAAGGTCTTCAGTTGGTCGTAAGCCGCTGGGTTGCTGAAGTCATCGGCGATGTAATAGATGCCCTTGCCGAAGCTCTCCACAAATGCCTCGCTCTCGGCGGAGAGCTTCAAATACTTCTTAACCGCCTGGCCCATTTCCTCCCGAAAGCTCTCGTCCGTGGCTGGCGTCCGAGCACACCCAATGACGGAAAACCCGGCAGGCAACATACGCTCGCGCGATAGGTAGAAAAGCGCGGGGATAAGCTTTCTTTCCGTCAGGTCGCCGGAAGCCCCAAAGATCACCATGGCGCACGGTTGGGGAGTCCGGTGAATCCGAATCCCCTCCCGCAGAGGATTGCTCAACTTGGTGGTGTCAGCCATGCGAAGATTCTCCGAGCGGTAGGTGGTAGGTGGGGAAGGCGTGGGCAATTTTGGATTTTAGATTTTGGATTTTGGATTGCCCTCACCTACGACCTTCTGCCTTTTGCTTTTGAGGAGCCGCAGGAATTTTGGATTTTAGATTTTGGATTTTGGATTGCCCCCCACCTACCACCTACGGCCTCCTGCGCTACACTCGCTGCCCTCCGTTTTTTCCAGCCCCTAGCCCCCAGCCCCTGTCGCCTGAGACCTGCCATTTCCCCACCTGCTGCCTACTGCCGACTGCTTACTGCCTACTGCCTACTGCCTACTGGATTTTCGCCCTGTCAATCAGCTTGACCGCGCTCTCAACCAGTTCTTCCAACCGCGCCCATTGGGCCAGCACGTCCTTCCCAAGATGCAGCCGAATTACACGCCGCTGCTTGCTCTCAAGTGAACGCAGGTCGCCGAGGGCTTGAGCCTGCTTCAAGATGGAGAAACTGTAGGGCTCCCCGGGAATCGGCAAATCCTGGGCATCGTCGGCGGTAATCTGAATGAACAAGCCGTTGTTGGCGCCGCCCTTGTGGAATTGACCGGTGGAGTGAAGGTATCTGGGACCATATCCGAGGGTCGTCGCCAGATGAGTTGCGTCGCGCAAGCGGGTGCGAATGGACTCGAGAGGAGCGCCGCTCTCAGCCGTGGGCTCAAGATAAGCCAACAATGCCACGTAATCTCCCTCTCGGTGGTGGTTAAGGAAGGCCGCCAAGAAACCCTCCGGTGAATCCGATTCTCGGCCCTGCGCGGCCTGCGCCCCTTCCAGGTTAGCACGTATCTGCGGGTTACAGTAAAGCTGGATGCCATCGGCTTCAAGCGCAGGCGCCTCCTCGCCGAATTTCCCCTGTGACCGGAATTGTTGCAGCAGACGGTTTGTGTTGTCCTTACTCTCCTGGACGTTGGGTTGATCAAATGGGTCAATGTGCAGCAGCGCGCCGGCCGCGGCCGTCGCCACCTCCCAGCGGAAGAACTCCTGGCCCAAATCCAGCTTATCGTGCAGGCTGATTCTGATTACGGGATGACCCACCGCCGCGAGGGCACTGAGCGCCTGCTCGACGCTGCCATCCGCTTCGGATTCCAACTTGAGGTGAACGAAGATCCGGTCTTTGCCATAAACCCCTGGCTCGCCCAGGGCTTCTCCCGCCACCGGCAACAAACCTTTGCCTTCTTTGCCGGTGCTTTCAGCGATGAGCTGCTCCACCCAGTCTGCGAAAGTCTCGATCCCGCGGGAAATCACAAATGTAATCTTGTCGCGCCCACGCCGCGCCGCTTCCGCGAGCGTCGCGCCCAGGACCATGCCGGGATTCTCCTTTGCCGGCACGCACGCTGCGCTGGCGTGAACCATGCGTTCCGCGCGCTCGAGCAGGGTTTGCACATCCACACCGGCCAGAGCCGCAGGCACTATGCCGAAATTCGATAGAGCTGAATAACGCCCACCTATATCAGGAACACCAGGAAAAACGCGCCGGAACTTCCTCTCGTCCGCCAGCTTTTCCAGAGAAGTCCCCCGATCGGTGATAGCAACGAAGTTTTCGCCCGCCCGCTCGCCCTTCAGGGTTCGAACACGCTCGTAGAAATACTTGAAGAAGCTGTTCGGCTCGACCGTCCCCCCGGACTTACTGGAGACGAGGAAGAGAGTATGCGCAAGATCGACGGATTTCTCGATCTGCGCGACGCTGCCGGGAACTGTCGAATCCAGCACGTGGAGCTGGAGAAATCCCGGCGCCGTCCCAAACGTGGCGCGGCAGACATCCGGGCAAAGGCTGCTGCCTCCCATGCCCAGTACGACCGCGTGGGTAAATCCTACAAACTTGACTTCCTGAACAAAACTCAAGAGTCCCTCGAGATGCCCAAGCATCGCGTGAGAAACCCGCAGCCAACCGAGGGCGTTCCGGATCACCCCCTGATGCGCGGGATCATTCTTCCACAACGATGGGTCGCGGTCCCAGAGCCGTTGCGGAAACTTCTGCTCCTCGAGCCTGTCAAGGGTGGCGTCCACGGCCTCCCGAAGGCTGCTCGCTTCAGGGACTACACTCGGCTTTGGCCCCGAGACCAGGACTTGCGCGCGCTTCTCGGCAATGCTGTTGAGGAGCTTTTGATAATCTCTTGCAAAAGCCTCGACCCCTTGCTCCTCGAGCTTTCGGGTAACGGCAGCGAAATCGATGCCCACCTCCGCGAGTTGGGCCATGACTTGGCGGGACTCCGCCAAGCCCTCCTCGATCGTGGCGCGCACTTTGCCGTGATCGCGGAAGCCGTCCAGGGTCGAAGCGGGCATCGTATCGACGGTGTCGGGACCAATCAGTTCCTCGGCATAGAGGATGTCGCGATACTTTGGATTCTTGGTGCTCGTCGAGGCCCAAAGCATCCGCTGTACTCGTGCCCCCTTTTGCGCCAGCGCCTGAAAGCGCGGGCCGGCGAAAATCTCTTTGAACCGCTGATAGGCGAGCTTGGCATTCGCAATGGCTGCCTTGCCGAAGAGCGCCGATATTTTCTCGCGCTCCGCGTCCGTCTTGGCCTCGCGCAGCTTGGCATCCAGTTGCTGGTCAACAAGGGTATCAATGCGGCTCACGAAGAAGCTCGCCACGGAGGCCACACGCTTCAGCGGCTTGCCCTCACGAGCCAACTCCTCGAGCGCTGCAATATAGGCGCTTGCAACCTGCTCGTATCTCGCGAGGGCAAAGAGCAGCGTGATGTTGATGTTGATCCCCTCGCCCAACAGTTGCTGAATGGCAGGCAGCCCCTCCACCGTTCCAGGCACTTTCACCAGCACATTGGGACGGTTCACCGCGCCATACAACCGGCGCGCTTCCTCGATCGTGCCGGCAGTGTCGTGCGCCAGAGTGGGGGAAACCTCGATGCTCACGTAGCCATCCCTGGCATCCGTCGCGTTGTAAGTGGGCAGGAATAAGTTGGCGGCCATCTGGATATCTTCCACCGCCAGAGTTTCGAAAATCTGCGCCGCTTCCCTGCCCTCAGACGCCAGCTTCCGTATGACCCCGTCGTAATCCTTGCTGCCGGCAATGGCCTTTTCAAAAATACTCGGATTGGAAGTGATCCCGGAGAGCCCGTCCTCAGCGATCAAATGCTTCAAATGACCGGAGACCATTTCCCACCGGCGGATGTAGTCGAACCAAACGCTCTGGCCAGCTCGGTTAAGCTGCCTCAATGGATTCTCAGCCATAGAATTTCCTCTCTGCCTCGTTGGGTGGAGACCGCGTCGAAAAAGGGGCTGGGGGCTAAGTTAATTCTTAATTATGAATGGTGAATTCTGAATTCTGAATTGCCCCAGCAGCCAGCACCTTGCCCCCGTTCTTCTGCCTTCTGTCTCCTTTCTTTCTGCTCGTCACTTGTCCCGCCGCGGCGGGTCACTCGTCACTGCTCTGCGGCCCAGCAACTCATGGGCGCGCTGCACAATGTTGGCTGCGGTAAATCCGAATTTCTCCGCCAGCACCTTAGCCGGAGCCGACGCCCCAAACCGCTTCATGCCGATCACATCGCCCTTTGTTCCGACATAGCGCTCCCAACCGAACGGCGACGCAGCCTCAATGGCCAGCCGCGCCGTCACGTCCGGGGGCAGAACCTCGTCGCGATACGATTGCGGCTGCTTTTCGAAAAGGTCCCACGAGGGCATGCTCACCAACCGCGCTGCAACTCCCTCTCCCGTCAGCTTTTCGTAAGCCTCAAGAGCCGAGGCCACTTCGGAGCCCGAAGCAATCAGGATGATCTCCGGAGTCTTCCCTTGGGCATCCGCCAGCACATAAGCGCCTTTGGCCAAGCCTTCCGCCGCTCTAAATTTGCTCCGATCGATGATGGGCAGGCCTTGGCGGGTCAGGCACAGCGCCACCGGTCCGCCGCGATGCTCAATCGCCACCCGCCATGCCACCACCGTCTCGTTCGCGTCGGCAGGTCGAATCAGGCTCAGGTTGGGGATGGCACGTAACGCCGGCAAGTGCTCAATGGGCTGATGAGTAGGCCCGTCCTCGCCGAGGAAGATGCTATCGTGCGTGAAGACGAAGATGGAATGAGCTCCTATCAGCGCCGCCAGACGCAAACTGGGCCGTAGATAATCTGAGAAGATGAAGAACGTCGCGCCATAAGGGATAAGCCCGCTGAGCGCCATGCCATTGGTGATTGCGCCCATGCCATGTTCGCGTACCCCAAAGTGGAAATTGCGCGCGCCATAATTCCCCTTGCTAAAGTCTCCCTCTCCCTTAATCAGCGTGTTCGTCGAGGGAGCAAGGTCGGCCGACCCACCCAGGAGGGTGGGCAGGATAGGCGAGATGGCATTCAGGACTTTCCCGGAAGCTTGGCGGGTAGCCATGGATTTTTCAGCGGAGCTGAATGTGGGAAGCTTGGCGGTCCAACCCTCGGGGAGGTCGCCCTTGACGAAGTGATCCCACTCCGCCGCGAGCTCCGGATAAGCCTTTCGGTACTCCGCCAGTCGCGTCTGCCACGCGGCTTCGGCCTTCTCACCGCGCTCCATGGCTTTGCGGAAGTGGGCAAGCGCTTCGTCGGGGATGTAGAACTTCGGCTCGAGAGGCCAGCCCAAATTCTGCTTGGTCGACTTCACTTCTTCTTCACCCAACGGACTGCCATGCGCCTCCGCCGTGTCCTGCTTGTTAGGGCTGCCGTAGCCAATGTGCGTTCGGATCATGATGATGGAGGGCCGCTCCTTTTCTGCCTGCGCCGCGCGAATGACGCCATCAATCGCCTCCAGATCGTTGCCGTCCGGCAACTGCTGCACGAACCACTCATAAGCCTCGAAACGCTCGGCGCGGTCCTCCGTGAACGCCAGGTGCGTCGAGCCTTCAATCGAGATGTGGTTGTCATCATAGAAGTAGATGATGTTGTTGAGCCCCAGGTGGCCAGCCAGCGAAGCCGCCTCCGAGGCAACCCCTTCCATCAGATCGCCATCGCTGACGATGCCATAGATCTTGTAATTTACGATTTCGTGCTCAGGGCGGTTAAAATGCGCCGCGAGGTACTTCTGCGCGATGGCCATGCCTACAGCGGTCCCGAATCCTTGGCCCAAAGGCCCGGTGGTGGTCTCAATGCCGTCTGCCAGTCGGTATTCAGGATGGCCAGGAGTCCTGCTTCCCCATTGGCGGAACTGCTGAAGCTCGGAGAGCGCGAGGTCATATCCGGTCAAGTGGAGAAGACTGTACAAAAGCATCGAGCCGTGCCCGGCGGAAAGGACGAACCGGTCCCGATTGGGCCAACCAGGTTTGAGGGGATCGTACTGCATGAAACGCGTCCAGAGTACGTAGGCCATGGGCGCGGCGCCCATGGGCATTCCGGGATGACCGGAGTTTGCCTTCTCGACTCCATCTACGGCAAGAAACCGAATGGTGTTAATACACAGTTGATCGAGTTGCGTTGGGTCGAATGACTTGCTTTCTGGGCTCACTGCGGCATTACCATCCAAGGGATTAGTCCTCCTGATTAATAAATAAAGCTGAGTTCAACCCCGGCCAAGAACAATCTAAATCCTAGGGCCCGTTCGTTGCCCTGCAACATATTTAGATGCCAGGATCATTCGGTTGGACTCAGAACAAACAGCCATTATATAACTTTGCGGTAGGGCCGAACACCCTGAACGAGATATTGACTTTCGACCTTCGACTCTCGACTGGTCTTAACCTTGCCGCGCTCGAAGGCACAGCTTCTGATATCCTTTATTCTTACAGCTTGCATTTCAGGAGGCGACCGTGGACAAACGACATCTTGGAATTATCGGACTTGGCGTGATGGGAAAAAACCTGGCCCTGAATGCCCATAGCAAAGGCTTTTCGGTGGCGGGTTTCGACCTGGACATGGAGAAATCGCAGAAGGTCGGAGAGGAAACGGGGGGCATTATTCAGACCACTCGGTCATGGCAGGAGTTCGTGGACGCGCTGGAAACTCCGCGCCGCATCTGGATGATGGTTCCGGCCGGCAAGCCGGTTGATTCCGTCATTGAGACTTTGAAGCCTTACTTGACCCCTGAGGACATCCTGATCGACGGCGGCAACTCTTACTTCAAGGACACCGAGCGGCGCGCGCGGGAACTGGAAGCCTCCGGCCTGCGCTTCTTTGGCATGGGCGTTAGTGGCGGGGAAGAAGGCGCCTTGCACGGGCCGTCCCTGATGCCCGGTGGGTTCGAAGAGTCTTATCGCCACCTTGAACCTCTTCTAACAAAGATGGCCGCCCAGACCAGCGATGGCGCTTGCTGCACCTATCTAGGGCCCGGCGGCGCGGGCCACTACGTGAAGATGGCCCACAACGGCATTGAGTACGGCATCATGCAGACCATCTGCGAAGCCTATGACATTTTCAAGAATGTTCTGGGGCTTTCCGGGCCGGAGATTCGCGACATCTTCGCGGGCTGGAATAGCGGCGACCTGGGCTCCTTCCTTCTGGAGATCAGTATCGTCGTCCTCGGGAAGATCGACCCCGAAACCAACCAACCGCTCGTGGACCTCGTCCTCGATACTGCCGAGCAGAAGGGTACCGGCAAATGGACCGCGCAGGATGCCCTGGATTTGGGCGCACCCGTCCCAACTCTGACGGCTGCCGTGATCGCGCGAATCATCTCAGGAGCTAAAGAGGAGCGCGTTGCGGCATCCGAGATTCTGCGCGGCCCGAGCAAACAATTCTCCGGCGATAAGAAGCAGCTCATCACCCGCGTGCGCGAGGCCTATAAGATCACGGTCATCGGCTGCTACACGCAAGGTTTTGAGCAACTGCGGATCGCCTCGCAAGAGTACAAGTACAACTTGAAGTTCGATGAAATCGCGCGCATCTGGAAGGGTGGCTGCATCGTTCGCTCCAAGCTGCTCGATCCCATTCGCGCCGCTTTCCAGTCCAAGCCTGACTTGAAAAACTTGATGCTGGCGCCGTATGTCAGCAAATTGCTTAACAAAACAGGCCGCAGTCTGCGCAGAGTCGTGAAGATGGCAACCGACTTCGGCACGCCGATTCCGGCATTGAGCAACACGTTGGTTTATATCGACGGCTACCGCTCGAAGCGCCTGCCTGCCAACCTCCTCCAGGCCCAACGCGACTACTTCGGCGCACATACCTACCGTCGCATCGACAAGGAAGGGAAGTTCCACACGGACTGGGACAAGTGAAGTTGTCAGTGGTCAGTTGTCAGTAGTCAGTGGTTACATTAAATGTTGGGGGAGAAGGATCATGGGGAAGACATTGCCGTTACTGTTCATGATACTCGCGCCGGTAAGTGCGGCATTCGCAGCCGACACGGTCCCATTTTTGCCAGACGGAGCTTCCCAGGAGGCCAGAAATAAAGCGATAGCTGGGCGAGTGTTCGAAGAGATTTTCAACCAGGGGAAATTCCAGGTTGCAGAGGAAATCTACGCAAAAGATTTCGTGAACCACGGGCTCCACAGGAATGCCGACCTCCGGGAGGATCAAGCGGCAGCGCGTGCGGAGAAGAAGGCGTTTCCGGATCTCAAAATGACCGTGAACCTGATGGTAGCCGAGGGTGACCTAGTCACGGTGGTATGGACCTTCCTAGGAACGCATACCGGCGCCGGATATTATGGATTACCTCCAACGGGAGTCAAGGTTGAACTACGTGGCATCACAGTTTGGCGTATTGTCGACGGAAAAATTCGTGAGGAGTGGACCTCATTCGATCAACTGCGAGTCTTTCGCCAATTCGTGACACAGTTGAAGTGGCCGCTCATAGGCTTTCTTTCCGCGGCGGTGATTCTTGCATGCGTACTTTGCAGAGTCATCCTAAGACTGAGACGAACTCAGCCTGCAAAGGCAACTTCATAAGTCAGGTATCCATTTTCCGGAGGTTTGTCTATGCCCTTGAAACTTCGCCCCACAACTGATTGCCAACTGGATGTGCTGAGCTTTGGCGAATGTATGATTCGCCTTAGCCCGCCAGGGCACCAGCGCATTGAACTCACGCCCGTTTTCGAGGCCTGGGCGGGCGGTGGAGAGTACAACGTCAGCTACGCCCTGAGCCGGTTAGGCTTGCGAACTGCGTGGGTTTCGCGCCTGGTCGATAATCCCTTAGGTTGGTTCATTCGCAACCACGCGCGGACTTCCGGCATGGACCTCAGCCACGTGGTCTGGGCGCCCTACGACGGCGTCGGCAAGGCGGACCGCATCGGGTTGAACTTTACGGAAGTGGGCATCGGGGTTCGGGGCAGCGTAACCTTGTACGATCGCGGCCACTCCGCTGCGGCTCACATCAAACCCGGCGATATCGATTGGGAGCAAATCTTCAACGGACGCGGTGTGCGGTGGTTTCATACCGGCGGGATCTGCACCGCCCTCAGCGATTCTTCCGCCGCGGTCGTAAAGGAAGCGATGCGGGCCGCCCACGAAGCCGGCACGATTGTCAGCTACGACTTGAACTTTCGCAGCAAACTCTGGTCCAGTGAGAAAGCGATTGCCGTCACCAGCGAGTTGGTCCCCTTCATCGATGTCTTGATCGGAAACGAGGAAGACTTCCAAAAGGTACTGGGGTTCCGGGTAGAAGGCGTGGACGAATCGCTCAAGAAGCTTCCCGTGGAAGGCTACAAAAGCATGGCCGCACGGGTGGTCGAGAAGCATCCGCACATTCAGGCCGTCGGGACAACATTGCGCGAGGTGGTCAGCGGGTTGGTCAACAATTGGTCGGCGATTCTTTACTATGACGGAGGCTTTTATCAGTCTACGCGCTATGAAGGACTCGAGATCGAGGACCGGGTGGGTGGCGGCGACGGCTTTTGCAGCGGCGTCATTTACGGCTTCCTGGCGGGCATGCCACCGCAGGACGCCGTCAATCTCGGCGCCGCCCATGGAGCCCTGCTGCAAAGCACCCGCGGCGACACCAGCATGGTGACGTGGGATGAAGTGAAGCACGTGATGAAGGGGGGCTCAGCAAGGATTAAACGGTAGGACTTCCGGCTGTAACGGCGCTTGGTGAATGCCAGTGCTTCCACCAAGGAAAGCCGGCAGTGATCCCTGGCAATCCGGAACTGGCCGACCGCCGCCACAACTTGGGCTACTTGAGGCGCGGCACGACGGCCACGCGGCCCGTCATGGGCACGTTGTCCGCGCGATTGTACATGAGCCGGCCCTCAGTAACGGTAGCCGGGAGGACATTGCCGCGAAAATCCGGTTCCTGTTTATTCCTCAGTTCACGCAGGTTGATGTACTTGGTCTCATGAGGGATCAGTTTCAAGCGCGTCAGGTTGTATTCAACGCCCTCCGCCTCGATCTTGAAAGCAACGCGGCAGTCCTTGTTTCCCATGTTCGTGAGGAAGACGATGAAGTCGGTCTCATCATCAAAACTCCAATACGAGGCCAGCGAGCCCACGTAACCATTTCCTTCATTGTCCAGCGGGATCGGATTTACCTTGGCATTGTTTTCATTTACCGCCGTGAGTTGCCCAATGACCGAGCCCGGCGGGCCATTGTACTGAACACGCAGCGAACAATAAGGCAACGGCAGGGGGAGATAGTTGTAGTAGGAATCCAGCCGGATATCCTTCGTTGTAAACCCCGGCAGCTTGAGGGGCGGAAGCGGGACGAGCCGGGGACCTTCGTCGCCGGGAAACTCGACGGTCAGGGTGATGGTCTGTTCGGAATCGAGCTGATTGCGCAGGTAGAGGTGGGGCGTAAAGTTGCCGTCCTTGATGTCGGCGAAAGGAGAATCCGCGCTGGGCGGGCCTATAGGTACTCCGGTTGCATGCAGGGCGCTGGCAGCCTGCAACTGAGGCAGAGGAAACAGCACTCCGGTCTGCTGGCCCAATTCCGCATCGGTGATGTACCCCTGAGCGATGAGCGCTTTGGTGACCCCGCGTGGGATTATGCTTAATCCTCCAAGGGGCGCTTTGTACGCGGTCAGGTTCATGCCATTGAGCAGCTCGGTGACTGAAAGCCTCTTCATCTGGTAAGGACCAAACTGCAGGGGGGCCAGCTTGTGCCGCTTGCCGGCGAATTCCAGGTAGAGGTCGGCCACCATCGCGCGGGGCGTGATGTTGCTGACGCGCAACGCCACGTCGCGCGTCCCGCCCAAGTCCCACCAGAGCGTGTCCAGTTCTACAGGGGCCATGTTCTGGCCGTACTCCCCCGAACTCCACACCGGCCCGATGTTCCAGCTCTCGTGCGGTCCTTCGACGCTCATTCGCCCACCCAGCGGATTGCCCTTCCCCTTGAAATGGATGGACAGCGTCCCCTCCAGGAAATCGCCGCGCCAATCCACATTCAGATCATTCAGCAGCTTCTTGACATCAATATCCACTTCTTCCGTGGGCTGGATAGTCATGGGCGCGGAGGCGACCGTCTGCCCCGACTGGCTGTGGATGGCAACCGTGAATTCGATGGGCCGCGGCGCGCGGTCCATCAGGCTCAACACCGACTCCGTGCCTTCGCGCAACGAATAATAGGGATAGACGAGTTCGCGCGGAGTGTTCTCATCCGGCGGCTTCGGAGTAGTCTGTGGGGCGACTTCCTCGGATGGCTGGCCCGATGTCTGGGCGGGAAGAATCGCGGGCATAAGAACCAGCAAAGCAGCCGCACTCAGCATAGTTGCTCGCCAGGGCATGAGTCCTCCGCCAACACGATCCGTCAGGTCTGCACAGAATTATAACCCAAGGCCGAGAGAGGTAGTCCCAAAACTTGGTTTCGCGGGTTTTGGAGAGTGCAGAGGCCGTAGTGCAGACGTGTTCTTTAGGTCGGCGTCTCTTGCTGGATTTTGAGCTGAAAAGCGGTTCCTGGAAACCCAGCAAAAGACTGAGACCGACGCAACAGGTCCGCGTTACCCACTGAGAAAAGCCGGCCGTGGTGAACCTCCGCTGCGTGGAAAGCGGGGTTAGAGCAAATATCCGCAACTGCGTTCTGTAAACCTCGATAAGGCGAGATCGCTATCGGCTCACCTGCATCCTCCATCGCCCGGCGACCTCAGCCCTTTTGACTCCCCGAACGATGTGACTCTAAAATGTGTCACATGATGACAGCTACGGTTAGAGACCTCCGTTACCGCTTCGCGGAAATCGAGACGCGGTTGCGCGGCGGTGAAGAGATCGAAATTCGCAAACGCAAGCAGGTCATTGCCCGACTGGTTCCGGTCCGGCCGAAACCAGGAGCATACCCCGACTTCGCCGCGCGGCAGAGGAAGATTTTTGGAGACAAGATCATCTCCAGAACCGGCGCCGAGCTCGTGGGCTCGGATCGAGACCGCTATTGAACGCTTACGCTGACACAATCCTTCCACCCATGTGGCGCTCATCTGGTATAACTATTCGGTTTGGGAGAAAGAATTCCAGATGTTCCTTTGAGGGCACTTTAATGAAAACATCCCTGATGATGGGTGTAACTCTGTTTCTGGTATTAGGGGGCAAAGTGGCAGAAGCGAAACGTCCAATGACTTTCGACGATTTGATGAAGGTGCAAAGAATTTCCGATCCACAAGTTTCTCCTGACGGGCGCTGGATCGCCTACGCGCAGGGCGCGGTCGATTTCGAGGCCAATAAAGTCGTCAAACACATCTGGCTGATTCGCGCCGAAGGCGGTGAGCCGAAACAACTGACCACCGGCAACGGCTCCGATTCGCGGCCGCGCTGGTCGCCGGATGGCGAATCCATCGCGTTCATATCGGCACGCGGCGGCAAGGCGCAGGTGTGGATCATTCCCGTGCATGGCGGTGAGGCGCGCCAGCTCACGAGCATCTCGACCGAAGCGGACGGCGTGACCTGGGCAAAAAAGGGCGATGCGCTGCTGTTCACCTCTCAGGTCTATCCCGACTGCGCCGACGATGCGTGCAACAAGAAGCGCCTGGAAGAAGCTGAAAAGAGCAAGGTGAAAGCGCGGATCATTGATGAGCTTTTGTTCCGGCATTGGGATGATTGGCGCGAGGGCAAGTACACGCACTTGTTCACCGTCTCCGCCCAGGGCGGGACGCCGCGCGACTTGACGCCGGGCGCGGTGGACTCTCCCACCTGGTTCCTCGGCGCGCCCGATGGTTACGATATCTCGCCGGATGGGACGGAGGTCTGCTTCACCTCCAACCGCTCGGGCGGCTCACGCATCGCCTGGAGTACCAACAACGATCTCTTCCTCGTCAGCACCCACGGTGGTGAAGCGAGGAACATCACCAAAGATAATCCCGGCTCCGATGCTTCACCGCAGTACTCACCTGACGGGCGCTACATCGCCTACACGTCGCAGGCGCGCGATGGCTATGAATCCGACCTGCTGCGCCTGCGCGTTTACGACCGGCAAACCGGAAGCATCAAGGACCTGACCACAGGCTTCGATCAATGGGTGTCGAGTTTCGCGTGGGCCCCGGACAGCGACACAATCTATTTCACCGCGCCCGAACGCGGCCAGCAGCCGGTGTTCAAGACTTGCGTCAGCAAGCCCAAGGTCGAGAAAGTTCTGGGTGGAATGAACGATGATTTACAGGTCACCCCAGACGGCAATTCATTGGTGCTGACCCGCAGCAGCCTGACGCAACCTGCCGAGATCTTTCGCGTCCCGGCATCCGGCGGAACGCCCCTGCCACTGACCAGTGCGAATGCCGCACTCCTCGCCGAACTCGATCTGAACCCCGCCGAATCCGTAGCCACCCAGGGAGCGCTGGGGGCGGAAATTCAAAGTCTGCTTGTTAAGCCGCCGGCATTCGATCCCAATAAGAAATACCCCGCCATCGTCCTGGTTCATGGCGGGCCGCAAAGCGCCTGGGAAGACGCCTGGAGCTACCGCTGGAATGCCCAGATGTTCGCCTCGCACGGCTACGTGGTGATAATGACCAATTTCCACGGCTCCACCGGATACGGCCAAAAGTTCGTAGAGGAGATTTCGGGTGACTGGGGTGGCGCCTGCTACCAAGACGTGATGAAGGCCACGGACTACCTCGAATCGCTGCCCTACGTGGATAGGACTCGCATCGGCGCGGCGGGCGCCTCCTTCGGCGGGTACATGATCAACTGGATCGCCGGGCATACAAACCGCTTCAAGGCGCTGGTCTCTCACGACGGCGTCTACGACTCACGCAGTATGTACGGTGAAACCGAGGAAATCTGGTTCGATGAGTGGGAACACCAGGGGCCGCCCTGGACGAAGCGGGAAGCCTACGAGAAATCATCGCCATCCAATCACGTGCAAAACATTCAGACGCCCATGCTGCTTGTCCAGGGCGCTCTCGATTTTCGCATTCCGGAGGGCCAGGCTATTCAACTCTTCACATCATTGCAGCGGCGCGGCGTGCCCTCGCGGCTGTTCTACTTCCCCGACGAAGGCCACTGGGTCCTGAAACCGCAGAATAGCCAGCTTTGGTACAAGACGGTGCTTGAGTGGTTGGATAAGTATGTGAAGTGAACACGAGTCAACAGTCGACAGTCAACAGTCGACAGAGTTAGTGTCTCAATTTGCCCGAGGCAGGGCGTGTCGCATCATGTACAATCCCTATCAGGCTGGAGGTCCCAATGGAACCCTCGGTTATAGTCGGAATCGTCCAAACTCTGGTCTTGGCTGGCACCATTTTTGTTATCTGGAAACAAATGTCTACAGCAAGAAATGCCCAACGTGCTTGGGTAATGGTGGAAATTGAGCACAACGCCAAGAAATGGGCGGATGGGGAGGTTCACGTACTGGAAGGTAGCGGTACAGGTGGGGACACTACCACATTTTACGCGGTTTTGGTTTGTAGAAATGAGGGCAGCAGTCCAGGTTGGATTGATGAAAAGCGGGTTAAATTTGAGATTGTAAGCTCTCTACCTCCTCGGCCAAATCTTGAATGTGCTCAATTTGTTCAAGCCGGACCAATACCAATTGGTACGGGCCAAGCTCTCCCACCTACGGATATTTTGCCCTTTGAACCAGTAGCTATGGGTCGTCAGGAACACGGTAAATTGACCGTGGTTTATGGGGTTGTGAAATATCGGGATATCTTCGATAAACGCCGCGAGACGACATTTGCCTACAGAATCCTCAACGGCGAACTTAGGCGTTTGGAAGGCTATCCCGAGTACAACAAGAACACATAGCAGCCCTATGGAAATCCAAATTAGGATACTACCGTCAACTGTCAACAGTTGACGGCCCCGACTATTATTCGGCATCGGAAAGGGGGGTTAATGCAGCACTTTAGGGAGCTCAAGGTTTGGCAGAAAAGTCATGCGCTCGTTCTGAATCTGTACCGGCTGACCACACGTTTTCCGGGCGAGGAGCGCTACGGCCTGACATCGCAGCTCCGCCGCGCAGCAGTCTCGGTCCCGACCAATATAGCCGAGGGCACCAAGCGGCGGGGCAAGCTGGACTACGCCCGCTTCCTCAACATTGCCGAGGGCTCCTTGTCGGAGACGGAGTACCTCGTAGTGCTTAGCTGCGATCTGGGTTACTTGCAGAAACAGGAAACTGAAAAACCACTTTCCGAAATTTCGGAAATTGCTCGCATGCTTTACGCCCTGCGTTGTAAAGTGGAAGCGAGTTCGGATTGAGTTTTCACAGCAAAGGGGGGGACTGTCGACTGTTGACTGTCAACTGTAGACTGGTGTACTCATGACCAAAGACGAAATCATTCGCAAAAAACAGGAATACATCTTCAACTGTGTCACAACCTACTTCAAAGACCCGCTGGTGATTGACCATGCCAAGGGGCAATACGTTTGGGACCTCGACGGGAAGCAATATCTCGACTTCCTGGGCGGGATCGTCACCATCAGCGTCGGGCACTCGAATCCCAAGGTGACAGAGAAGATCAAGGAGCAAATCGATCGTGTCCAGCACACCTCGACGCTCTTCCCCACCGAGGCCATCGTGGCCCTGGCGGAAAAGGTTGCACAAATTGCCCCGGGCAAATTGAAGAAGAGTTATTTCACCAACAGCGGCACCGAGGCCAATGAAGTGGCCATCATGGCGGCGCGCATGTACACGGGGAATTATGAAATTCTGGCGCTGCGCCACGGTTATAGCGGGCACTCGCAACTGGCCAAGTCGCTTACCGGGCTGTACACTTATCGTAAAGCCGGCGTCATACCGTATGGCGTGGTGCAGGCCCCGGGCCCTTACTGCTACCGCTGCCCTTACCGGCTCACTTACCCAAGCTGCGATCTGCACTGCGCCAAGGACATCGAAGAGGTCATCAAGACCTCGACCAGCGGCCAGATCGCCGGCATGATTGCCGAAACCATTCAAGGCCTGGGCGGATTCATCGTTCCGCCGCCGGGCTATTTCAAGATTGTCGCCAACATCGTGCGCAATTACGGCGGGCTTTTCATTGCTGACGAAGTTCAGGCGGCGTGGGGCCGCACCGGAAAGAAATGGTGGGGCATCGAGCACTGGGAGGTCGAGCCGGACATCATCACCTCCGCAAAGGGCATGGCTAACGGCGTGCCCATCGGCTTGACGCTCACCCGGCCCGAGATTGCCGATGCCTACAGGGGCCTCACGATTTCAACTTTCGGCGGCAATCCCGTTACCTGCGTGGCGGCCAAGGCCACCATCGACCTGATCGAGGAAGAGCGGCTGATGGATAATGCCCAGGAAGTGGGCAATCACTTCCGCCAGGGCCTCGAAGCTCTGAAAGAGAAGCACACCATCATCGGCGATGTGCGCGGCATGGGGTTGATGCAAGGCATCGAATTAGTGAAAGATCGCCAGACCAAGGCGCCGGCGGCAGAAGCCACAAACCTGGTCATGGAACGCGCGCGTGTCAATGGCTTGCTTGTGGGCAAGGGCGGGCTCTACGGAAACGTGATTCGCATGTCGCCGCCACTGAACATCTCCAGGAGTGACATCGAAGCGGCTCTCACCGCACTCGACAAAAGCCTGGCGGAAGTTAAGGGCTAGTCGAGGAGTCGAGGGTCGAGAAGTCGAAATTCCTTGATCCTCGACTCTCGACTCTCGACTCCTTGACTACGGTTCCGGCAGGCCATCTTCGACGAGGCTGTCAATGTAAAGTTGGATAGCTTCGCGGATGTTCCGGGTACCTTTTGTTCTGCTGTCAATCAGCAATCGGCAATCGAAAATCGGCAATTCCAGAGGGCTTATGAACGGCATACCGGTTTTACACGTCGAAGCGGACTGCATCGCGCGCGCCTGGGAAGAATCGCTGCTGTTGCTCTACAAGTGCGGGTGCGATCTCAAGACGCAGTACGACAAGCCTGACGACCCACCCAGCAAAGACGCCACGATGCTCATTACGATCACCGAGACGCTCAAGGAGCCGATGATCCACAAGGACTTCCCCGGCGGGCCCGAAGACTTGCAGGAATACGTGATGGAAGTCTGCGAGGGCATCAAGGATCATCTGGTGCGCGACACCCGTGACCCGGGTGATACTCGCTGGGAGTACACCTACCACCAGCGGCTCTTTGCTTATCAGGTTCCAACCCTCCAACCCTACGACCAGATTGAAACCCTGTGCGTAAAGCTTGCGAAAACCCCCTACACCCGGCGCGCGCAGGCAGTGACCTGGAAGGTTTGGGAGGACAATGACTGCTACGACCCCGCATGTATGCAAAGCATCTGGTGCCGAATTACGGAAGAAGACGGCGAGCTGTTCCTCAGCATGAATGTGCGCTTCCGCTCGAACGATGCTTACAAGGCGGCATTCATGAACATCTTCGCCCTCGTGCAACTTCAACAGAGAATCGCCAGGCGGGTTTCAGAGCTTTCGGGAAGAACTGTCAAAGTGGGGCGTTACTGCCACTTGGCCGACAGCTATCACCTTTACGGCTCCTATTTCCAGGAGTTTGAATCTCGTTTCCTGGCCGCACTCCAGAAGCGCACCTTCGAACAACGCACCCTGCGCTACCAGGACTGGCGCGAGATCATGGAGAGCGCGCGCCCGGCAATCCTTGAAAAAGCCCGGCAGATGGGAAGGTAGTTAGTCATCAGTTGTCAGTCGTCAGTCGTCAGTTGTCAGTTGTCCGTGGACAGTGGTCCGTGGACTTGTGAAATTGGCCGCATCTCGGGACCCTGTCATTCTGAGCGAAGCGAAGAATCCCCCTCGGCATGGGGGATCGGTTAGCCGCTCATCCCTGGTGACGCCTGATATCCGAAGTCTACTTTTCCAGGCTTGACCCAAGCCTAGTTCTTAGACCCTCAACCAGGCTTGTATTCGGGGACTTTCTCACTGGGCTGGAAAAGCGCTCCTACTGACGCGGAGAGCGTTTGAGCGAGCGACTTTTGAATTTCGAGAAGGTCTCGCTTCACGAAGCCCTCGCTTTGGACTGCAATGGAACCATCCGGCGCGATGAGGAATATCGAAGGGACCTCTTCGAGTCCGTATTGCCGCGAGAGTTTGTAAGGATAATCATCAATGAGGATGGGGAAAGTCACAGAGTACTCTCCAGCGAAGCGCTCGCTGTCCCTGACTCCGTCCTGCGAGATTCCCCAGATTTGCACTCCGCTGGAGCGCAGTTGCTGGTAAAGCCTCTCCAGAAAAGGGAAAGTGTACTGGCAGATGGGGCAAGCTACCTTGAAGAAAGCGGCAAGGACAGGACCATGCTTCAGCCCCTCCTGCAACGAGTACTTCTTGCCGTCAAGGGCGATCAAGCCGAAGTGAGGGGCTGATTTGCCAGCGTTGAGCACAGACATGGGTTTCCTCCCAGAGTACACCCCGGAATTGTAACAGAACCCTCAAACAGCGTGGCAGACGGGTTAGTCCGCGTTTCTGACCACGGGTCTGGAAGGGCGGGGCTTCACAGGCTGCGGAAAAACCCCTCCAAGCTGTCATTCCGAGTGGAGCGAGGAATCTCGCTCTGAGTATTTTCAACGCAGTGCGAGATTCCTCGTCGTCCCGATCAGATCGGGACTCCTCGGAATGACAGGCCAAACGGGTTTTTCCGCAGCCTGTTCAGCCCCGCCGTTACAAGGCCTTCCTGATTATTCCAGTGTCCCGCGCCCCATGCTATTCGTCCTTCAGCGTCCGCTCCATAAGCTTGCAGATGGCTTCACGGGGAGTGACTTGGCCTTCGAGGATTCGGTGGACCTGCGTTGTGATCGGCATTTCGACCCCGTACCGTTCTGCCAGGGCCACCGTGGCATAAGTTGTCTTGACGCCTTCCGCCACCATGCGCATGGAGCCGATAATCTCCGGAAGCTTGCGCCCTCTGCCCAACTCAACCCCTACCGTGCGGTTGCGGCTGAGGTCCCCCGTGCAGGTAAGGACGAGGTCTCCCATACCCGCGAGTCCTGCAAGGGTCTCGCGCTTGGCGCCGCAGGCGCAGGCGAGACGCGATATCTCCGCGAGGCCGCGCGTAATGAGCGCCGCAGCAGGGTTGTGTCCAAGCCCTAGTCCAGCGATGACCCCGGCAGCGATGGCGATGATGTTCTTGACCGCCCCGCCGATTTCCACCCCAACCACATCGGTCGAGGTATAGATCCTTAGCGTCCGTGACGAGAACTCTTTCTGTACCAACTGAGCCACTTCGCGGTCCTGGGAGGCCACGACCACCGCCGTGGGATCACCTCTCACAACCTCTTGGGCGAAGCTGGGGCCGGAGAGTGCGCAGAGTCTCGGGGCAAACCGCCGCCCGACTACACTTTGTATGAGCTCGCTCATGCGCATCAGGCGGTCCACGTCGATGCCCTTGGTGGCGCTCACAAAGAGCATCTCCGGCCGGAGATGATTGAGCATCCGTTCGTACAGGGGGTAGCACACATGCGAGGGCATCACCGTCAAAACGATCTCGGCCTGCTCAAGCGCCTCGCCTAAATCGTTCGTAACCGCGATACTCTGCGGAAGCTTCACCCCGGGCATGAAGAGCGCATTCTCATGCTGGGCACGAATGCTCTCGACGACCTCTGGCTCATAGGCCCACAACGCGGCCGCATGGCCGGTCTTGGCGAGCGTGGCCGCCAATGCCGTGCCCCAATTCCCAGCGCCGATGACAGCAATTCTCTTCATCGTGAAGTCGTCAGTTCTCAGTCGTCAGTGGTCAGTTCACAGCCTTCAGCCGTCAGCTCTCAGCCTTCCTACTATTTAGATCCCACTGCCTTCTGCCTTCTGCTTACTGCCCACTGCCTACTGCTTTCTTCCGTCCCAGCTTGTTCTCCGTCCCCTTGAGCAGCCGGGCGATGTTCGCATGGTGGCGCGCAATGATGATCACGGCTGCCCCTGCGGCGCCAAGAACCACCTGGATCGGTGGATGCTTCATAAGATGGACCAGGACGGGGAAAGCCGCGGTGGCGACAATTGAGCCGAGCGAAATGTAGCGCCAGATCGCAACCATGACCGCGAAGATCACTAGCACGAGGACAACCTGCAAAGGGGCGAGGGCAATGAATACGCCAACTCCGGTTGCCACGCCTTTGCCACCGCGAAATTTCAACCAAACCGGGAAGCAGTGGCCGAGGACCGCGGCAAATGCTGCTGCCGCCACCCAGGTGGGATTTTCCAACGTCATCTTTGAAGCAAGCAGGACAGCCAGCAGTCCTTTTCCGGCGTCAAGGATGAAGGTGGCGACGAACCCCACGATTCCGAGGTTCCGCATGACGTTGGTGGCGCCGATGGAGCCGCTACCCGTCGCGCGAATGTCGATCCCGCGCTGCCAGTGAACGATGAGGTAGCCGAACGGAATCGAACCCAGTATGTACGCGATTAGAGTTGTGAGCGGGCCGATCATTTTTTAGCGCTCAGCTATCCCGCCGCGGCGGGTCATCACTCAGCTAGGTGTCAGAAGTCAGAATCCGCAGCCCTTCTCACCACCCCCTTCCCCCTCCTCGGAGAGGAGGGGAGTTGGTGGGCTGCCTCCCCTACTTGGCAAGGGGAGGGCAGGGGTGGTTCTGATGTCTGAAATGGCGCACGGCTTCTCCTGTCTACTGACGTCTGTGTTCTGACTTCTGTCTTCTGACTCCTGACTCCTGCTTCTTCACGGGAATCGTTCCACCTTCCGATATTCTGCGCCTTGCGGCGAGAGTTTACTTTCAAACAGGAAAAACTCTGAGACCTCGAAGTTTCCCAGCTCCTGTTCACCTTGTTGGGTGAGGAGCGCCTGGAGGGCCGGCTGTGGTTGCGGCACTCTGAACCGTGCCAGCGTCAAGTGCGGTCGGAAGGCGCGCGGCTCGCGGGCGAAGCCGATCTTGCGCATAGCTTCTTCGACTTGCTCGGCGAGTCGGCTGAGACTGGCCGGCGCCTCCACTCCTGCCCAGAACACTCGCGGACGCCGAGCGTCCGGGAAGAAACCAAGACCCTTCACTCCGATTGCGAAGCCTTCGAATCGGCCCAGATTCTTCAGGCTTTCAGATACTTCCTTAACCTTCGCATCGGAAATCTCACCCAGGAACTTAAGAGTCAGATGGATCCCCTCCGGTTGGGTCCAGCGCGCGTCGGGAGAGACGGAACGGAAGGAAGCCTGTGTACGGCGCAATGCCGTACGGACTCTTTCAGGTAGGTCGATGGCGATAAAAGCACGCATCTTTAAACGGTAGGTGGTAGATAGTAGGTGGTAGGTGGGGAAAGATTCCCACCTTCCGACCCCTAAGATGCTGAAAAACCAGTTTAGCCTGTCATTCCGAGGAGTCCCGATCTGATCGGGGCGACGAGGAATCTCGCAAGTCGTTGGCTGGCAGAGCGAGATTCCTCGCTTCGCTCGGAATGACAACGTACGCAAACGTTGTTCAGCATCCGAGTAGCCCCTAGCCCCTGATCCTCCTGCGGATCATTTCCAGAGCCATTTGGGTAGCCCACAGGCGGACTCTTTCGCGATTGCCGGGGAAGCGGAATTCACGAACCTGTGTCCCCCGCTCATCGGCAAGACCGATAAAGACCAAGCCCACAGGCTTTTCACGGGAGCCGCCCGTCGGGCCGGCGATTCCCGTGATGCCCACTCCGAGGGATGCGCCCGTTCGCGCGCGGATGCCTTCTGCCATAGCCTGAGCGACAGGCTGAGAAACGGCTCCGTGCTCCTCAATCAGGGTTGTTGGCACACCCGCCAAACTGGTCTTCAGGGCATTGCAATAACAGATCGCGCCGCCCAGGAAGAAGTTGGAACTGCCGGAGTTCCGCGTGAGCCGCTCCGCCAGCAGGCCGCCGCTGCAACTCTCCGCCACGGCCACAGTTTTCTGGCGCATCACCAGGTACATCCCCACAACTTCCTCCAGCGATTCCCCGTGCGTGGAGAAGATGTATTCCCCCAGCGCAAGTTCGAGCTGGTCGCCCAATTCTGCCAACCTCGCCTCAGCTTCCTGGTCGGTCGCGGCGCGGGCGCGCAGATGGATTTCGATGGCGCCCGGCTTGGCCAGAATCGTGGTGGTGGGATTCTGATATGCCCCGTAAATCGCTGCCGCCCGTTTATCGACTTCGGATTCGGGAAGGCCCACAACCTTGTAAACGCGAGTCTTGATCCTCTGCTCCGTTGAGGCCTGCGCCAGCCGAGGCACGCACGCGGCATCGAACATTGCCTCCAACTCGCCCGGCGGGCCGGGCAGAAGCACGACGATCTTGTGATCGTGTTCAATCCAGATGCCGGGCGCAGTTCCATTATTGTTTTCGAGCCATACGGCCCCTTCGGGGACCATCGCCTGCCGCAGGTTGTTTTCCGCCATCGGCCGTGCGAAGCGGGCAAGGCGTTCCTGAATTTGCCGGCGGATTTCGGGGACCTCGCGCAAGGGTCGG
>Ga0208457_1000940_pt1 | contig 23774 bp, 22 predicted proteins | sample June2015DPH_10_1_FD_185513 | JGI IMG/M metagenome (GOLD analysis project Ga0208457, IMG submission 185513) | Peatland microbial communities from SPRUCE experiment site at the Marcell Experimental Forest, Minnesota, USA - June2015DPH_10_150... | ecosystem: Environmental > Terrestrial > Soil >... | reverse complement strand
CCGAAAGGGAAGACTCCGGCTGCTGGACCACGCCGCCAAGGTGGTCCGTTCCTCGGCCGACAGAATAATCGGAGCTGCGACTCGGCTCATGTCCTCAAGCATATCGGCCTTATCTGTATAAGTCAAGTTAATTGTGGGACACTACACTAGCTACTTACCTCGAACAATGGACGAGCGTGCTTTGCAAGCCGATATTACCGAATTAAGTCCAGCACAGGGAATACGCCATCATTTGCGGGTGGAAGGAGTTTCATTCCGTTACCCACACTTTGAACTGGCGTCGATAAGCTTCGAAGCGCATTCGGGAGATGTTGTCGCCCTCATTGGCCCCAATGGCTCCGGCAAGTCAACGCTGCTCGAGATTGTCAGCGGGCATCTGGAGCCACAGGCGGGAAAGGTGACACTGGACGGTGCGGACCTTCACCGCCTCCCACCTCGGCCACTGGCGCGGAGAGTGGGCTTGGCTCGTCAAGAGACCATCTTGTTGTTCTCGTTCGAGGTGCGCGAATTCATTCGACAAGGACGCCACCCTCACCTCGGCCATAGTCTCTTCGAGTCTCCCGAAGACGAACGCTGGGTTGACTGGGCGATGGAAAAGACGCGTCTGGCGGAGTTTGCGGGACGACGCGTGCTGGAAATGAGCAGCGGGGAATTCCAGCGGGCGGTTCTGGCCAGAACTCTCGCCCAAAGGCCGCAACTGGTGCTCCTGGACGAACCCACTGCCAACCTCGACATCGGCTACCAGATTGAGATGTTCCGGCTGCTGCGCAATCTCGCCATCTCGGAAGGGTTCATCGCCGTAGTGGTCACCCACGAATTGAACCTCGCCTCGGAGTTGGCCGATGAACTGATTCTGATGGAGCGCGGCCGCTGCCTTGCCAAGGGAACGGCGGAGAAAGTTCTCCAGCCGGATTTGCTCAGCCGCGTCTTTCGCACCCCTATCCTCGTCGACCGGAACCCTTCCAGCGGCCGTCCGCGCGTCAACTGGGTTGCAGCCCCGACATGACGGTGGCATGCGTTCTTCGCACGAACTAAGTGCTTTATATTCAATAACATTCCCGTTTTTGTTGTGTAAGTATATGTGTTTTCAACAACATTCCCGCTTCGACCCCGCCTGCGGAAAGCTCATCCTTTGTTTTCATAGACATTCCCGCGTCGTTCCTTCACTTTTTAAATTTACTAGGCTCCTTCGGGCGTTGGCATCGCGGACGGAATGTCAATTCCCATGACCTCTTGGGTGTAAGTTGGGGTGATTTGCGAAATGAGATGGTCCCTCCTGGGGCGGGGTGTCAGGTCAGCAAATGAGTTCCTCTGGGTTGCAGCTTTCACATTTGTAGGCTACCATGATGCCGGGGCGTTGTCAAGAGACATCGTGTCCACACGTGTAGCCCAGGACTTCCTCCATTGAATCATTGACTCATTGACCCATTGAATCATTGAAAAGCACTTGCCCGGTCTTTTCTTCAATGATTCAATAGATCAATGGGTCAATTGCATGGTTCACTGAGGCCCAACCGACGGACTCATGGAGTCACTGGAGAGCGGCTGAGGGCGGAAGGCGGAAAACTCGCTCCGGAATCCGCTATAATGGCCCGGTAAGGCAAAATTCGCCGGCTCGAGAGGGAAAATGCCTGTTGCCACTGAGGTTCGCGCCCAATATGAGGCCGTAATTGGTCTGGAGGTGCACGTCCAACTCCTGACCAAATCCAAGATTTTTTGCTCCTGTTCGACGCATTTCGGCGACCCGCCCAATAGCCACGTCTGTCCGGTGTGTCTCGGCTTGCCGGGGGCGCTGCCCGTCCTGAATCGTGAGGCGGTGACCATGGCCATGAAGGCCGCTATGGCGCTGAGGTGCGCCATCAATGCGCGTTCACGGTTTGCGCGCAAGAACTATTTCTATCCCGATCTGCCCAAGGGTTATCAAATCTCGCAATACGATGAACCGCTTTCGCAGGACGGCTGGATTGAGATTGAGGTGGACGGGGTGCGAAAGCGCGTCGGCATCACGCGCGTGCATTTAGAGGAGGACGCGGGGAAATCGCTGCATGAGGGGTTTCCCGATTCGGACCGCAATTCCTATATCGACCTGAACCGTTCGGGGGTTCCCCTGGTCGAGATTGTTAGCGAGCCTGACCTGCGCACTCCCGAGGAGTCTTACGACTACCTCACTCGCCTCAAGACGCTGTTGCTCTACCTCGAGGTTTCAAATTGCAACATGGAGGAAGGCAGCCTGCGTTGCGATGCGAACGTCAGCGTGCGGCTCGCCGGCGCCTCGGCTTTCGGAACGAAGACAGAAGTGAAGAATTTGAATTCCTTCCGGTTTCTAGAGAAGGCGCTCGAGTACGAGATCGAGCGGCAGATTGAAATTGTGGAAAGCGGTGGAACGATTCCACAGGAAACCCGCCTGTGGGATAGCCGCGAACAACGGACCTACGGAATGCGCTCGAAGGAGTTTGCGCACGACTACCGATATTTCCCGGAGCCCGACCTGCTGCCCGTGGTGATTACCGAAGAGTGGAAAGAAGAGGTCCGGCGCTCACTTCCCGAACTTCCAGAGGCGCGGCGGGAACGCTTTCTGCGCGACTACAGTTTGACGGATTACGATGCCGCTCAACTTACTTCGTCAAAATTCTTGGCGGACTATTACGAAGTGGTTGCGAAGGCTGGCGGGGAGCCGAAACTGGCCGCGAACTGGGTGCTGAGCGAACTTCTTTACCTGCTGAAAGAAGGCAACAAAGAGATCACCGAATCGCCCATTGCGGCGAATGACCTCGCTAACTTGCTCGACGCAATCAGCAAGGGAAGTGTCAGTGGCAAGATGGGGAAGGACATTCTGGTGCAGATGTTCACTACGGGCAAAACTGCGAGCCAGATCATCTCCGAGCAGAGTTTGGAACAGATCAACGATGCGGACAGAATCGCCCGCATTGTCCGCGAGATCATGGCGGCCAACCCCAAACAACTCGAGCAATACCGTAAAGGGAAAACTGCGACGCTGGGCTGGTTCGTTGGGCAAGTGATGAAGGCCACGCACGGCCAGGCCAACCCGCAGTTGGTGCAGGAAGTTCTGAAGAAGGAGTTAGGGTAAGGCGGGGGCTCTGCATCTTAGAGCGTCCCCTCACTGTCATGCTGATCCCGCCCTGCGGTCCCGCTACAGCGGGATCGCCGTGCTGTTTGTCGGCGGAAAAGTCCAGAGCGAGATTCTTCGCTCCGCTCCGCTGCGCTCAGAATGACAGGCTGGCAGATGAGGCCGCATGATCGAGGGAGTCGAGTACTTGAATCCATTCAAGGTGGAATTGTCAGGATAAGGAGTAGTCTATGCTTAAGATTGGTGACGAGGCTCCGGATTTTTCTCTGCCATCAGATTCGGGTGCAAACGTGAGCCTGAAAGATTTCAAGGGGCACATCCTGGTCCTCTATTTCTTCCCCAAAGCCGATACCCCGGGTTGAACCAGTGAGGCGAACCAGTTCCGTGACGCCAAAAAAGAACTGGAAAAGCTGGGAGCAAGAATCCTAGGGATGAGTGGCGACACCGTCGAGGCGCTCCAGAAGTTCAAGGCCAAGTACAAGCTGAATTTCCCCTTGGCCGGCGACACCACCCACAAGACCCTGGAAGCTTATGGCGTGTGGCAGGAAAAGAACCTCTATGGAAAGAAGTCGATGGGTATTGCAAGGACAACGTATGTCATCGATGGTAAGGGCAAAATAACGCACGTCTTTCCAAAGGTAAAAGTTGATGGCCACATCCAGGAAGTCCTGGCGGCGTTGAAGGGGTGAGGAATGCGGGGAGGTGGCGCATGCCGAGGGCCCCGGTGCGGCTGTCCTAACAGCGCAGTCTAATCGACCTTTGTGCCGCCACACCGCTGCTGACGAATCAGGCTATCCGAGGTATGCTGCAAGAGAAGGGCTTTTAATACTTTCAAAAGTGGGGTGGTAGCAATAGAAGATCCGTACGTCTCGCTGACCGTGCCAAGGCAGCCGGATGGTTTCCTGCGCCCAGCCCTCCGATTTCAAGAGTTCCTTGAAAGGTTTGATGTTCGCTGGTTCGCGGCTGAGAATATGCTTCTGGAATTGCAGGTATGCATCTTCCCCGAGGATGACAATTGATTGCAGGTTTGGGAAGAGCTTCAATTCCTGGCGAAGATGCTTGGCGCAATACTCAAGAGTTCTTTCATCCACACGGCTCACTGTTGCATGGCAGCGGGCGGCGTCGGTAAGCGCGAAGCGCGCCTTGAACTCCCCAAAGTTTCTCAGGCCAAGCAAATCATAGAACCCGGTGGCGAAGCGATTTAGCGCTTCTGGGCGGCAATAGGGCAACCCGGCCGGGTTGATGGGTGCGCATCGCCCGATCACGAGCACGCGCGTGGAATGCAGGTCCGGGTAGTCGCGTTTGAGGTACTTGGCAAGGAACTCTCGGGGCGGCAGTGAGATGGAAAAAACGGCCGCGCAGTCCCGGCAATTCTCTATGCTTAGACGCAAGCTCTCGATTTCAGGTGTGGGAGTTGCGCTGCTCTCCTTATCCGCCGGTTGGGTCGCCAAGGGAAGCTGTGGCCTCAGTTGCGGAGGTGAGCCAGGGGGGCCGAAGACCAGGTTGTCGATGAGGCGCACGGTACCGAGCCGTGCGGCCAGCAGCGCCACCGAACCCGGAATTACCTCTGCGACAGGTTCAAGAGTGGCCGGGTCAACGATGGCGGCGTAGTCGAGCTGGACGCGTGGCTCCGCACCGAACGTCTTACGCATTTCCTCCAGAAGCTTTTGCGCATCGCTTTCGCCTGCCTGAACCATTTCCTCAGCCCGTTGAAGGCTGCGGGAGAGGAGCAGCGCCGCCTTACGATCCTCCGCATTCAGGTAAACATTTCGTGAACTCTTGGCCAGGCCGTCCGCTTCCCGGACAATCGGACAGACGACGATCCGTACCGGCAAGTTGAGGTCTTCGACCAGGCGACGTATGACAACCACCTGCTGGAAGTCTTTCTGGCCGAAGAAGGCTATATCGGGCCTCACTATATTGAAGAGCTTCAAAACCACCGTGGCCACGCCACGAAAATGGCTCGGCCGAATGGCGCCCTCGAAAACAGTGGCGATGTGGCCGAGGTCGAGAAAGGTAGCGAAACCTACCGGATAAATCTCCGTACTAATCGGCGCAAAGACCACATCCACCTCTAAGGAACTGAGGAGCTCGAGGTCTTTTTCCGGGCTGCGAGGATAACGCGCGAGATCTTCCGCGGGGCCGAATTGGGTGGGGTTCACAAAAATAGAAACAACGGTCACGTCGCATTGCATTTTGGCTTGACGGACGAGGCTGAGGTGTCCTTCATGGAGGGCTCCCATGGTGGGGACAAGCGCCAAGGACTTTGCTGTCTCGGCCCTAAACGCCTTCATCTCAGAGACAGTGGTAATCCATCGCGTTTTCATGGATACCTGATGCTAACGCAGAATGCGAGTCGGCGTGATTTATTCGTGTCAGGTCAGGGCGCGGTTTCGGCGGACGCATAACGGCTCGAAGGTCATCAAGTGCCGCGTGTGACCTCTCGTTCAAACTGATCGCGCAGGCTGGCGGGCCAGTGATACGACTCACTATCGTCAGGGAAGCGGCCGCCAACGATATCTTCCCGGAAGTGGGCGAGGGCCTGACGCAAATTGGAAGCAGTATCGGCGTAGGGGCGGACAAACTTGGCGTGCGGAAGGAAGCTTAACCCGACCAAATCATGAAAGACCAGGATTTGTCCGTCGCAGTCGGGGCCGGCGCCGATGCCGATGGTGGGAATCCGCAATCGTTGGGTAACGATGGCCGCCAATTCTCGGGGCATGCCTTCGAGAACTATGGCAAATGACCCTGCATCTTCGAGGGCCTCGGCGTCCTCCAGGAGTTCGGTGGCCGACTCCAATGTCTTGCCCTGCACCCTGTACCCTCCCATGGCATGGACGGACTGGGGCGTCAATCCGATGTGAGCCATGACGGGGACTTCCGCGTCCACCATGCGCCGGATGAGGGCCGCGCGCTTACGTCCGCCTTCTAATTTGACCGCCTCGGCGCCCCCCTCTTTCACATACCGGATCGCAACTTCCAGGGCCTTCTCATCGCTCACGTGATAAGCGCCATAGGGCAAGTCAGCAACCAGCAGGGCGCGGCGTGTGGCGCGGCGAACCGCTCGCAGGTGGTGGAGAATCTCATCAACGGTAATGGGCATGGTAGAGTCGTAGCCCAGAACAACCTGGGCCAGGGAATCGCCCACCAGAATCAACTCAATCCCTGCTTCATCCACCAAACGCGCCGTGGGATAGTCGTAGGCCGTTAAGCAGGCGATCTTTTCACCACGCAGTTTTCGTTCGAGGATCCAGGGCACAGTGACTTTGCTCACGGCCTCAGTGTTGTGGTCCATGGCGTTGCTCCCTAGTTAAAAAGTCGAAAGTCGAAAGTTCAAACGACCAATCCCAAATCTCAGATTCCAAATTCAAGATCCAAATCGAGAATCCAGAATCCAAAATCTAAAATCCAAAATCGAAAATCTCCAGCCGACTGCCAGCCGTCTTGAGCAACAAAAAGAAGACCCTCTCTGTCGCAGGACGGGAGTTCCGGCGCTCGTTACAGAGCGTCCGAGGACCCGGGAGGGCCTCCACTTGCCTGGACAGAGAGGGTCAAACCCGCTCGAGTAAGCGATTTCGGCGCGAAACCCTGCGGCTCTCCTCACACCGGGATTTCTCGCCACCGGCCACTCATGACCGTCTCAGTCCGCGGGCGCGGATCCAAGCGGCAGAAAATACTGCGTGCCCATGACCGGCTGGTTCAGCCGCTGCAGGAGTTCCTGCAAATGCTCGCTCCGGTCGACAAAGTCGATCTCGGAGGTATCAATCACCAGCAGGTCACTGGACTTGTAACGAAAGAAGAAGTGCTCGTAAGCATGCACCACGGCCTCGAGGTACTCGCTGGAGATCCGGTCCTCGAATGGCACTTTCTTCTTCGCAATGCGCTTCTTCAGCGTCTCCAGCTTGACCTGTAAGTATATCACCAAATCCGGGATGGGAATGTGCTCGGACTACTGACAACTGCGCTCAAAGTGAAGCCCCAAGGCGTTTTTTTCAGCATCCTCCTGGACCTCCGGCCCGATTCATGTGCTATGATGGGGACACGGGAAAGAGGTGCAACGATCATGGTCGACCAATACGGGCCTATTCTGATTTTCATTGCTATCGCGGCCATCATCTTCCCCGCGTTGCTCTGGATCGCCAAGTTCTTCCGACCTTCCTTCAAACCAACTCCGGAGAAAGTTCTGCCTTACGAGTGCGGCATCACGCCGGAATCCGACGCGCGCGGGCGCTATACCGTGCGCTTTTATGTGGTCGCCATCCTGTTCGTGGTCTTTGAGGTTGAGACGGTCTTCCTCTACCCCTGGGCAGTGCAATTTCAAGTTCTGGGACTGTTGGGCCTGGTGGAGATGCTCGTGTTCCTGGGGATCTTGATCGTGGGTTATATCTGGCTCTGGAATCGTGGAGCGTTGAAATGGATTTAGTGACTGTTCCGTTTCCTGTCGGGGATTCCCTAATACAAACCTGAAATCGCAAGTTCGAGGTCGAGTGTGTCGTGGGAACAGTGCGCGTAACCTGTGCCTGTCATCCTGAGGAGTCCCGATCTGATCGGGACGACGAAGGATCTCGGCAGTTCGCATGCGAGACTGACCGCTTAGTTGGGGGAAGGAACTACAGAGATGCTTCGCTCCGGTCAGCATGACAGGGAATCCGGACGCGATACAGCATTTCCCCAGCCCGGGGCACGATGAGGATGCCCTCTTCCTCACGGCTCTCCCATTCTTGGGGATGGATGGTCGCGGGATTAACATAACCCAGGTTGATACGTCGGCACCGTTCTTCGGGGATGCCCGTAGCCAGCGTCACTTGAATGCGCGGAGTCTCCTTGCCACTGGACTGGTCGTACTGGCCTAGTCCTTTGACGTGCGTGGAGTGCGCCAGCACACCACCCGGATAGTCTTTGAACTTGTCCCAGTGCGCCAGAAAATAATCGCGGCAGTGATAGCCAATTTCATCTATCAGCTTGCCGTGCGTGTAGCTGACTTCGCGGATGTGCGGCGCAAAAATCACCACCTCGCCGCCCTCGGCGACCGCCGGTTCCACCTTGTACATCCCTTTGGCCCCGGTCCAGAGATCGTCGTAGAGTTTGGGCATGACGGAGAGCACGCGCCGGAAGGGTTTTGGTACGTAAATTACATGCTTTTCGGCAGAGAGGGCCGAGGCCGCCTTCCAAGCCTCTTGCGGTGAGCCGAAAAAAAGCCCTGCCAGACCTGCGTGCGTAACTACTAAGGCGAAGCAGGCGGTGGGCCGGTCGATGAGACTGGCGGCTCGGTCGATGATGGCACGGACGGGCGTATAACCGGCGCCGATAATCTTGTAGTTGGTCATCAACGCACCCAGCCAGTGAGTGAGGTTGATGATTTCCGGACCGCCGATTCCTGGAAAAAAATACTTGGTCCCCCCGGAGAAGCCGACAACTTCATGGGGAAAGACCGGCCCACAGATGATGAGTTCGTCGTAATCCAGAATCAGCTTGTTGAGCCGGACGGGCACCTCCTGGGCCAGCAGCCCGCCGGTTATCTCGCCGATCTCAGAGGCGGGGATGACACCAAGTGTCACGAAGTTCGCAGGGTTTTCCCAGTGGTGATTGAAGATGTGGCTCTTGCCGGTTAGCTCGTTCCTCACCGGACGCCCCACCAGCTCGCTCAATTGCTCGTCGTTCATTATGGGATGAGTGCCGAGCGCCACCAGATAATCCAAGGCAGCCACGCGCGGAGCAAGTTGCGTTTCGAAGAGTTCGAACATGCGCGGCATGGGCATGGTGCGTGTGCTGTCAGGGATGATGATGAGGACACGCTTGCCATCCACCGCCAGCGAGCTCAGACCCTGCTGCGTGATTTGACTAACTTCCTCGTGGGTCAAGTATCGGTCTGCGAATCCTTTTCCCACGACCATCGGCTTCATTCCTCCACGAACGGCGATGTTTTCAGGGCTCTTGCTCGCCGACTTCTTCACCCGGACCCCTGATTCTTGGTTAGACCCCGCTATACGCTGAGAATCCGCCATCAATGGGCACGATGATTCCCGTGACAAAAGCCGAAGCCGGCGAAAGGAGCCACAAGACCACTCCAAACAAATCCTCGGCGCGGCCAAAACGCGCCATGGGAGTGTGTTCGACGATCGACTTGCCGCGCGCGGTCAGTTCGCCACTCTTCTCATCGAGCAATAGAAACTTGTTTTGTTGGGTCAGGAAGAAACCCGGCGCAATGGCGTTCACGCGAATGCGCGGCGAGTAAACCTGAGCCATGTGTACGGCGAGCCACTGCGTAAAGTTGCTGACTCCAGCCTTCGCGGCCGAGTAGGCCGGTATTCGGGTCAGAGGGCGGAATGCGTTCATAGAGGAAACGTTGAGAATGACCCCCGCGCCTTTTCCCGCCATGATTTTGCCGAAGACCTGGCAGGGAAGCATCGTTCCCAGGATGTTTAAATCAAACACCCAGCGCAAAGCATCCGGCGGCAGATCGAAAAACGAAAGGTCGGGCGTGGTGGTAGCCTGAGGTTTGTTGCCTCCCGCCGCGTTCACCAAGCTGTGAATAGTGCCGAACTTCTCCAGGATGATCTTGGCGGCCTGACACAGGCTCTCCGGGTCCAGGACGTCGGCGCGGACCGCCACCGCGTGGTTTGCGCGCGGCTCCATGAGCTCGAGAATGTGCTGGGCCGGGTCCAGATTGCGGTCCAAGATCGCAACATTGGCTCCGCATCCCACCAGCGCGCAGGCAATTTCGCCACCCAGGGTTCCAGTCCCGCCAGTGATCACAACTGTCTGCCCGGTGAAATCATAAAGGCGGGTCAATTCGGATGAGTCCATTCAAGTATGACCTCCCATCAGGTTTGTAACGTTCGCCGCGATAAGACTTTCAATTTGCGCCAGCAATTCGCGCCTCACTTTTCGCGCTCGAGCGGGCCCCCTTATTGTCGATCAGGATGGGCATCGCGTCGAGGACTTTCGTGGAAATGAAGGCTAACCAAACGGAAAGGAAATATACCCTTGACCAACGGGTTTCACTAGGTCACAATTCAGACGATAGCAAACAAGAAGTCCCTTACGGGGGCGACATAACAGAGACGCTCTTGAAGCGCGGAGTTAGCGAACGGGACCGCACCTTGAGAAAGTCCCGGAAGCCTCGAGGGCAAAAGGAGGAAAGCTATGGCTCGTGTGGCTCGAGAAGTAGTTCAAAAGGCGGGGGTCGATGTCGATAAGCTGTTGGAAATGCTGGTCCGGAATGCCTCCGCAGAATTGACCACCTTCTATTACTACACCATTCTTCGCGTCAACCTCATCGGGCTCGAAGGGGAGGGTCTGAAGGAGATCACCGAGGACGCTCGGATCGAAGACCGCAACCACTTCGAGGTGCTCGTCCCACGGATTTACGAGCTGGGCGGGGCACTCCCGAGGAATATGAACGATTTTCACGATCTGTCTGCTTGTCCGCCGGCTTATCTCCCCCAAGATCCGACCAATGTCAAGGCGATGCTGGAGGTCCTGGTAAAGGCGGAGCGCTGCGCAATCGGGGGTTATAACGCCATTTGCAACCTGACCGCCGGCAAAGACCACCGCACTTATGACCTGGCACTCGCTATCCTGCACGAGGAGATCGAGCACGAAGCTTGGTTCTCAGAGTTCCTTGGCGAAGGTCCCTCCGGCCACTTCCGGCGCTCGGGCACAGGCTCGGAAAGAAACTCTCCGTATGTTAAGAAGTTTATGCCTCACTGATTTCCTCCTGTTCTATCGGTGATTTTGGCAGGGACGCCTGCTGTGGGGTAAGGCGATGCTTTTCCTCACAGCGGGGCGCCAAGTCGGGCCGACCGCTCGTGGCTAATGCTGGCGAGAGTAGGGGGAGAAGAGTTCCTCGCGAGGTCTCTGATCTGTATCGTTAGCTATCTGTCAGAATCTGGAATCTGTCGATAAAGTGACCGCGTTACCCCGAATCACACCCAGGCTTTGCGCGTAGTTGTAATGCGTGTATCCCAGCTTGAAGGAAAGGCGGTTGTTGATCCTAAGAGAAAGGCCAGGATTCAAATTCAAGGCCTGGGTCAGAGGTTGGTGCTTCTCCACTTGTTGTACACCCAACCCGCCGGAAAAATCGTAGCCGAGCGGGCCCCGGAGAATGCCAAAAAGCCGTGCTGTGAGTTGGTGCACTTGATAAAACGAGGGGTTAAAGAACCCCATGTAAACACTGGGCTGAGACCGGGTAAAACCGTACACCCGACCTTCGTATCCTATGTCTATCGACGAATGCTCTAACCGAAGAATGTTCCGCACAAGAGTCACGGAACCACCATGCGCTTGGTCGTGGACCGCCGTGCCTTGCACCAGGCTCGGGGTTCCATTTACGAGGTCAAGCTGCTGGAATCGGATGGATGAGTAATGGGCGAGGAAGTAATCAACCCGCAGCTCCGTGCGCGGAGTGAAGGAGAATTTCAACCCTCCGTCCAAGAGAGTTTCCATGACACCCATGCGCACAGAAAGGGGAGTATAGGGAACGGCGGCACGAGCCAGGGACAAATCAAGGGTCAGGTTCTTCTTTAAGGTATAGCTCGCGCCCAGGAATCCCAGAGGGCGGAAGGTTGCTGTGGAGACAAGTTGGGACTGGCCTGGAATGTTTTGCAACGCGCCTGGCCCGAATCGTACCAGGCCCACACCCCCGCGCAGTATAAGGCGTGGATAAATCGCCGTGGTTTGGCGGTACATGAACTCTGACGGGACGACCGCTCCACCGATTGCTCCCGGGCTCGTCGCAGGCAACGCGTCAAAGGAAAGTGACGAGCTCGTTCGGGGCAACGCAGAAAAGCCAACGCTTGACTCATATCCAAATAGCCGCAAGTCCTGGCCGGAAAACCCGATCAGATCCGGGGAACCGTTGCCGGCGCTGGTTTCACGCGCGTAGGAGGCGGAAGCGTGAAAGGTGACCTCTTGTTCCTCACGAAGACTCCTCTCAAGCTGACCTGATTCAGGGTTACCGGGGCTCATTTGATTTAATCGGGCAAGGAGTTCAAGAGCCTGCCGCCGGTGGTGGCGGGCGCGCTCCAAGTTGGCGAGCAAGAAGAGTGCGTCGAAGTCGTTGGGGCGATCTTTTACCAGCTTGCTGACGAGCGCGTAGGAATAGGCAATGTTACCGCGATAATAGAAGACGCGCGCATTGCCGAGCAAGGCATCAAAGTCTGTCGGATCAACCTTCAGCAGTCGGGAGAAATTGGCGAGCGCTTCTGCATACTTACCTTGGAATAGTTTCGCATAGCCGAGCTGCAAGCGCGCCTCGCGGTTTCGGGGTTGGACGGTGAGAACCGAGGACAGGATCTCCCGGGCTTGCTTATATTTGCCCAAGCGTGTCTCGGCCCGAGCCAAGTCGATCTTAAATTCAGGATTGGCAGGGTGCATCGCCACGAGACGCGCGAAAACAGAGCGCGCCTCGAGGGGATGATCCGAGCGGAGAAAGGCATGCCCCAGACCCTCCAGCGCGTCGGCGTCTTGGGGGGTTTTCGCCAACAACTCCTGGTATAAGCTTTTCGACTCTTCTTGGTGGCCGCTCAGGCTCAGCGCCCGTGCCAGACCGAGCTTGAGGTCACGATCACTGGGGTCAAGTTCCAAAGCGTGCTTATAGGCTTGGATCGCGGCCGCGAAGTCCCCGCGCCTCAGGTAGGCGACAGCGGATTGTTTAAGGGGAAGGGAATTTCCCGGGAGCGGACTCCCGGATTTGGCGATGGTCGGATGGGCAGCCTGGCTTGGCGACTCTCCCGTGGCAGGGGCCGGTTCTTTGGGCGACAGAGGGGTTTGTCCACGGAGACCCACAGAGCCAGGCTGAAGCAGGATCATCGTTAAGAAAAGAACAGGCGGCGGCACTTCCCGGAAAGGGCGAAATAAACGCGATCTTGAGTGACGATGCGCCATCATTCCCCCTCAGGCAGGCGCCCATTGAGGGATTAACCTGCCTATCCCGCGCTCGCATTCGCGGAGGCAGGAGTCAGGTCCGTCGCATCCGAAGAGAGTGATTGTCCTTTGTGCATTACCTTCTCCCACCGGTGCGACCCAAACAGGAATTTCATCGTTCCTTGGACGCGAAAGAAAAGAATGAGTTGGCGGTAACCCATGTTTTCGAGCATGCCGTAAGCGAGCAAAACCAAGAGGTCTCGAGGCCTGGGGTAGCGTCGGTAGGTCAACTCCTCGAGGAGCACAGCCCCTACCGACAGGAAACCACCATAAGCCAGGCCCAGCAGAATGAATAAGAGCAGCAGGGCTGGGGACATGAGCCCCCCAAAGAAGGATAGAGGCACCAGAAGATATCCAAGGAATTCGACGATGGCGCCTAGTCCTTCCACGTAGAGATGGAAGGGCAAGCTGAATAAGCCGACCATCCCATACCGACGACGGAAGAGCATCCTGCGGTGTTTCCGGAGGGTCTGGCAGAGCCCCAATTGCCAACGACGCCTTTGGCGGCTCAGCATGCTCACAGAGGCCGGGCACTCGGTCCAGCAAACAGGATCGGAAGTGAATGACATTTCAATGTCACGTTTGTTCTGGGCCGCCCAGTGGCGCAAGGTGATGATGAGATCCATGTCCTCGGTGACGGTATCGGCGCTGAACCCGCCCACCTCAATTACAGCCTTACGCTGGAAGAGGGCGAGAGCTCCCGAGACGATCACGGTCCCTCCCAGCAGCGACCAGCCGTTCCGTCCCGTAAGGAAGCTGCGCAGGTATTCCACAACTTGAAAGCGCTCTAAGGAAGTCGCCGGGAGTCCTAGTTTCACTATCTGGCCATTTCTTCCCGTACATCCATTAATGATTCTGACGATACCACCGCTGACAATAGTCTCCTTCGGCGACCTGAGGATGGGATCCATCAGTCGCAAAAGCGACTCGCGCTCCAGGATGGAATCCGCGTCCAGGCAGCAGAAATAAGGGGTGCGGCAGAGGTTGATTCCCGTATTCAGCGCGTCGGGCTTGCCACCCCTTTGCTTGTGAACTACCAGAAGGTTGGGAATGTAAGGATTAAAGTATAAGCTGCGCACGGCGAAAGTGGGAAGGGTGGGGTGGTAAACCTGATCCATGGGGGCCAACTTGAAGGCTGCCGCCAATCGCTTCAGAGTTGAATCGGTCGATCCGTCATCGACCACGATTACGGAGACCCACGGGTAATCCACCCCCAGGGCGGAGCGAACCGTTTCCACGATGATGCGTTCTTCGTTCCAGGCGGGCACGATGATGGTGACCGCAGGCGTGAGGGACGAGCCTCGCAACTCGGTCAATCCTTGGTAGGCCACTCGTCGAGAATGAAACCATATGGCCCGCAGAGACATGACCATCAGAGCCGTATAGACCCCGTTCCCCACTACGAAGTAGGAGAGAATCAGCAGGTTGAAGAAAATCAGGGCATGTCCGAAAAGTGATCCCCACATGTCCATGAGGGAGTCCTTTCAGGTGGCCAGCTTCGAGTGGCCGCAAGCGGTCTGATCCGGCTCGCGGGCTGCATCAAGAGCGGCGCAGAGTCTACCCCATGCTTCAATCTTCGGCTCGCGGCGTTCCCCAAGCTTCTCAAACAGAATCTGGAGGAGTTGACGGCCGGAGCTGTTACTGAGTGCCGCATTAAGATAACGAGTGGCGCCCGTGGTCACGAGTCGCTCCACCACCCGAGTCTCCAGATTGCCCGGGCTTTCGCCGTAGTTTTGCAGGAGGCTCAAAACCAGACCTGAGTGTTCCAGCTCCTCGAGGATCTGTTCCCTCAGGGTTTTATCCTCTGTCTCCAGGAAATGCTCGTAGAGCTTGGAAACACCCTCGCGTCCGTAAGCAAGAAGCGCCCGCAGCGCAGCTTGGCGGACCATCCGATGGGGATCCGTGAGGAACCCCTGGACTTCGGCCATCGGCAAAAGCCCTGGCCGCTGAGCCAAGGTTTGCAACGCCTCCCTCCGAATCGACCACTGAGGATCTTGAAGCACCTGGCGCAAAACAGAGCTGGAGACCGCAGCATCGAGATGCGCAGTGACCTCGGCAGCCAGAGCGCGGACCTCAGGATCAGCATCGGAAGTGAGCGCGGCCAAGTCGCGGTCGAACACGCTCTTGTATTGGAAAAGGGCTGGTTTCCCAGCCAGCTCGCCCTTCGCCATTTCGCGCAGAATCTCCGCCGCCGCCGAGCGGACTCGCGGATGCGGGTGGCGCAGCGAAGGCAGGAGTTGCGGGGCTTGGGAAAGTGGAAACTTGGCCATGGCCGCCTTCAGAGAATAAAGAGAGAAACGCGAACGGTTTTCCGTCACCGCTTTGTGCATTCGATCCAGGAGCGCCGGGAAACTTTGAGGTTCGCGAATGGCGGCCAGCGACCGTAGAGCGACCTGCTCAACGTCGGGATGCGGGTCGTCCAGGGCCTTTACAAGAATGGGCCAGCTCGGTTGGTGGCGCAGCAGGCCCAGGTTTCTTGCGCTTCGGGCACGAAGCAAAAAGTGCAGGCGTGAAAAAATATGGAGAAGACCGTCGGGGTTTGAGAGTGCCTCGCGCAACGAAACGGGCCCGAATTGATCGAGAATCCGCCGCTGCCAAACATCGATCAATCCAAACTCCAGGCACAGCCCTTCTAAGACGGTGGCGAGAGGGGGAGCGGAGACGCATTTGAGAAGTAGTGGTTCAAGGAGGAGTTCGAGACTGGATAAAGGGAGCGTGCGCAGACTTGCCAGACTTTGCGCCGAATGTTTACCTTCCAACAGCGTCGCGGGAGTGAGCGCATAATGGATGGAGAGGCTTTTAACCCGGCGGTCAAACCGATCGTGATGCCAGCGCCGGACCATTGCCCCCACGGCTAGTGCAAGCGTCCCCACGGTAACCGTGGCCAGAATGGCCCTTGCCAGGCTGGTCAAGAGCGGGAGGTTTGGAGTGGGCAAAACCATCATAACCTGCTAAAGCTGCCTTCACTGGGTTTCAAAACGGGTTCCTTTCACAAGGCTGTCAATACGTTGCAAGGGAGCTGACAAGTAACGTGTTTCACGCGGTGATGGTTTGATCGCGCACTCTCAGGACGTCAGCCGCGAACGTGCCGCATAGGCACGGACGGCGAAGGAGGCGCGATTCTACGGGATAGTTTCCGAAAAGTCAATACAGGAGCAATTATTTTTGTTGTACTAGTGAGTTACTTAGTAGCTGGTCACGTTGTCGAGAGTAAAATATCCGGCCCGTTACCGTCAAGACGAAGAGCTGACCGATCCTGGTGATTGAACAAATCGCGGTGGGGAATTGGATAGGTGCAGTCTGGAAACGATGGGCCTTGTGGAGGCGCACACGTGCGCACATATAGTTGCTGCCAGGTTCCCTCCCTTCCACCCCCCTCGTCACTCCGCCTAGCGAGCCGCCCGTTAGTTCTTGTCGCAATCGGCGACCGAGAACGGGTTACGGTGTGGGACTGCTCGCACCCTTTCCGGTTTTTGTCCTAGCCAGCAAGGCCTCATCGACGATTTTATCGAAGGTGGCTTGGGACGCCAGTCCAACTATGATCCTTCCGTTGACGAAAGTCGTGGGAGTTTTGTTAACGCCGAGGTCTTCCCCTTCTTGACGCGCTGCCTCGACCTGCGAGAGGGAGGCCTTGGAGTCGATACATACGGCGAGTCTTGAACGCTCAACTCCCGCTTCGTCCCCCAAAGCTAATAGGCGCTCGCGGACGTTCGATGCGTTAATGGCATTCTGATTGGCAAAAATGAGGGTTCGGTAGCCGGGGAACACCGATGGGTTAATCTGGTAGGCGCATTCGTTGGCCACCGCGGCGGCAGTGGACCAGTCATGCATGGGGAGAGGGAACTCCTTGAAGATGACGCGAACCTTATCGCCGTACTTAGGCAGGAGTTCCTTCTCCAGAAACTCGTGGAGGCGGGCACAGGCCGGGCATTGGAGGTCGGCGTACTCCACGACGGTCACCGGAGCGTTGCTTGGTCCCAGGCTCGGCACATCCTTTGTTTTGATCAGGCCCCGAACAAAATCCTCTCGAAAGGGCAAGACGATGCCCAGGATGCCGGTTCGCCGGTCTTTCGTAATGAAGATCTCCGCTGTCTGTGTGTTTTTTCCATCGCTTGCCGTAATGACCGCCTTGAGGAACTGAGGGTACGACGTTTTATTGAAAGTGCCGGTCTTCAATTCCGTTTGAGGTGGAAGCTTCATAACCTCGCGAACGCAACGCACGATCTCGGCAGTCGAGCCGTGGGGTAAGGCAAAGACATTACCCATCACGAAACAACGGCCGTCCTTGGTGATGAAAACGTTGCTGGCTCGTTTCTCCTTGCCGTCATCTGTCGTAACGATTGTCTGGAAGAAAATGGGAAACTGCGAGTTACCCAGGGGCTCGGCGGTTACCTTAACGCTTTCCGGCACCTCGAAGCGGTCACGTACATATTGGCCAATTCTCTCGGGGGTAGTTGGCCCAGTGGCCGCAGGGGCGCGGGCACCCTGAAGAGGTCTCGTTTCTGCTGCCAGCCCATTTCCGCCGACGAGGAGCAGGCAAACGCTGCACGTCAAGAAACCGCTACGGAGCGAGGGGCTTGCCATGTAAGACTCCTTTCGTTGCGATCCTTGTGTAAAGCGCGGCCGTCCCGGCGGCATGTCTCGCTGCCGGCGCGACCGGCAGCCAGCCGAGGCGCGTGCCGGCGTTTCACCCGAGGCGTCACTGTTTCTCGCAACCCTCAACGACGTTGGACGGGCTCGCCGGCCTTCTCCCACCCCGCAAGCCCATCTTGATAGACCTTCACCTTTTCGAAAGAGAATCCATTCTCGAGCAAGGCACGCCCTGCGGCGCGGCTGGCAGCGCAGATGTCACCCGAGGAATGCCCGCTCTCGTAAAGTACGATGGTCTTGTCTTTGGGTAGTTTGTTCCAATCCCGCCCAAAGTTCTCCGCCGACATGTTTATAGCGCCGGGAATTTGCCCGCTAGCATAGTCCTTGGCTGACCTGACGTCCACAAACAGAGGTTTCGGCGTAGCTTCGAGAAGCTGGCGGACCTCGGCTATCCCAATCAAGGCCGGCTGCTTCTTGTTTGCTTCTGCCTCGCTACAGGCGCCGATAGAAGTCTGCAAGCCGGAGAGTGATCCCCCTGGGTTCGATCCGAACAGACCAGCAGATTCTGCATTGGCATCCTCGGCCTTTGCCCTGGCGGGCGTTGGGGAAGGGGACTTGGGAGTTTGCGACGATGGCTGGACTGCGGCGCTTTGAGAAGGGCTTGTGGTGCTTGCCGTCGCAGCGCCGCTGCTGGCCAACTCCTGCTCCACTAGATGTGAGAACGTAGCGAACTCCAAGGGGCCTTCGATCCTCTTCTGGCCGATGAAGAAGGTAGGTGTGGCGCGCACACCTACGGCGCGACCGTCGGCCAGGTCTTGGGTGACGCGCGAAGTGGTTTCTCCACTGTCGAGGCACTGGTTGAAACGGGTCTGGTCCAGGCCAAGTTCTCGAGCGTAACGCTTGAGGGCGTCCTCGCTCAAATCAGCTTGTTCGGCATAAAGCTTTTCGAGGCCCTCCCAGAACTTGCCCTGTTCTGCTGTGCATTCCGAAGCTTCCGCTGCTTTCTCGGCTTGGGGATGAATCTTGCTGAGGGGGAATTGCCGGAACACGAAACGGATCCGGTCCGCGTATTGGGCGCGGATTTGGCGAGCGGCTTCTTCCGAAAGCCCGCACGCTGGGCACTCGAAATCTCCGAATTCGACGAGCGTGAGAGGCGCTCGCAAGTTTCCGGTTATGTGGTTGTCCGGACGGACCAGATGCTCGACGAGTGCCTGGGATGAAGCCTGCGGGACGGGTGGGAGTCCGCCGTGCCGGGAGAGCAAGATGAAGGCCGGGACGCCGATCAGTAGCGCCACCACGCACAGGACAAAGTTTGTTCTGATTCTTGCCATCAGCGCTAAAGGACCCGTCAGGGCGAGAGGCCGGCGTAGTTCAAGAAGCGACAAGACGAAAATGCCGGTTACGACGAGCGCCGAGACCACGCACCACGCGCACCAGGCGTGGATGACAAACGCTTCCAGCGAAGTGAGGTAAATGGAAAACAAGAAGCCGGCACACGAGATCCCCGCTACGGCGTATTGGATCGCTCGCCCCAGACGCGGCGAGACCAAAACTTCTGCAAAGATCAGCAGCCCCAGAAGCGCGTAACTCGCAACTCCGAAGGCTGGAAGAGGCAGGCCAAACAGGTGAGCGTAGGAACTTGCCCGCACTGCGTCGCACCCCGATCCCAGACAGACGATGGGCCGCGACGGCGATGTATAAACCCAGAGAAGATAAAGGGAATCGAAAAGTCCGAGCAGGGAGAGGGCCGGCAGCAGGGTTTTTCGCATAGCAGACTATTCTACCTCCATTCCGGCAGCGCGGAGGATCAATGCTAGTCATGTACATCACCCGGGTCATGCCGGGCGCTCTTGCTGTCCCCGACAGATGTCGCGTGCAGTCCTGCCTGCTCGTACTATTGGTTGCTCTGTGGGCGGCCTGTGGTGCCATCGTCATGCGCATTCCGGGTACACCGTTCATCACTTACAGCCTGACTGCCACCGGCACTTTTGCTTCGGGTTCGTCTACCTTGTCACACAGCGTTGTGCTCAAGCTGACCGTTCAGTGAGGAACATGTGAGTCCCTGGGGAGGCCGGTGCGATAGAAAAAGACACGGCCTTAGGCCCGCCAGCAGCTAGGGCTGGGGCACGCCAGATCGGGACTGCAACAGCCTCTCCCACTGATGGAGCAAAGAGGGCGCGGCGGGACCTGCCCTCCAGCTTCTCAGCACTTGGGTATCAGACCAATCCCAGCATCGCTGCGGTTCGAGATCAACGTTGACGGGCCATCCGTCCCAATTCCCTGCCGGGTAATAAAAGGTGCCGACCACTTGCACCCACAAGGCGATGGCCACGGTCGCAGCGAACGCCACCCGCAGCACAGGGCGAGCCCGAATGCTGGCCCACACCGGCACCAGGAACCAGGCGAAGAAGGGCAACAGGTCCGTGAAGTAGCGGGGACCGAAGTTCCACCCGCCCCACCATACGACCCCACCCACCTGAACCACCCAGATGGCAGCCAGTGCCACGATGAGCGGGCGGCTCCAGCCAGGACTCTTCTCCTTCCAGAGTCTAGCTGCACCCCAGAACGCGAAGGCCACCCACGGCGTGTAGACGAGCAAGCCACGGCTTGGACTTACCAGTGATCCGGCGAGGCCGATACCGAGGTGAGTCCAGAAAGGGAAATGCGCAACGTCTCCAAGCGACGGGATTCCGTAAGCGCCCACGAGTTTTGCGAAGTTATGCAGGTTGTAGGCGAGCGCTAGCGAACCTAAAGCAACTAGCGGCGTGAGGAACAGAAGCCCGTTCTTCCACTGCCTGCGGGCGACGAAATAAAGTAGGAAGGCCACAATGAGTATGGCTTCGAGGGGCTTGTTGGCGGTGGCCACGGTCAAGGCAAGGCCCGCCCAGAAAGGAGCGCTGTGTGAGTCGGGAACGCGGAATAGCGCCCACAACAAGAAGGCGAAACTGAACTCCGTCAGCCCTTGTCGCCAAAGAGCCTGGCTCGATATCGCCCACGTGTTGCTGGCCAAGCCGTAGATCAGTGCCACCACAAGACTGACGTTGCGCGAGGCGACCTTGCGAAAAGCGAGAAAGAGAAGTGCTCCCGACAGCGCGGCGATCAGGGAGGCGCTGAGTTTCTCCATCGTGTTGACGATCACGGCGAAGCAGAATGAATACGGATACAGTGGAGGCGACTGGCGGGAGAGCCACCAAGCTGGTAGGACGTAGAGCGGCGTCACGACAAGGGGGGTGATGATTGGATACTTCGACATCCAGTGACCGTGGGACTGGGCGGCAAAGTACGGCTGATCTACAGGCCCCCGAAGGCGGGGTTGCATCCAATGATCCAGGTAGAGGTTGTGGTCCAGGAGCAGGCTAAAGGGCAGGAAGCGAGCCGCGAAACTGTCGTCCGAACGAATGGTACGGAAGTTCGAATTGTAAATGACGAGCAGAAGAAGCAGCAGGAAGCCGGAGAAGATCAAATCACGCCCTGGTCGGGCGCTGGGGAGGCTCGGCGTTCTACCGCTGAGGCGGTCCGAACTCGCCGCTCTTGGTCCCCTCCCCGCACGTTTTCTTTGCCGTTTCCGTGGGTTCGCTTTTCTGGCCATGGCTGGAGGCTCATTGTGCCACCCCGACACTGAACCGTCAACATGCGAAATCGAGTGTGAAATCGGGTTAAAGCGGTTTGCGCATCTGTGGTGGGAGAAGGCGAAAGGGCAGGAGAAGGAAACTCTGTTTGTAGACTTGGGGGGAAACTTATTTGAAGCGGGGCGGTACCAGCAAGAGGAAAGTATCAGTACGGCTCATTTTCAGTACGCATTCCTGTTAATCAAGCCCGAAGAAATGGTCATCACAATGATATTGGTGGGAGCAACCTGTCTGGACATTCGTTACCAATGCGCGCCTCTCCGTGAGACGTGAATGGACCGGGTAGTGCCATTAGCGAGCTTTTTTCAAGCCCAGTAATTCAAGCAAGACAAGCGCCGCAAATTCCGCTCCGTAGAGCAAGTAGCGGCGCCAGAGGCGCCGCGGCTCCTGCGACAGGCGAAAAAGCCATTCCAAGCCATGATCGCCCATCCACGCCGGCGCCTGTGCGATGCGCCCGGTGTGAAAATCGAATGCGGCGCCGACCCCAACTAGGACTGGGACATTCAGCCGATCGCGATGCTCGAACATCCAGCGTTCCTGCTTGGGAGTGCTCAATCCCACCCAGACAATGTCCGGGTGCGCGTCTTCGATGGTATGAATGATTTCGCGATCCTCCTCCTGCGTCAGCGTGCGAAACGGAGGGCTGTACGTCCCTGCCGTCACCATGCCTGGAAACCGCGAGATAAATCGACAAGCGAGATCTTCTGCGACGCCAGGTGCGCCCCCGCAAAAAAAATGCCGGTAGCCCTTCGCTGCGGTTTGCTCACAAAAGCTGGCCATCAATTCAGGCCCGTAGACGCGGCGCATCTCGAATCCATGCCGGCGACCCAGCCAAACAAGCGGCATGCCATCGGGCACGACCATGTCCCCCGCATTGAGAATTTCTTTAAAGCCCGGATCGTGCTGCGCCTCCATTACTCCATGCATCCCCGTCAGGGAAACGAAATGGCACGCTGCCCGCTCGCGAATCCACGCCTCGATCTGCGCCACAACGCCCGAGATTTGCACGGCATGGACGGTGACACCCAGGACCCGAAACTCTGGAAATACGGAGGATTCACGTTCTGGACTCAGCGCGACCGAATTCGCATTCAGTCTTGGAGTGTCCGGTTTCGGCCTCATTACTGGCATCAGTGCTCGAATGAAATGCAACGCCCCTGGAATCTTGACAGACCTACTCTTTGCGGTAGGAAGTTATCAAATCCTGATGGATCACCGGTTCGATAACGTCGGGGATCTGGACGGCGTCCACGCGCACACCCAAGACGGTGAACGATCGGGGGTTCGGGGTACGGGATTCGGGGTTGGGGAGTGGCAATTTTGGATTTCCGATTTTATGGTAGCACCGACCTTTAGGTCGGCACTTCGCATTCGAGAAGTTCCTAGAAGCCATTTCAAAACTGGGTATAATGCGTTAGTTTTGCAGTAGATGTGTTCCCTTGGAGGGGGAGAAGCGCCAGGGGGAGGGCGGATGGCGCGATACGGTCGGCTGTTGACCGACGCCCAGTGGGAGAAGATCCGACCCTTGCTCCCGAAACGGCCCCGACGCCCACGCGGTGGGCGGCCTCGGGCCGACGACCGCAAGGTGCTGGAAGGCATTTTGTGGGTTCTGCGCAGCGGGGCTCGCTGGCAGGATTTGCCCCAGGAGTTTCCCTCGCCGTCGACCTGCTGGCGACGGTTGCGGGACTGGGAGGAGCAAGAGGTTTGGCTTACCCTCTGGCGAGCGTTTCTGGCGGAGTTAAATGAACGCCAGCAGGTGAAGTGGAGCGAAGCCTTTTTGGACGGGAGTTTTGCTCCCGCCAAAAAAGGGGCGACGCCGTCGGCAAAACCAAGCGGGGCAAGGGGACGAAGTGGATGGTGGTGGTCGACGGCACGGGTCTTCCTCTGGGAATGCGACTTTACTCTGCCTCTCCCAGTGAGGTCCGGCTCGCGGAGGAAACGTTGCAGACAATCCGCGTCGGTCGGCGCCATCGAGCCGGCCGACCACGACAGAAGCCCCAGCGGGTGATCGCGGACAAAGGCTACGACAGCGACGGGTTGCGCGAGCGGCTGCGACGACGGGGCATCGCGCTGATCGCACCCCATCGCTCGAACCGCTGTCATACACCGCCCCAAGATGGACGCGTCCTGCGACGCTATAAGCGACGCTGGAGGGTGGAGCGCACCTTCGCTTGGCTCGGCAACTTCCGCCGACTCGTGGTGCGCTATGACCGTTCCCTCACCATCTACCGGGCCTTCGTTCATATCGCCTGCTTCATGATCATCTTATGGAGGGTTTTGAAATAGCTTCTAGTGTCCTCAGTTGGAAGTTCGTTACATAATTCCGGGATCGCCGACGATCATAATCCATTGACTTACAAGGGCCCAGATGCCGAGATGGTGACCGGCATTATGCAGCGAATCTCTGACTCAGGACACTAACGGGGCTTCGCCCCAGCCCGACGAGCATGTAAGAACGTAGCGGCTCCGCTTGTGGACGTAAGACGGAAGTGTTATTTACCTCCGTTGATGGGACCGCCGAGGCGGTCGGTGGGCCTCAA
>Ga0208457_1000939_pt1 | contig 23790 bp, 22 predicted proteins | sample June2015DPH_10_1_FD_185513 | JGI IMG/M metagenome (GOLD analysis project Ga0208457, IMG submission 185513) | Peatland microbial communities from SPRUCE experiment site at the Marcell Experimental Forest, Minnesota, USA - June2015DPH_10_150... | ecosystem: Environmental > Terrestrial > Soil >... | reverse complement strand
ATCTGGACGGTGCACGCGCCGCAGTGTCCCTCGTTGCACGCGACCTTCGTGCCGGTGAGGCCGAGCCGCTCGCGCAGGAGCTGTGCGAGGCTCATTCCGACCGGCGCGTCGAGGGAGCGCTGCTGCCCGTTCACCGTCAGCGACAGCTCAGGCACTCGTCGTCACCGCCAGGATGTCGGCGAGGTGGATCAGCCGCGACGTCGTGCGCGCGACCTGCCGCGTCTCTCCGTCGTCCTCCGCGTCGGGGAGCGTCCTCCAGAGGTCACGCGCCGCGGTCAGCAGCTCACGGATGCGGTCCATCTCCTCGGCGTGGCCGTTCGGCTCGCTGCACGCGTTGAGCGCGAGCCCGAGGGCGCCGAAGCTGTCAGCCTGCCGGGTGAAGAGGAGCGTCATCGCCATCGAGAGGTACTGGTGGACCCGGGCGAGCGCCATCGGCTGCGAGAACCGGTCGGAGCCACGCGGCTGCGACGGCGCGAGCGGAGGCGCGTCGTCGGCGATCCGGTTCGCGTTGGCCGCGAGCATCGTCCGCACCTGCTCCTCGTCGAGCCCAGCCGCGCGCGCGCACTTCAGCGAAAGCAGCAGCGAGGCCGGCTGCTGCCCGTACGGGTAGTCGGAGGCGTAGACGACCTGCTCCGGCGGCACGAGGTGGAAGAAGCTCAGCAGGTCGATCGGGCTCCAGACGGAGGTGTCGAAGAAGACGCCGGCCTTGCCGGCGAAGTGGCCGGCGAGCCCGGTGAGGTCGGCGATGCCGGCGTGCGCGATGATCAGCTGCGCCTCCGGGTAGGCGTCGACGAGGCGGTGCAGGTGGTCCGCGATCGGCGGCAGGCCGCGCCCGCCGTGGATGAGGATCGGCACGCGGCGCTCCGCCGCGAGCGCGAACACCGGCGCCAGCCGCTTGTCGTCGAGCAGGAACTTCTGCGCGCGCGGGTGGAGCTTGATGCCGCGGGCACCGAGATCGAGGCAGCGGGTCGCCTCCTCGATCGGCTCCTCGTCGAGCGCGAGCCGGACGAAGGGGATCATGCGGCCGCCCGAGCGCTCGGCGTACGCGAGCGTGCGGTCGTTGCCGGCCCGGAAGCCGGGATGCCGGTCGGGCTCGTCGAGGCAGAACACGAAGCAGCGCGTCACGCCGTACCGGTCCAGGCCCTGGTCGAGCTCCTCGTAGCGGCCGCTCATGCCGTCGATGTCGGTGCCGAGATGCGTGTGCGCGTCGAAGATCTCCGCCCCGGCCGGCAGCTCGGCGCGCAGCTCCGCCTCGAAGAGGTCGAAGAGCTCCTGGGCCCGCTCGAACGGTGCGCTCACTCCTTGGAATCTACCGAGGGCCCCCTTTCCGCGTCGTCCTAGACTCGACTCGTGAAGCAGCTCATCGAGCGTCTTGCGCAGCGGCCGGAGCCGTTCGCACCCGGCGAAGCGCCGCTCTGGACGGATCCGCACGTTTCCCGCCGGATGCTCGCGGCGCACCTCGATCCGAGTACGGACGCTGCGAGCCGGCGGCCCGAGACGATCGCACGGGAGGTGGACTGGCTCGTCCGGACACTCGAGCTCCGGCCGGGCGCGCCTGTGCTCGATCTCGGCTGCGGCCCCGGCCTCTACTGCGCCGCGCTCGCGGCGCGGGGATTCGTCCTCACGGGGATCGACATCTCCGGCAGCTCGCTCGCCTACGCCCGGCAGGCGGCGGCCGAGGCGGGCCTCGGCGTCACCTACGTCCACGGCGACTACCGCGAGCTCGACGAGCACGACACGTATGACGCTGCGCTGCTCGTGTACCACGACTTCGGCGTCCTCTCCGACCCGGACCGTGCGGCGCTGCTGCTGCGCATCAACGAGGCGCTTCGCGCCGGCGGGCGCTTCGCCTTCGACGTCGTCTCGGCCGCCGCCGACCGGCCGGAGCGCTCCGAGTGGTCGGCGAGCATCGGCGACGGCTTCTGGCGGTCGGGACCGCACCTCGTGCTCGAGCGCCAAGTCGACTACCCGGAGCTCGCCCTCTCGTGCCGCGAGCACGCGGTGGTCGAGGAGACAGGCACCGCGACCGTCTACCGCATCTGGGAGCAGCGCTTCAGCCGCGAGCGGCTCGAGCGGGAGCTCGCGGCTGCCGGCTTCGTGCTCGAGCACCTGACCGCCGACCTCACTGGCACCCCGTGGACGTCGGCCGCGGAAACGCTCGCCGTCGTCGCCCGCCGCCGCTGACGCCGCCCGGCTACTCGAACGACGGCGCGAGCACCCGATCGACGAAGACCGGCTCCCGTACGGAGCCGTCCCACTGGGGGACGCCGTTGACGACGATTCGGGGCACCGCCCAGACCTCGAGCTCCTCGGCGAGGCGCGGGAACTCGCCCGCCTCGATCGCGGCAGCGCTTACGTGCGGCGAGGCGAGCGCGAGCTTGTACGCCAGCAGCACGGTTAGTCTCGCTCGGAGAGTGATGAGACTGGCGAAATGGCCGAGGGCGCGCGCGCCGCTTAGGCCTTGGGGCGGCGCCACACGATGATAGGCCTCGGCCATTCCTGTATGCCCCAGGACGACCGGCCAGGATGGCGATGCCACCACACTCAAACGTAGGAGCGCTCAGGCACATTCCCTGGCGCCGCGAGCGGGCGAACGAGCTGGAGCTCCCGCGGTGCACGCCGGTGGGGTGCATTAACTCGGTCCGGCGTTTGGACGCGTGGCGTCGGCCATAGACTCGTGCGCCCGTCCCGCCGATCCCTAGGAGCTGGTTCTTATTCTGGTCGCTTGGCATGGCTGGCCCGGCAGCCTGCTCGAGGGTTCAGGACACGCGGCGCGTCCGCGCGTACTCGCTCACCGCTCCGCCGAACGTGCTGGTGGCAGTGCCCGGGCATTCGGCTCGCCCCGCTCGGCCCCAACTCACTCAGTCGGGCGACGTCAGGCGCGCTTGGGGCCGCCGAACAAGATGCCGGCGATTGCTAGGAAACAGAGCCCGACACTGCCGAACTCGAGGATGGCTGTGCGCCGCTGGCTCACCAGAGGTATGTGCGGGAGAGCGAGATAGAGGACGACGATCTCAGCCGCCGTGGCGGCGATCTTCGCCGGCACGCTTAGCCGCCAGAACCAGACGAGCCAGACCTTGACGAGCGTCTTGGCCCAACCCGGGACGCGGCCGAGCGCTCGGCCTGCCGCACCCCAAGTAAAAGGAAGGTTCAACACGCCCGCGGCTCCTTCTCGCCGATCCCCGACGCTAGCGCTCTGTCAAGCCCTCCGCAAACGGGTCAGGAGCAACTTCGGGTCACGTCCCGTAGCGTGGTGTACCGGCATGAGAATCAGCCTCGAGGCTCCTGATCGGAGCGTCCGGCGCGGCCGGTAGCGTCGGGGCGTTTTCCGGGACATGGGGCTTCGAGGGAGAACGCAGGTCGGGTAGGCCGATCGCTCTTATGGGCTGCGAGCCCGTTGGTGTACCTGGCCGCCCCTGCGACTTGCCCGGATGTGCTGTGAGCACGGATCCGTACGTGTCGTTCGCCCGCCTCGTCTCCCAGGTCAAACGATCGGAAGGAGGCTTCGATGCGTTTCATCGGGTTGGATGTCCATCGCGACTTCTGCGAGGTCGCGATCAGCGAGGGCGGTAAGGCGCGGCGCGCGGGCCGGGTGGCTGCGCGGCCGGCGGAGCTGGAGTTGTTCGCGCAGAGCCTTGCAGCCGACGATCGGGTTGTGTTGGAGGCGACCGGGAATGCGCTCGCGATCGCGCGCATCCTTGCGCCGCACGTCGGCGAGGTGGTGCTGGCGCACTCGCGCAAGGTGCGCGCGATCGCGGAGGCGAAGGTGAAGACGGACGCGGTCGACGCCTGCACGCTGGCCGAGCTGCTGGCCGCCGATCTCGTCCCGCGTGTCTGGATCGGGGACGAGCAGACACGGCTGTTGCGCCGGCTCGTCTCCCGCCGCCGGCAGCTGGTCAAGCAGTCGACGCGGACGAAGAACGAGATCTCGGCGGTGCTGCTGCGCAACCTGAAGGGGCGGCCGCCCGTCTCGGACGTGTTCGGGAAGGCGGGGCGAGCGTGGCTTGCGACGCTCGAGCTCGGGATCGACGAGCGGGAGACGGTCGATTCGGGGCTGCGGCAGCTCGACTTCCTGCAGAGCGAGCTCACCCACGTCGATCGCGCGATCGCCGAGCAGGCGCTCGCCTCGCCGGAGATCCGCCGGCTGATGACGGTCCCCGGCGTCGACGTGACCACGGCCGCAGCGCTGATGGCCGCGATCGGCGATGTCGCCCGCTTCCCGACGCCACGCCATCTGGTCGGCTACCTCGGCCTCGACCCGAAGCTGCGCCAGTCCGGTCTCTCCAACCCGCGCCACGGTCGGATCTCGAAGGAGGGCTCGGCGGCGGCCAGGCACGCGCTTGTCGAGGCGGCTTGGTCGGCGGCGAAGACGTCCGGTCCGCTGCACGCGTTCGCCGAGCGGACAGCCGCCCGGCGCGGCCGTCAGATCGCAGCGGTCGCTGTCGCCCGCAAGCTGGCCGTGCTTGCCTGGCACCTCTTGAGCCGTGGCGAGGACTACGCCTACCAGCGCCCATCGGTCGTGCGCCGCAAGCTGCGCCGGCTCGAGCTCAAGACGGGGGCGCCGCGCGCGAAGCGCCAGGCCGGCGCGGCGCCGCTCTGGGGCAGCCGCGGCCAAGACGACCTCGAACGCGAGCTCGCGAGGCAGGCGGAGCTCGCCTACCAGCGACTCGTCAGCGACTGGAAGCGGACGCGGCCGAAGCAGGGTGCGGGTGCGACACCGGGGCACGCATCTCGTGGGCCGTCAAGCGGCCAAGCAGCGCGGCAGGACACAGCCCCACGTCCTGCGCTTTAGCTCGTCGTCACCCGCACCGTCCGAAGTCTCCCAAGCGAGGCGCCGATCGTCCAGCAGACTTGACTTTCATCCGTACGTGGGTGTTGGACGGAGGCGGAGGGTAGTCCGGCCACCGTGGCGCTCAGACTCGTCGGCTTCACGCCAATGAAGTTCGACGGGAGGAGTCACCACGATGGCCGAGACGAAGAGGATGACGGCTGAGCAGGTCGTCGGCTATTTGCTCGAGGGTGAGGGGCTCGACTTTCTGCGCGAGTCGCTGACCTGGGTCTGCCAGCAGTTGATGGAGGTGGAGGTGTCGGAGCTTGTTGGCGCCGCCCGCGGTGAGCGGGCGCCGGAGGAGCGGCTTGCGCATCGCAACGGTTACCGGTCGCGGCCGTGGCAGACACGGGCCGGCGAGATCGAGCTGGCGATCCCGAAGATCCGACGCGGCAGCTACTTCCCGTCGTTCTTGGAGCCGCGGCGCCGCTCCGAGCAGGCGCTGGTGAGCGTTGTGCAGGAGGCGTATGTGGCGGGCGTCTCGACGCGGAAGGTCGACCAGGTGGTCGAGTCGTTGGGGCTGCGGGTCTCGAAGAGCGAGGTGTCGCGGATCTGCGCCGGCTTGGACGAGCAGGTCGAGGCGTTCCGCAACCGGCCGCTCGAGGGCCGCTACCCCTACTTGTGGCTTGATGCCAAGGTCGAGAAGGTCCGCGATGGCGGCCGCGTCGTCCGCAAGGCGCTCGTGCTCGCCTACGCGGTCCACGAGTCTGGCTACCGGGAGGTGATCGGCCTCGACGTCGGCGAAGCGGAGACGGAACCGTTCTGGCGCTCGTTCCTGCGTGGCCTGGTCGAGCGCGGCCTCGTCGGCGTGCAGCTGGTCGTCTCCGACGCCCACGCCGGCCTCAAGAAGGCGATCGCCCAGGTGCTCGGCTGCTCCTGGCAGCGCTGCAGCGTCCACTTCCTCCGCGAAGCGCTCGGCCACGCCCGCCGCGAGCAGCAACCGATGCTGGCCGCGCTGCTGCGGCCGATCTTCAACGCCGACTGCGGCGAGCAGGCGCGCGAGCTGCTCGGCGAGGCGCTCGAGCGGCTGCGCAAACCGCTGCCGAAGATCGCGGCACTGCTCGAAGAGGCCGAAGAAGACCTGCTCGCCTTCTACGCCTTCCCGGCCGACCACTGGACGAAGCTGCGCTCCACCAACCCGCTCGAGCGCTTCAACCGTGAGATCGGCCGCCGCACCGACGTCGTCGGCATCTTCCCCAACGACCGCTCCCTGATCCGGCTTACCGCCAGCGTCGTCATCGAGCAAAACGACGAATGGCTCGTCGGCCGCCGCTACCTCAGCAACCACTCGCTCGAGGCGGTCCTCGATCGAGCAAACCAAGACAACGACAGAGAGGAGAACCGCGAACTCACCGCGGCCTAAACAGCCGACGATCTTGCCGACGAGTTACACCACATCCTGGGACTTGACTGGTTTTTCCTTCTTGGGTTCGACGTTGGATGTAGTCGATGGTCGGTTGGTGTGTTCGGCGTCTGGTGAGGAGGATCAGGTGGAGGGCGCGGTTTAGTTGTCTGTCGCCGCTGCGGTCGAGGCGGTAGCGGGTGGTCTGGCCGGAGGAGGCTGGGATCGGGGCTGCGCCGGCGAGGCGGGCGAACGCGGCTTCGTTTGCGATGCGGCCTGAGTGCGACCAGGAGATCACGACCTGGGCGGCCAGGAGGGGGCCGATGCCGGGCTGGTTGAGCAGCTGTGGTGCGAGCTTGCGGGTGAGTGTTTCGATCTCCCGTGCGAGCTCGCGCTCCTCAGCGGTCAACTGCTGTACGCGGCGAGCGACGGCGCGGAGGGCGAGCATCGTCCCGCGCAGCTCGGGGGCCTGACGACGTTCCGGGCGCGTTGCGGCTAGGCGGCTGAGCAGACTCGCTCGGGTCAGCGGTCGCAGCTTGCTGCGGAGCGGCTCCGGTGTCGTGATGAGCAGGTCGCGCAGCGACAGAGCCCGGCCTGTTTCGCGTTTACCGCGCCTTCACGGGCGGCCATCAGCGCCCGTAGTGCCTCTCGTTCGCCGTTGCTGCGTGGAAGTGCGGGACGTTTCGTGCTGAGCACGCTGCGGGCGGCCCGGACGGCGTCGAGCGCGTCGGTCTTGCCGCCCGAGAGCCGCTCCCGCCGCAACCGGCCAACCTCGAACACTTGCTCGCCACGGCCGGTGAGGAAGCGAGTAAGGCCAGCCCCGAACGAGCCGGCTCCCTCGACCGCGAACGCGCGCCGCCCCGGCGCATGCTGTTCTGCGACGCGCAGAGCCTCCGCGTAGCCGCGGCTGTCCGCGGCCACACTCGCCTCAAAGACCACCACACCGCTGCATACCTCGACAACGCCAAGCGCGTGGGAGTCACGGTGCGGATCGACACCAACCACGAAGTCCAGCTCATCTGCAACCATCCGTAACGACCTCCAGCCCAGGTTGGGGGAACGCCTCCGGCGCCGGTCTGGGGGTGAAGACCGCTGACGGCAGGACTGTGACGGGTCACGCCCCAACGGGCGGACAGGCTTCTGATCAGGCCAGCAAGCGGACGCCAGGCCGGCACCGGTCTCTTCGCCCGGACATATCACTGGAAAGACACCCGCAAGCGGAGTCATCCTCAAATCGAGTCACGAACAAAGAGCACCGGCGCCACCCTGACAACAGCCCCAGACGGGACCCCCCGCACACTCACAGTCCTCGGTTGTGAGCACTCCCATGTAGCTCCCCGGCGAGACCGATGGATCTCTGAGCCGCGTGGTGGACTCCTGTCCTATCTGTGAGACCTTGATGCTCCAAGGGAGAGATGAGGATCGTCTTGGACTTCGTGCAAGCACGCTCCTAATCTTCTCTGGGACTGTGCAACGTCGTCTGTGCGGCGCGGTGCCTCGCCTGAACCGGCCCTTGGCTCAATCTCCGAGTGCATCAATCTCCGAGCGCAGAGGCGTGTCCCTGGGGGGCTGAACAGAAAGGAGTGACAAATGGCTGGTAACCCCGAACTGCCACCGGAGTCCGGGCGCGGGATGACCCGGGAGCGGCTGTTGAAGAATTCCGCATTGGCAGCCGCTGCTGCGAGTGTGGGCGTTGGACTCGGCGGGTGGATCCCATCAGCGGCATCTGCCAAATCACTTGCGGCCGGCTGGGGCGGCGTGGATATTGCCGGCGTCAAGCCAGGCCGTAAACTCGGTGTGCTCCATGGGATCCTGTCTTCAACCACCGATGGGAGGGTTCAGACCCAGCTCAATAAGATTAGGGCACAAATAGGCTGGACGTATGTTGTGTCTGATGCCAATAATGATCTCACGAAGTATCCAGCATTGGCTCAGACTATGATCACAGACAAAGTCGACGCCATTTTTGTAATCAGTGGATCGATCAAAGCGCTCGGCTCAGACGTCATGAACTCTGCAAGACAGAAGCATATCCCAATTGTTGGAATGTGGACCGATCCTCGAGATGAACCTGATCACACAATTGGGGTGAGTGAGTGGCTAGCCTTTGCGCGAGTTTGCGAATATGTAAGTCAAGCTATTAACTACAAGGGGCAAGTCGCCATTGTCAACAATGAGCCGGGAAATGCGGCACTCGCCCAGCGCTCTGTCATTGCGGAGGCAGTGTTCGGTTTCTACGCGCCCGACATTCAAATTGTCGCCAAAAATATGAACATCAATTTTAGCGACATCCGCATCGATACCCTACGGAAAGTCCAACCTCTCCTTATCAAGTACCCGAACCTCAAGGCGCTTGTTTGCGGTTGGGACGATCCTGCCAGAGCGGCCGGTGATGCGGTGAAAGCGGCTGGACGGCAGAACTCCGTCATCGTGACCGGCGACGATGGCTCACTTGAGATGTTCGATGCCATGCGAAGAAACAAAGCGCTCGCTCTGACTGTCGGGAATGACATTGAACTCATGACGCTCGCAGGTGTCCAAGTAATCGACGACTTGTGCCGTGGTAAGAAACTGTGGCCCGTGACGTATATCGACTCGCAAATCGTGTCCCATTTGAATCTTCCGAAGCCGGGGAGCTACGTGCACGGGCAGGTCCTCGACCTTCACCTTGGTCAGTCGCTGTGAGATTCATAGTGTGACGTCGTCCGGCGCGATCGAGGTTGGTGATACTTGCGCCAAACGGGGTTCCTAGTGGGCGACGCTGAGGGCGGTGCGGCCGCCCGCTAGGAACCGTCGCAGTTCTTGCTGGATAGATGTTCTCGCTTGGTATCGCTCGACGGTAGAAGAGATGGAGAAACCTGTTCACAGCGTAGAGGGAGTTTCTCAGAGCGGGCATGGTGGCCCGGAGACAGCGCTCGGGGCGGTTTCGGTCGAAGCCGGCGTGGGTTGGGTAGGTCGTTTGAGAGGAAAGCTGGCTCCGGCTATGCGACCTGTGTTGGCGCTGCTTAGGGCGCACGGCACGTTGGTCTTTCTCGCAGGCGTGCTGGTCTACTTTGCAATCGCCGCGCCCCAGGGCACGTTTCTTACGGCCGACAATTTGAAGAATATCGTCACGAACAGTGTCACACTATGCGTGATCTCAGTCGGTGTGACAGTTGTCTTGATCACGGGAGATTTCGATCTATCAGTCGGAGCTATTGCAACGTTCACGGACATTTTGGCGGCATATTTGGCTGTCACATATGGGCTCGTGTATTTGGGTTTCGCCGCCGCCGTACTCGCGGGTGCTCTCATTGGTGTTGGGAATGCGCTCGTTGTAACGAAACTGAAGGTCAATGCGTTCATCGGCACCTTGGGGATGGGGTTGTTTGTTGTCGATGGCTTCGCTCTTATGTTGACCAAGAACGGCCCTATTTCGACGGGATTTCCCGGCGACTTTGGTGGACTTGGGCAAGCGACCGTGGCCGGTCTGCATATGACGGTGATTGTCGCGGTTGGCGTGTGTGTTCTAGCCTGGTTCATATTGCAATACACGAACATAGGTCGTTACATCCACGCGGTCGGTGGGAATCCAGTTGCAGCGTGGCTTTCCGGGGTCAGCGTCGATGGCGCCAAGATGGCCGCGTTCGCGGTTTCAGGGGCGTGCGCTGGTCTGGCTGGCGTGATAATCGCCACAACCTTTTTGTCGGGGAGCACCCAAGTTGAAGGGAATCTTCTCCTCGACTCCTACACGGCTGTCTTCTTGGGCGCAGCGACCTTTAAGCAGGGGAGATTCAACATTCCCGGCACTGTGGTCGGTGTGCTTACACTCGCCGTGCTGACCAATGGCATGACGCTCACCGGGGTTCAGGCGTATTGGGAGCAGGTGTTCGAGGGCGCGCTCCTCATCGCTGCGGTTGCTGCGGGACGCGCGCGAGGTCCGAGTGCCTGAGGTCCGAGCAGAGCTTGCGGACGCAGTGCCGCCGTCCCCCGTGGTAGCGGTTCGAGGCGTCTCCAAGACGTTCCCCGGTGTGTTGGCTCTGAGCGGCATCGACGTCGACTTCTATCCCGGAGAGGTGCATGGTCTGGTCGGGGAGAACGGCGCGGGCAAGAGCACGCTCGTCAAGATCCTGGCGGGGGCTTACCAGCCGGACTCGGGTGAGATACACGTCGCGGGACGGAAGGTATCGATCGGCGATCCGCGGGAGGCCGCGGATTATGGGCTGGCGTTCATACATCAGGAGCCGCAGCTCGTGTCGACCCTGTCGGTGGCGGAGAACATGACGCTCGGGCTCCAAGTCGGCCATCGCGCCGGCCTTGTCCGCTGGCGGAATGTGCGCGAAGCCGCGCAGGGCGCATGTGAGGAAGTCGGATTCGAGGTCGACATCAGAGCCGAAGTCGGGACACTGTCCGTCGCGAAGCGGCGGCTGGTCAGCATTGCCAAGGCTCTCCTGGCGGAGGCCAAGTTCATGGCGTTCGACGAGCCGTCGGCCTCTCTGGCATCCGACGACGTGGATCACATGCACGCGGTGATCCGACACCTGGTGGAACGCGGAGTAGCCGTTGTGTACATCTCCCACAGGCTCGACGAGGTCATCGCCCTCAGCAGCCGCATCACCGTCCTGAAGGACGGCCTGCTCGTCACGACGCAGCCGGTCGACGCGTTCCGCGACCGAGCGCAATTCGTGCAAGCGATCGTGGGAAAAGCGTTTGTCGAATATACAGGGCGGGCACACGTGGCGACGGGTGATCTGGTCCTGAAAGCACGGGATCTGAGCTGGGGTAACAAAGTGCGGGGCGTCAGTTTCGAAATACGGCGAGGCGAGCTTGTCGGCCTCGCCGGTCTCGTCGGATCCGGACGAAGCGAACTGGCTCGCCTTCTGTTCGGGGCTGAGCGACCGGATTCCGGAACTCTCGAGATCAACGGAGAAGTGGCGAAGCTGAAATCACCTCGCAACGCCATCGCCGCAAACATGGCGCTTCTGCCCGAGGACAGGCGCGTCCAGGGAGGCATCATGTCTCTCTCGGTCGCAGAGAACACGACCCTCAGCAATCTCGCCCCGTTCAGCGTCGGACGCGGGATCCGATTCCTGAGAAAGCGGGCCGAGATTCGGGGCGTGGCGGATCTGCTGCAGCAGCTCGACGTCCGGCCTCGCGAGCCGAGGCGGATGCTGGCAACCCTCTCAGGCGGTAATCAACAGAAGGTTCTGGTCGGCAAGTGGTTGAACAGCGGTGCGACGATCTTCGTCCTGGATGAGCCGACGCAAGGAGTCGATGTCGGTGCGCGGCAAGAGATGTATCGAATAGTCGAAGACCTTGCCGACAGCGGCGCCGCGGTGATCATGATCTCTTCGGAGATCGAGGACATCCTGCACGTCTGCAGGAGAGTCCTTGTCATGCGCGAGGGAGAGATCGTCGCAGATCTCAACGAGCCAAGCCCGCACGCGGTTCTCGAAGCGTGCTACGCGGCACACTCCTCCGTCCCGTCAGGTGACAACCCCAACGGCGACTCGGCCGCACGCGAAGCCGGTCCTCCAGAGCCAAATCAGAGCAACTCTCGACCCCCTCGAGGGTGAAAAAGGAGGATACAAGCATGCCCGTTTATCAGAGGGACACGCTAGCCGAGAAGCTGTCATGGCTTGAAATCGACGACTTCGAGACATTCGTGCTCGATGCCACCGACGAGAGCCGCGCTCGCGAGATACATCCATCAGCAACGCGTGAATGCGTGATTGTGCTGTCTGGGACGGTGCTAGCCGAATTCAAGCACGGCATCGTAACACTGCTGCGCAAGAACTGGCTCGACGTCCCGGCAGACGGACTCAAGCTGTCGGTCATCCAGACGACCGGCGGGAATTGCACGGCAGAGGTCATGCGCATCGCCGGTCACTGGGAAGAGACGACCGTACTGGGCATGTTCCAAGCGCGCCGCGACAAGGGCGTCGAGCTTCACTATCACGACGCGGATGAGTACTGGCTCTTCTATCGCGGCCGCGGCCGCGGACAGAGCGAGGGCGTCGAATACGACGTTGAGTCGGGCGATCTGCTCGCGACGCAAATGGGCTACGAGCACGAGATGTTCGAGTCGAGCGGAGTCGTCGAGGCTGTCGCACTCGAGACGACACTGCGCGGACAAAAACGCCCGGGCCATCTGCACCGCGAGGAGCACGGAGATCCGGTACCACCAGGAGGTGCGAAATGAGACGCATCATCCAGGTCGGAGTCGGAGGATACGGCCGCACCTGGCTGCAGACCGTCGCGGATGCCGGCGACCGGGTGGAGTATGCAGCCCTCGTTGACACGAATGCCGATCTTCTCGCGGAAGCGCGATCCAAGACACATGTCCCCAGTCAGCTGTGCTTCACGACAATCGAAGAAGCTCTACAGGCAACCGATGCCGACAGTGTTCTCTGTGTCGTGCCCCCTGCTCACCACGAGGCGGTTCTCAATGCGGCGCTCGACGCCGGGAAACATGTTCTGACCGAGAAGCCAATTGCGGACACGATGGCAGCGAGCTGCCGAATCGTCGAGCGCGCTCAGCGGTCAAAGGGCACGCTCATGGTTGCGCAGAAGGGTCGCTTCCTTCCGTGGGTCAAACGCTTTCGCGAAGCGATCGAAAACAAGGAAGCCGGTGAGCTGAGTCATTTGACGCTGCATTACCGAGCAGCGATCTTCAAATGGGGCGAAACCGACTTCCGCCACCTCATGGACAACCCGCTGCTGATCGAGCAGAGCATTCATCACTTCGACCTGATTCGCGCTCTTCTGGGTCGGGATCCCATTGACGTCGCCGGATTCTCGTGGAACACCGCATGGAGCGGCTACCGCGGAGACGTGGCCACCTTGCTCTTCTTCACGATGGACGACGGCATTCCGGTCGTCTACGAGGCGTATTGCCGCTCATCCGGTGACCTTACGTCCTGGTACGGCGACATCCGCGCCGAGTGCGAGGAGGGCGTCGTGGCCATGGTCTTCCCGCAGCTCTACATCGCCCGGCGTGGTGCCAACCAGATGCTGGTGACTGCACCGCGCGAAGACTTGATGCGTGTGAGTGACGTCGCAACCGGTCTGCTGGTTGCGCAGGAAGGCCAGACGCTCTTATTCCGGGAGTTCCTCGATGCAACCGACGAGGGGCGGGTCCCGGAGAGCGTCGCGTCGGACAATCTCGCCAGCGTCGCCATGGTGTTCGCCGCCGCTGACGCCTGCGCCAACGGCGAGCGTCGAGCGATCGCCGACTACTTGCCACCTTCGAAGGGAGCACCCGCTCTTGGAGAGGACGGCACCAAGCCTTCAGCAAGCCTACTAGGGCAGAGCGGGTGACGGCTGTGTACGTCTCGCCTCATACCGACTTCAAGTTCCACCCCCAGATCACGCAAGTCGGGTGCTATTGGCACACGGGGTTCCATGTCGAGATCTACGTGGTCGAAGGGGATCAGCTGGCTGTCGTCGACACCGGCGTGACCGACTCTCCTACGCGGTATCTCGCACCCGCACTGGCCGCGCTCGGCCACCGCATAGAGGACGTGGACCTCATCATCAACACACACGGCCACATGGATCACTCCGGCGGCAACAACGGGTTGGTGCGGTTGTCAGGGGCGGAGGTGTGCGTCCACGAGGACGACGTCGAGGTGACCGAGGATCTCGACCTGCAGTTCGAGCAGTACTGGTCAGTTGGCGACAAGGCAACCTCGCATCCAGAGCGACTCGCCGACTCGCTCGCGTATTTCCGCATGCATGCGGGCGGTCCGACGCGCGTAACACGCCCTCTCCACGACGGCGAGCGGCTCGATCTCGGACGCGGAGTCGAACTGACAGTCATCCATTCGCCCGGGCACACACTCGGAAGCTCATGCTTCTTGTGGGAACGAGAGGGAGTCCTGCTTACTGGCGATTCCGTTCTGGGAACCGAGAGAGACCTGGGCGGATTACCGCTGATCTTCTACCCGGATCTCTATCTCCGGACGCTCGATCGCCTGGAGGCCGTTGACCTGTCCTGCCTATGCCTCGCCCATCACTACGGCTCGCTCTCGTTGACGCACGAGTCAGTGAAGTGGGGCGGTGCGGGAAAGCAGTTCGTCCAGGAGAGTAGGGAGATCGCCCTCCTCATCCAGGAAGCGATGAGCTCGGCAATGCTCGGGGGATCCCTGCCGTTCCTGCAGGCCGCCCGAGTGGCGACCCGCAGCCTTCAGGAACGGCTGGGCTTGCGGCTCGATCCCGAGTCCGGCCTCGCTGAAACCCACGGCGTTCCCGCTCTCCTCGCGTACTGGGAGGCAATGACTCGAGAAGCGCACACGATGGAGCCCGCGACGTGAGCTTCCTCCCCCGAGTCTGCCGGTGAGCATTCATCCTGACGCGAGGAGTCTGATCTTCGACGCCCAGCAGCTCCACCGGGTGACGACCGCCGTCTTCGTCGCTGCCGGAGCTCCCGAGGACATCGCGCTGGAGATGAGCGACGGACTCGTGGAGGCCAACCTCGCCGGCCATGACTCTCACGGCGTTCTTAGGATCCCCGAATACATCGGCGGAATCGAGGACGGGAGGATCGACCCGCGTGCCAGGCCGACAGTTGTTACGGAAACGCGGACCTCAGCCCTGGTCGACGGTAACTGGGCATTCGGCCAGGTTTCGGCCCGGTTTGCGACCGACCTCGCGATCGCGAAGGCCAAGGACGCGAAGACCGCCGTGATCTCCCTGGTTCGCTGCAACCACATCGGACAGCTCGGACGGTGGTCGGGCCGAGCGGCGGCGCAAGACGTGATCGCGTTGATCGTTTGGGGCGGTAGAGGAGGATCCACATCACCGCAGCCCCTTGCGATGGCGCCCTACGGCGGCGCAGAGCGGGCCTTCGGGACGAATCCAATCGCGATCGGACTACCGGGAGGCGACACCCCCGACGTCGTCGTCGATTTCGCAACCGCAGTCATCGCCGAAGGGAAGCTCCGCGTCCACCGCGCCGAAGGCACGGATCTTCCAGCCGGGTGCATCCTCGACAAGGAAGGCCGCCCGTCCGTCGATCCGAACGACTTCTACGACGGTGGAGTGCTCCTCCCATTCGGCGGCCACAAAGGCTACGCGCTGGCGATGTTCATCGAGATGCTGTGCGGCGCCTTCTCGCCCGGCGATCAGTACAACGGCAACGGCCGGCGTGGGAGTGTCGTCGTATGGGCAGTCGATGCCTGCGCCTTCCGAAGCAGGGCGTCGTACACGGACAACGCGAACTTCGTGATCGGGCGCGTCAAGGGAATGCGCCCAGCCCAAGGCTTCGACGAGGTGCTGATTCCCGGCGAACCAGAGATCCGCTCGAAAGCTGCCCGTCTGAAGGACGGCATCTTGATCAGTCAGACAACGTGGGATCGGATCATCGACGCCGGCAGGAGAGTCGGCGTCGATGTAGACCTGATCGTAGGAGGAGGCATGGCAACTCATGCAGTCGACGGCCATCAAAGCTGAACAACACGGACCTCCAGAGATACGCGAGTTACTCGTCAATCGGATGAAAGAGAAGCTCGCGCGCGACGAAACCGTCCTCGCTTTTGTCGTCCGCCTCGTCCGCGGCGTGGAGATTGCGGAGATCGCGCGGACAGCGGGCTTCGACGCGTTCTACGTCGACGGTGAGCACGGGAACCTCACCCAGCAGGAGACGAGTCAGGTCTGCGTCGCTGCTCTCGAGGCGGGGATCACACCCCTTGTCCGCGTACCGGCCATCAGGTCGCAGTACATCACCCCCGCCGTCGACGGCGGAGCGCTCGGCGTGATTGCCCCGCACGTCTGCACAGCCGCTGACGCACGCCTAGTCGTCAAAGCTGCCAAGTTCCCACCTCTGGGTGACAGGGGGTTTCCAGGACGCCTGCCGCACTTCCGCTTCCAGAGCGTCCCGACCCGGGATGCGAACGAGCTGCTCAACGAGGCCACCACGGTCGTCGTTCAATTCGAATCCGCTGAGGCAGTCGAACATGCCGAAGAGATCGTCGCCGTCGACGGGGTCGACATGGTTCTGATCGGCACCAACGACCTGATGATGGATTACGGCATCCCGGGCGAATACGACCATCGCTCAGTACTCGAGGCCTACGCCCATACCATCGCCGTATGCCGTGAGCATGGAAAGCACGTCGGCATCGGAGGGCTCTGGGGACGGCCTGACATCATCGGCGAGCTGATCAAGCTCGGCGCCCGCTATGTCTCGATGGGCACCGATCTCGACTTCCTGCTCGGCGGATCCACCCAGGGTGTGCAGACGATGCACGAGCTCCTCATGACCGGAGGACACCAATGAACGAGCGGAAGACGATCGTCCTGATCGGGACGCTTGACACGAAGGGCGACGAGATCCGCTACGTCAAGAACCTGATCGAGGAACGCGGTCTTCGCACCGTGGTCGTCGACACGGGCGTTCTGGGCGAACCACAGTTCTCCGCCGACGTGCCGCGCGAACGTGTTGCCGCTGCCGGCGGGACTGAACTTCAAGAGCTCGTCGGAAAGCGAGATCGGGGTCTGGCCGGCCGCTCCATGTCTGTAGGGGCAGCAGCCATGGTCGGCGAACTCCTCGCTGCAGGGCGTCTGGATGGTGCCCTCGCCGTTGGCGGCGGGACCGGCGGAGCCATCGGGAGCGCAGCTCTGCGGTCGCTTCCACTCGGGATTCCGAAGGTGCTTGTCATCGCCCGCGGCGACGGGAAGTTCGGCCCCTACATCGGCAGGCGGGACATAGCCGTCTTCTTTTCCGTGACCGACATCCTCGGGTTGAACCCCGTCCTGCGCCGGGTGCTGTCGAACGCGGCCGGCGCGATCAGTGGCATGGTAGAGCAGGAATTCACACCCGCCGAGCCCCGCCCGTCGATCGGCCTTACGACCATGGGCGTCACGACTCCGGCTGCGATGCGATGCCGAGAGCTGTTGCTCGACCGGGGATATGAGGTTCTCGCCTTCCCTGCCGACGGGGCTGGAGGAAGGACCATGGAGGAACTGGTCGAGGACGGCGTACTCGCTGGAGTCATCGACCTCACGACCTCGGAGCTCGCCGACGAACTCTGCGGTGGGACGCAGAGTGCAGGTCCCGATCGGCTCGAAGCAGCTGCTCGCCGCGGTGTGCCTCAAATCGTCGTCCCAGGAGCGATCGACTTCGTGAACTTCAGTCCGCACGATGCGGTTCCGCCGAAATACGCGGGCCGGTTGTTCTACGACCACTCCGTCAACACGCGCCTGATGCGTACGACAGTCGAAGAGAGTGCGCAACTCGGGCACGAAGTCGGGGAGAAGGTCGCCCGCGCTGCCGGGCCCGTCACCGTCGTGATCCCCGCCCGCGGGTTCTCCGACTACGACCACGAGGGCCGTGTGTTCTTCGACCCAGAGGCGGATCGCGCGTTCGTCGCCGCACTGAAGGCGGTCACGACCGATCACGTACGGGTAACAGAGGTCGATCTGCATGTCAACGATCCGGAATTCGCTGACGTACTGGTCAAGTCTCTGGTGGAACTCATGCCGTCGGAGCGGAAGCTGGTGACGGCATGAGGACTGTCCACATGGGCTGGCAATCAGAAACCGCTGCTAGAAGGGAGATTCCGTGACGCTCGAACATTCCTTCACTCGAATTGAGATTGTCGACCGCCTGCGAGAGTCAATGCGCGCGGGGAAACCGATCGTTGGCGCTGGCGCGAGCTGCGGTCTGATCGCGAAGGCAGCCGAACTCGGTGGCGCGGACCTGATCATCGTGTACAGCACCGGCAAGTCACGGCTGATGGGACTTCCAACAACCCCGCTCGGCGATGCCAACAAGGTCACACTCGAGATGTTCGACGAGATCGAAAACGTCGTCCGTGACACCCCGATCATCGGCGGTGCACTGGCGACGGATCCGACCTACATGGACCTGAAGAAGCTGCTCGGGAAGTTCAGGGGCGCCGGGTATTCAGGAGTCATCAACTTCCCGAACGTGTCGACCTATGGCGACGAGCGCGGTGCTCGAATGGACGACGCCGGGATGGGAATCTCGCGAGAATTCGAGATGATCCGCCTCGCCCATGAGCAGGACTACTTCACCATGGCGTACTCGTACACTTCGAACCAGGCTAAGCGGATGGCGGCGGCTGGCGTCGATGTCCAGGTCGCGCACGTCGGCTGGACCGTCGGGGGACTCGTAGGGCGGTCGGCGGAACGAGCGCCGTCTCTGGACGCAGCCGCCGAGATGGTTCAGACGATGATTGAGATCACACTGCAGGAGAACCCGGACTGCATCTGCCTTGCGCACGGCGGTCCGTACGACACGCCGGAGAACACTCAGGCGCTCTACGAGCAAACGGACGCCAAGGGGTTCGTCGGCGCCTCGAGCATCGAGCGTATTCCGGTCGAGCGCGCGGTGTCCGGAGCCGTCGCTGCGTTCAAGGCGATGCCCATGCCGAGAACCCAATCTGTCGCGACCCCAACGTAGCCGGCGACTGAAGGGTCTGGGTGAGCGCGAGCTGCCTGCGCGACACCATCGAGGAGGTGGCCTAGCATCGGATCGGCGTCGCGGCGGAGCCGAACGCCGATCCACACCGAGCCATCCTCGCGCACGAGCGCGGCTGCGACAGTAGTGCTGCTCTTTACGTCTTCGCGCTGGGAAGGTTGAGGCAGAGGAAAGATCCGTCGATAATCGGCCCCCAGACGTGCTGACGGCTGTTGATCCGTCTGGAGATGAGACGGCACGAACCATCTCGTTACGCGAAGCGCTAGACGCCGAGGCGGCCGAGGCGGACTTCACGGGAGAAGAGAAGCGGCTGCCCGGAAAGGGGTCGCCAAGCTCCATCCTCCAGACGGCGACGTGCCGTAGGCGGTGCCGAGCTCGTAGGTGCGGCCGTCGTGGTTGAAGGTCAGCTCGAGCTCCTCCTCCTGGCCGAGAACCCCAAAAAGAAGTAGTTCGTCGCCTCCAACTCGCCGTTGCGGACGATGTCCATATCACGACGGAACTCCAGCCCCAGCGCCTCATAGAACGCACGGCTCTTCACCGGATCAGTGATCCGGTACATGGTGTGCAGATACCTGGCCATAGCCGAATCCCGCCAGCCGCAGCAATCGCGCGACCGTACAAGCCAACGGAACTCTTGACCCCCGTCCGGCTCCGTGCGGCTTCACGCTGCTTCTATGTCAGATTCATGTCACCGAATGAGACATCCGGCCTGTCACGCCGGAGGTCGCGGGTTCGAGTCCTGTCGCTCCCGCTCTTTACACCTCGCCTTCGCTCCAAGCGAGGAGCTTTGCGCGCCGCTCCAGCGCCACCCGTTCCTTCGGCGGAGGCGTACCAGGTAGCCGCCGCTGAAGCTCGACCGTCGTGTTCATTCGGACAGGATAGGTGCGGAGCCCTTGCTCGCATCTCGCCGACACGGATTGCCGCCTGGGCAGGTGTGGCCAGGACTGCCCAGGTTCGACCGGGAAAGTGGGCAGAACCAGACGTTGCGCAAACCGTTTCCTGCGCGCCGCGCCGCTGAGCGTCTCCTGAGTGTCAAGGCCGGTCGAAAGCGGACCCTCCTCGCGCCGGTTGAAATCGGACCCCTCTGGTAAGCGGCCACCGGCCGTAGGCCGGTGGCCGCTGCGACTCGGCGGTGTGGTTTTGTCATAGATCTGCACGCGCCGGTCCGCGCTTGCACAAACTCGACATATCGTCGATCGCACGTGCGGCCCGAGGGTGGTTGGTTACGCGGTCTCGGCCGCCTGGGCGGGTGGTCGGCCGCCGAGGTCGCGGCCTTGGAGGCGGTAGCTGTCGCCTTTGAGGGAGAGGATTTCGGCGTGGTGGACGAGCCGGTCGATCATGGCGGCGGCGACGACTTCGTCGCCGAAGATCTCGCCCCAAGCGGAGAACGGTTTGTTGCTGGTGACGATCAGCGATGCGCGTTCGTAAGCACAGTTCAGGATGACACTAGGGAACTGGCTCGAACCGCTCAAGTAGCCAGTCCAAGAGGTCGTAAACGACGGTGTAGTAGCCCGTGAACCGCGACGCCGATGCACCGTAGTTCAGACCGTGAGCAAGTCCAACTCGGATGCCGACGAGCGCGGATAGCACCTGACCTCGGTCGTCGATGCTGAACCAGCCGTCTAGTTCGGCCGCCCATTCGAGATTGAAACGGGCAACGAACTTGCGGGTGTACTCCTTCGTGGGGTTGCGGCCAGACCGGTCAAGGAACGACAAGCCAAACTCTCTCGCCTCACCTCCTGCGAGCCTATGCATCACAGACCGGCCAAGCCAAAGGAGCGACTGCTCGAACAAGCCACAGAGCCGAACGTACGCGTACTGGTAGGCATCGGATGCCACATCCGACCCGGGTGGGAGCGTCTCGCACCGCTCGACCAACGCGTCAAGCTCCCGCTTGAGCCGATTGATCTGCGTGCGCGCCTGGGGCGAGTAGGCCGTAATGCCCCCGTTTGGTTACGGGACCTCGGCGAAGGCAGCTTCGGCCTTGTCGAGCCTCGTCTTCACGCGTTCTTCGTCTGCCGTCGCGCGGCCTATCGATGAGAGGAAGTCGGTATCGGCCAGAAGTCCTTCATATGCGGCAAGCATGGCCGCGTGATCCTTCAAAGGACCACGCTCGAGCCTCTTCGCCACTCCGACCATTACGGAATCGACCAAGGCTGCGTTGACTGCGTTTGTCAACCGGAACGCCCGCTCACCAATGCCTCGCGCCACAGCCTGGCAAGTCGCGTCGAAGGCTGACTTGACCGAGTCTCTGTCGAGGCCCTCGAGGTCCCGGTGCTCGCCGAGGAAGTCGTTGAGGTATTGCTTGAGTGGGCGGCTGTACGGCTTCGTCCCGATATGGAAAGCGAGGAAGCGGAGAACGAGTTCCTGATCCTTCAACCGATCCGACCGCTTCCCATAGAGGAGCCGCCAATCGGGGTTCGAGTTCAAGTCGCGAATCAGGCGAACAAGGTCTCCCATATAGAGAGCGACGCGGATCTCCTGCGGATAGAGGTTGGTGCCCCCTGTGTTGAGACGCTCGAATAGCTGGTAGACGTTCTTCGCGCCCTCTGGACTTGGGTCGTAGCGAACGATGATCGCGTGGATGAACGTGTTGTCGAGGGTGCGCCTTTGCTCTGGTTCGAGATCGGTATACGTCAGACCCTTGAGGGCATCTTCCACCGATGCGAGCCGGAAGGATTTTCCGTCATACAGCGTCTCGCGATAGAACTGCTCGAGCGTTCGAAGGCGTTGCTGGCCGTCGAGGACCAACATCTTCTTGTCCGGCTGCTGCACAAGGAAGATGCCGGGCACCGGGTATTCGAGCAGCAAGGACTCAACGAATCGATCCATCTGATACCGCTTCCAGACGAAGCGGCGTTGGAACCCTTCGATGACCGAGCCGATATCAACGTCGGGGTCGAAGCTGGGAACGATGATCTCGCCCTCGTTGAGCCTGCGGACGAGCCCGTGCACGTCGAAGTCAGTTCCGAAGTAGCTGAGAGGCGCTTCTATCTCTAGCGACTCGGCGGACTCATTGATGTCTTCGAGGCTTTCCTCGCGAAGGAGCTCCTCGTCCAGCTCGTCCACAACTGCGGTGTCGTCGGTCATGCGGGGAGCCTACTGCGGGACGGCTTCCGACGGTCGCGAACCCACCGCAAACTGTCGGCCCACTCCCGCCCGGACCCTGACCTACCCTCGTAGTTGAGCCTTTCGCCGGGAGCGGCGGGGCCGATCACCGTCGGGGAACCGGCGGCATGCTGGTTCACCCGCTGGGGGCTGGGCCCGGTGCCCTGCACACGTGTGACCGCCTGGACGCCTGACGCCCCAGCGGCAAAGATGATGACCCTAGGCGAGAGCGCATATGGCTGATGCGGTCATCGAGAATCCGATCCTGAACTCGCCGTTCCGCGAGCCCACGCGGCATTGGCGGTTCGGCGATACGGGCATTACAGATGAGGTCGTCGAGGGCCGGCGCGCGAGTTCGTACTTCATGCCGATCCCGGCTTCGAAGGTGCGCGGCGCCCAGCTCGAGCTCGAGACGCAGTGGACGCGCGACCGGATCGAGGAGAACAAGCTGATCAACCAGATCCGCGAGCGCGTGAACTCCTGGAGACAGGCTCGGTACCCGGGCGTCACTCCCACTACGCGCCGCTTGCTCGACTACTGGACGGACGAGACGCGCGAGCGGCCGCTCTTCTTTTGCCAGATTGAAGCGCTTGAGACCGCGATCTACCTAACCGAGTGCGCCACGAAGCAAGGCGACACGTGGATCGGCAACGAGCTCCGCCGGTTTGCTGACGACCAGAACCCCGGTCTCTACCGGATGGCGTTGAAGATGGCGACCGGGAGCGGCAAGACCGTCGTGATGGCGATGCTGATCGCTTGGCACACGTTGAACAAGCAGACCAACCCGCAGGACGCTCGCTTCTCCGACGCCTTCTTGGTCGTGACGCCTGGAATCACGATCCGAGATCGGCTTCGCGTCCTCCTGCCCGAAGACCCGAACAACTACTTCCGCGCCCGCGACATCGTCTCTCCCGCCGACCTCGAGCGGCTTCGGCAGGCGCGGATCGCGATCACGAACTTCCACGCCTTCATCCAACGCGACAGGAACCCAGCCTCGAAGACGACCAAGGAGCTGCTCACCCGCGGCGGCGAGAACCCTTTCCTCGAAACGCCGGACGAGATGGTGCGCCGTGTGACTCGCGGGCTCGGCACGAAGCGCCAGATCATCGTCCTCAACGACGAGGCGCACCACTGCTACGCGCACCGAGTCGGCGGCGAAGACGAGACGCTGCGGGGCGAGGAGCGCCGAGAGGCCGAGCGCCGGGACCGCGAGGCACGTGTCTGGGCGACCGGGCTGCAGGCCGTCGCGCGGAAACTCGGAATCAAGGTGGTCTATGACCTGTCTGCGACGCCGTTCTTTCTTCGCGGCTCCGGCTGGCCGGAAGGGACGCTTTTCGGTTGGGTCGTCAGCGACTTCTCGCTGATCGACGCGATCGAGGCCGGCATCGTCAAGATCCCGCGCGTCCCGGTAGCCGATGACGCGGTGCAGCGCGCGGGCCCGACTTTCCGAAACCTCTGGGCTCGCATCCGAGGCGAGCTGCCGAAGAAGAACGTCAAGGAGACGGTGCGCGAGGGCCCGCCACACCTGCCGGACGAGCTGCAGGCGGCGCTGCACGCCCTCTACGGGAACTACGAGAAGCAGTACCGGCGCTGGGAGGAACGCGAGCGAGCCGAACCGCGCGGGACGACGCCTCCCGTCTTCATCGTGGTCTGCAACAACACGAGTGTCTCGAAGCTTGTCTACGACTACGTCGCAGGTTGGGAGAAGGAGTTGCCGGATGGTGGCCGCGTCGCTGTCCCGGGCAGGCTCGACTTGCTCTCGAACGAGCAAGACGGGACGTGGCTTGACCGGCCGAGGACGATCCTGATCGACTCAGAGCAACTCGAATCCGGCGACGCGATGAATGCCGAGTTCAAGGTCGTAGCTGCGCGTGAGATCGAGGAGTTCAAGCGTGAGATCCGCGCCCGCCAGCCGGGCCGCGATGTCGACGCGCTCACCGACGAGGACCTTCTGCGCGAGGTGATGAACACGGTCGGCAAGCCGGGCCGGCTCGGTGAGCGCATCCGCTGCGTAGTCTCGGTGTCAATGTTGACCGAGGGGTGGGACGCGAACACGGTCACGCACATCCTCGGGGTCCGCGCCTTCGG